>Ga0325414_1000143_pt1 | contig 45622 bp, 26 predicted proteins | sample PopdelMetagenome_8_FD_206183 | JGI IMG/M metagenome (GOLD analysis project Ga0325414, IMG submission 206183) | Populus deltoides microbial communities from Bellville, Georgia, United States - Leaf-PdKOR-R3 | ecosystem: Host-associated > Plants > Phyllosphere > Phylloplane/Leaf | place: USA... | reverse complement strand
AGTTATGCCAGCGAACTGATGCCTGTAGCTGTAGCTTTCTTAGACAGAAACAAGTAACTAATATGAAATATTTTCAACTCCAACACTTCATTCAAATCGTTCAAGGAAAGCAAATACTGGCATCAGAAATGCCCTATGAATTGTCCAGGTAAACTTTCATGTTTATTGACATTTTGGGCCAAGTCAATTTTCTGTATAGAATGGCCTACTTTACAAGGCACTTCTGCGGAGGACCTTATAGAAGAGCACCCGAGCGCTTACGCAACCCAGATGAAAACAAATCGTCATGCAAGAGAGGCAAATATCGATACAGCAGGGATAAACAATATGATTCAGATACAAAAGAAAGCACACACCACTAGTTGGCAGCTCCAGTTATAAAATTCTACAAGACAGTTAAAGCAATTTATAGGCACTGGCAGCTGAATAAAAACCAAGTGGCAGACCATATAATTTGCAAACCATAATGCATCCCCCCAGTTTACAATTTGAAAGAAAGGACCAAGACAACTTGATAGCTGAATTCCTTAATGTCATCAATGTGCTATACTTGAAACTTCTTAACCTCTTCTGGCCACAGACTCTGTAAAGAGATGTGACACAACCTGGGAAAGAATCTCTAGTTCTGCAATGACTGAAGGGTACTGATGGTGGTGGTAAGAATGGGAAGGCCATTTCTCAATGTGTATCTCAGCCATTGACCTAAGGAGACATAGATACATGCTGACCATTATCATCAATTGGCAAGTTCACAACTAAGCAGAATAATTCAGATCTTACAACTGGTCTGACAAGATTGTTTATGTTGTAGAAAAAGCGTCCTATTTCTAAAATTAGGTTGAAATTGCAGACCATGCTAATTATTTAGCACGGTTACAAATTGAACGACACATATGATAGTTACGAGTGTTATAAAAGTTTGCTTGAATCATCTGATGCACGGCTTAAACTTTAAAAGAAAGATGGGAGGGGGTTGAGTCAATAGTGGAATCTTTTAATCTATTTGCCTTTAGAAGCAAATGATTGAAAGAATCTTGAGCACAATCCAATTGCAGATAAGTAAGAGGTCCTCCTGAACCGTATCCAGAAATTGATTTCTTCACATCTTCAAGTCCATCAACACCTTCCCATTTCAAATTAGGAAGCTGTGACAAAAAAAATCAATACCCAAATATCCTAGCCACATAAAACAAAATATCACCCAAAAAAGAAAATCTGACATTCTTTCCAGAATTTGACCTTAATCAACAAAAAAGTGATTACTTTTAGCTCAGAGAAACTTAAATGGACAGTAAAACAGTCCATATTAATATTTTTGTGACGAATGAATAAATGTGCAATGCAAAAGCATACTAGAAATGTTAACTTTCAAGTAATTTCAAATCCAGCAGGTAATGGTGATTGGATGGTGTACATGCACCTGCTGAGAGGGCAGCTGGAGTTCATCGAGACAGAAGCTTCCAATTTCCTTAGGCCCTTGACTTTTAATTATCTACGTTACCTAACTGCATCAAACTAGCTAGATAGCAGCTATCTGGCTACGATGTTGTAATTAATTATTATTGCCATGCTTGGATGGATTGATCGAGCTCCCTGCCTGATTTCATCACCACCCGTTGGCTTTCTTAATTTGTCACTAAATTTATAGCTAGCTATTTAATATTTGCCTTATTTTTCAGCTAATTCTAAGGGATGGTCAAGTAATTAAAAAGCTTTATCCATTCTTTAATTTATTAGAGTACTCGAACCTTAGAATTAATTATATCTAAGAAATTTCATTAAATATATCTTGATTGATGTGAATAATGTATTTTTAAAAGAATTCAAGAAAAAACTAATTCCAACTAATATTAAAACTAGCTTCAAAAAACACCTAATTTATCATCGATAAATTTTTTAATGCCAACAATTTGCGTTGCCCCGATCGATCGATGCGTGAGTGTTTATATACATAGAGGCGTCTGATCAATAAACTATGTGTATATATATTACCTGGCTATACGTATCCTTAATTTATCTTCAATTTGTTGCTATAACAAATCAAAGCAGGCTGGCTCGAATATTTTAGATCTCTTTAGAAGAAAAGGACGAGCATAAACATATATAATTATTTGAGGACTCCTCAGATCCCTCAAACTCCAAATTATACTATAGTATTATATGAACATGATTGATTTGATATTTTGTAAATGTATAGCTCTTCTTTTGTGGGAAAAGAAAGAGATAGGGATATCTATCTATATTAATATTAAGCTGTGAGGTTTGTGAATATATACTAATTAATTTATGTTCTTGGAAACCTACCATACTTCACAAATTAGCAAGGTTTTTTTATTGTTTTAATTAAGTAGAGTAACTTGCTAGATGATAGTCTGCCATCTAGTTGAGCTGTTGTTGTCACAGCCAATATATATATATATTAGTTTTCTTTTTTACTTTATCTTTTCAATGTAATCAGCAACTGATGAGATCATCTAGCTAAAGAATTGTACTGAATGACAATGCTCGAGCTGCCTCTATATATATATATATATCTTTGATAATTAATTAATAAAAACTGGACAGAACGGAGTTTGGCTTGACGTTAATGCAGTAGTTATTGACAAGTTCGCAAGAAATTAGATCAGAAAAAACAGCGTACGTGACGGAAATTAATATTATATATACTTAGGTGAACTGCATCCTTGATGAGCTGCATCAGCAAGGTAGAAGAATAAACATCCTTGACAAACCCTAACCAAATACAGATTTTACTTTCTGACTGGAATTACCTTAGAATCTTAAAATAAAGAAATGATAAGTTGAGGGATCCGTAAAGCACTTTAGTCACATACAGACACTTTGCATATCCCAATATTTTGTTGTATTAATGTGGCTAGGTCACCACAGATAATTTCTTTACTGCAGCCTGTTAAATCAACCAGCAAGAACAAAGATACACCAAAAGGTTTGCAACTTACAAAATAATCCTTTGATTTTTCTCCAGAGTAGTTGTCTTATCTTCAGAGAATGGTTCAGTGAATTCCCTAATAACTGGTGCACCATCAGAAGTGAGGCCAGCTTGATCATTTGGTGAACCCTAATGTGACATCAGATTTCGAAGGACATCAAAATGGCGAAGAAGAAGAATTGTATGTGAGTATCTGTCACAAGCCAAACAAGGCTGAAGAGAAGGCTAGATGAAGAGATGGGCACCACTGAACTTATGTAAGTTAAAAATGACAGCAAAACTGCTGGTGTAATATCAAAAAGGTTAGAAAACTTGTTTTCAAAACAGGTCTAGTGACCGCACTTATGACTAAATTAAAAACATGATATATTTTTTATTTTATTTTTAGGGTTAAAACATTATTAAAAATTATTTTTTAATAAAATAAATTTAACACGATAATATCATTATAATTTATAAATTATGAGTTTAAAAAAATTAATTTTAAAGAACCCTTTGTTAACTGCTTGTTTGCGGGCATCATACCACAAATCACGCAATCTGATACATAATTTTGTTAAACAAAAATAAGGTAAGGAAAATAAAAAACAATTATAAGTTTACAATAATATAACATTTTTTATTGATACTTACCTAGTTGTACTATGGTTTTACCACACTTTCTGATCAATAACTCATTGTTATCATCCTAGATATTTTTTTCCTTATATTAAATTCATATATTAATTAGTTTTGAGAATTTTAAAAACTATCAACTCAAATTAGAGATTATTTTCTAGCTTTAAGTTTTTCCTATCAAGCTTTTACCATATTCATCCATTCAGGATGCTCATGAATCTGACTTCATTAAAACAATGGTTCTTTAAATGAGGATTTAATTGTAAATGTGATTGAACGAGCAACTTTAATATTAGTGAAATTAAAAATCAATTCATTGAAACCATTTTCATTTAATATAAGACTTAAAATAATCTAATACAAATAAATAGTTTTAATATTTAGAAAAAAACATTATTTATATAGTGAGGTTGCCTTTCTATTCTATAACACTTTTGTTGTATACAATGTCTCTAGCAGAAAGGATTCTAGCTATGTTGTCCATATTGATCAAGCCTTGATTGGTAACTTCTATAGTACGTGCCTCTTCATGATCGTCACTTAAATTAACAATACGATCACCACTACTACTACTTGATGAAGTAGTAGCACTCTTGTAGGACTTGAACATGTTTCTTCTTTAATACATGATACATAAAAGGAAATAATCAATACAATAAGTAAAAAGCTTCCTTTAACCCAATATTCTTATAACAAGCATACATATTATTTGTATATTTGAAATATAACTTGATCTTGGAGTACTTAATAGTATATACATTATTTCCAACAGTCTTATACCCAAACCAATGCTCATATGATGCGAACCTTGTGGTCATGCAATCCACAATCAAGATTGAGATCTGATCTCGGAAAGTCAAAAGAGATCTGATAAGAGTGTGATATAATGGAAAATAAGGTACCAGCACCATTGGAATAAAGTTGAATGACGCCACGAAGCTAGTTAATCTTTGATAAGTTAGATTTAGTTTCTTCAAGAACCAAAGAATATAAGAATCTCTCACACACGTTAAAACTGAAAATTATAGAAGTATTATTCATCAAAAGTCCAAAATTTAGGCTTACATGTGTTTAAATAGTTATGATAAATTAACCTTAATGGATTAAACGTACTAAAACCTCTTCTTGGTGCTCCAAAGGATCCCCAAGTTCAGCCTTGACCGAAACTTGCATAACCAGTCCATTCAATACTTCTTTTAATGCCTTTGTTTTAGACCTTGTGATGAGCCCATTTAAAATGTGTAATGGGTCCTTGGTGTTCTGTTGTGATATCGTAGTCACACAAATTAATTACTTTAACTTAAATAAATGAGATAGTATAGAGTAAGTAAGGGGTCTATCCCATGAGGAAGATTTAGTTAGGTTCTTGTGCTAGATAATATGAAATAGGAGGGTTTGAAGTTATCTAGACTATGCTATGGTAAACAAAATGAAACAATCAAGCTAAACTAAAGAAATCTAAAATTTATCAAGAGAACCAACATTGGTCTCAAGTAGACGTCCACTTAAAAAAATCAGAATTGATCATGGAAATGAAACGTCAATTTATATTTTGAATATTTATCTTTTCTTGATATTAGTTAGTTAACAGATCCGCAGTGTAACTAACCCTAACCATTAAACAACCATAATGTCTGCACTGGTAGTTTAATTCAATGATAGCCTTAAGAATTACACAACATAATTGTCTGCATATATGTTTGATTTGATTGAATGTTTTTTCTAAGATTAATAACATAGATCCACCATAATTATTAAAATCAGTTGCTTTACAAGTTTATATATCACAACTCCGGTTTTGATAGCAAACTTACCAGTAGATTGGTTAGAACAATAACTTAGAGTCTGCTCTAGCAATCAAACTAAACAATTATAGAAAATAAGCATAGAAAAACAAAAATACTCGTTCTCATCATATAATACTAAAAAGAAAAGGTAAAATAGATCTCACAGTTCTTGAAATCCGAAGGTTTCTGTGTCATTGCAACCAAGAAAAGAACTTAGCCTTACATGTCTATTAAGAAACTAATAAAAAGAAAATATGAATACATGATTTCGGGTATATGATGAAAGGGTGGATTTTTTCTTCTCTTCTAGCTGCCCCGCTCTCCCTTTCTCCCTTTCTTTTTATTTGATAGCAAACCCTAATCCATACTTCCCTAAAAATATAGTCGTTTTCTAAGTAGACAATTTACATTAAAGTAATGCAATAACTATTTTCCTAAAAAAAAAAAAGAAATAGTCTTGCATAAAATCTTCAAGCTTTGACTTTGGACTTAGAGGAGCTATATTCTCAAATAGAGACTTGAATGTTAGTTTAGATGCTTAAGAAGTAAATTGGACTTGTTTTTTCATAAAACCTGTCTAGTGGTAGAATTTGTGAGTCGTCTAAGAAAAATCATATCTATCTCTCATATGAGCTCCTTTTCTACTAAAATTTAATAGGCTGATAGGTCAACAAAATTGAGTTTGTATCAAATGGATTTCTCTAACACAAGATATTCAAGTCGGAATGATCAAAGGTCAACACTAGCAGAATACGAGATTTGTCTTTGAAGTCTGCGATTCCATACTCTTTCTCTTTTTATTTTTCTTGCAATATATGTATAGAAAGGTATGGATGTTAGCTTTCTTATTCCACTGGAATCACTTTATTTCGACCTCTAGAGCTAAAGCTCTGCACAAAACATCAATCAGAGGTCAAATCTATCAATGTTCTTTTTGAATCTTACATCCAAAATTACTTTCAAAACATTAAACAAAAAATATCAAGACATTTTATATGTAAATCACAGGCAAAATAATATGGGTAAAACTATCGAATAATATAGTGGCATCATATTTATGGGATGATCCATATCATCCTCACTCTCTTCAAAAGGATTCAACCTCGAATCAAAACTTGTGTCAAACAAAGTAAGATCAGCAACATTAAAGGTAACACTAATACCATACTCATTTCGAAGATCAACTTTTTAGGCATTATCATTGATCCTCTCTAAAACCTGGAATGGACCATCACTACAAGGATGTAACTTTGATTTCCTATAATTAGGAAACCTTTTCTTACGTGTGTGAACCCAAACTCAATCACCATATTGGAAAACAACATGTTTACACCTTTTATTTTCTTTAAAAGCGTACAACATGTTCCTTTTATCTATTTGCAATCAAACTCCCTCACAAAGTTGTTTCACCATCTTTACCTTCTTTTCACCATCTAAACTTATCATTTTTTCAAAGGCAAATGAATTAAGTCCATCGGTGTTAGTGGATTAAACCCATAAACAATTTCAAAAGTAGAAAAGTTAGTGGTTGAATGCACAGTTCTATTATAAGCAAACTTAACAAAAGAAAAACATTCTTCCCAACTTTTAAGATTCTTTTAAATAACAACACGCAAAATTTGTGATAAATTTCGATTCACTAGCTTAGTTTTTCCATCTATTTGAGGATGAAAAATTATCAAAAATAAGAGTTTAATTCCCAACTTTTCCCATAAAGTCTAAAATTAGCTAAGGAACTTAACATCGTGATATGAAACTATACTTCTAGGAATGCCATACAAATGTATAATCTCTCTAAAGAACAAGTATGTGATATCATTGATCATATGGCATGCAATGAAATGCTCCATCTTAGAAAACCTATCAACCACAACAAAAATAAAGTCTCTATCTTTCTTTGACCAAGATAAATCTAAAACAAAATTCATAAACATATCTACCCAAGGTTCAATAGGCACAGATAATGATGTATATAATCTATGTGGTTGTACTCCAGATTTTTCCTTTCTACATGCAATGCATTGTTCACATATTCCTTGCACATCCTTTTTCATCTTTGGCCAATATAAATGTTCATGAAATGCATCTATAATTTTTGCAACCCCAAAATGACCCATTAAACCACCCTCATGTGCTTCACCAATAAGCAATTCATGCAAAGAACTAGCAGGAACACACAATTGATTCTTTTTGAACAAGTAACCATCCATCAAATAAAACTTATTAAGAACCGAATGTCACATGCATTATATATTTCAGCAAAGTCAAAATTATTAGCATACAATGCCTTTACATATTCAAAGCCGAGCAATCTAGTAATCATAGTGTTTAAAACAACATACATGCGCGAAAGTGCATCAGCCACTATGTTTTTTTTGCCTTTCTTATACTTGATTATATAAGGAAAAGTCTCAATGAATTCAACTCATTTTGCATGTCTCCTATTCAACTTACGTTGCCTTTTAGATGTTTTAATGAATCATGATCTAAATGGATTATAAACTCTTTTAGCCATAAGAATGCTACCATGTCTCAAATGCTCTTACCAAAGCTTACAATTCATTATCATAAATGAGATAGTTCAAAGTCACTCTACTTAACTCTTCACTAAAATAAGTAATGGGTTTTTTATCGTGCATTAACACAACTCATATTCTTATTCTAGATGCATCACATTCAATTTCAAATACTTTTGTAAAGTCAGGTAAAGCTGAAATAGGTGTATAACATAATTTTCTTTCAAATGAGCAAAAACTAATTCTTGTTCTTCTCTTCATTTAAACCCAACTGACTTTTTAACAAATTTCATTCAAAGGTGCAGCTAATGTACCGAAATATTTCACAAAACACCTATAAAAACTAGCTAATCCATGATAACTCCTTACCTCACTTACCAATTTTGATGTAGGGCATGGATAGCCTTAACTTTTTTCTCATCTATCTCGATACCCTTTGCAGTTACAACATAACCAATAAACACAATTTTCTCTATACAAAAAGTACACTTCATAAGATTAACATTCAATTTCTTACTACACAATACACTAACTACATTATGCAAATAATCAAGATGGTCATTTAAGTTCTTGCTATAAATCAGATTGTCATCAAAATACACAACCATAAACTTACTTATAAACGTACATAATACATGATTCATTAAATGCATGAACGTACTAGGTGCATCTATAAGTTCAAACGACTTGACTGATTTATACAAACCATACTTAGCCTTAAATGCAGTTTTCCACTCATCACCTTCTTTCATCCTAATATGATGGTACCCAATTTTCATATCAATTTTAGAGAAAATGCATGATCTATGTAACTCATCTAGCATGTCATCAAGCTTAGGAATGAGATGTTAATACTTTACCATTATATTGTTGATGACTCAACAATCAACACACATCCTCTATGTTTTATCTTTCTTAAGCATAAGTAACACTAGTATAGCACACAAATTCATACATTCACAAATGTACTCCTCCATCAGCTCATCAACTTGCCTTTGAAGCTCTTTCATCTTATCAAGATTGCTTTTATAAGTTGGTTGATTAGAATTCGCAGCCCCGGGTATAAGATCAATATGATGTTCTATTCCTTTCAAGGGTGGTAATATGCTAGGGAAATCTCTAGAAAACACATCTTCAAACTCCTGCAATAAAGAAACAACAACACTAGGCACAATAAAATCATTAGTTTGTTAATGAAAAAAACAGATCTAACCTCACATTCTCTAGCATAAAAATAGAGTTGTTTTTTTATTTTTCCATACAATTCCCATCACAATTGCTGACTTTCTTCACTCCTCTTATCTTACCTCCACTCTTGGTTAGATTTGGGTGTTTTGGGTGGTGGATAAATGGTCTGATTTGTTTGGGGTGTTGGCCAAATGTTTGTTTATGTTTGGATGGGTGACTGAATGGATTGCAGTAATGTTTTGGGTTCTAGCCGACTCGATGGTCTTCTCTCCCCTTGTTCCTTACCTTTATTTTCTTTCCTTATAGTCTCATGTTCACCTTTTAACTTTACTTAATTATCATACACTTGTTTGGGTGTAAGAGATACAAGAGTGATGGTTTTATCATTTTTTACAATGGTATACCTATTTTTAACCCTAACAGTAATTGCCTTCCTATCATACGACCACGATCTCCCTAATAAGATATGACTCGTTTGTATTGGTACCACATTATATAGAACTTCATCAATATACTTCCTAATTAAAAACAGAAGCATAACTTATTTTCTCATTTTCACTTTACCACTATCATTCAACCATTGCAATTTATAAGGTTTAGTATTCTTAATAGTACACAAATTCAATTTACTAACAAGGGTGGTGCTAGCCATATTAGTACAACTTCAATTATCTATAATTAAACTACACACTTTGTTTTGTATATAACATTATATATGGAAGATGTTTTCCCTTTACTGATCATTATCATCTTCCTTAACCTAAACCTGAAGTGTTGCACCTTATAACCAAGGACTCCTTAATAGGTAATGCTAATTCATCCTCAGAACAATCCTCTAATGGTGGCATGTCTTCATAATATAATTTGTCATTGTTAGAGTCTATATCACCATTATCTCTCGTCACCATTATCCTCTTGTTTGGACATGCCACCATTAGAGGAGATGTTGTTGCTTGTGTTATATATTTGTTGATCATGTTTGCTGCAAAATATCTTTACAATATCATACTTGAAGAAGCATGAAGTTTCCACAAGAAAAAGGTTGATCATTTGATTATTTTTTGCGATGTTGTATATGCCAAAATAAAATAAAAAAGGACTAAACTTGAAGATAAAAGTTAAAAATACATTATGTTGGGGTATAAAGATAATTCTTGTGGCTACAAATTGTATAATCCTATCACCAAGAAAGTGGTAATATCAAGACATGTTCAGTTTTATGAAGATCAAATGTGGAATTGAAGTAATGAAGGGAACCCCCAACAATTTATTTTAGAAGAAGAACAAGAGCGGAAAAATAAAAAAGAAAACTAGAATGTGCCAACATCACCACCTCAAGCTGAAATTTAACCATCATCAGATGGCACCTCTCGTTTAGATCTAAAAAAGACAAAGAGCATTTAAAAGATATAAAATGTCAAATAAGTTATTGATTTTAATGATTTTAACATGCTTTTCAAAAAGGTTGTGATCCTTTGATGGGTTGTGATCCTTTGATATTTTAAGAAGCTTTTCAAAAAGCTAATTGGAAGAAAGTAATGGAAGATAAAACAAATGATATTAATAGAAATAATACTTGGGAGCTCACTATAGTACTTCCTCAAGTACACAAAGTAATTAGTGTCAAGTGGGTGTTCAAAACAAAAGGAAATACAAAAGGAGAGGTACAAAAACAAAAGGTCAGGTTGGTGGCAAAAGGTTACGAGCAACAATATAAAGTAGATTATGAAGAATTGTTTGCATTAGTTGCTCAACTCGAAACAATGAGATTGTTAATCTTATTAATAGCTCAAAAGAAGTGAAAATTACTGTAGATGGACATGAAGTCTGCCTTTTTTTTTTTTTAATAGACATCTTGAAGAAGATGTATATGTAGAGCATTCATCTGGGTTCATTGTTTAAAGGCAAGAATAGAAGGTATGTAAGCTGAAAAAAGCTTTTTATAGGCTTAAACAAACACCACGAGCATGGAATTTTAGAATTAATGAGATGCATATAAGCATACTTTGTATGTGAAAACTAACTCTCAATAAGATGTTTTGTTTGTTTGTCTATATGTAGATAATTTAATATTTACAAGAAATAACTCTTTCATGATTAAAGAGTTTAAGAAATCTATGGTGAAAGAGTTTGAAATGATAGATTTAGGAATCGTGGCTTATATTTTAGGAATTTAAGTAAAGAAAGAAAAGTGTGGACTTTTCATCTCACAAGCAAAATATACGTCAGATTTTAAAGAAGTTTGCTATATAAGGTTGTCAACTAGTTGATACTCCAATTGAATACTACACCAAGCTGACTAAAGAAGTATGAGCATTGGTGAATCAAACTTATTACAAAAGTCTTGTTAGGTGCTTACGTTACTTAACTTGCACTAGACCTGATATCATATGAATTTGGTTAGGTTAACAAATATATGAAAAATCCAAGAATTTCTCACTTGTAGGAAGCCAAGGGAATTTTATGATTTGTTAAAGGCATATCCAATTATGGTTTCTTTTATCCATCTTCATGAAGCCTTGAACTTGCTAGTTATAGTGACAATGATTAAGATGGAAATTATGATGACTGAAAAATTACTAATGGCTTTGTATTTTACTTGGGTGAAGCAACATTCACATAATCTTCTAAGAACTAATATATTATTGCACTTTCAACTTGTGAAATAGAATATATTGTAGCTTCTTCTTGTGTGTTGTCATGCTATTTGGTTGAGGAAATTACTTAAAGAATTGCAGTAGCAGTAAAAAAAATAACCATGATTTATGTTGATAATAAATCAACTATTACATTAGGCAAGAATCCAGTTCATCATGAACATTCGAAACACATTGATGCTTTTTTGCATTCCATAAGAGAGCATGTAAAGGAAAAAAAAAAGTTGAGTTGATTCATGTAAGAACAAATGATCAAGTCACTAATTTATCACAAAGCCTCTTAAATCTACTATTTTCATCATTTGCATAAGAAACTTGGAGTCATAGCGCCAAAAAAAAAAAACAAGTTTAAGAGAGAATAATGTTGAGCACTAAACTTGTTATATGAATATCAACAAGAGTAATTGACACAAGGTACTTACAATAGGATTAGAAACATATTCAAATAAGTATTTAGTTCATTACTTTTGAGATTTGTCAGAGTCACTTTTGATATGTGTAAGAGTCATCACTAGAATTTTATATTAAGCCTATAAATACTATGTATTCTACGTTGTTCAAGTCATTAAAACAATAAAGAGTTTAAAGAAGTTGTATGTGAGTATGTTTTTTTACAGAACTCCACCAATTTGGTAGTCAAATAATAAAAAGGGGTTGTTAGGAGGAAAAATACAACATGGAAATGAACACATCATAGTAGAAGAAATTCTTAGTTTCACATTAGATTTCACCTCATTCTCTAGAGCAATAACCTTAACACTTCTCTCTATGTTCGCCTCAACATTCTTGATAAGCATTTATTATTAGTATTATCATTATTCCAAAACAAATCAATTAATCAAGCTAATTCATCTTCTTTTACTTATTATTATAAGAAAAGTTATGTCAAGTAATCAATTACTAGAGAATAAGAAGAAGTAATTGAGAGTCTCTTAATAAGGAAAGTGAAAATGGCTAGGAGAGCATAATGATTAAAAGAAGAAGCTAGTTTTTCCTTGGTAATAAGAGAATTATTGCTGGTAGTTGCGAATTCAATGACAGAGAGATATTGTCTATTGCGAGTGAGAATCAATTTTGTTCACTACAAATGGTACTAAGAGGAGAGGAGCCGAGGACAAAGTTTATGGGGTTTTTTTTTGGAGAACAAGATTAGATTAAAGGCTTTCTCTTTCTATCCACCATTTCTAATTTTAATTAAAGAAAACCCTACCCTATGCTTTTTCTTCCTCTTTAAAATATGAGACAAACATTTGCTGGATGAACCAAGTGTTTGTGTTATAGTGTTGTTGTTCTCGTATTGTTGACTTCATCTTATCAGTATTTGGGTTTAAACTTCTAAGGTCAAGTGTGATTAGTATTTAGGTTTAAAAATCATCTAGCCTATGTAGTTTTGAATAACCTTTCCCTTTTATTTTTAAGGCGGTTTGGTGTTTTAATGATTTTAGTCAAAAATCCCATATAAGGAAAAAGATCACCACTAGCCCTGGATAAACGGCTTAGCACTAAGCTTAGTTATGCGGGCATGTAACCTAATATGGGGGCATTAACGGCTCATTTATCTTTGAGGTTGCACCCGAGTTTTAAAGTGAAAATTATCATTTAAGTGCAATCTTAAAGACAAGGTGAAAAGTATTAAAATGATGCTTTTCACTTTGAGATTGAGGGTGCACTGTATGTGTGACTTCGAAAACAAACAAACATTAAAAGTGATTTGGCAAGGTTTTCTTACAAGGTCTTATCTCAGGTTTGAGGCTAGTTAGTTGTTGCTAGCTTGCTTACTGCATATGAGCGTATGCTTTGAAAAAGCATGATGTGGTATATTCATTTTAGATCTCTCTTTTTTTCTCTGACAATGGAATGATGTCGTTGGGTAAATCTTATTAGCTTTATACAGAAACAATATCGATTTTGTTTTGTGAAGTAGGACTTGGGTGGAAATCATGGTGATGAGAGTTATGATGAGGTAACTTGCATAAAAGTATTTGAAATTCTTAAAGGGACGACTCACACATAAATAACCATTGAATTTATAACTACGATGTTATGATCTCATGAATATAGGAATACATTTACTTGTTATCATCATTAATCTAGGTTTTTGAAAACAAATGATATTTTGGTTTTTGAAAACAAATGATATTTTGTTCTTACATATGTGGTATCAGATCTAGAGATCTTAAGTTCAATTTCTTCCACGATAAATGATGTAGGAGCATCATCATCCTTTTAGAGTGTTGTAATTGTGGTAATTGTTACTTTTCAAAGTGTTTTTTGCTAGAAAATATATCAAAATAATATTTTTTTTTATTTTTTAAAATTTATTTTTGACATTAGCAAATTAAAATAATCCAAAAACATTAAAAAAAATTTAAGCAAAAAAATAAAATTTTTAATTTTTACCAAACAACATTTGGGTTGTATTTCCAAACTCTACAAAAATCTTAATGGTGAGACCAGATATTAGAGACCTATAATGAAGTCATCCATATATAAAAAGACCATTAAATGCTCATAATATCTCAATCATATTTAAAGGGGAGGAGGGAGGGAGAAAAACTTGCATGCTATCATTATCTTAGACTTCTAAAACCAACTTACAATTAACAAAAGCTAATTGGATAGAGAAAAACATTATTCATTATGAGATGATTCACGGTTAATTGGAACATTATAATGGCCAATTTGCCCTTCTAAAACAAATTGATGAACTGGCTATTTAAGGGTATACGGTCTTTTTACAAGGTCTATTAATCATTACTAAATTGATCGAGGACAAGTAGGTCTTTACCTATTTTAAACCATAATGCAACGACTAAATTATCCTTAAAAGAAAAACTTATTTAACTGGCGTTTATGATTTTTTTTATATATTTTCATTCTAATTTTTTAATTATTATCAAGTTGACTAAAGACAATTTGATATTTTAATAAACATGAAATATAATTCAAAAATCAAAGTTGGATAGCGCGAGCAACATATGACCAGTGGGTAGGAGGTGCCTGCGATCTTATAAGGCGATGATGTTACATGTTGGAAGCATCGAGGCATCTCCTTCCATACAAGGTGGCGCCTGACATTGTTTATACGATGGTATATTACCGACAACCCATTCTTTTTTATTTTTCTCTTTTCTCTCTCCTCCCCTTAAAATTCACGTTGGTCATTCAAAATTTCAAAGATATCTTCTCATTTAGTGATATTTGAACTTTTATCCTTATTTTTTAATTTTTATTCTTGGTTCTTGATTCTTTTGTCAAATTTTAATTTGTTTTCAATTTCATCGTTGGATCCATAATTGTGATTTGTTAATTTTTTCAAATCCAGTTCTCATTATTTTAATTTTAATTTTTTTTGTTTAAATTTTGTGAACCTGTTTTTTGCTTTTCTTTTTAATCTTCTATTTCCATTTAAAATTTATTTTTAATATTAATATATTAAATAATATAAAAAAATAAAAAAATATATAATTTAAAATAAAAAAAATATATTTTTATAAAAAATAATTGAATCTCATTCCACGTTTAACAGCTCGTGGAGAAGCAGCACCTAGCTGGTGGGTGGTCGGTTAGACGACAAAAGTTCGCTCAGTAGTCATAGTCATGTAAAAGGAGGTGCTTTTTTTCAAATACTGAAGGCCAATCTGGACACAACAGGGGACACGGGAAAAGTGCCATGCATCTACCTTTTAAAGAGTTCTTAACCGAGGCCGGGAGTATTACCAATGCATTATGGTATTTCGTTGTGTTTTGCAAGGAATATTACGGCGTATATCTGATTTAATCACTCTCTCTAGCGTAGTAGTCCTTTTTGATCAAAATTTGTTTTCCTTCTTTCTGTATAACCATAAAAACATGGAAGAAGGGACACTCCCTTTTGACTGATGAGTGTTTTCCAATGCACATTCTGGAAAGGAACTCAGTTCTTGGAATTGTGGCGTTGGTGTTTGAAATCTTAAAGCCAATAAAACTCTTCTTGTTATTGGGGAAGGGTACATTAGAAGCTAAACCACGTTCATCTTGGAACCATACACGCATGAAACCTGCTCTTATTCTTTAGCTCTAGTTCCTCTAATCTTGCATGTTTTGCCTTAATTTTCTCCATGTCTGAGAAAGCCAAGTTCTTCTCTCGATCTCTTTTCTTTCTAATTACCATCTCTATCTTCCTTTTAATCCTTTCTTCTTTTTCCCTTGTTCAATTTCCCAGTACTCATTTCATTCCCAGATCAGTTTTCAAGCTAATTCTTGTTAATAGCACATCATTTTTCTTGAAACCCAATGCCCAAACTGAACTTGTCAAATTTCCCTTCTTCTCTTCCACTGATACTAATTTGTCAATGAGATGTGGAAGTTTGTCTTGTCCAAACACCAATGTGGGTGCTTCTAGATGCTACAGAAACAAAACATGTGGTCGAAACCAGGCTTTCCGAAAGCTGAAGGTATTTGTGTATGATTTGCCTCCAGAGTTTCACTTTGGATTATTGGGTTGGAAGGGAAATACAAATCAAACTTGGCCAAATGTTGACAGCCACAGTCGTATCCCACCATACCCAGGTGGGTTGAATTTACAGCATAGTGTGGAGTACTGGCTAACCCTTGATCTTCTGGCATCAAACACTCCACAGGTGGGCACCGCAGTAAGAGTGCAAAATTCTAGTCAGGCAGATATTGTTTTTGTGCCGTTTTTCTCTTCTCTAAGCTACAATCGGCATTCTAAACTACATGGAAAGGAGAAAGTCAGTGTTAACAAAATGCTGCAGACTAAATTAGTGCAATTTTTGACGGCTCGGGATGAGTGGAAGCGGTTTGGGGGGAACGATCATTTGATTGTAGCCCATCATCCGAATAGCATGTTACATGCCAGAAAAAAGCTGGGTTCAGCTATGTTCGTGCTTGCAGATTTTGGGAGATACCCTGTTGAAATTGCCAATCTTGGGAAAGATATAATTGCTCCTTACAAGCATGTTGTGAGGACCATTCCGAGTGGTGAATCAGCTCAGTTTGACCGCAGACCAATATTAATGCATTTCCAAGGAGCAATTTATAGAAAGGACGTAAGTTTCTCTGCCTCCCTCATTTTATTATTTTGGAGCATTTATTTCGTGATGTTGCTTTGATGATTTAAAATATATCCCGATCTTAATATATACTTGTGATATGCATGTGAAAAAAAGAGAATTTTAACCAAATTCATTCGGTTGATATGAATTCTGGACATATATAGTAGAATACAAACTTGTGTTGTTTTTCCAATGTGATTCTGGCTTTCTACTTACTGTGGATGGAAACTGCTCAGCTAAATTTCTCAAATTAGATGATGTTGAATGGATTATCTGATAACACGTGATCTTTACCACATGTTCTTCTAGGTTAAAGTTACAATTTGGACGCAATTGCATTGTGTTTTCACTATGCATGTCCTCAAATCCATGATCCAGCTCATGAAAATTTTAATTCTTGGTCATGTAGAAGAATATTATAGATCAAATTTGAAAGACTACGCATTTGATTAAAAATTTGGAAGATTTTGCTGGGGAGCACGCATTCCTAATGTTCCAGAATGTAAATCCATTTGCACAAATTAAGATGACAGGAATAGGTTTATGTCTTTTCTAAGTTCTAACCTGCATGTCTAGTATTCTGAATCCTGGGAACCATTTCAAAATTAGCTTTGCCTTTTGCAATGCTAGAAGATGAAAACCTTCCCATTTAGATTTTGTTGTATTTGCAAGCATGCATTTTGTGACCTTCCCACATTGGATGATGTCCAGCAATTCCAAAAATCATAAACCCCTGCGATGCATGTAAAATTGGCAGCTATTGGTTCCATGGTTATTCTTGATATCTTTTGAAGCATGCATTTTTTTATTTCAGGAAGAACTTTTTATATGCATGTTTTGTGATTTTTATGTTCACCATATCAATAAAATTGGTTTTGCATTTTGAATGTATTTCTTTTCAGGGAGGAGCTATTCGCCAAGAACTTTACTACCTTCTAAAAGATGAGAAAGATGTGCACTTCACATTTGGAACATATCGAGGGAATGGAATCAAAAAAGCAGCCCAAGGGATGGCTTCATCCAAATTCTGTCTGAATATTGCTGGGGATACCCCTTCCTCCAATCGCCTGTTTGATGCCATTGCAAGTCATTGTGTTCCTGTGATAATAAGTGATGACATTGAGCTACCATTTGAAGATGTCCTAGACTACTCAGAATTTTGTCTATTTGTTCGAGCATCTGATGCTGTTAAGAAAGGGTATTTACTGGATCTTCTTCGTGGAATTGAGAAAGACCAGTGGACCAAGTTGTGGGAACGATTAAAGGAAATTGCTCCTCACTTTGAATATAGCTATCCATCCCAGCCCGGTGATGCTGTGGATATGGTTTGGAAGGCTGTGTTACGTAAAACATCTTCAGTGCAATTTAAACGTCACAGGAAGAACAGATATGCGAGGCCAGAGGCTTTCCTGAAGAGAATCTAACTTTAGAAAAATGCTACTTCAAAGCTCAAGAAAGTCCTTGTTCAGCTGACAGCAGGTTTTGGGATCAGATTTCAAGCTTGGTTTTTCTGAAGATCTGTCGAGGCAGTTGTTTTCCTGCGCATTACTGTTTACTTTATTTCTCATACTTCTTGTTTAATTACAATCTTCCATGTAGGGATCTGTTTACAGAGCACTCCGGTACAATAGTTTTTGTGCCTATCCACTGTTCCCTCTTCATTTTTCGAGTTGACTGAACATTAAGCATAAAACATCTAAGAAAGACTTCAAGTTATAGATTGAGTTTTAGAAATCGCACCACAAATTACCAAACTGAAAACGGAAGAGGTGGACCAGCACAAATCAAGAGAAGAATTCATTACGAAACTTCCTTTGAGCCTATAACTTTAGCAGTGGGCATGCGTGCACGCTGGCATTTATATGCATGATTCGAGCCTATAATATAGGTACTCTATATGAAGCATAAGTTTCTGCAGTAACTGATAGAAATTTCTCTTGTAAGTGTATCTTTGTAGAATGCGATGACTCAAATCATATTATGGGACTGCAAACTGTATTTTACTGAGCTGCACACTGCATTTTATGGAGAGAAGTTCCCAGACTTTTCAAAAAAAAATCAAAGCTAAAACCTCACTCTGAGGGAGTTCCTTATTGGAGGCAGCATATTTGATATGGAAGAGGTTCAAAAGGGTATGAACAGAGAATTATTTGCGGTATCATGAACAACAGGCCTTATTGGCAGTGGATTTACATGGCCACTGCTCAAGTTATTCCAATCAATCAGCATATGCCAAACAACATGGACAGATAGATAGCCATAACCAAGACAATCACAAATATAGCAATCTCATAATTATATCGTGCAAAGAAGAGGAAGGCACTCAGCAACTGTTTTAAATCTGAGTCTGGGTGGTATTTATAGAAGTCAAGTTACGCGGAATGCACATGGACAAGAAGTCCAAAAAAGAATTTCAACAAGTAAAACAAGCTTTATATATTAACTACAACTCTGAAATGCATGGAAAAATACTATAGTTTTTTTTTGTTTTTTTTTTCATTCCCCACATGTTTTTTGTTTTCTTTTATTTTTTTCAAAATTATCTTTATCGATTTTATTTTTTTTACTATTGAAATGGTTAAGAATTTACCTTTATAGTTTTTTCTTTGAAACATTATTAATTGCTACAGTGTTTTCTCATATGATTTTTTTTGCTATAGTATTTTTTCACAAATGTTTCTAAAATTATCTTTGTCGAATTTATCTTTTAATATTGAGATGGTTAAGAATTTAGCTTTGTAGTTTTTTTCTTTAAAACATTGTGAATTCCTATAGTATTACTCTACATGGTTTTTATGTTTTTTTTTAATGATTTTTTTAAGAATTATCTGTCGATTTTTTTTTTAATATTAAGTTGGTTGAGAATTACAATTGTAGCTTTCCTCACAAAACATTGTGGATTGCTATAGTGTTTTCCTATATTGATCTTTTTTTTTCCTTTTTTATGATTTTTTTATATTATTTTTTTTCAAAATTATCTTTGTAGCTTTTATTTTTTTAATATTAAGCTGGTTGAGAATTTAGCTTTACATTTAAGAAAAAAAAACATTATGGATTGCTACAATCATTCCCCATATGGTTTTTTTTGTTATGATTTTTTTAAATTATCTTTGTCAATTTTATTTTTTAATATTGAGCTGATTGAAAATTACAACTATATATTTCCTTATAAAACACTATAAATTGCTACAATGTTTCTCTACATGGTTTTTTTTCTTTCGTTTTTTTTCTAAAATTATCTTTGTAGTTTTTTTCTTGAAAACATTGTAGATTGCAATAGTTTTTCGCTATATAACTTTTTTTATGTTTTTTTTCATAAGTCCATGATAATGCACAGACATGCCACAAGCCCGTGACAGTACGCGGGTATGGCATCTAGTATGTATTACCTAGCGTATTTTATAAGCCTTGAGATCAACTAATTATAATAATAATAAAAATAATAGAATTATATCCAAACCGCTATATAAGATCAACTCATTATAATAATAATAATAATAAAAAAAGGTTAGGATCATATTCAAATTAGACCCATAAAATGTTGTTTCAGAATTTTCATTATTTTTCTAGTTATTTTTAGATTTTTTTCTTAGTTAAGTTTTGAAATTTTAATTTGATTTGATTTTATTTTAATTAGCTATAGTTAGTTTAATTATTATTTAAATAACTTTGTAGCTTGTTTTTAAAGCACAAATTATTTAGTTGATTATTCAAAAATTTATTTAGAACTTTTCAATCCATAGTTTTCACTATAGTTTAGGGCTAATATTTAGAACTTGAGGAGTTCTAGTTTCTTTTTATATGATTCAAAGATGTAATTTTTAGGACTTGAGAAACCCTAATTTTCTATCTTTCTCTGTAAACTATGTCTGTTAGTATTACAGTAGATTAGCATATTTGATGGATAAAGACGTTTGCAACATCTTCCCATCTCATAAATGAAGAATTGGAGGCTATTTATGATGTCATGAGGGTGTAAGAAGCAAAATGAAGAACCCTGCTGAACAAATTTGATTATTTGGATCAACTGATAAAGGGAGGCATAATTAGAGAGAGTGACGAGGAGAGAGATGTGACTAAAAACTTATCTTTAAAAATATTAAAAGTATGTTTGGTAGTGTGGTTATAGTTATTTTTTAAATAATTTTTTGTACTAAAATATATGTCAATGATATTTTTTTTATTTTTTAAAAAATTATTTTTAACATCAGCATATCAAAATATCCAAAACATATTAAATTTTAATAAAAAATTTTAATTTTTAAAAAATATAAAATGATGTGATTGTTATGGTGATCGTGATTGTTAGATCAGATATTAAATGATCTGGATTGTCAAGTAATGTGAGTTCACATCAATACCATACAATCGACCGCATATGATCTAACCCACTTCATCTTTCTCATTATTGACGGCGTCACTTCTTACTGCTAGTTCTTCACCTTCTGGCCATAAAAAGAGGCACCGCCACCACAGAAAAAAGCGCTACCTTGTTGCGACCAAAACTTGACCAGAAATCAACGCCCTCACCATTAGCGAAGACCCACTATGAGCTTTTTCAGTGAAGACCCACCGTGAACTAGCTTCAAAGACTAACCATCCATCACTGGTAGCTTCAAGACCACCCCTACAACCACCCTTCTTCTTTGACAACCACCAGCAATCGACAACAATCGATGGGATACAAGCAATAACTTGGTGAAAAGAGAACATACCAAAAGAGAAAAGGATTTAAACACCAAGGAAGATTGAATCTTTGATTAAAAAGATCTATTACCTCAGACGTCTGTTTACCTCATCGCCGATATAGGAGCAAAGAGGAGACCAGGGTGCTTCGAATCTACCAATTCACGCTCCTCTAACAATGACGATGCATTAATCCACACTCTAAGAGTGTTGGTGGCTCGTGGTACACGCGCCACCATAGCGGTCTTCAAGAGTATTTTAGTTACATGCCCCGTGCGATGTTGCGGCTCAATTATTATTTGCATTTAAAAAAAACAAGATCTAAAAATATTATATTTTTCTGTAAAGTTATACCCAAAAGTTTTAGGTTTGGTTGACCTAAAAATAATATTTATAATATTAATAATAACATTTAACTTGGGTTAACCCTTAGCATAAAAGTGTTTGGACTGCAATACCAGACTCAAATCAGGTTAACCAGTCATACATTGAATTCGCATCGTGAAAGTTTGATAATTAAAAAGAAAAAAACAAATTAATGAATTAACCCAGAATTAACTGGGCTAACTTGTCAAACTAGGTTAGCCTGTCAAATCCGGAATCCGTGTCTTGAAAGTTTGATAACTAAATATAAAAAAATTTAACATTAACAATTTAAATTAAACAAAAAAAATTAATAAAAAAGAAAAAAAACAAAAGGTATAAGCCTTTTCACTATGGACTGTACTATGCAGTCCACAGTCAAAGATATAAAAACAACAAAAAATAAAAATAAAAACTAAAGGCATCAGTTGAGAACTACTTAAAAAAAAATTTAATATTAATAAACTAAATTAATTAAATAAAATTAATTAAAAAGAAAAAATAAAAGAAAAAACCTCTAAAAAGAAAAAAAAACTAAATAGAAAGAAATTTAACATTAACAAACTAAACTAAACGAAAAAAATTAAAAAGAAAACAAGCAAAAAAAATTACAGGTTAACTCGTCAAATTAGGATAACTCGTTAAACCCGGGATTCGTGTCATGAATGTCTGGTAACTAAATAAAAAAAAGTGAAAATTAAAAAACTGAACCAAACAAAAAAAATTAATTAAAACGAAAAAAATCCGGGTTAACTCGTCAAACCATGTTAACCTGTTAAACCCAGGATCTATGTCATGAAAGTCTGATAACTAAATAAAAAAAATTAACATTAACAAACTAAATTAAACAAAAACAATTTATGAAAATAAAAAAACAAAAAAAATTGACGGTCAACTAATAATTAACTGGGTTCACCCGTGAAACCAGGTTAATCCGTGAAACTTGAGATATGTGTAATGAAAGTTTGATAACTAAATATAAATAAAATTAGTATTAACAAACTAAACTAAATGAAAAAAATTAATTAAAAAGCAAAAAAAAAAAATTCTTGGTTAACTTGTCAAACCAAGTTAACCCGTTAAATCCAGAAAACGTGTAATGAAAGTCTGATAACTAAATAAAAAAATTTAATATTAATAAACTAAATAAAATTAAAAAAAAAATTGTTAAAAGAAAAAAACAAAGAAATAAGCAAAAAAAAAAAAATCCCTTTTAGTATATGTTACAATTAATTAAAAAGAAAAAAAGCAAAAAAAAATTCAGGTTAACTCGTCAAACCCGGGATCCGTGTCATGAAAATCTGATAACTAAATAAAAAAATTAACATTAACAAAAAAAATTAAACAAAAAAAATTCATTAAAAGAAAAAAACACAAAGAAAAAAACAAAAAAAAAACCCATAAAGGCTAGAAAACGAAAAAAAACAGAGAAAAAACAAAAAAAAAACACAACTCAGCGTTTCACTGTGGACTTGCACAGAGAAACACTGAGCAATTTTAATTTATTGTCAATTAACAAACTAAACTAAAAGAAAAAAAATTCGGGTTAACTCGCCAAACCAGGTTAATCCGTTAAACCTGAGATTCGTGTCATGAAAGTTTGATAACTAAATAAAAAAATTAACATTAACAAACTAAATTAAATAAAAAAAATTATTAAAAGAAAAAACAAAAAAAAATTGACAGTCCGTGAAACCAGGTTAACCCGTGAAACCTGAAATATGTGTCATGAAAGTCTAATAACTAAATAAAAAGAAATTTAACATTAACAAACTAAAGTAAACAAAAAAAATTAATTAAAAAGAAAAAAAAAGCAAAAAAAATATTTCTGGGTTAACTCGTCAAACCATTTTAACTTGTTAAACCCGGGATCCGTGTCATGAAAGTCTGATAACTGAATAAAAAAATTTAACATTAACAAAAAAAATTATTAAAAGAAAAAAAAACTCTAAAAGTGTAAAAAAAAAAAAACCAGCTCATCTTTTACTAAATGGAAAGAAATTTAACTTTAACAAACTAAAATAAACGAAAAAAATTAATTAAAAAGAAAAAAAAGCAAAAAAAAATTTAGGGTTAACTCGTCAAACCATGTTAACCTATTAAACCTGGGATCCGTGTCATGAAAATCTGATAACTGAATAAAAAAATTTAACACTAACAAAAAAAATTATTAAAAACACTCTAAAAACATAAAAAAAAAAAAGAAAAAGAAGAAAGAGGCTCATCTTTTACTGTGGACTGCACTCTAAAAACATAAAAAAAAAAGAGGCTCATCTTTTACTATGGACTGCACTGTGCAGTCCACCGTAAAAGAATGAGCCCTTTTAGTTATAGTTTAATTCTAGTATACCTGAATATTTCAAACGTCTTAAATCATCTATAAACTCAAATTATTTTTGAATAAAATGCTAAAATCATGAAATTTTAGAACCAAATAGTTATTTATTTAATATTTGAAATTGTGATATATATTTAATGGACTTTTTTTATATTAAACGAATCATTTTCCCTTTTACAAAAATAAAAATAAAAATATCTTTCTTTTTAGAAAATACATTTTTTACTTGAATTGCATAAGGTCAAGTCTCTCAAAAATAAAATAAAAATCATATTTTTGATTATATATATGTACATGATGTGTTTTAGCTTCTTTTTTATATATACAAAATTACATATATTTGCATGCATTTTGAATTTAATAATCAGTTTACTAAATTCATTAAAATTTGACCAATATTTCAATAACCTCTAAATTTTAATTTATGAGAAGTAATGGTTAATATTATGATATAAACGTTGAACCTACAAGTAAGCTGGTATTTAAATATTATGAATTGACTAGAAAATTCTTAGAGTTATTCTCAATATTTATCAATTTTATTTGGGAGTATTTTTCATCACAACATACGAGTTGTGGAAAACCTTTTAGCCTTTCACAATAGGTGAACCCTATTAAGGCACCTACGTGGACCTTTTCCATAAAAATTCATTTGGGTACACAAGCTCATAATAAATTTGAAATACCATATTTATTTACATAAATGAATCTTTACTCTAAGCCATAGACTTCATCAGTTAGAAATCCATCAAATCCTTTAAACCACACAATGCATCTTACCTCAGGTAGGGTATGCTAGGGACGCTATTATCTTCCCTAGCCACAACCAGTCTCTTACACTTGAAATATCTGATAAGACTAGTATACCTAGATTTCCTGGCGACCCTAAACCAAACAACTAGGTGACGTCTCCCTAGACCCCTGATATCATGCATCCATATGAGATAGAATGATGACTCAACGAGGAAAGATATTGTTTCTTAAAGTATTGGACTAATATTTATGTGTTTGATGTTTTTTTTTTTGATGTGTTTAGATTTTCGCATTTAACTTATTTTAATTTATTCATGATTTAGCATATTTTATCTTGCCCATACATATATGTTTGAATACAGATAAATGGCTTCATGCATTAGTAGTTTCCTTTTGTGATATATCACTTCGGAACGCACACACATGGAAACTTTAGGTTAGGTGAGGGAGTAACGACTTACCTTATGACTTTCAGTCAGGGTTTAAATTCGGAAACCATTCAACTCTTTCCTGAGTATTTGGACTGGTAGTGATTGATATATGTTATATTTTATTACCTATTGAGTTCTTATATTGCCTTCATAAGGGTGATCACTAGGATAGCGAGACCTTTTTTTAAAGACCAAGTAGTAAATCCCTACACATGTTTTAAATAAAGGAAAACCCTTCTTGAAGCATCTTGAGTTTAGGACTTATAGGTGACACAATGGCCATCACTCAGGAAATTTTTGTTGTAGAGTTTGGGCAAGAATCAAAATTCTTGTTCATCATACATGACTTACGATTGTGTGTTACCCTTTGAAGGGCGAGTTCATCATATAAAAACATACTCATACACATAATATACATGCTCATAGGTTAAAATATAGGTCTCCCAAATCTTGTTTTTCCCCTAACGAGTTAAGAGTCACCGACGTCTGACGGTGTTAAGGATAATTTACTCATTTTCCAATCCTAAAGCATTGTTTATGGTTTTCTACAAGCCGGTAACAAGAGCCTCTATTTTACCATGACACAACTTGTGACCTATGCTTAGATGTCATCTATGAAGTTCTGATGCATTCATCAATGGAGACTATATGGAAATTTAGCTTTTTTCCAAGGATTGCAACAAGTTCACAAATGAATCCACTTTCAAGAAGCTACACAACCAAAAACCCAACACTATCTCTAGCTACTTATACAAAGAATGATAAGAAATGAATATCATGTTTTTTTTATTTGAACTGACACTTTGAAGCCCCATCCTCAAATATCATTTGATTTCCTTCCTGATCACATGGAGATTGTGACATCAATAAATCAAGGAGTTTTACTTTGGCATGCATACAATGAACCATGTTATTATATATGTAACCCTGCTATCAAACAATGATAAAAAAACTCGAATCCAAAGACACGATATGATACTATAAAATTTAGCCTGATAGTTGAAAGATCAAAGCCTTTATACTACAAGATAATAAGATTCTTGAAGCCCAAGTTTCGCTCATATTATATAGAATTCTATATATATCACTATATTAGAGTTGAGTTTGTTTTACTCAAAGTCATGGAGATGGAAATTATTGGATGAAGTATAGTTGTAAGAGGAGTTTCTTTAACATATGACAAAAGTATATGTGAATGTTTCACTTAATTGGCTTACTTGGAAGAGAAATATATTTGCATTTGATGTGAAAAGGGAGAGTTATTATTTGTTTCTACTTTCTTCACCAGTCTACAAGAGCAATAATAACAAAGATATTGAGCTTGTCAAATATAAAGAAAAACTTGTAATGACTTGTATTGATAGGGAGAACGATTTCATGAAAGTATGGATCATGAAGAGTTACAATAGAAAATAATGGAACAAAAGGCATTCAATAAATATAGGGTTTTAAGAAGGAAAGAACCCCATGTAAATCCTTTAGCCTTCTTCAATGCTAACATTATGCTTATGAGAGAATATTTTCCTGATGTGACATTCTATAACTTCAAGACCAAAAACATTGATATGCTACGATTAAGGAAGGGTTTGCTTTATGGATGCTTTCCATTTCAATTCACATTTATTACCAAGGAAGAAACACAGTCGGACAAAAGTATTGGAATTGTCCAGCCTTCAAGAACGATTACCCCAAGCCACTATCTTCTAGGTGGTACACCAGAACATCCTCAATATAACAAGTAATAAAAAAATGCTTGGCAAAACACAGATATTGCTAGAGAAGTTGATCCAAGAAAGGTGTTGAATTGTCAATCATGTTGTTATGAGACTTTGCTATTTTGTTTAGTATGTTCACTTTGTTTTGGGTCACATCTCATCCTTTAATGAGATATATCTTTTCTTTGTCTCTATGTTGTTCTGAAATCAAGAGATGTCTAGCATTTTATTTTGACAAAATATTTTGATCAAACTCTAATATACGAAATTAAGGTCAACCAATTCTTAAAGATTAAAGTGTTTTGATTACAAAAATGACTCAACATTCATTAAAATAACATGACGAACAATATGGGGTGACAAAAAAATTTTTAAACTCATATACAAAATTGAAACACATATCATAGAGCTAAGTTTTACCAGTATGCTTAATGACATGTAATGGATTTGGTAATTATGCACTCGCAAATCATAATTCTTTACACATCCAAATCATTATCTTGGATGAGGTCAAAATTCATTAGTTCTAATCGACCTTGCTTGAAATGAAAAAAAATATCATCTTTGTTTATTCCTTTCACAGTTCTTAAAATATAATTCCCTTGCAATCCTAATTTAAGCTTTGGTATAATCTTTCTTTAAAAAAGAAATCCCGACATGGACCACACTCCATACTAGGGGTAAATCAGGGTTTTTTTGGTTGAAAAGATGAATACAACAGTAGAATTAATGGTAAAAGGAATGCTAAGAATGAAAGTCCAACAATTGAGAAATGACTGAAAGTATAAAAAAAAACCTAGACTAAAAGGTATCTAGGGACACCCTAAGAAAGACAATGAGAATGCCAAAAGTAGAAATTGCCAGCATTTAAAGGCAAATCAAGTTTTTTATGATGGAATGTCATGATAAGGTTAAAAGTAAAAAAATGCCTATCACATCTAGGAAGGAAAAAAAAGTTATAATTGAGGAAAGACATAACAAATGCCAAAAGTCTATGCTAAGGGAAATAGTAAAAAAAAAAAGATACTGAACTATGAACATGTCTTTTGATATCTATGATCAAGCCCCTGGTGTCTTCAAATGATTAAATTGGTTATCCATCAAAGCAAAAGTCGGATTTGCTTTATGGCTTTTGTTAAAAGAATATTGATCTTTTAGGTGGATATGAAATGTGTGGCATAATTATATGCTATTCTTTTACAAAGATAATGAAATAAAAATAAAGAAATAATAAGACTAATAATTGGTAGATAACCTAGGCCTTTCTTTTGAATTTAAATTTGAGATAAAGGAGTATCAAGTGATAAATGATGGTTAATGAGCTTTAGGTTGACTAAGCTAAAGACAGAGACCAAGGTTCTGCTTAAAAGTGGTCTCTAAATTAAGATTTAATGTTAACCGACATGTATGCAAAAAATTGATTCTAGTTAAAGGGAATTGTCATATTGGAATTTCAGGTTGATCGAGCTGAAGACAAAAACCAAGGTTCTACTTAAAAAAGGTTTCTAGATTGAGATTTTAGGTAGACTGAGCAAAAAAAAAAAAAAAGACCAAGGTTCTGGTTAAAAGGGGTCTCTAGATTGATATTTTAGGTTAACCGAGTTGAAGGCAACACTTTGGTTCTAGTTAAAGGGAATCATTAAATTGAGATTTTAGGTTGACTAAGCTAAAGATAAAGACCAAAGTTCTAGTTAAAAGGGGTCTCTAGATTGAGATTTCTGGTTAACCAAACTGAAGGCAACATTTTGGTTCTAGTTAAAGGAAATCACCGGATTGGGATCTCAAGTTGACCGAGCTAAAGATAAAGATCAAGGTTCTAGTTAAAAGCGGTCTCTAAATTAAGATTTCAAGTTAATCGACCTGCATGCAAAATTTTGGTTCTAGTTAAATGGAATCACTAGATTAGAATTTCAGGTTGACCGAGCTAAAGACAAAGACTAAAGCTCTAGTTAAAGAAGGTCTCTAGATTGAGATTCCAAGTTAACCAGACTAAAGGCACCTTTTGGTTCTGATTAAAAAAAATCTCTAGATTGCGATTTCAAGTTAGCTGAGGTGTTTTTAAAATTATGGTTCAGATTAAAGTGATCGCTAGACTGGGATCTTAGGTTGACTGAGCTTTTAGTTCTAGTTAAAGGGAATTGCCAGATTGAGATTTCGGGTTATCCGAGTTATAAACAGTTTCGTCATAATTTGGGTTGAAGGAGATTGCTGCAAAGATAGAGTTTCAAGTCAATCAAACTACAAGCTTTGAGAAGATTAGTTTTGGAAGAACAATTTGTTTGTCTTTACAAACTTACTATGCCAAACACTTAACAAGTCTTTGCTTTATGAGTATTGTAAAGCTGTTGCTACCCAAATTTTGACCCAATTTCTAATTTTTTTTGAAAAAAACCAAAAATAGCAAAAAAAAAAAACAAAAAAATTTATGTTTTTGATGTATTTGCATTATTTTCTGCGTCTTTTTCAAAGAATTAAAAAGACAAAAAAAATTGTGTTTATTATTTTAGCGATCTAATTATGAAGGGAGATGACACATTTTAAAATTAAAAACCCTCTCACAAAGCAACCAAATTTTTAATTAAATGATCCATAATCAAATTTCTTAATCCGATGGTCTATATTTCTTTGCTTTACCTATAAGTCATTCCTACAAAGTAATAAAAATCAAATGAGTGGTAGAGATTTATTCTTGAAATCCAATGGTTAATTTTGGTCTGCTTTGCCTTCAAGCCAAAGAATTTTTTTCCTATAAATAAGTGGTTACACACACACAAAAATAAAAGGGAGGGGTAGATTTTATAGGGGGAGAAATGAGATAGAGAAGCTAACAAAAAAGCACTAGAAACAAACCTTCTCTCTCCTATATAATAGTGCGTTTCTTCTAAGTCGTTTGATCAAGTTGGCTAAATGAATTTCAACTACTTGACTAGAGTTTAAAATAGACTTGTCCACACTAGATCAAAGATCCAAAAGATCAGGGCCATTGATCAGTTTTGTTTAATTAGATCCGGACTGTTGATCAAAAGCGATCAAATCGTCTACTAAAAATAGGCTCACGGATCTACCATAGCTTAGGTGACATATGGCCAATACCCAAGAAGTCATGGCTATCAGATCAATTTAAGGTCAATTTGATCGCGACTATTAGATCATAAATTAAGCGATCTGGACTATCAAGTAATGTGAGCTCACATCAATACCATACAATCGGCCACACCTGATCTAACTCACTTCATCTTTCTCCCCATTGACGACATCACTTTTTATAGCCATTTCTTTGCCTTTCGACCACAAAAAAGGTGTGGCCAGCACAGAAAGAACTAATGGATCACCCTTGCAACCACCCTTTTTTTTTATAACAACTAGCAGTCGACAACAACTAATGGATACAAATAATAACTTGGTGAAAAGAGAACGAACCAAAAGAGAAGAGGATTTAAACACCAATAAGGACCAAACCTTTGATCAAGCAAATCTCATTCCTCATACATTCGGTTACCTTACTACCGGTATAGGAGCGAAGAGGAGACTAAGGTGTTTCGAATCTGTTCACACACTTTCAACAGCAGCGGCACGTGGTACATACATCGCCACTATTCTAGCAATCTACCAGTGTATATTCCAGTATACCCTAGACATTTCAAACACCTTAGAAGGTCTATCTATAAACTCAACTTATTTTTGGACAAATTGCTAAAATTGTGAAATTTTAGAACCAAATCGTTATTATTTTTGTTTAGTATTTGTAATTGTGAACTACATGCAATATGTGTTTTTCGGTATAAAACGAATTGTTCTCCCTTTTACAAAAATAACAATAAATTGTATTTTTTAGAAAATTCATTTTTTTTTACTCAAATTACATACAACTAGTCTTTCAAAAATACAAAAATATTTACATATTTTTACAAAAATATTTTTTTTTCTTATATATATATATATACATGGTGTGTTTTAACTTTTTTAAAATACATATATTTGCATGCAATTTGGATTTAATAATCAGTTTACTGAATCTATGAGAATTTAGCCAATATTTGCGACCCATGACCTAGTATAAACCAACTCCATATATTTACGATGACAAAACATTGTTATATCCATGCTAGCCTTGATATTGTCATTCGTTTTCTCCTTCATATCTATAACCGTGTTGAAAATGTTATCAAACATGTTCTTTTATATATGCATGACATCAAGGTTACAATGGAGGAGATTGATCTTCCAATAAGGAAGCTTTTAGAAAATACTTCACTTTACCCAATTGTGGGTCAAACCAGAACCAGGAAACTTCTGTTTACCGGATTGGAAACCAAACACAATGTCACCATGCTCTGACACCACGTCATACAATTCTTCACAAAAAATACACCGGGGTGCAACATCCTTTTCAACTTTAACAACAAAAAAATCATTTATGTTCTTTCTATACCTGTGATCTGTTGGCAAGAAACGCCAGTGGCAATAAAAAAAAATGTTTCACCCCTGTTTGTAAGCTCTAATGCCTTGTTATTTTCCATACAGTATAGACATGTTAGTTTTTCATGTGTGCTCCAACTAGAAATTATAAGTTGGAAAATCATTGATAGTTCACATCAAAGTTGCTTTTATAAGAAAATTTTGTTTTATCGATACACTATAAGTTAAAGCCCCGGAGGACCATAACCATGTCAACTTATCAATCAACAGTTGAAGATAAAAATGTATATTCTAGCCTGGACTATTTGGATTGGGTATGACCTTAGATAAAAACATGAACTCCAGCCTTATATACATCCCCGGTGGCAAGTTGTAAACCATGAGTATAACCGACCAACAAGAATAAGGAGTAGCAAATGACTTGAATGGATTGAATTTGTTTGTACATAACCCAAGATGCACGTTCCTTAATTCAACTGAAAAGTGAGGATGCACACTTTTAAAATGTTTCTATGCTTCACCGTCGGAAGAATACTTATCACTCCATCTACTGTATCACGTGATTGATGTCATGTCATGTACTCAATAATTTTTGGTGACATGAATAACTTATACAGTTTATATGTGATTGGAAAGTATCTAAGTTTTTTATGTTCTACAAGAGTCTTTTCCCCGCCAGTTTTGGGTTTATAACGGGAATGCCCACATGTCATGCAATCAATTAGCTCAACATTTTCAAGGTAGTACAACATGCAGAAGTTTGGATACATGTCAATTTTCTGGTATCCTAGACCAAGGAGTTTCATTATGGATTTAGCAATATAGAAGTTCTCTTTCAGTCTGTTCCCTTCCAGTAAAATGCTTCTCGCCCATTCGACTCTGTCTTAACCGGCCTCACTCAACCCATAATCTGACTTGATGGTAAACACTTATGCAACAACCAATAATTTATTGTGATTTGTGCAGTCATCCCATAATGGTTTGTTAGAATTTTTTAAAAAATTAAAAAAAACTTGGCTGCGTTTGAATTAGGTTCTACATCTATGATTGAACATTAACTGGTATGACCCTGATTCATTCTCATTGCATCCATAACCATAGTCTTATAAGAATTATTGTTGTCATTTACAACTCCATGCACATTGCTAGCACTAGAAGTTGACCCAACCATCCTTTCTATCATGGTCTCGTGAGGAACAAATGGTTCTCTGTATGCATACTAACACAAGTATTCCTCCATGAACCCTTTATGTAGAAGATGCATCGTTACAACATCTGGATTGAGAAACTTTTTATTTTTACACATCTTGCATGGACACCTAAAACCCACCTCTACTAATATTTCTCAGATCAAATGTTGTGTAATTAATAAAACCCTGAATTCCATTATAATAATTCATCCTCCACAATCCTTGAGGTGAATCTCGATACATCTATGAATGATCATCCATGACTTAAATCGAACTTATATCAAATAACGATGACAACATGTATTAATTAACTATGTTAAATAAATAAATTTGCAAAAATATTGGTTTAGCGCAAGATTATTCAACCTACTTTAATATTTCTTTTAATTCATTATCAATTATCTATGTACATACAAATTTGTACACATTTACGGAAATTACAACTTAGCAATAAAATTGAAAAAAATTAAAATGGACTCGTTAAACAAGCCATTATTTATTTCATCACAACACATCTAAGTCGATAATTCAATATAAGTTTCAACAATTTACAAACAAATACAATTTTATAAAATCTAAAACAAATCATAACATGTATAAAATCATAAATCCATACAACAAGTTTGTTTGAGAAAAAACAATACAACAAGTAAACACCCAAACAAAATACATATACCACAAAAATATGCAATAAAAAATTAACATTTTAAAATTTTTTCAAATTAAAAAAAATTGGTAGATTTGCTTACTTAAAATAGAAAATCTGCTATAAAATTTCAATCAGAACACGAACGCTATGTTGTTGTGATTAGAAAAGTTGCAGAAGGATGAGTTATGTTGAGATGAGGGGGATGTAGGGGGGGTTGTTTGTTTTGTTGCAGAAAGGTTTTTTAAGGAAAAAGAAGAAATAGGGAAGGAGAGAGGGCTAGTCATATATTAAATATTATCGATGAATTTACTGACAAAATTATTTCATCTTATGTTGAGATGAGAGGGGATAGGGGGGCTATTTATTTTGTTGCAGAGAGGTTTTTTAAGGAAGAAGGAGAAATAGGGAAGGAGAGAGGAGGAGAGAGGGTCAAGTCATTTATTAAATATTATCGATGAATTTACCGATAAAATTATTCTGTATGTCAATCCATCAACAATTCTGTCAGTATAAGTGACACGTCACTATACAAGTTTCCCTGTTTGAATCCAATTGTAATTCCTTCAGTAACGACGTTTGTAAAAACTTACACGTCATCATATTGTTTATTTTTTTTATTCCTTCTGTTTCGACTAGGATTCCTTTGATATATACCAATGACATATTTCTGTCAGTAAATACCGACAGAGTTAGCGATAAAAAAAATTCGGTCAGTAAAGATCATCATAAAATACCAACGGAAAGAATCCGTCGGTGAATCCGTTTGTATTCGTAGATTTTTTAATAGTGTGAAGTTGGTGTTAAATTGCTCCTTTTAAAGAGGGGAGCTCACTTTAGGTTTTTTACCTTGAAATTCCTAATAAAAATAGATCTGATCTTGATAAGCTTTTTCGTTTCAGGTTTTAGGATGATATTTTGGGTAAACATTGGTTAAAAATTTGGTTTTTGGGTCTAAAAATCTATCAACCCTGTTTTTCCAGCCACTGTAGTGGCCACAAACTAAGCAATACAGATGACACATCGTCTGAATTTTTCTAAAAAAAAAATGGGCACATGACATGTCTTCTGCCCTAGATGAAAAGAGAAAAAAAGGGTTCCATTTGCACGGGCCCTAACAAAATTGGCCAGGCGAGTTGGCTTTTTTTTAATTATATTTTTTAATTTTTTTTAAATTAATGCTTTTGTATATGTTTTTTTTTCCATTTATGTATATCTAAATTAATACTCTTCTCTTTTATTTTGTTTCGAGAGCATCTATTAAATGATAATTATTTTTTTGGTTAATCATTTAATTTTTGAAGAGGTTTTTCTAATTCATCTATATGTTTTTTTTTATCTTTTGTATAGATGAATTTTATTTTTTAAAAAAATATTTAATTTCAAACAATATTTTTAATGTGTCCAACCTTGCATAGTGTTTTTTCTTTTTTATTTTATTTAATCAATTTAATGTGTGTGTATGTTTCTATTATCATTTGACTGAATAAAAATAGTATTTTTATTTTCGGATAATATTTTTAATATGTGCAATATTGCATAATATGTTTTTTTCTTTTATTTTATTCAATCAATTTAATGTGTGTGTCTATTTCTATTATCGTTTGATTGAATAAAAAGTTATTTTAATAAATAAATTTTGCAAACACAACCAGGTAAATATCCCGTGTTGTGAGATTAAATATCTTAATGTATATTTATCTCTTAATTTTTTTAATTTTATTTTTTGTTATCGTTTATTTATTAACACATAATTCTTGATTTATTTGATTATATATATATATGCATATACAATTTTTTTTTAACTGCAAAAACATATTGGAAAGCATGTGTATACAACTTTTTTTGTTGAAAAAATAAATTTCTGACCCACTACGAAGAAAAACAAATAAAGTATGTAATAAAAGCTATAAAATGAAGTTCTATAACATAAAAACATTTTAACAGCATGTATTACCGAATATTTTTAGAACTAAAATCGCAACTACAAGCCCCACTTATACCAAATGCACCCTACTTATAATTTTTTGTGGATTGAAACACTATAATTATGATTTTGCCTTTCTTAGCAAAATAATAATAATAAAAATTAACCTTGGCAATGGGGCAAGGGTAATAAAATATTTTTATTGTTTTTTTCACAATAAAATAACTAACATACCTTTTAAAAATAAAAAAAATATTAAATTGCCATTCAGATTGTTTTGACTTTTTCATTTCAATAGCGTAATAAAATGACCAATTGCTTTTGAGTTCAAGTTATTTTTAACCTTTATCCAGGAGGTTTTAATCTATTTATTATAGTTTGTTTTGTTATTATCAAATTGGATAACAAGTAATTTAATATTTTAAAAGATATAAAATATTATTTAATATTAAAAAGTTGATGGCATGTTGTTAATATGACTTTATTCATGTTAATTGGATAGCACATGAGACATTGTTTGGCAGCCAAACACCTACTTTTATTACAGAGTTTGAATCTTCACAACAGTCCATTCATCTCTTGACAGCACGTGTGACCAATAAACCTTTGGTTTGACACTGGCAATCTTTTTTTTTTTTTCTCTCATTAATTTACACGCATGCCCCTTTACATTTCCGAAGCATCCATTCATGTTTTTCTTCTATAGGATAATTTCAACCCAAAAACCCAGATCACAAATTTAAAAAATTAGCCCAAATTAACTTATATTTTTTTTGTTATTATTTACTATTGATTTTTTTCAATTCAATCTTTCCATAAATATATCTTAATCTTATATATAAGATCACATGTTTAACTCAATTCATTTTTGTTTTGTTCAATTTATGTGTTGTTATTTTTTTAATAATATTATTAAATTAACTAAAATTATTGAATCTAATAAAATTAATTACCCAACTCTCGAATCTCTATTGCTTCTTTGATAGCACCTAAACTTTTTTTTTTTTTGAAAAACATTTGATCGTGAACACGAAAAAGGTATGTCTTATACATCACATACAATTAACACTTTGAAAGTCTTCACTGACCGAGATTTACACTCAGGAAGGTTTCTTGAGAAGCAATGCTTTAAGAGACTTGGGATCCGAGACTGCGGGACTGCATGTGAAATTTTGACAGACGAGAGCAACTACTTTATCTGCAGCAAAATTATTCCTTGCCATGAGAGCTATATTGCTATTATTGTCCTCCCAAATCTCCATTTCTTCATTGTCGGTAGGATCTATATGAATCACCTGCAAATGGCAATAATTGCATCTCAGAGAGAGAGAGGAGGAGGAACCATAGGCAGAGTACATGGGGTTTATGAATTGATATTGAAGCCCTTCTACTTACTGTTCTATTGGGATCATATGATGCATGAGCAGCAGCAAGCATTTTATCGAATTCCAAGGATGATTTGTGGCCAACTAAGACAACTTGCTTGTGGGAAGGCACAGAGATCATGTCAGCTGCACAGCACATCAGAGGTACTGCCATAGCCATGTCCTTCAATCTCGACTCAAAAACTGCCTGCATCGCCATGGGATGAATTTATTATGCTAACACATTGAGTACTCGAGTTGTAAACACTAGTCTTTCCCCAAGAAACGCTTGTAAGTGAAGCGACAGCATACCAGAAGATGCTCAGCATTCTGCCTGTAATACTCAGACTTGCTGCCAGTCATCATAGAGGCCAATCTTATGAGATTTATTGCCGAAACTGAATTTCCTGAGGGCTCAGCACCATCATGGTCTTCCTTTACTCGTAGGAGAACTGAAGGATCTTCTCCTGGGGTATTAAAATAGCCTCCTCCCTCTCTGTCGAGAAATAATTCATCCTGGAAAAATAACTCTTAAAAACACGAGAACAATTGGCTCACTATTTATCTCAGGGAGATGAACTCTGATTCTTTTACCTGTTTATTCTGTAGTTCGGTTGCCCACACTAGCCAATGGATCCCGCCACCCACCTCATATAGATCCAGCAACCCAGAAATTAGAAATGCATAATCATCTAAAAATCCAGGTGCTTTAGACGGACCATTCCTAAAGCTGTGCTCTAGCCTGTGAGCTTGTTCATTATAAAGATGCCTTCTGATGAAAGACGCTGCCTTCTCTGCAGCAGTCATGTATTCCTTGGGCTGGAATTCAATGGAACATGCAAAATTATTAGTCATGATCAAATAAAAAAGTCAACCACACACCACATATCATGCCAAGAATACTTCAACTGCCCTAGAGTGATTTTCCACAGATCAGTACTTATAGCTACATTTCAAGACTGACAGAGCCCAGCAGAACAGATGCCTACAAGGTACAAGAAATCCAATACTCGGTAACACAAAAAATACACCAAAATGATGATGATTGAATGCATAGACCTTCCAGAAGACAGGCCTTTGTTTAAAATTGATATTCAGAATAATATGATTACATGTAGAAGTTTTCCATAAGCAGGATAAATGAGAGTAAGAAATTGTTTTTTTATCCTCACACCATGGTCAAAATCTAGACATGATAAGGAAATGCTTAAAGAATAACAAAGATGCATGATAATTACATCAAACTTGGCTTAGAAAGTTAGAACATGTTGGTAATTATACAATAATTCTAAGTTAACCTGGCTAGCCAAAGATGTTAAAATCTTACATCACAACCAACAACAGGGAAGTTGTATTTTGTGCCCTCTGCTTCGCCCATAAGGATTTTGGAAGCTCTTGCAAGAGATGAAATTGCAAGTCCATTCCAGGAGACAATTACCTAGCAAGCACCTGGTCCGTTAAAGTGTGCATACAACAGAAAAGCTAAAGATTAAGAAATATTTCTATACAATCCATGCCTTCTTTTAAACAGACAATGACAAACCTTATCATCTAAATGTGGCCTTGGTCCTCTGGATCTTGCATCAAAAAGCTTTTGCCTGCACTCACCCAGAATATCAAGATATTTTTCAAGAGGCAGGCCATATTTTTTTGCCTGTGCTGAAGTATCAGTTAATTCAATGAGCACATTTTTCCCCTTAAATTCATCTTGTGGATCGCTCATTCTAGAAAGGTCACAGTTCCCCAGAGGCTTTACATAATAGTGGTCCTTAAAAAGAGTTGCATGCTCTCCAAGGAGGTCATCAATCTTAAAGAGGGGGAAAACATGTAGAAAAATCAGAATTAGTAGAGGTTAATGCAAGTTAAATGAATCTCCCAACATTCATTTTTAAGAAAACTTCATAGAGAATGGATAAAAGTATATATAATTTCATCTTTCAATGAAAGATAAGTGTTACGGAATCAGGGTAACTCACAATAGAAATCCACTGCTTATGCTATGAAATTGAGGACAAAGCTATACTACCTTGATCTTTAAGCAGGAAGATGCAGATATGACTAAGGCTAATAGTATCTCAATCCGAGAAGGGGAATTAAGACTTCAGTTATATAGTATTTTTTTTTTTTAAAAAAGAGAGCATGTACATGACATAAGCCTATCAAATTGTGGTATAAGAATACTTTGCAAGATGCAGTTGATATAAGTTCCAAATGTCAGCATCATCAATTTAGAACTATCAAGATGCAGTTGATATAAGTTCCAGATGCAGTTGACAAAAGTTCCAGATGCAGTTGACAAATCAGTAAATTAACATATGTGCTGCTAGATTTTACATGATGAGAAATCAAACCAATCAAAATGAAATGAAGACCGAAATGATGATGATAAGAAACCTCTTGACTGGTCCATATGTAAAAGGCTCCTTCCTTTTTCTTTTTGGCATCTTCACGCTCAGCACTATCAGCATCCTCTGCTGAAAATATTTCACCTTCTGGTCCAATCATGTCTCTCCTCAAATAATCAAGAATATCACGGGATAGACTTGAATAGAAGACATCATTAGTAATGGAAAAGGCATCCAAGTAAACATTAACAAGTTGGCCTTGATCATACAGCATTTTCTCAAAATGAGGAACTGCAAGAAAATACTACAGTTTCAACATTCCATATACAACAACTACCCAAAATGCAGAAAACCACAACAGAATGCCAGTAATTTTGAATTAAGCAATTCTTTAGGAACTATCGTTTTAAAGACAAACCAACCATGCCAGCGTTCATCCACACTATATCTGTGGAAACCACCTCCAATATGATCATGAATGCCTCCCCTTGCCATGCATTGCAAGGTAAAGAAAACCATCTGCAGACCTTTCTTTGATTCACTGTAATTTCCAGCATCATCCAATTTTTTTGAATGGTAAAGCATCAATTGGATCTCAACCGGTCTAGGAAACTTTGGGGCAGATCCAAACCCTCCATATCGTGAATCATAGCTTTGAGAAAGCTGCAATGTAGTGAAGAGAATTAAAAAAAGGCAATAAAATGGTGCCTCATCAAGAGTTTTATGTAAAACAATGCCATGGTCCTATGCATTCCCTGAGTCCTCTTAACTGATCATAATTTGTGAAAGCAAGCAGCAGCAGCAAAGTACAACAGAAATATGTTTTTTTAGCATCTATAAAAACAAATCAACACACAAACCCATGAAAATGGCAACTGAAAAGTGCTAAAAGGGTGGCGATGTTGGTACACATATAAAAGTTTTGATGTCTGCTTTTAATGTTGCTATAAGGGAGGGAAAAAAAGAGTTGCTGCAAGACAACAATAGATGCAAGAAAGCTCCATTTATATCCATGATAATAGCCTGTGTTAGGATGACAGAAACATTATTCAGTAAATAAAATGTGGATTTTGATACAATCTTGAAAAGACTAAGAAAGTGGCTTTGTGATAACAGTTGAAGAAAGAAAGAAAAAAATACTACAAGACACCAAGAAGCATCAAATTAATATTCTATGAAAAGCTAATCTATGTTCCTTGCCATGTTACAGAAACACCAAGCAGGCAGAAGAAGTGCAACGGGGAGATCCATCCCCGGCCTCACTGCCAAACAGGGCCATTAATATCTAACTCTTTAATATCTTTTATCCATCAAATTTTAGTGAAGTCAACAACCAAAATAGTGAAATTCAGAAGGTTCTAGCAATGCATTAAAATGAGTCAGAGACACCAAACTCATTCCTCACAGTTGCTCAATCAGAAGTTCATATTTGAGCATTTCTTCCTTCCAAGTCAGGTAAAAAAGGACTACTGTGCAGTTTGCAATAGTCATACTTGTTCTGCACACAGATGCAAAGCATTTTGTGAAAGCTCATCTGGCAATTTCTTTGAACTTGCACTTGCTGACAATGCTTCTGACAGCTGTTCAATAGCAAAGGCTCCACTCTTCACAAGCGTATCCCTCTTACTGAACCAAGCATCCTTTACCTTTCTGAAATAATAGAGGAATAATAGACTAAGCAAAAGCAATTAACCTTTAATACTACTTTGAATCATAATTCAATGCAAGAATAAACTTGTGACGATCTAATGTGTTCATAATTGGTCAAGGAACAGCCATGCTGCAGAAAAGAGGAAAGGAAAAAAGTCCAAGAACCAAAACTCCCACCTAAGTATGGTCTTAAATCCTGGTCTTCCATACTTATCATCTGGGGGAAAGTAAGTTCCACCCATCAAAGGTTTCAGATCAGGTGAAATGAAGACACTGAGTGGCCACCCTCCTCCACCATACAATGCCTGTACAAATGTCATATAGACCTGTAAAATCAAAACTATTTGCTTAGTATATAAAGAAACCAATGAACAATCTATGAAGAACATTGAAATTTATTTGCTTACGAGCAAACCCAACCGGATTCAAATGCAAGTGTGCTCTGAAACTAAAATAATATAAATAGACAAACACACTCTTTTACACTTTAAAGTCACCTTCTTTCATATAATAGCATGGTATTATTGGCATTTTAACTTTTCATACAACTAGTTTAGCAGCAGTTCAACAGCACATTGTATCAAATGGTTCTTGAGAACCTCTTTTATCATAGATTAATCAGCACACAATAGACCCACCGAAGGATAAAGCCAAGAATTATTTCTCTGGAAGGCAGTCAAGATAGAGGCTATTTACCTTGTCAACATCAGGTCGTTCCTCTCTATCCACCTGCGGCAATCTGACATGTTAGCGTGATTAACAAGACCATTAAGAGAAGTTGATAATTCAGGGACAAATGAATAGTGCCAACAACAACTAATGCAAGCAATCAAGATTTGAACAGACCTTCACACTGACAAACGAATCATTCAACAATTCAGCGACCTCTTCATCCTCAAAAGACTCCACCTTCATAACATGACACCTTACACCCATCAAAGGATAAACACCAAACAATTAATCAGCTATTCATTCAAGTTTTCGATAGGCATTTTGGACTAGAAAATGAAAGAAAAATGACACAGACTCACCAATGACAAGTGCTGTATCCAACTTCAAAGAGAAAGCACAAAAAAAAAAAAGTCATGACCAAATAACCAAAAAAAAATTGATTACATACTAAGTAGTAATTAGCCCCCAGTTTTTGCAAATCATGATGATAATAATAGAAATAATAACAAGAAACGAAAGAACGAATGGCAAATATAATAAATACTTGATAAGAAAATTGGGACGTCTCGTCTACGTGCTTCAGCGAATGCTTCTTCGGCCCATGGGTACCAATTGACCTTCAATTCATTTCGACAAGGAAAAAGAGAATTAAGAAACGAGCAAAAATCAATACAAATATCTCTTTTATATACTAACAGGGTTATGGGCGTGTTGAAGGAGATATGGACTGTGCTCAGCTGAGAGACGATTAGTATGCTTGCGAGAAGACGAAGATGAAGACGTAGTTTCAGCCATGGCCAACACCTTGTGCGTGTGGAAACGATCAACAAAGGCCGAGGAACAAGGACGGTTGCGGTACTTTGTTGGTCTTCTTAACGAGGAAGATAATTTATTTGTTGTACTAAGAGAGTGACGGGCTAGAAGAGAAGACGAGAGTCTAACTAGTTTAAGCATAGAATAAGAAGGTGGAAACGAAGAGAGTTTCTTGTTGGCATTAACAAGGAAGAAGGGTTGGTTCGGTCCCGGTGGTGAGACTGTTTGGCGTTTGGGATTCATCTTTAATTTTTTTTTTATTTAAATTAATGTTTTATTATTTTTTATAGATTTTTTTAATATGATGTTTTTAAAAAAATATGAATAAAAAAATACTTTAAAAAACATTAATAATGAAACTCCCCACTGTTCTGTTCTGTTTGACAAGTGGAGCTCCTCCCCCTTTTTTGACTGACGCTTGTAGCCCGTTACAATCTCACATGTGGCCGTCCTTTCTTTTCTCCATAGGATCAGGCAGAAGCTCCCAGATAGCACTCACTTTCTCACTTCTGTAATAACCAAACAGTAGTAACTCAAGTCATTTTATAATTCAAGTACCATATTATTTTTTAAATTATTTTTTATTTAAAAATAATATATATATTTTTATTTTTAAAAAATTATTTTTATATCAACACATTAAAAAAATAATATAAAAACATCAAAAAATATTAATTTAAAGTAAAACAAATAAAAAAAATTATTTTTATAAAAATACTTTTAAAATATAAAAACAAAAATAAAATAAAAAATAATCACCGCCCGCTTGAAGTTAAAAAATGGCATCTGAGAAATCACCTTGTTCAGAGGAACTAAACAATCAGGATAATGCACTGAGGCTGATGTCTTGCTTGTTGCCGACAAGGTTGGAGAGAGTCATACTGTCATTTACATATGATGAGAACATGCATGATTTAAGATTTCAGACTACTACTACTTCCACAAGCATGGAATATTGGACGAATCGAACAACATAATTTCCTTTGATTAAAATGAAACATTAGTTACATATTTTACAAATTTAAATAATGGTCTAAGGAACGTGTAAACCAGACCAAAGTTCACGTTCTAAATTTGCTCGGTATGAAGACAAAAACCATGTTTTTGAATGTCGGTACACATAAATTTGATCCTCCATATATAAATGCTCAACATCATTTCTTCTCGAGGGTTTCCACTACTTACAGATCAAGTTTCACAATACAAAATGCAGCAAATCAGCCAGCAGCTGGTGCACCTACAGATTCCGCAAGTTCCTCCTGGAGCTCCTTCTGCTCCATAGCAGAACAAATTAACCTGCAAGAAGCAAACACTTCAAAGGCCCCACTCCATAGTAAACTTCTATTATCGCATGTAACTACAAGATAAACTTCAACCTATAATTCTTCTCTGTTGTCAACGTGTAACGTTGGAAAGGTGGCTTGCATTGAGTGTTTTCATCCATCAGAACTTAACTTAGTTCAACCAGAACCAATGACACTTATCTCTGCTGCATGATGTTTCTATTGCCTGGTAACATTGAAATTGCATCAACTTCCCTACTTCCCAAGGAACTTGTTGACGGTAATTTTGATGTAAATGAGGATTGAGACGTTGGAGTTCATCCTCCTTAATTCAAACAGATTCAGATTAAGGCTTAGATGCTCACTTCACTGAAAATTTATGATACCCTTCTCTGTGCATGGACACAAATTGATGTGTCAATATGGAATCTGCAACTTCAGTAATAGGTTGAATATGAAGGACATTTGCTGGAGCAGTAGATTCAACTGAAGGTAAAGGACCATGATATGATGTAAGGTCATTTATATTGAAGACAAGATTGAACTGGAACTTCGGTGGTAGATCAATTAAATAGGCATTCGTACCAATTCGTTTAAGAACCTTGAATGGACCACCCATTCTTGCATGAAGTTTGTCGTAAGTGCCAGGGAGAAACCTTTCTGGATGCAACCGAATTAATACAAGATCTCCTTTCTTAAATTGCATTTCTCGTTTGTGCAAATTTGCATGAGCAGCATACTTGGTAGTTTGTTCTGCCATTTTACTCCTTATATTCATTACTAAAAACAGGGTATTAGTATCTGAATTTAACAATGAAATTATCTGTTACAAATTTCAGTAACAGAATTGCAACAGATTAAATATATATTATTTTTTTAATATTTGCAACAGAATTTAGCAACGAAAAATCTGTTGCTAAAAACAACGTACAGTTTGCAATGGATAATTCGTTGCTAATTGAAAAAATAATTATTTAAATTTTAATATAAAACCAAAATGATAAAAACCGTTGATTACTTTTGATAAGAGAAAATCTCAACCATCTAATGTTTTTACACCTGTAGGACTCCCCCCACCCCACACCCTTAGAAACGTAAAAGAACAACAAAACCAGCAGCTGAAAATTAATTATCTTCCCATCTTCTTTGTCCCTAATAACACACTTAGCTGTAGAAAAATCACCCTTTCTTTATCGATTTGATTTTCCTTCGTCCCAAACTTTTCATCTTCTTCTCATTCGTCTTCAACATCATTAAATTTTTTTCTTTATCTTTTTCTCCTTCATCTTAACAATTTCAATTTTTATCTGTAAACCACCAAAATCACAGACCCATGACAACATCGAACCAGACCCAGCATAATCACCAACGAACATCCTGATTTACCCCTTCTCTCTGTAAACGGGGTGGGTTTTGCAGTATTTTATTCATTAATTCAGGTAATTAATTTAGGATTTATATTTCTCTCTGTTGAAATCTAACTTACCCTAAAACGTTTTAATCTAAATTTTTCAATCTCAGGTGTTATTCTATCTTGTAGATTCATCCCGTTCACCTATAACTCAAGAACACAGGTGCTAATTTTTTTTTATCGATACTTTGAATAATGGTTTTATGCTATTAATTCGATAATATAAGGGTTATGAAATGTTTTTACTATGATCTATAACCTAATTATGCATGTTTAATTGAAAATTTATGAAAATCCCCAATTTAATTTTTAGGGTTACGGTTCACAAATTGAGTGATTTTAGGCAATTGGAAAAATATTAGCAATTCATGTGCTTGGAAGAGAGTGATTGATGGAAATTATGCATCAGTTCAATTTCTTCACTTTCACAGAGGTGTTTCATGATGTTATAACTTTGCTATTATTCTGGTTCAACTTTTTAACTTGTGGTGCTCTACTTCTATAAATTTTAAGTGTTACAAGAGTGTATAGATGCCGTTGAAATCTAGATAGTCTAGCAACTTGTTAACCTGTGATGCTCTGTTTCTGTAGCAGTCCAAGTTTTTCTTTTTTTCTTGCTGTGAATATTTGATTGAGCATGCACTACACTGTTTGTTGCGCTACGTGTGGTAATTATCATATCAACATCATACACAGAGCTATCAGTTGTTTATTCAACCTGTGGTTACTGTTATAAATTTTGATTTTATACCAACATCATATGCAGTGCTAACAGAAAATATTATTAATTGCACCTGTGGTAACTGTTATTGATTTTGATATATGTTTAGGATTTGACGACCC
>Ga0325414_1000142_pt1 | contig 45629 bp, 29 predicted proteins | sample PopdelMetagenome_8_FD_206183 | JGI IMG/M metagenome (GOLD analysis project Ga0325414, IMG submission 206183) | Populus deltoides microbial communities from Bellville, Georgia, United States - Leaf-PdKOR-R3 | ecosystem: Host-associated > Plants > Phyllosphere > Phylloplane/Leaf | place: USA... | reverse complement strand
GAAGTCCACCTTAGCCCACGTATCTTGAAGAAGTCCATTGAAAGCCTATTTGAACCTCTTAGCTCTAAGCCTTGTAACTGGACCAACCAGAACCTTCAGTGGATCTTTTGGTGTTTGGATATCACAAACATATTCCCTCTCTTCTTCCCTTACATCTACATCATCATCATCATCATCATTTTATTCTTATTCTTCTTCTTCTCTATCTTCATAAAAGCTCATTAGTAGCTTCATTAATGTCTTTATATGAAAACCCAAAACAAAAAAGCCAGAAATGACTCCATCGTCGCTGCCAATTTCTGAATTGGCAGCGACATGTTTTTGTTGCTGATTTCTAAGTGGCAGGGACACAGTTTTTGTTGTCAATTTCTGAATCAACAGCGCATCACAGTTTTCATTACTGATTTCTGAATTGGCAATGATACAGTTTTCATTGCCGATTTCTAAATCGATAATGCGTCAAAGCTTCATTGCCGATTTCTGAGTCAGCAGCAACATAGTTTTCATTGCTGATTTCTGAGTTGGCAGCGACATAATTTCGTTGATGATTTTTGAGTCAACAGTGGCTGTGTGCGCTGACAAATCCATGCATTTTGTAAAACGCGATGAAAAATTTAGTCTTTGGCCAACCAATATTAGAAAGAATTGAAGGATATAAATCGGCCAGCCTTAGAGAAAATCCTGAAGGAAGAGGGTCGACCAATCTTAGGGGAGAATTGAAATAAAAACCAGCCTAGGATAACTCTAAAGAGGACCCAAACACCCCCCCTCTCATTTAAAAGGGGGGTATATATGCAAGGAGAGAGGGAGGGTAACCCTTCCTCTTCCCCAAATAAGCGGCTAGCAACCCTAGATTGCAGCAATCTCCCTCTTTCTCAAAGCAAAACCCTACAACTCATCTGTATGCACCATCTTTGAATGCTGGAGAAGAAGGGAGACTAAGAGTAGAATAGTGGTGGCCGAAGCCATGAAAGGAGAAGGAGTCTAGACCCCTTCCTCATAACTGGCCAGCAGTTTTGACTGCAACAACAATAATAACCCTCTCTAAGAAGAAGACCCCCTACACTAGTTGCATGTCCCTTGCCTCGAGTGTTTAAGAAAAAGAAAGCTTGAGAGATAGGTTGATGACTGAAACCATAAGAGGGGATGGAGTGTAACAGACCTGCTGTACAACATAAGAAAACCAAGATTGAGGAAAGAACTATACCACCAAAACCTGCTCTAAAGTTGCCAAAAATGTAAGGGTAAGAGAAATATTTTTCCTTGGCTGGTTGCTACCTCACAATTTCAGAACAAGGAGAGGATGAAACCCCCAAAATAGTAGGCTTAGTGTTCATGCACTCATAGTTTTAGAAATAATTAAATTGAAGATCTAAGTGGAATGATGAATATAAGAACTCATGTGCAGACCCTTACAAAAGAAATTTGAGTGAGTATGAGTGATTTTGAGTGTGTGAACCTATAAAGAGGGCCGACCAAATTGGTGAACTAAGGCTGAATTTGAATTGATGTTAATGTCTTGACTTCCGATGAATGATTGATGAACTTCAATGAAATGTGAAATGAGATAAAAAAAAATGCAGAAATTATGACCTTGTTGAACTCTTAAGGACATACTTGAACTAAAACAGAAAACATTATGGCATTATTGTCTTGATTCTTGCATGTATGATAGAAGAACTTGTGTTAGAAAGGTGTATGTACAGAATTGTATAGTCATTTGAACCTTAGAAGCATGTGAAAAGTGAAACCACACCATGTTAACGCCTTGAATTTATGCGTGTAAATGATGAACTTGTTCATTTAAGAATCAAATGGTTTTATGTATGGGCATGACACGTTATTGGGAATATTATTATGTTAGACTTGATGAAATGCATGCAAAAGATTGAAAGAAAGAGGCACATATGCTTTGGCCAAGAATAAGGATATGTATGTTGAGAATTGGTTATGCATTGTTGATGGTCTTGTGATAAAACTTTGAATGTGATTGATGGAGTGTTAAAAGATAAGGGGAAAGTCTAGCATAAACCTTACACTTAGATGATGGAGAGATTAAGATAGAAATGACTTGACTATCGTTGCCGATTTTTGAGTCGACAGCGACACAGATTATGTTAACGATTTCTGAGTCGACAACGACTCAATTTTCATAACGATTCCTGCGTTGACAATAGGACGTGTGCACTGATGATTTCAGTGGCAGACATAAACATGGGTTGCGTTGATGATTTCTGGATCGGCAGCGACTCGGTTTTCATCAACGATTCTTGAGACAGCAATAGGTTATGTGTGCTAACAATTCCAGCATTAGCCATAGAAATATGTTGTGTTGATGATTTTTGGGTCGATAGCGACTCAATTTTCATCAATAATTTTTGAATAAGCAGTAGACTAAGTATGCTGTTGATTTCTATGTCACCAGCAAATCAGTTTTCGCTGCCGATTTCTGTGTCACCAGCGAACTAGTTTTGCTGCCAATTTTTGTGCCACCAACAAACCAATTTTCTCTACCATTTATGTGTCACCAGTGAACCAGTTTTTGTTGTCGATTTCTGTGTCACCAACGAACTAGTTTCGCTGCCGAATTATGTGCAACAAGCGAATCAGTTTTCGCTATCAAATTCTGTGCCACCAGCGAACTAGTTTCACTCTCAAATTTTGTGTCACCAGCGAATCAATTTTGCTGTCGTATTTTGTGTCATTAGAGAACCAGTTTTCTCTATCGATGTTCAGTGACAGATTTCCATATCAGAATTGACTTAAATGCTTATAACGAATTCATTATAGGATTGTGTAATATGTGGAACACTTGAATGTGAACATGTGGATTCTTGAAATATGTATGATGATGAGTCATGTGATTTCAGAATGCAAATGTGCTAATTTGTGACCATTGATGTGTTAGGTGGTGCAACCAGGATTGAACCTTTGACCAAGCAAGGACACCCCATAGGAGGAACATATAGGTGACTTCCATCCCCTTCTAGCATAATATTAGTTCTGAAGTGAAATTATTACGAAGGATCTATTATCATGTTATACAGAATGCTAAACCGTCATGGATGTTTGTATGAGTATTACAAAGAATCTATTGTTGTGGTATACAAAATGTTAATTTGTTATGAATGTGTGTATGAGTATTACAAAGAATCTATTATTGTGGTATACAGAATGTTAAATTGTTACTATTTGTATGGGTATTATAAAGAATATATTATTTTGGTATACAGAATGCTAAATTGTTACAGATGTTTGTATGAGTATTTCGAAGAATCTATCGTTTTGGTATACAAAATGTTAAATTGTTACGAATATTTGTATGAGTATTACAAAGAGTCTATTGTTGTGTTATACAGAATGCTAAATTGTTACGAATATTGTATGAGTGTTACGAAGGATCTATTGTTGCTTTAAACTGAATGCTAAACTATTATGGAATGTTTGTTTGAATATTACAAGGGATCTATTATTGTGTTATATTGAATGCTAAACTATTACGAAATGTTTGTATGAGTATCACAAAGGATCTACTATTATGTTATAGTGAATGTCAAATTATTATGAATCACTTGAATAAGCATTGCAGAGGATATATTATCATGTTATAGTGATTTCATAAGCTGTCTATGAAATGTTTGTTTGCGTTTATGATTAGCTTTGGCTAATGGCATCCGAGATGAATGGTTGGGTTGTGATTGATGATTAGCTTTGGCTAATGGCATCCTAGAAGGATGACCAAGTGGTGTTTTATGATTAGCTTCAGCTAATGGCATCTGAGATGGATGACTGGGTTGTGATTGATGATTCGCTTCAGCTAATGGCATCATAGAAGGATGATCGGATTGTGGCTTATGATTAACTTCGGCTAAGAACATCTGAGATAGATGGTCGGGTTGTGATTGATGATTATCTTCGGCTAATGGCATCCTATAAGGATGACCGAGTTGTATCTTATGATTAGTTTTGGCTAATGGCATTCGAGATGTATGGTTGGGTTGTGATTGATGATTAGCTTCGGCTAATGGCATCCGAGATGTATGGTTGGGTTGTGATTGATGATTAGCTTCGGCTAATGGCATCCTAGAAGGATGACCGAGTTGCATCTTATGATTAGCTTTGGCTAATGGCATCTGAGATGTATGGTCGGATTATGATTGATGATTAGTTTCGGCTAAAAGCATCCTAAAAGGATGATCGAGTTGCATTTTATGATCAGCTTTAGCTAATGGCGTCCGAGACGGAGGTCGGGTTGTGATTGATGATTTGCTTCGACTAATGACATCTTAGAAAGATGACTGGGTTGCGTCTTATGATTAGCTTCGGCTAATGACATCCGAGATGGATGGTCGGGTTATGATTGATGAATAGCTTCAGCTAATGGCATCATAGAGGGATGATTGAGATGCGTTTGTCGACTAACTTCAGCTAAAGGCATCCTAGAGTGATGACCAGTTTGAATTCGAGGGTTAGTTCGATTAATGGTATTCAAGACGGATAACCGGGTTTGAGTATTGTAATTAGCCTCAGTAGCAGACGAATTATTAAGGGTGGTATGTACATAAGTAAGGAGAAATGAAAGAATTATGCTCTTTTGGTCCATGAATGAAATGTAATGTTAATATTGCTTTATTATGTTTTAAATTGCTTATAATGCTTGAAATTATTTTGTGTTGTAACAGAGACATCATACCAATATGGTGTGTAAGGAAATTCATTCCACGGCTCACACATTTTGAAAAAAACTATATATTCGTATGTTATGGGCGATATAAATTCTGTATGAATTGACGTGTTAATCGCTCAATTTGTCATCAGACCCCTTTTGTAAAGACTTTGAAATGGAACACGAATGTACATGTACGAACATGTAAATATGATATCTATGAATATACATATGTGGTGTTCTTCTTATGAGGATGTTATGTTGTGAAATTATAAGAGGATAAAATAAATGAAAGTACTAGTTATGTAACTTATTGTTCGGCACTCTTGTATAAACTCGTGATGATAACGAGACTAGAATGGGAATGTGAATTTATGAGTATGTCAATGTGATGTAATGTAAACCTATGAGTATAAAAATATAATATTATAGGCATGTGTATTGAGTATCTATTTTATAAGAATGTTGATTTACGTTATCCTACGTGGATTGTGTCTTGTTATTGAATGGAATGTGATCATAAATCTGCAGAATGATATGATGAAAAACAAATCCAAAACCTAATACTAAAATAAAATTTCCACCGATTTTGGCTTTAAAAAAGTCAGGTCATTACACTTTTTATCATACAAAATACCTCGTACTGACTTGATTTCCGGAGGGTCCCCTAACAACACCCCACAGGGATCTCTAAGGAACTTTGTGCATGTATTCTTTCAAGAGAAGATTTACAACCCCTGAAGATATTCATTAAAAAAGAAACCGATACCGTTTGAAAGTGAACATCGCAGAACGCACTTGAATGATCTACAAAGGTCTTTAAGAATAATTCATTCCAGAATATTCCATGATTCTTTTAGCCTTATCACCAAATATATTCATACAAAAATTAATAAACATTATAAATCTGTCCAATATATATAGACATTAACAAAATAATGCAGTTACGAAAATCTAATAAACTTTGTACAGGGTCTCGGTAAGTCGGTGCATAAGTTAACTAAAATTTACTAATAGCTAAGAAAACATTCAATCTTAATAGGAACAAAAAAGTCAATTAATTGTTAGTTAATTTGACTTCTTATAAATTTAAAAATATTATAAAAGACAGTTAATTAACAAAAGCTAAAACACCAGATATTTCTAATTAGTGAAAATATGAAATAATATTTTCATAATTTTGTTCAACCAACCAAAAAAAAATTAAAACTAGTTATGCAGGAGATTTATTTCTTTTCATAAGGTCTATTATTTATTATCAAATTATCTAGAGATAAATAATTTTTTTTACATTTTAATAACATAATAAAACAATTAAAATATTCTTGGAAGCAAAAAAATAAATAAAACTGACCTAAATAGACTTTTTTGTATTTTCACAAAGAGTTTTTCATAATTATCAAGTTAAATAAGAGAAAATTTGATATTTTATTAGATAAGTAAAAATAATAAAAAATAATATATACAAAGAAACGATTAAAATATCATTAAAAACTAAAAAAATAAAAATAATTAAAAGAGTTTTTTATATTTTTATAATTATTTTTTGTTATTATTAAATGAAATTTGATATTTAAAAAAAAAAACAAACAAACACAACAAACGACATGCATTTTCACAGCTAGCATCGGTGTTCATAGCATGCACTATTAAGCTGCGCATACAATGTTTCGCCTAATCAATTGAAGAAGCATCGGTGTCCGTTTGGACGGTTTGTTGCCTATTACTTTCTAACAAAAATCATAATATCATAAATAGGTTTCAGACAATTGAGGACCAGCAAGCTGTCAGAAATAAAGATGACGTACAGGAAATTGATTCTTGTTTCATGCACGAACAGCTAGCGAGGCAGGCAGCGAAGTGAATAGATGTTGAAGAGCGATCAATTTCATTAGATCCAGGCGATCAAATCTAGAAATAATTACTCATCGACTGCGGTGCCGGCTTATTAATTCACAAGAACTGGCTAGATGGCCACTAGTCCAACACGTTCATCTGTTCCCTCAACGTGGTCCCCTCTTCAAGCAGTCTACGAAAGAACATTACGCTACCTCAACGCCAACTTGACACAAGTCCATCACTTATTATACGGTAAATTAAGAATTTGTTTGTATTTATATTTTAAAAAAATTAAATTTTTTTATTCTTTAATATTATCATTTTTTTATACTTCAAACTTTAAAACAAGACCGCTTTCAATTTTTTTATTTTTAACTGTTGGGGCAGACCGGTTATACTGTGTATTGTGAAAACAGTTTTTTTTTTTTAATGGAGATATTTAAGTCAGTGTATTTTAAATAATTTTACGGGTTTTAAAATTAAAGATTATGTAAACTTTCTGTGGTTATTATATTAACAATTACAGGGTTCAAACCTGAAATCATAAAAGAAACAAATTTTTTTATCTCAAACTTTTACCATTAAACCACCTACTAGATAGTTAAAGGCACAATTTATTTGTTCGATGTAAAAGCGCTTTTAAGATTTTTAAAATATATTTTTAATGAATTTAAATATTTTAATAGAATCAAATTAAAAATAAATTTTTAAAATAAAAAATATTATTATAAAATATATTTAAATACAAAATATTTTAAAAAATAAATGTTATTATAATATCCTTGAAAACAATTAAAAAGGGTACACATGGACTTTTTAAAAGTATTTTTTTATTTAAAAATAAATTAAATTTTTTTTAGAAGTTTTTTATATTAGCATATTAAAATAAATAAAAAATACTAAAATATATATTAATCTAATATTTTTTTTTTAAGATAAATACATTTTTAAATAGCTTTGCAAATAAAAACTACGGCACACACTTCAAAACGAGCACAAATTTTGTCTTTTTTTGGATGTAAACTAAAACCAGACCTCTTTCAACTATTTTTCTCACTACTGGTACAGATCTTGTCACACTGTTCATGGCTCCGTTGCAATTGATGTAGTCTTTTTATTTTTGGTTTTTTGGTAATTTTTCAATTCTTTTATTTATTTTATTTTTGTAATTTCATTATTCTATATTTTGTTCACATGATTTAAGACTTGGAAAATTCCCTTTCAATGCATGTAATGCATTGTATTTGTATTGTCGAAAAATGACCTGTTTTTTATGCTCTATTTTATATTTAATTTTATCAATTTAAAAAAATTAGAACAATAAAGATAAAATTTAACAAAGGAACAAAGAGGCAACCCTTTTTTCCTTTTTTTAATATTCATGATGAGTGTAAAAGTACATTTTGGTCCTTGAGTTTTTTTTTGTTTTCTTTTAGTATTAATCCACGTTTTTTATTATTTTGAGTTTCAATCATAAACTTTATTTATTTCATGTTTTAGTCTTTGAAACTTGAAAGGAGAGATAATATCATAAAAAATAAGAGAAGAAAAAAAAGATAGTGTGATCGGCCACATTTTAGCTAATAAAAAGGTCGATCTTGGTGTTGTTAAGTTTCTTTTTATAAGACAAGCTTTACTGTGGTGTTTTTGAGTTTTCATCATGCTGGAAAAAGTAGCTCAAGGTTAATAAAAAAAATTTATTCGATTTAATTTTATATTTTTTGATCAATTTATGGGTGTTATGGGGTTATAAATTGTTTTATTTAGCTTCATAAAGTGTTTATAAGGTGTTTTTAGATAAAAATAAGTGAAAATATATTTTTTTGGTACAAAGAATTATGACCTGATTTTTTGGCAACCTCCTTAATGGTTGAGAGGTTAATAGACGACGCATCGTATGTTTCATTAAAAAAAAAAAAGGTCATCCACTTTTAGATTAAAAAAAATGAAGAAGGCCAAGTGCACTGACTTAGCATTCCAGGCCCACACGCGCCGGCTCTTGTTTCTGTTGGGCTAGGCAGATGAGCCCAATTTCTTTAGCCTTGAAGCCTAAACTCTTTATAGGCCTTTTTTTTTTAATTTAGTTTTTGGATTTTGATTGAAATACATTATAAATAAAATACTTAACATTGCATTTAAATTATTAGTTAATTTTGACATATTTGTTTTTTACAAAAATGTTAATAATTTATTTTCAATTACTATATTCCTAATATGCAGAAAACAAATGTTCATGGATAGTCAATGAAATTGAAATTTTTATTTTTTGATAGATCTTTGACATAATTTTATCACATTATTTTTTTTTTGTTTTCAACCACAAACAAAACATTGAGATATTATTTATTTTTTATATTAAAAATCAATTTTAAGATTATGATGGTTTTTTTATATAAAAACAAGAGTTATGATTAAAAAACATGTTTTTGTTAAAATTAAAAAGAAATGAATTAATAAGAAAATTGAGCTTATTTTTAAGAGATACATTTTTTCTACTTATTGCAAATGATTAAAAAAATTTCTATTTAATTGTCGTGCTACTAATAAGAAATTATGTCGTTATTTCAAAAAAGATGCTTTTTTGTGATGATATTATTGATTGCTTTATGGATAATTATGTATTAGCCTAATATGTGTCCTAACTCATTTCTGAGTTATTCCTTAAATTCACCCTTTTTTCTTTTCCAAATAAAAATAAAATAAATAAAATAATAAGAGCGAGAAGACTAGCATCAAACTGCAATTTTGAATGGAATCGGGAATCTAATTGTACCCTATTTTATCCAAAATTGAAGAGACAATACAAATTCAATGTCAAATTAAATCATTATTAGATGAATTTGTATAAAAATTAAGTCCAATTACATAATTAGATTTTTTATAGATCAATTTTTAAATTAAGTCCAAGGACATATCACTTGTCATGTTCTTATGACTAAGGGCATCGACAATAACATTTACCTTCACTAGATGATACTCTATCACACAATCATAATACACCTATTCTATACGGTGATTGAGCTACTAGCAATGTACCATGTAACACATTGATAATAACATCTACTTTTCTCTCTAGTGGTATTCCTTGTAGCTCATTTGAAAATACATTTGGAAGCTCCCTTAGTATAAGAATGTTCTACAACTGGATATCATCCTTCTTTGCCTCTATAACATGGGAAAAGTAGGCTTCATATCCTTAAATATCATCTTTCTAGCAGTCATAACTGAGATAATATAGCTCGATATGACATTCCTCTCTCCTATAAATACCTACTTTTTATTATTGGGTTCTTTGAGAGAGAGTTGTTTTTGAAAAATAATCCATTTTAGCCTATATATACCTAACCAATCCATACCCAAAATGATATCAAAGTCGTGTAATTTTAATGGTAATCGATCTACCTTAATTTCAAACTCATTAATATCAACCCTAACCCCCTTATAAAAATGATCAATATTTATATTTTCACATAAAAGGGTACTTATAATAAACCCTCTTTCTATCATACATGGATTTCTTTATATTTTCCCTACAAGTATATTTACAACAAATGAATGCGTAGCCCCGAAATCAAATAATACATGTTTGACATAGAATTTTATTATAAAGTACTTTCTACCACGTCAGGGGTTACTCTAGTATCCTCTTGAGTCATATAGAATACCCTACCCTAGGTCCAATCATTCTAAACACGAGACCAACCTTTATTACCACTTGCCCTTGACTATGCGTGCCTGATTATTTTGTCCACATTGGCAGATTGTTGTTGGCTTTAGGCCTGTTGTTATGGGCTTTGAACAAACTCAACTCTTCGAGGGTAATTTCTCTAAAAATAGCCCTAACCTCCACAATAATAGCATCCTCGACCTAAGTTTGGGCAGTCCTGCCATCTATGTTCCCTCTGTAGATATATCATTGTCTTGGCAATGTAGAACAGTCTTCTAGATGCCTTTGTCAACATTGAGTACACCGAGGATGAGTGATCATCGTATGCTATGAAGCTCCTCTAGTAAAACCGCCTCTTAAATTTGACTGCCCTCTTGCTAACCCCTTTTCAATACTCTGAGTAAATCTTGTTATTGTTCATCCACCACTTTTGAACTGACTGAACTACGTTTTGTTTCTTTTTGGGAGAGGTGGTCTACCTGTAGAATAATTAATATCCCTCCATTTTCCCAAACCATAATGGCCATGATGGCCCTCTTTCATAAATGCCTATAGGGCCTCAGCTGCCTTAATGAGCTTTTTGCTTGTTTCAAACTTAAAAGTGGTCAGACTTTGTCGCAACCCATCTCGTAGCCTTTTTATTTTGTGCTACTCATTGGGAGCATAATGGGAGGCAAACATAGAGAGGTCATGGAATCTCCTCTCATAATCCAGCACTAACATGTCTCCCTACATTAAAGCCAGAAATTCCTAATTCTTCACCTTACTATGGTATGATGAATAAAATTGATGTTCAAACTAGACCCTGAAATCGATTCATGACTATGACCCTGCTGGTCTCCTTGATCTTATAGTATCCCACCAAGACCATGCTCTATCAAAAAACATATGGGTAGCACAATTTACTCTTAAATAGTCTGCCACTTGCATCTGATCCAATGTGTCCTCAACTATGTGAAGCCACCTATCTGCTATTTCTGCATCTGGTTCTCTCGAAAAAGGGTTCATATCCTAACTCCTTCATACTCTTTACTATACGCACCAGCGTGACTATATTATCTATTGGTATTATCACCACAGGTGTTGTCTACACTATTGGAGCCACTAGGGATATTAGGGTCAGTGTACTGGACATCGCTTCAATCATTACCTTTACAATCTGAGCTATGAATGATGGATCAGCATGTAGGGTAGGGGCTACAAAAGGTATTGCCTCTGTAGGTGAAGGGTACAATACTTTGTCTTTGTTAACTCAGTTCCCCAAGATTTGACACTCCTGCCTACCTCGATTTAGCATCGCCCTAAGGTCTGATCACTCCCTCAACTTTAACTAAGGTGCTATTAGTTGCATATGAGAGGTAGTATCCTCTAGGGGTTTCTCTCCCTGCCTTTTCTCAAGATCCCCCTACAGACGAGGGATCTGTCATCACACATTTCTTTTTCAATTCCTGAACTCGGACGAGAGCTTTGATACCACCCATAACAACCCCATTTTTCTTGAACTAATATCAATTATAATGACCCAATTTTTTTTCCCTCTCTTTTCCTATTTATCAATATTCACCTAACCCAAAATCTCCATTAATCTTAATTAATTGCATTAAAATTTGCAATCACCCAATTTTTTTCTCCCTTAAAGGGGACATTTATCCTTTCAACTTCTTTTGACATTAAACCATTACCCATTCTTATTTCATGCTACTAGTTATTAACCAATCTCAATAACATTCATTCATAACATAATCAATACAATTTCATCCTCACAAAAGCATAGCATTCACAATTCATTAACAAAAACTCAATTCAAAGCAATTAATCTATTTGAAGGTATTTTTAACCTTAAATGGATGATTTCTCAAGTGTTGGAAGCTTAGGAAATCAATCCCCCTTCAATTCCTCTTTTTCCCTCTCTTTTTTTCTTTCAAAACTCCAAACCTTAATTTACTCTCCAAAGCTCACCCAAAAACCTTAATCTTCCTTTTTTAATTCCTTGGCTATGCTTTAAACACCCCAATCTCTCTTTTTTTGGTTGAATTTTGCAAGCATTTGGAAGAAAAATCATAATTCCCCCCTTCTCATGTAAACCGTCGATTAGGTGAAGGAATTGGTATTTATACCCCATTTTTCATCAATTACACATTGGCCCCCCATTTTTATTTAATTATCTTTTGTTCTACCTCATTTAACTCTAATTACTTTATGCTTTATAACCTTTTCTTTGATCCAATTTTATTTTATCTAACTTGATCCAATTTATTTCCTAGCTAATAATAAATTTCATTTATTTCTTTTTGGAAAAGATTTAGCCGGGTTTTCACAAAATCTTTTCCCAAACTATGCCAAAAACCTCCAAAACATAAAGACAATTAGGTACCTTACTTGGCCAGCTTGTAGCTCAAACAAGGACGAGCATAAGCTCTAACCAATAATGGTGATAACTTTTCAGATATAAAGGATTTTGATCTTACCAGATTAAGACTCCAAATACCCCCTTCTTGGCCTATAAATATCCCTCATAAATCAAACCTAAGAGGAAAAAATAAAAAGGAAAAAAAGAGAGTAGGGGAAGAACAAAACAAGAAAGATAAAAAGAGAAAGATTAAGCAAAAAAGAAACATAAAGAGATAAAAAGGAGAAAATATAAAAGAAAAGGAGAAAGAAAAAAAAAGAAAAGAGTGAAGACATAACATAAAAGAAGATAGAAGAAACAATTCTTGTATAAAGATAAATATGGGACTTTCATCTTTTACTACAATGATTGCTTAGACATAATATCAATATGGGACTTTCATCTTCTATTACAATGATTGCTTAGACATAACATCCCTTTCTGACCCTTTTGAGACAACCATAGACTTCATAGATATGTTTATGATGCTTTAACAGTGGTTCAAACACCACAAAAACACTTTTAGGTGGTAAAATTAGTTTTGGTTTAGATACATGCAGGAGAAACCAATTTATAGTGAGAAACTTCTTTGGTTAAGGATTTTTGTAGCATACTCATATAGTTGGAGGAGTTCTGGGATGGTGATAGTATTTTCAGGAAGCAGTAGTGACTCTAAAAGGCTTCAACAACATTTTAAAATAGTTGCAACAATTTGTTTTTTTTTTCTTTTAAAATACCAGTGGAACATTAGCACCAACAACCACAATAATATTAGGTGAGTTTCTGACCTTTTTCTTTGTATTAAATGTCCTTTATCTAATCCTTTTCTAGTGGTTGCATGTCATTGTAATTTGAGATAATAAATTTTGAATGAATAGAGTATGAACTATGAGATTATATAGGGCAAAAACCTACCAAAGTGAACCTTGTTTGAAGTATTATGCATGGTTGTGGGTTTGCTATTTTTATTTCATGTTTTATATTGATATGGTTGCATGAATTATAGATTTTTAAGGTTGGGAATTTTCAATCATAAAACATGAAAGATCCTTAGTCATTCTTGTTATGAAAACCATAAAAAAATATGTTTTAAGTTTTGTTGTTTACTTTGAACCAAGCTTGATCATCAAGAGTTAATAATAAAGATACTTCCATGTTTTTATTTCTGTAAAATTAATAGATAAGGTGCATTAGGGTTCATACTAAACCAAGTAATTCTTTTCGAAGAAACTTATGGTTTTTAAATGGTGGAAGTAGACCCCATCTAAGCCTAAAATATTGTTGTTTTGATCCATGAGAAAATATGTTATGGAAAGTTTCTCTTCTTTATTTGAACAAGATTGGATATGAAATGTTGAGTGTAAGGTTGCTCTTGAATCTTAAGAATGTCAATTTTCTAGGTTTTCAACCCATTGTTGTGGTCAGAAAGCATGTGTATCATTCAATTTAAAGAATATGACAACTTAGGGTTATCATAATCTAGGTTTTTTTTTTCTTTTGATGCCATGTTTAACTTGAAATTATATGTTTTGAAAATTTAAAGTTCACCTTTTTTGGGTTTTATTGTGATGCTGCATGCTCTTTTGACATAATTCATTAGTGTTTATGGTAAATATCCTTCATTATAATAAACATGAAGAAGGATTATGCATGCATGTTTTGTTTGCTTAAATGATGCATGAATGAGAAATAAAAAGCTTGAAACCTTTTCTTTTAGGGTTTGGTTTGTTTATCTATGGTTTGTTGATTAGGAAAGAATTAGCTTAACCAAAATTCTATGCTTTAGGTTAATCTTAGATGTTATCGAAATTAAATCTTTTTTTTTTAAGAGAAAAAGATCGATGAAGTTATTTATTTTTAGGGATTAACGTAATTTAAAAAAAAATCGACGAAATCACTTATTAAGATTAACATCAAATTTATCAATGAATCTCTTATTATTAGAGACCATTGTTTTTAAAATAAATTACAAATAAGTTTAGAAATATATTTGTGCAATTAATAGTATGCGTAGAATAAATTTAGAAGAAAACATACGGAGATTTAAAGTTCACTTCTTTTGGGTTTCATTGTGATGGTGCCTGCTCTCTTTACTTAATTCATTAGTGTTTGTTCTAAATATCCTTTATTATAATAAACATGAAGAAGGATTATGTACTATATGCATGTTTTGTTTGTTTAAATGATGCATGAATGAGAAATAAGAAGCATGAAATCTTTTTTGTTTAGGATTTGGTTTGTTTATCTATGGTTTGTTGATTAGGAAAGAATTAGCTTAACCAAGATTGTTTGTTTTAGGTTAATCTTAGATATTACTGAAATTAAATCTTTTCTTTAAAAAAAAAGAAAATCGACATAATCATCTATTTTTAAGGATTAATGTTAGTTTTTTTTTAAAAAAAAAATCGATGAAATCGCTTAGTGGGATTAATATCAAATTTATCAAGGAGTCTTCTATTCTTAAAGACAAAATTATTGTTTTTAAAATAAATTTTAGATAAGTTTAGAAATATATTTATGCAATTAATAGCATGCGTAAAATAAATTTAGAAAAAAAAAACACATCTTTCACTGGACAAAATTAATCTAGCACCTAAATTCGGAGACTAGTGTCAATTTTAAAATTTATAGTTTTTTTTTATATAATTATATCTTGTATTTGTCATGATATAACAACTATATTGACTCGCTAAAACGAGTCAGGTTTGATAATACAAGGGAATAGAAAGCATAAAAGAAAATAAAATCAACCATCGATTACTTATTATTTGTCAATTGCATAGTGAAATAGCATAATATTGATGGGTACAGATAACATATATATATATATATATAGCAGCCCAATATCATGGAGGAGATACACAATATATCAATCCTTTCAAGCATATATAATTAAGGCATGGCTAGCAACAAAATGCAGCTAAATATCCATTAGAATTTTGATTGAGCCGTGATGACCAGAGGTTTGAAGCCATGCTGGATACTTGCTTGCCAAACTTTGTCAATGTCAGACATGGCGTAACCGCATTCATGCTCATTCCATCCTTCTAAGGCATGCACTATTCCAGCCACACGCCATGCACTCATCACTCTCCTTGGCAACCAATTCTGTCATCATTCAAATTAATTATCTTTCCTGAAATAAAATAAAATAAAATAATAATAATAATGCAAATGGTACTTTAAAGCTGAGCAATATTTGACTGATTAATTACCTCACAAGAGTCCACATTTTCGAGAGATGCAGGGGCTGCCATTGCTGGTGTGCTGTGATAGAAGCAGTCCTTGCGCAATTTCTTCGGGGGAAATTGCGAGAAGGGAATGAATAATGTTCCTTCTGTTGCTTTCTTTTGGTCTTCTCCTTTCAATCCATCCCCAACCAGCCACGTCTGCCCAAAGTTTATTATGAAATTAGAAATTAATATATCTATATATATTAAGTTTAAGTTGTAATTTTTTTTTTGACAAAAAACTGATTTCTAATTCCTTGGAAGCAAAAGAAATCATAGGTAGGGTATACCTTTATTGAATAATTCTTTGAAAGAATCAAATTATTCTGATCAGATCTGCTGCCGAGGGATTTTTTAAGCCTCTTGTAATCGTCCTCGTATGGAACAGCCACCTAAAAAAAAAAAGAATTAGAAATTAAAACATGACCACAGATTAATGAATTAAATTTTCCTGCCTATACAATCAATTTAAATAAATTAAAGTCAAATTGAAGCAAGTGACAACATGTGCCTAATGGCCTAGTAGCTAGACAACATCAACAATACCTGTATTCCCCTCCGACAGAGATTTAAAACAACAGCGTAGGCAACCTTGGAGAGATTGCTTCTATGAAGCACCTGTGTTGTTCCTTTAGGGATGCTATTCAGCACAGCAGCAACGGCTAGGCTGCTTCCATCCACCACCTTCGTTTTGAGCCTCGGATACCTTTGCACATAAAGCTCACCATACCTATTAAGCTCCTCTCCCTGCAAAATTTATTTTTGAACATGATGAAAATACAATATATAAACAATAAACTCAACTCCAGTACTGGCCCTTCTTAAGTAACCACCACTGTAAATATAAATATAATTTTTCCCCCTAGAATGCATTATATTTTAACCGTGAGGTACTTGCCTGATTTAAGAGACCGAGACTTAACACTTTAACACCTTTTTCCTCAGCTTCTAGTACAGCTTCTTCAATCAACGCGTTTATGGATGCTCTGTGCCATCGCAAGTTGTACTGCCAAAGAGTAGATACGAAAATTAATGAGACCGAATTAATTAAACTGAACGCACTAGATTAATCAATGACAGAGTTACATCCTTCTAATTAATTACTTGAATATTGTATTTTGGTATTGTCCACGTCTGTAATCTGAGTTTGTGAAAGCGATTCCTCTCGACAACAAAAGCGCGTCCATAAATCCAAGTTAAGATCATGGTCCACAGTGTCACTGGCCACATTAACGAGAGATACCATTTCGATTTCTGAGGGTTGGAAGCCAAGTAGGCAAGTCCTAGCCGTGAATAGTAGATGGAATCTGGTGTGGTAAGATGAGTTAGATGCACCACATCAGGGGCTTCCTCGGGTCTCTTGAGCGAATCTTCATAGAGGGTATCAGAAGACTTGTCCATTGTGCCGTAGATGTAATCATAGATGGGCATGAATAGTGAGTAATTGGTTCTGAATTGAGTGTGGTGAAGAGAGTGGAACCTGCAGCCATATTAGATGCTAAATAATTAGCAGTATATTTTCCATAGACGACGGTGTATATATATATATATATATATATATTTTCTTGTTTATGTAAGATGAGATGAATCATTTTCCTATAATCTTTCATAACAATCATGCTTTTTGTTCACAAGTCTGAAAGAAATCCCATTAATAAAAAGAAAAGGAGCTAGGCTGGTGAGAATAATTAATAATTGAAATTGCAAGAAATCAAGACTTACGATGGGGTGTACATGAGGTACTTGAGAGGGCGGAAAATGGTGAAGAGCCATTTGGGAACGAGTTCAAAGTTGCAGTGACCCATGTTGTTCATCACGTCAATGTAAGTGACATAACCAGCAAAGGATGCTACAGAGGCTGTCCCGGTCAAAATAGTCGTTATCAATGGTATTGCAAATAGCATGAAGTAGGATATGTGCTCGGCGAATGGATGAATCACAGCTGCGATGCACATGTCAAAAAAGAAGATAATGTCAAGTAGTAATTACAAGTACCTGCAGTATATCGTCATGTATTGCTAATATCAATGGAGAATATTGGTCTACGTTCCCCCTCAATCACACACAAGATTTTTCTTCCATTATTGTAAAAATTAGTATTCCGACTTAAAACCTTTTATGAGAGGTCGATTAAACTAAGTTTATTAACGATCACACAACATTATTAATAATTATTCAAATGCAACACTCTTAATATATTTTAAATATATTCGGGGGATGTTATGAGACAACTTAGATGGATGGAGATTTGATTTACATAAATTATTTAAAATATGTTTCTATGAACTAGTGAGATATATGTTATATCAAGATATGTTTATATTAAGATCATGAGGTCTAATCATGTTGGATCACTCTTACACGTAATGGGCTCTGTGACAATGGAGGAATGGTGATGGGAATGATAGCGAGAGTAGAGATAGTGGTGATGAAGAAGTCGATGAAGCCAATAATACAGAAATTCCACCGGACCCATATGAATCAGAGCTGTTATAATTACACCATCTAACCTCCACACGGGGAGATGGCTAGCTCCTGGAATTGTATGGATACCAACGTAGAATAAAATTCCATTGAACAATATTTGGTCATCCCTGCAGGTATCCATCCAGAAAATCCTTTAGTATCAGAAACTTCACAAGCACTAGAGTGGAAATTAATGCATGAAATTATTTAACACACACACACACACACAAATACCAGCTGCTTTCTCTATCAACTTGGTCAAATTCAATGGCTTTGTCGATAATCCTGTTATTTCCTTTGGCTGTTCTATAACGGGACAGACTGATCCATAACTGGTTGTGAAGCATTCTCCACAACAGAAGCGGGAATGCGAGAAAGGTTGAGAGATCTTTTCCATCTTTAATCATGAAGGAGTAGGTGCTGTGAATGACCCAAGGAGCCAATATTACATGCTGCAATATTGAACACCACAAACAAAACAAAGATATATAGTTAGTATTATTGCTTTTGTTTATGATATATTAACGTTGTTTGCACGAAAATGAGTTACTCTACGTATGTTATCAGATATTAACGAGAAGGAAAAGGAGCGAGAGAGAGATAAGAGAGGGATTTCCATAAGACCTTGAAGCTTCCAAGAGGTTTCCATGGCCAGTCTGTGAGAATTCCAGGCCGAGAAGCCATCACTTCACTGCTACTACTTATCTTTGTTTCCTTACTTGTAGGGAGGTCGTGCCCGTGTATATATAGACGATGAGTAATATTTCATTTAGCGTTATAATTATTGATGAGTAATATTTTTTTTTTTAATAACAGTATTGCCGCTCAGTGAAGTTAGAGCTGGGTAAATTATAAATTAATCGTTTTAATTTTGAAAAAAAAGAAGAAATAATTAGTCCACTTCCTAAAAAAAATTAATTATTTACTTTTTTTTAATCTATTTTTTGTTCTTTTCTATTTTTTTTTAATAAAAGAGGAAAAAAATAGATGCTATGGAAAGATTGATGATTGATGAGAGAAGTACGTATTTTTTGAAATAAATTAATATAAAATTAAGCATGATTAACAATGATAAGTGATTAAATAATTAATTTATAAAGCAAGAGAGATTAATTAATTTTTTTTCTTGAAATAATAGGAAATAATTTATGATGTACTCCTCAGTTAGAGCTGGGAGGGTTTTTTATTTATTTATTTATTTAATGTAAAGCTTCGATAGTGTACCATGTCCGACAACCACATTAATACGAAGATGCCACCTAGCAAAAAACTTTATTGTAGTGCACACCTGTACAATTAGGTTTTGCACTTCGTCAACCATATTCTTAAAACCACGCATGATTCAATTTAAGCTCATTAGTACGGCTGCCCAATTGCAAGCTTGTGGATTTTATTTTTTCAAACTTCAACTTGTGGATTTTATTTTTTCAAACTTCAATCACAACTTCAACATTATTGTGTGTAATATGTTGTTGTCATTCCTTTTTATTAAGTATAAAATTAAAAAATGTGGATTTTTTTTACTATAACTTAAATTACTGTTTATCTTCTTATAGATACTATGAATTGAAGAAATGATTATTTTTAATTTTTAATTTTATTTTTAAACTTTTTTTTCATAATTGAGCTTTTATTTAGCTTCCAATTAGCGTCCAATTGCATGTTTTTTTTTTTTTAAAGAGAAGATTGAATTAAAAATCAAAGAACTGAAGTGAAAAACACAGGTAAAATAGATGATGGCTTTTGAAATTTGTTTGAAAAGTGTATTTGAGTCCCCCATCTTTTTCAGCTATTAGGTGAACAATTCCTCTAATTTATTTTCATCATTTTCAGTCCTTTTTTGGGTGGGAAGAAATAGAGGGGATCGTCTGATTCCAGTTTAAAGAGAGAAAGTTGTTGCAATGATTCTAGGCACCAAAATGGTATTTTTTAAATTAGATTTAAAAAAAAATCTTAAAAGTGCCTAAAACACATATATAAGCCAAGAAGATTTTTGATTTCAAGTTGATTTTAAATCTCGAAGCGGTTTTTGTGTTTTTGAAGGTTATAAATTGATTTAACAAGGTTCTTAAGATATTTTCTCGGGATTTTGAGTTTAAAGTGAGTTAAAAATAAGTTTTTACAAGAAAAAACCGGCCACCTTAATTTTTTGACCAACATAGTAGTTGGGATCTAGAATTCAAAATGACACGTCATTTATTTTTTCAAGCTGAATTGAGATGGAGACATGTCGTCCGTCCCATTAACTTACATACATTAACTTACATAAAAAAAATAAAAGCCCACATGCTTTATTCATATACAGGGCTTGGCCTAACTTTGTTCTTTATATATATATATATATATATATATATATATATTTAAACCTTTTTTTATATATTTTTTTAAATAATTTTTAAATTTGTATTTTACTTCTCTGTGATTTTCTTTTTTTACTTAGCTTTTTTTAAATAACAATTATTTTTTAATTATATTAAATGTGTTTAATTCTTGAAAATTTAGTATAATTCACTTGTAATGTTTTTTTTTTATTTTTTATATATTACATTTATTTTTAAAAATAAAAAATTATTTTTATAATATCTTTAATATGTGCAGCCTTGCATAGTATATTTTTTTTTCTTTTTATTGTATTCAATAAATTTTATATGTATGTCAATTTCTATTACAAACTGATTTTAATAAACAAATTTATTAAACACAACTAGGTAAATTACTTGGATTGCAATATTAAATATCTTAATCTATATTTGTCTCTTAGTTTTTTCAAATTTTTATTTATTTATTGCTAATAACTTCTTCTTTTTTAATTTCTTTACACAATAGTTCATGATTTGTTTAATTATACACACACACATAAGTTTTGTAATTTACATTTTAAGATTTTTTTATGTAAAAAAACATGTTGAAAAATTCTACATGTTTAATTTGTTTTATCATGTATTGATATTTTCAACTTCATCCTTGTTCATTAGATTTCTGATTTTTTTTCGTAACCCATTTATAAAAGCTAGATTGTTTTTAATTTCACCATCCAATCCAATTTATAATTTTTTTTTCATTTTGAAACTCATTCTTTTAATTTTTTTTCTTTTGTTAATGTTTTTATTTTTTTCAATTTAACTCTCAAATTAAAAATTTGTTATTGCCCTTTAATTTATTTTTTTATTTTGATTTTGACTCTCATTATTTTAATTGCTATTTTTTATATTTTTATAATTTTTTTGTTTAATCCTTCAATGTTTCATTTCATGGGGATTGGACTTCATAATCTTTTCATGTATAGTACTTTCGGTCTGATGACTTTGGTCACAAGTTTGAAAAGTTAACAGGGGTTAACATTTTTTTTTTGTCTTATTTTTTTTCCCCAGCTTTGCCTAGGGCAATATTTTTTTAAAATTCTTTTTATTGTTGTTGCCTCATTTCTTTTTATCATATTCTCAAATTGTCTGTCATTTCTTTTAAAAAATATTTTTTTCTTTTTATTTTTTTATAGAGTTAGTATGGTTTGCGAGTTTACTAAGGTAATTTAACTTGCCCTGGTTTATGGGTTAGGTGGAATGTTTTTTTTTTAATTAGACTTGGTAATCCACAATGTTTTGCTCTTTTTTTTTTGCTATTGAATTTTTGTTATGATTTTTTTTTTCAAATTTGTTTTTGTTAATTTTATTTTTTAATATTGGGATGATTGAAAATTTAACTTCATAATATTTTTATTTACTTTTCCCTTCTATAGGGTTAATGTGACTTGGAGGTTTGTTAGAATAACCCAAGTTGTCTAATTTAAGTTTTCATGATAAGGCGACGTGTGTTCCAAGCAGCCTTCCAATTTGGCGTCGATGGTGTTTTCTTTTTATTTTTCTTTTTCTCTCTGTCTTGATTTTAATGATGTCTCTTGAAAATTTCAAAGCAACCCCTTGAATTTATTTTCTCTTTAGATTCAGATTATTTTTCTTTTGATTACTAATTGTTTTATTTGTAATAATTTATAGAATTAGAATTCTTTTTCAAGTTCATCCCCTTTCATTTTTTTAACCTTTCAAACTTATTATCTTTGTTTGTTTTATTTGAAATAATTTTTAAGTTGATTTTTTTTACAATTCCATCCTCAAATTTTTTTTGTATCAAATTTAATCCCCATACTTTTTATTGTTATTTTTTTATTTCAAAAAAAATTTAAATTGATTTTTTATTTATTTTATCATTGAACATTAAATTAGTTGGAGATTGAGCTTCTTAGTTGAGCCTGGATCTAGGATTTCATGGGCTATGAGTTTAAGAGATTAGCCTAAATTGAGGAAGTTTGCTTGTGTTTGCTTCGTTTTTTACCCATTCGTTTAGGCACTTTTTTTAAAGTTTAATTCATTTATTCAATTTGAAACTGAGCTCCATTATTTTTACTTATTTATTTATTTTTCTATAGAATTTTACATTAATTTTTAAAATGACCCAAGTTATTTATGGTCATCTTATTTTTTGTTCTTTGTTAATTTTTTTTAAAAAAATTGATGTTCTCTTTTCGATTTCTTCCTTCAATATTTGAAATACTTATTTTAATAATTTATAAAATTAGAATTCTTTTTCAATCTAATCCCCCTTGGATTTATTAATCTTTTAAATTTAGTCCTTATTTTTTTTATTTTTTTTATTTAAGATAATTTTTTTTTTACAATTTCATTCTCCTTAGTTTTTTTTTCCTATCCAATTTGATCTCAATTCTTTTAGCTACTATGTTTTTTACTTTGATTTTTTTTAAAAATTCATATATTTTTTTTCAATTTCATCTTTAAACATTAAATTAGTTGGGAATTGAGCTTCTTGATTGAGTTCGGGTCTAGGATTTCATGAGTTGTGAGTTTTAGAGACTAACTGAGATTTAAAAGGTTCGCCTAAATTTTCTTTTTTTTTCCTCTTTAAACTCATGTTTTTTCAGTTGTCCTTATATATTTATCCAATAGGAGATTAGGCTCTGTTATTTTATTTATTTTCTATTTGTATATTTTTTTTGTTGATTTAGAAAATGACTCGGGTTATTTTGGATCTTTTTATTTGTCATTTTTTGTTGAATTTTATTTTACTAATTTTTTATTGAAATTATTTTTTTTTGATTCCATCCTTCAATATTAAAGTGGTTGAGCATCAAGTTTTTTGGTTCAACCTGGGTCTAGGACTTCATTATCTATTTTTTATAGGATTTTTTAAGAAATTTCAAACTAACTCGAGTTATCTTGAGTTTTTTTATTAGTTGTTTTTTGTTGTTTTTTAAATTGATATTTTTTCCGATTTCACCCTTTAACATTATATCGTTTAGGATTTAATTTTCTTTTTTTGTTCCCTCCTTTAAGGTTGAAGTTTTTTTTTATATTGGGCTTCGTGATTTTCTTTGATTTTCTTTTTATTCGTCTATCCCGATCACATCACTTAGAACATGGGCTTATAGGGTTGACCTAGTTTTTTTTAGAGTTAGTTTTTTAAAATTTAATATTGTTTGCATTTCATCCTTCAATATTGAGTTGTTTTAGATTTGAGCTTCGTAATGTTTCCCGGTTTACCTTTCATTAAGTTATCTCATTCGTATGATCTGGGTCACAATGTTTGGTTAGCTTGCTTGGTTTGTTGGGTAATTGTTTTGGCATTACGTGTGTGTGTGGAGGGGGGGATGAAATTTAGGATTTGGAGGTGTTCGGCTTTGGTGAGATGATAATCCCACCATCCTTTTAACTGGCTAGAGAAACTAGCTATAAGAAGTTCGGCTATGGCTTTATATGGAGTACCAGTTTGGGTTTTGTATGCCTTTGTTGCCATGGTCATTTGTTGGAGGGTGTTAAGGATGTGGTATTCTGACATTCTATCTAGATTCCATTCATAGAGAGAGGAGGCATTGTATTTGTGTTGGTTGATAATGGTAGGTTCATTTTGGATGGATATGTCTAGGGCAGTAAGGGATTAGGGGCTTTTCCAGAGGAGCTTACTAATCTCATGATTTGTTTCTTGGAAAATATCATCATCTTAGGTTTGGACTTGATTTGTTTGTTTATTCTGAATGGTGTTTATTTGGTTTGTGGAGGTTGAAGGATTGTTACTAACTTGGGGGGTGTCAGACACGATTAGGGTTGAGGTCTTAATTTGTCAAAGATGGTCTTTTATGGCTTTGAAAAATTCACTTTTTCTTTGGAGTTGTGTTTGGTTGGAGGGGATTGTTGTTCAGGGTTTGTATATAAAGGTTTGGTATATTTGTAGTGTAATTTGCATTTCGGAAGCTAGTACTAGTTATATCAAAGGTTGATTTTCTTTACATTTTGATCCAAAAAAAAAGGTTGATTTTCTGGGTGGATTCGTTTGGTATGGTATGTTTATGACAGAAGAGATTTTGGAAACTCATCTTAGATTTATAGTGTTGGATGAGGAGGATACATTCAAAAATCGAGAACTAGTTGAATGTCGATGGAAAGATAATTTAACTTTTCCATCTGTATACTGGGTTATCTCTTTAATTTGAACATTTGGTTTTGGTAGTTGTTATGGTTCTGGTTATGTTGCTCCTTTGAGGATCAAATCTTTTGAAAGGGTTACATCTTTCCATTGGATAACTCTAGGAACTACTGTGTTTGATTTGGAAATGTCAGTTTGGAGTAGTAAGGTTTCACCTCTTTGTGATTGAAATTTGTGTGTGTGTGTATTAACCTTCTTTTAGATTTCATCCTTCTACGTTGGATTTGTTTAGAATTGGACTTCGGCTTTTCCATTTGCTTTCTATTGGCTTATCTTAGTCTAATGATCTGGATTGCATATTTGACATTCTCGTTCAAGTTGTCTTAGGTCATTTTTCTTTTATGATTTGTTCTTTCATATTTGATTGGTTGAAATCTTACCTTTGTCGTCTTTTTTTGTTTCTTTGAGTGTTCTTTTTTTTTTCTTCAAGTTACCATGATTTTTTTGTTTAAGTTGGTCCATTTACTATTGTTATTTTTTTTATTATCTAATTAAATTATACCAATATTTTTTTCTCAATCGAGTCTATTCCCCGAGTCACTTTTTTAAAAACTTTTTTATAATACGTTTGTGTTTTCTTGACCTTGTTTTTTACAAATAAAAAAATATTTCAATCCGCAATGTAGCACAAGCTCATAAATCTAGTATTATACTAATTGACAGTCCATAAAAAGGAATTTCTAGTTGTTCAAACTTGGCCTAAATGAATATAATCCTGGCCATTCAGGCCCACTCGAACAACCTCTCTCCCATTTATTCTCAGCTTCTCTTGAGCTGTCAAAAATTTTCCTGGACATGCACCTCAATGGACATTTTGAGTTAAGGAGTCGCACACTGTCCACTGGTGCACGCACATATAAATTCATTATGTAATAACATAATTTTTTTGTACAAACATGACTCACCTCACACATATAAATTCTTTATGTAGCATAGAAGCACTAGCTTCTCTATTAATGGCATAACAAGTATCATGAAGTCATAACAAACACCAATTGCTCCACCAATGGTATTTATTTTTCTTCACTCACCACAAGGTCACTCTCCATTATTGATCTACTCATTGAGGTACCTGTAACTCCACACATCACAAGGTACCTATAACACCACTCATCACGAGGTAAAATAACATGACTAAAAGTTTATAAATACCTCTAGTCACTAAGTAAAACATTCTAGCCAAGCCAAACAAGCTGAGATTAACACATTGGTTCATTTAACCAATACATTTTTGTCTTGCTTCTCATATTTTTTTTTTGTCTTGTATATTATTTTCTCTTTCTATATTTACTAACTTAAGTATCAAAGACTCATATATTTTAACAAGGAACTTGGGTTTTAGAAAACACCAAGCCTATAAAGAAAAACCCATACTTGAGATCAATATCCATAGTGTAAGATGTAGCTGTGGAAAACCTATTCTTGTCAAAAGTTCTCACGACTTCATTAGTGACGTCGTTTATGAAAAATTAAACAAAATCTAGTTCATTCCTTTTTTACGCCTCCTAATTCAAAAATTTCTTTCCATTGCAGACAACTTGGAAACTATATGACTTGAAAAAGTAATTAATCTCTCCACCACAGGAACTCTTGTTATTTTAGATTTCCATCAAACCTCTTATCAAGTGCAAGTTCTTTACAATATTGTTCTAACTATACAACAACAACTTTGCACTACTTCTATTCCCTAAATGGAAAACAGAATAGCTAGCTCTATTACATATTGAATGCATAAAGACAACTCCATTCTCTAAAAAAATAAGATAAAATAACGTGCAAACAAGTGGGCACAAGAACACTCGTACTCTAACTCTTTGAAAGAGTCATTTATATTATGAAGAGCACTCATTAATAATTCCTAGCCACGTGAGTGGATACCACTATTAGCCTTTTTCTAAATCTTGTTTGCACTCTTCTTGTAAAAAAAGACACAGATGTTAGAAGAGATCAATAATTGTATGAGCTCATAAGAATGAACACCACCTTCATTGATTAATACTTAAAAGTGTATTTTTATCAAGGTTTTATATCATTATTTTGCACTTGAAGTATCAATAACTCCTTAACTAGAGCATGTTTTATAATAATATGTCTAATAATATAAGATACCTTTAATTTATGGTAAATGTTCATCTTAAATGCAAGCGTATCACATAAATTAAAGGATTGATTGATGAGTTTAACTACTGAAATTGAGAAGACAAAGAGAGGGCTAAACTTAGAAAAGAGATGCTGGTTCAGTCCAAACTGGAACATCATTCGGTTATTGTATCATAACTGGAGCTGTAGAACTTGGATTTAGGTTTGTTTTATATATATGGAAAGCTAAGACATAGGCATAAAACTTTCATGAAGAGTCCAAGATTTAAAAGTGTCATTTTCGAGTTCAAATAGTAGCAACAACGGAGAAGTCAAAATCTGTCCTGTAACCCAGACACTGTTTAGTGTTCAGCTCATATCTCGAGTTCTAGAAGTTCAAATACATCGATTCTTGTTTTGTTGGAAAGCTAAGACAATTTCCTAGAATGTCCATGAAGACTAACTGTTCAAATTCTGATGTTAGCAATGATGTTTTGTTCAGACAAGAAGATAAGGATTGTCACCAAGTCAACATGTAGCCACCCACTCAACAATTAGTCATCAAATCAATAGTTCTGAATTTTGGCCTATAAAAGAAGGCATTTGCCATGCATTTAGGCATCTTGGTTTTCAGATCAAGATCATGTTCTTGCTCTATTTCTTTATATTTTTGTAATGCTTAAGTTTTGCTTTCATTAATCTCTTGTTTATGCCTTTTATTTTCTTTACTATACTTATATAATCATGTTCTCATCTTGTTTGTTGATGTTTCTCTTCTTTATTATGTTTAGCTAAGTTTATTATGTCAAGGTGAAAAAGTTTCACTAATGGTGTTAGGATAAATATAATATAAACTCAATATGGACTTCAATGATTATATCCTAAACAACTTGCTATTAACATGTCTTATCATTTTTATCTTATTAATTCTTAATACCTTGCTTGTTAAATGCTTAATCTAAATTTGTGTTGTATAACACTTGGTACAACAAATAATTGGCACTTTCATAGCTAACTGTATGGTATAACCTACACCTGTGCTATGAAAGAAACTTGATTTGTTGTTAATATAAGTTAGCATAATGAATTCCTGACAATATTTAAAAGTTTGGTGTTACTTAAATAAGATAATTAATATGATCATGTTAATAATTTATAATGAGCTATTAATGACAAATCATCCGATTGAAACCTCCTTTGTGTGTGGTTTCCAGTTAAGTAATAAAAAGAGTTTATATTATACTTATTTGAAATACCATTAGTGGATCCTTTAACCTTGATAACTGTTTTTATCATTGTTTAATCTTCACATTAATCTTACATCTCAAAGTCCTCTTTAACTCATCATCACCATCATCATCATCATCTTATTAATTTATATAGTTAACCTCCACGTGGTTTGACCCCGGTCTTACCGGGTTATTTATTCTTCGACACTCCTGCACTTGAGATAAGATATCAATCTTTTGATCATGTCATTCACCGAGTATGATAATCTTTATTTTGTTGTCGAATATTACACACTTATTTCTCCAAAGATTGCATCTCAATGAAAATCAACTTAGACAACTATGATGATTTTAAAACCTAAGAGAACATAAACAGAACAAGAGAAGAATCCTAGAGCTTGTAATGTAAAAGAGAGATGTTATGTGCAAAATCTTCTAAAAAACATTACATGGATCTACTTGATGTGGTATTACTACCTTAAGCCTAACTTCATCTTTGGCCTTCATAATCTCTATATTAAATTCATCTTCCACTTCATCACTAGCATACTAGCTTCAAATAGCACAACTAAGCTCTCTAGCATCACACAATAAAAATATGATAATACCAAAGCATATCTCTAATAATATTCTCAATATGAAACAAGTAATGAATAACCATATTTGAGTAGAGAGAGCATGTGTGAATAGACAATAGCACCTTCGTTTCCATTTACGAAGAGCATAATCTCTCCAACACCATCAATCTCTTATAAGAGTATCCAAAAGGAGCATCAAGGTATCGATTCATGATCATCTAACACTTTCTAAGCTCATAACCACACATTTGACCACCACACATGTTGGGGGTATTGGTTGCCATTTAGGGAAATGATTTTAAATGATACTCATCTCTTATGAAAATTGGGATGAACACAAGAAATCCTAATAAGTTCTGTCACTTTTACCATGATCATGGTCATGATATTGAGAAATGTTATTCCCTAAAAAACTATAGAAATATTGATCACATCGAGTCATCTCTAATAGTTTATAAAGAAGGAAGTGATATCCGAACAAAAGAGGGAAAGTTTTCCTTGATGCATTACTTAAAATCAAATAATCTCTAGAAATTAAATCTCCACTTACATGAGAAAATATTTTTAACTTTTTAATAAAAGCAGTGGTATTTATCCACGTCCCCAATGTCTTCAAATGAATCTCTATGTCTTTAATAAATCTTTATGGTGAGGTCTTTATATCTCCAAACAAGTTCTCATATCTCTAAATGGATCTTCATGTCTCTAGTAAAAGTCTCATGGTGAGACCTCTATATCTCTATTAAAATCTTCATGTCTCCAAATAAATCTCTATGTATCCAATAAAATCTCCACCATGATATCTCTATGTCTTTATTGAAATCTTCTTGTCTCCAACAAAAATAAATGTCAATGCAACATCTCTTTACATAATGCTTTAATACTGCTTTCACACAAAGAATTCTCCATTTCTTAAAAATTATTGTTCTCTATTCTGAGAGTAACAAACAAACCGATTAAACTCTCATTACTATTGCATGCAAACACTTATCCCTCTTGCAATGAACCTAACAAAATCCATAAAAAAAGGTAACAATAGTATAAAAGAGTAAGTAATTTCGTTCTTCTACTTTTATTGGTCAAGTCTTTCGAACACCATTGTTTTAAAATCTTGGGAATGGAGGGGGCCAAATGATAGTGCACGAAAAAAAATTTCTATCCTTTTAGGCCGAAGCCTAAATGGCTAGAAATCCTAGTTGTTTGGGCTTGGCTTAAATGGATAGGCATTCTAAGCTAGAAAAACTAGACTTTCTAGCCATTTAGGTTGCTTTCTAGCAATTTGGTCCAGGACCAAACAACTAGAATTATGGTCATTTAGCCCAACTAGAATGACCACTCCCTCACTCACTCCCAACTAACCTCAAGGTGTCCAATCCTTTGGCCTAAATGGCTAGAGAGTCCTGTGGCCTCTCCCCACACTCAATCCTAACTTACCTTGAGATGTCCAATACTTTCACAAGCACACACTTCAATGTATTTCTCGAGTTCCAATTAGTGCACGCACACAGATTTGTTGTGCAGGCAGGCACATAAATTTTTTATGTAAGCATGACACACCTCGTGCATAAAAATTTTCTATGTAGAGTAAAAGCACAAATTTATTCATCAATGGCACATCGAGCATCATAAGTCATTGCCGAACACCAATCTCTCCACCAATGATATTCATTTTTCTCTACTCACTATAAGATCACTCTTCATCATTGCTCTACTCATTGAGGTACTTACAACATCACTCTTCATGAGGTAAACTGACATGGTTAGAGGTCTATAAATATATGTAGTTACCAAGTGAAACATTCAAGCAAACCAGTCAACTTGAGAATTATATACCAATTCATTCAACCAATATATTTTTATGTTGCTCCTCACTTTTTTTTTTGTATATTATTTTCTCCTCCTATAATATATTGATTTAAACATCGGTGAGTCCCTTGTTCTGATAGCATACTTGTATTGCAAGAAACATCAAGACTAGAAAGAAAAGTCCACTTTCAAACTCAATCACCACAACCTAGATGTAACCATGAAAAACCTATTCATGTATGAAGTTTTCAAGACTTCATCACTAATAAATTATAATTCAATTGTTATTAGCATCTCTTCTTCTTACTAGAGTTCTTGAGTTTAGATTTCTTCATGATAAACTAAGTTTTCTAATTTTTCTAGCTTGTTTTGACAAGCTATACATTTTTTTTAGTAAATAATCCATTAACCATCATTTAGTTATTAATGTATCACTTACTTGATCATGGTGGACCTGAGATCATAAAATCATTAGATTATGATATAAAATTTTAAATTGTTAATTAACTAGACATTACCATGTCCCAATTTACATTATCTTAAGAACGATTACACTCCATAAATACGAGACAATATTGATACAAAAAGACTAAAATATTGTTAGATTATGAAATTGACATTTTTGTTTTTATTTAGGTCATGTTTGATATTTAAAAAAAAATTAATTTAATATTTTTTAGTATTTTTCATGTATTAATATTAAAAAGAAAAAATAATTATTTAATATATATATATATATATATATATATATATATTAAAAAAACTCCTTCCATCCGATCAACAAACAAGCATTAAAAAAAACAACTGAGTCTATGGTAATTTACATCAATATATATAGCATATCTGGGTATTGTATTTATATATCCAGCGAAAAATGATGATTGATTAAAAGACTGTTTTTTTTTATTTTATTTTAGAAGTGTTTTTTGATAAAAAATAAAAAATTTTATTTTTTTATTTTAAATTAATATTTTTAATAATTTTAGATTATTTTGATATATTAATATTAAAAATAATTTTTTTAAAACAATTATTCTCCATTTATTGCTCGCAACATTTTGTTAGGAGTACTGAATAAAATAATAAATTGCGAACACCATCAACTTCTGGACCCTCGTCTAGTGCACAACGGTTTCAGGAAAACAGGATGCCAATTAGCTCACGCAAATGTACCTGCCTCAGTTCCTGTAAACACGAGCATATGCTATCGCCTGGTCATCTCTTTTACATTATCCCACCTATCTTGGGGATTTTTTCAATTCTAACTCGCGAGTTTCGCGAATCCCTTTACCTTGTAGAAAGGTTTACTCTCCTGTTAGCTTGAAATGATTTCTTTTTCTTATATAATCTAGCAATTCACTAGAATTAATGCAAATTGTTGCCCTTATACGGTGTCGTGAGTAGGGACCAGTCATTTAAAAACAAAAAACTAATCTTTACATGACAAATGTGTTGGTTTTATATCCATTGAAATCATGTGACGTCACTGGATATAATAATTTTAAACCAATAAAAATTGTAACCTTTGTATTATGCAAAAGTAACTTTATTCTTATATAATTACCTCACGTAATTCACTTATAAAAAAAATTATTTGGATGATTATCTCGTGCATTAAATAAGTTAATTCTGTTAATAATTCTCATAAATCTAGTAGTTGTTTTTTTTTTTTGAAGTAGATCCAGCAAAATAATTATATAAAAATAGCATTATTTATTGATAAGGTTTCAAAAAATTAAAGTGGCCTAAAAATAGAGTTTTTGGATTGGATAATCGTTTAATCAATTGGTCCTGACAATCTCATCAATTCTTCTTAGTCAAGATAGTTGATAGCTTATACTTGGTTCTTAGTATGCTAAAGTGGCTTATGATTAGCACCTGCAATTGCACTAATCTAAATAGAGAACACTTTCCACTGTTTTCTAGGGTTTTTAAGCAGTTTTTGTTTTCTAGCGTAGGATTTTCATTCAATTGCACTACTCTAAATCTTTTACGTGGTTGCCTTCTTTTGAGTTTTCTGACGATTTATGCTTGTAACTCGTTCTACCAAAGACAAGTGCAGGTAGATCTTGAAATAAAAAACACTTTACGCAGGTTACGAAAGGAAGCTCACGTCAACACCATGGTTGTTGCACGACAACAAACACTCAAGGAGCTCACTGCTCCTAACATGAAGAATCAACCATTGTGCATAAACATCGACAACAATGCCAACTTCGAGCTCAAGTCTGGTTTTATACATTTACTGCCAATATTCAGTGGACTTGCCAGAGAAGATTCTCATACTCATCTCAAGGAGTTTCACATGGTTTGCAATGGCATGAAACCAAATGGAGTTGACGAAGAACATGTTAAGTAGAAAGCTTTCCCTTTCTCTTTAAAAGGGGTAGTAAAGACATGAATTTTCTCTATTCTCCTAGGTTCCATTGAAACTTGGAATGGCATGAAGAAGATTTTTCTTGAAAAGTATTTCCTAGCATCTTGAGTTGACAACGTAAGGAAAGAAATATATTGGTTTCAACAATCTTATGGGGATACACTTTCCGAGTATTGGGAAAGATTTGAGCAACTATGCATTCAATGCTCTCATCATCAGATACCTGAACAGCTGCTCATTCAATATTTCTATGAAGGACAGATGCCTACTGATCGCAGTATCATTGATGCGGCAAGTGGAGGGGCATTGGTAGATAAGACACCCAAGGCTGCACGCTAATTGATCTCAAATATGACAGCCAACTCGAAACAATTTGGCACACGTGGAGACTTCACAAGTAAACAAGTAAATGAGGTAAGTATTTCTAACCTTGAGAATAAAGTTAATGATCTTACTTCTCTTATGCGTTCTTTGGCTTGTGAAAATGGACAACATGTGAAAGTTTGTAGTGTCGCACCCGACATCGCGCGCGGCCCTAAAAATAATCTCGATTGTGGAAAAAAAACAGATTTCTCAAATTCTGGTTCTTTTAGGAAAAATATCTTGTTTGGGGAGTCGCCACCTAGTATTATGGTCACTAGGAACCCTAACTGGTCAACAGAGATTCTATGGTTCGGGACTGGTTACGTAAAAGGGAAGATATTATCACCCCTTAAACGTTCTGTCTAAAGCAAACTGCATTGCTTTTTTTTTTGTCTTAAATTGCTAAATTTTTTTATTGTTGTACGTTCTGATGATTTATTCACAATATTCCTGACTCTGACGTCAGTGAATATTTGACTATGGATAATTCCAACTCTGGCATTGATAATTATTACGTAGTCATAAAATAAATTTAGATTAATATTTTTTATTCTTGACTATAACGCTAGTGAATAAACAAATAAACTAAATTCATTTTATTACGCATTCACATATTTTTCTATTACTTATGTAAATAAAAAAAATTAAATCAGTGTTTTTTTTATTCCTGACTCTGGCGTCAGTGAATAAATAAATAAATTTATTTTTCATACATGCACATATATTTTTTCTTGCTAAATAAAATAAAATATAACGAATAAAAATAATATAAACTTAAACTAGTATTTTACTCCCGACTCTGGCGTTGGTGAATAAACCGGTAAATTTATATTATTTTTATTCATGCATGCACATATTTTTTCTATTTCTTCTATTTCTCTTTTTTATTTTTTATTATTTTTGGGACTGGGCCTAACTCAGCCCACATGGGCTAGATTAAGCCAAACCGGCCCAGCCCGGTCACTGGCCCAAGCCAGTGACCCGGCTAGGCCACAGCACGCATGAACTAGCTTCATGCGTGCATGGCGCTATGCCAAGGTAATTAATTACCTTGGCACAGTGCCTAATGCACTGAACTTTCAAAAAATAAAAAAAAATGATGAAAGCAGAGGAAGCCTACCTTGTTGCAGGTTGCTTCGCCGAAGTGTTAGTGTGTCGGGCGATGATCAGTGGTGGCGTCCGTCAATAATAAGCTAGAATTCCTCCTTTGACCTTTGCCTTCCTGCCCTCTGTTTCCTCTGCCCTCGTCTGAAAAACTATCCCCGTGCTCTGTTTTTTTAAATTCTCCCAATTCTCTCTCGGTTTGTTTCCGTTTTCGTAGTTTTAGGTCGGTGCTGGTGAAGGGAAGCTCGTTTTCGGTATGGGTTTCTAAAAAAAACTCAAAAATTCAGCTGGTGTCTTTGTGTTTCAGGTTTCTTTCTTCTCTTTTTCCCTCTCTCTCCCTAACCAACCTCTGTTTTTTCGGTGTTCCTCTGTTTATATAGAGATCAGTGGGTGGTAACGGGCAGTAGGCTGAGGGTCGACCACCATTAAGGCGCCCATTACTGGAACCAACGGACGATTTACTGTTGCAACGTCTCTTGGTCTTTACTATGGAAAACGGCCACTGGTGTGAAGAAGAAGATGAACAGCGTCCCTTCAAAACGACGCCGTTTGGGATATGAGATGGTCATTTTACATTTTGACCCCTGTAGTTTCAAAAGTCTTGTAATTAAGCCCCTGGTTTAAACTGTAATTGGCCCCTGTATTTCGGCGCCTTTTACAAGTTAATCCTTTAACTTTAATCTGATGCAATCATGCCCCCAATTAACCCCAAACTTTGTTATTTCTTCAATTAAGTCCCTGATTTCATTAATTTAATTAAATCCAAAGTCCAATTAAGTCTAAAACTTATCAATTCTCCAATTAAGCCCCTGATTGGATTAATTAAATTAATTCCAAGCTTAATTAAGTCTCAAAACTTATTAATTCTCCAACTAAACCCTTGATTGGATGAATTAAGTTAATTTCAAGCTTAATTAAGTCTAAAAATTTATCAATTCTCCAATTAAACCCTTAATTGGATTAATTAAATTAATTCCAAGCTTAATTAAGTTAATTTTAAAGTTTAATTAAACCCCAAAACTTCCAATCATTTTGCCCTTAACCCAAATTTTAATTCATTCTTTATTTCATTTTACTTGTTTTTCCATCATTATTATTATTATTTTTCCATCATCACTTTTTTTATTCTTTTCAGTAAATAAAATAATAATAATAATTAAAATAAAATAGTCAAAAATTGGGTTATGACCTGTAGCATATGCTCCTTATAAGGATATGCTTCGGATATGTGTCCAACAATGCAAGAAGATTATATTAAAAAAGCTAATGCAATTGATGGAACATTCAATGGATAACCCTAGCATAAGTATGATCCCTTTTCCACCATATACAATCCCGGATGGAGAGATCATTCGAACTTACGCTATAGGAACCCGTCTCAACAAGGAAATCAAGGCCGACAGTTCCATGGATTTCAACCCCAATAGAATTATCAAGCGAGACAGCCCTTGCATTCATAAATTCCAATGTTATAGGGTCATTGAGTGATGATCTTCGTGAGATGATGAAAACCTTGGTTTCTAATGCAGTGACATTGCAACAAAATATCATGTCTTTTCAACAGAAAATGAGGTCAAGCATTCACAACTTAGAGAAGCAAATGGGGCAAGTAGCTTGAAGTGTAGGGAAATTGGAGGCACAAATGAATAGAAAGTTGCCCTCCCAAGCATTGAATCCAAAAGAGAATGTTAATATGATCACGATGCGAAATGGGAAAGAACTTGAAGAGTAAAGGTTGAAACAAATTAAGATGGAGGAAGAAGAAGAGATAAAAACTGAATTGAGTATAAATAAGAAACATTTTCTTTCTCCACAAATTGGAAAAATGACCAACACTCCAAAGGTAAGTACTAACTCATTGAATTCTAGTTTTAAAACAATTTCACCCCTTCCTTTGAGTTCTTCTAGGTCTAAGAAAAAGGACAAATAAAAAGAGGTTTTAGAGATTTTCAAGAAAATGGAACTCAACATTCCTTTGATTGATGATATCAAGAAAATTCCCAAGTATTTCAAATTCATGAAGGAGTTATGTACTACCAAGAGAGCCTACTAGCTAAAAGGCCACGAAATGATAAGTATGGGTGAAGTTGTATCTACTGTTATTCAAAAGAATATGCCTTTGAAACAAAAAAACTCAGGTGCGTTTACTATTCCATCTGTTATTGGTAATGCTAGTTTTAAAAGGGCCTTATGCGATTTGGATGCATCAATTAGTGTTATGCCTAAACATGTTTATGATTCTCTTAGTATAGAGCCTTTGAATAAAACTAATATTGTAATACAACTTGTGGATCGTAGTTTTGTTTATCCACTTGGTGTGATAAAAGATGTCCCAGTTAAGATTAGTAGTTTGGTTATTCTATGCGACTTTTATATTCTTGATATGGAACATTATTCTTGTGATTCATCAAACAACACTCCTATGTTGTTTGGGAGACCATTCTTCAAAACTGTCAATACAAAAATTGGTTGTGGTAAGTATACTTTGTCCATAGAAGTAGGAGATGAAAAGATTAAATTTAATTTTCATGATGTAATGAAATATCTGTACAACAATGTTTATTCTATCACATGCTATGACCAAGTTGATAAGTATGTACACCAAGTTTTTGATTTTGATTATGAGGATGGATTAAGCGTGACTTAAAGCTATGAGTATGATTTTACCGAGATAGAGATTGAGAGGCACATATGTGTTCCCCAAAACATGCACGAATCAACATTGGCTTTGCAAGCTTTGTAAACCGTTCCCCATGATAATGTCTTTATTGATTTAATATTTTTACATAAAAAGCTTTTGCCATCTATTTTACAGGGCCCCGAGTTAGAGTTGAAACCTTTACCTGATAATCTAAAGTATGTATTCATTGGAGACAACAATACATTTCATGTTATCATAGCAAAAGGTTTAACAAGTGCACAGGAGGAAAAACTTGTGAAGTTGTTGTGCGATCACAAAACAACTATTGGATGGACTTTAGCTAACATCAAGGGCGTTAGTCCCTCGATGTGTATGCAACACATACTATTGGAGGACAATGCGAAACCAATAAGGAAAATGCAAAAGAGGTTGAATCCGCCTATGATGAAGGTAGTGAAAGCTGAAATTTTGAAACTATTAGATGCAGGAACAATTTACCTCATCACAGAGAGTAAATAAGTGGCGTCAATGCATGTGATGCCCATAAAAACAGGAATCATGTTGGTAAAGAACAAAAGGATGAACTCATTTCTACTCGCATCTCGAGTGGTTGGAGAATGTGTGTTGATTATAAAAAGCTTAATCTTTCTACACACAAAGATCATTTCCCATTACCATTCATGGACCAAATGCTTGAATGCTTGGCAGGTATGTCTTTTTATTGCTTTCTTGATAGATATAATGGATATAATCATATTGTTATTAACCCTGAAGATCAAGAAAAGACTACATTTACATGTCCATTTAGTACATATGCATATAGGAGAATGCCCTTTGGCCTTTGTAATACACCTGCAACTTTTCAAAGATGCATGATAAGTATTTTTTCTGACTATGTTGAAAGAATAATTGAGGTTTTCATGGATGATTTCACGGTGTATGGTGATTCCTTTGATAAGTGTTTAGAAAGTTTATCTTTAGTCTTGAAAAGATGCATTGAAACTAACATTGTCTTGAACTATAAAAAGTGTTATTTTATGGTAAAACAAGGAATAGTTCTTGGACATGTTGTGTCTTCGCTTGGATTAGAGGTTGATAAAGCTAAAATCGATGTCATTTCATCATTGCCTTACCCCTCATGCATAAGGGAAGTTTGTTTTTTTTTCTTGCTATGCAGGTTTCTATCGACGTTATATCAAAGTTTTCTCGAAGATTACAGTACCCTTGTCCAAATTATTAGCCAAAGAAGTGGATTTTGTGTTTGATCAAGCATGTAAAGATGCACATGATGAGCTAAAGAGGCATGTCACATCTGCCCCTATCATCCAACCACCAAACTGAGATGAGCCTTTCGAGATAATGTGTGATGCGAGTGACTATACGGTAAGAGTTGTACTTGGGCAAAGAATAGGGAAGAATGTGCATGTTATCGCCTATGCTTTCCGCATGTTGGATGGAACGCAATGCAATTACCATACAACTGAAAAGAAACTTTTTGCAGGTGTTCGCTCTTGACAAATTCAGGTCATTTCTACTTGGTATAAAAGTCACTAAAGAATTCCCTCCAGGTTTGTCTAAATCCCAAAAAGACAAGTTACGAGTTGATGCTAAATATTATTTTTGGGACACTCCTTATCTGTGGAAATTTTGTGTGGATCAAGTAGTTAGGAGATGTGTACCACAAGATGAATTTCATCCCATTCTCTTTTTTTTTTCATTCTTATTCTTGTGGTGGGCATTTTGGAACAAAAAGAACGGCCCACAAGGTACTTGAAAGTGGTTTTATTGGCCTTCTATTTTTAAGGATGCATATAACTTTTGCAAATCATGTGAAAAATGCCAAAGAACAAGTAATATCATTAACAAGAATCAAATGCCTTTAATGAATATTCTTGTAAGTGAAATTTTTTATGTTTGCAGTATTGATTTTATGGGTTTATTTCCTTCTTCTTTTAGTAATCTTTATATCTTTCTTGCTATTGATTATGTGTCGAAATGGATTGAGGTGAAAGCCACACGAACTAATGATGCTAAGGTTGTTTTAGATTTTGTAAAGACTCATATATTTGACAGGTTTGGAATCTCTAAAGCTATCATTAGTGATCGTGGCACTCATTTTTGCAATCGTTTAATGGAAGCATTACTTTGTAAATACCATGTGACTTATTAGACTTCCATAGCCTACCACCCTCAAGCGAATGACCAAGCTAAAATTTCAAATTAAGTCTATTTTGGAGAAGACAGTGCAACCTAATCGACAAGATTGGAGTCTGCGACTTGGTGATGCACTTTAGGCTTATCAGAGTGCTTACAAATCACCTATAGGAATGTCAACTTATAGGATGATTTATGGAAAAGCATGTCATATACCGGTGGAGCTTGAACACAAAACTTTTTGGGCCATTAAACAATGTAACATGGATTATGATGCTATTGGGATTGCAAGAAAGTTGCAACTGCAAGAGTTGGAAGAAATACAAAATGATGCTTATGAGAATGCAAGGATTTATAAAGAAAAGACCAAAAGTCTTCATGACCGAATGATAACAAGAAAGGAGTTTCATGTTGGAGATAAAGTCCTTTATCATTCCTATTTGAAAATTTTTCCTGGAAAGTTGCGCTCTCATTGGATTTGACCCTTTGTTGTTTCTAAAGTTTTTTCTTATAGTACAATTGAAATTACAACTTTAAAAACCAACAAAGTGATCAAGGTCAATAGGCATCGCTTGAAACCTTTCTATAAAGGTTGGACGACAGAACTTACTGCTTTTGTGGAGTTAGCTGAACCAATCTATGAAGCATGAGCATGTTTGTGGAGTTAGTTGAAGCAATCTATGAAGCATGAGCATGCGATGTATCAAGTCAATAACATAAAATAAAAGCGTTTACTAGGAAGCAACTCAGCATAAAAAGAAAAAAAATCCTTTTCTTTTTCCCTAATCTTTTCTTTTTCACATTTTACTTTATTTTTGTCCTTCTCTTATATTCCTTTTTTTTTATTTCAACACTAGGACAATGTTGTGTTAAAGTGTAGGGGTATTGAAAGCATTTTTATCCTTTTCTTATATTCCTTTTCTTTTATTTCAACACTGAGGACAATGTTGTGTGAAAGTGTGAGGGTATTGAAAGCATTTTGATTTTCTTTGTTGTTTCTAGAATTTTGGTTTTCTTTGTTGTTTCTTAAAAAAAAAGTTTAAGTTTTATTTTTTGATCTCCCATTGGTTTATAAGAATATGAGTATAATGTATGAGAATTACTTGAGAGAGATGAAAATATCAATTGAATGAATGAGTGTGCATGCAAGTTTGAAAGTTTAATTAGTTTAGGGATTGACTTTGAAAATATATCATATTGACTTTATAGTGTTATATTAATGCAAGCTTTTGAGCCTTCAACTTTATATTCTTTGAGTGTGCATTCTTTCAATGTTATGTATCTCTAGAACATGCTTCATATCTTGTTGAGATTACATTCACATTACATGTGTACATGAAGATGATAAAGGCATTAGGAATTTTAACCACTTGAGCCAAAAAGCCAACCTAAAGCATATTATCCTTAGTGAGCCCCTTTTAAGCTTGTTTGTCTTTTCTTTGCTTTACCCATGTGTACGCCCTAACTTTTTATATGTTTTTCTTTTTTCATGGCCAAGGATTAGTAGAGTATGTACTTATTGATATCTCATGGATTATGGTTGGAAATTATGTGAAAAGAAAAAAAAGGTGATGCTTGATGAAAAGATGGGAAAAGTTGCCAAAGGTGAAAGAAGAAGAAAAGGAAAGGAAAAGAAAAGAAAATAAAAGTGTTCCTTTGTGTTCTTAAGATTTTATATTGATGGAGCTTGAAATCAAAAGAAGTTAAGCATTGGTGATTAAAGATAGAACATTTGTGTGCTTTGATGGGATATCTTATTTCAAAACATCATTTTTTGAGAATGCTCTATTTCCTTTGGTTTTAGCCTTTTCTTTTCCTTTCTTTTACCTCACCTTAACCTTAGCCCCATTACAACAAAAAAGTAAGAACTTTTGATTCATGCATTACTTGTAATATTTTAGTAATGGAGATGAGAGTTAAGAATAAGCTTATGGTAGAACATATTCATTGATTGAATTTGAGAGATCTAAACACATAAGCCCTAAACACATAAGTGTTAGAGTGTATATCAATGAGAGGACCTATCACTTTGGCATGACATAGATTTCATTTAAATCTCAACGAATAATTGAGTTTTGAAGTTTGCATGTAAATAAATTCATGAAAATTTATGTTCTTTCTTCTTCTTGATTGTATTCTTGTTTATAATGCGTGTACTCTTGGACATTGATGGAAGATTAGGAGATTAGTTATTTTACTTATTTAATTTAAGTTTGATTTCACCTCTCCTTTCTCGAGGACAAACAAGAGCTAAGTGTGGGGTTATTTGATGCAACCATATTATTTGATTGTTATACCCATATTTACTAGTATTTTGCCTATGTTACATGTATAAAATATCTTGATATTCTTTATTTTATGTTTTGAAGGCACTGTTGGATGTAACATTCAAAAAGAAGTAAATTGGAGATAATTGACAAACTTGACCTCCAGTCGATGTTTTGTGCAGAGCTTGAGCTCTAGAGGTCGAAATGAAGTGATGCTAGTGGAATTAGAAAGCTAACATCCATACCTTTCTATACATGTATGGCAAGAAAAATAAAAAAGGAAAGAGCATGGAAATCACAGCCTTCAAAGTCAAATCTCGCATTCTGCAATTATTAACCTTCGACCATTCCGACTTGAATATTTTAAGCTATAGAAGTCCATTGGATTCAAACTCAAATTTTGTTGGATTTCTAACTCGAAGACCTATCAACCTACTAAATTTTAGCATAAAACGAGCTCATATGAGAGAGATAGGATTTTTCTAAGATGACACATGAATTCTGCCAGCAGACATGTTTTTTGAAGAAACAAGTTCAAATTACGTCCCAAAGCATCCAAATCAACATGCAAGTCTTTATTTTAGCAATTTAGCTCTCTAAGTCAAATGTCACAGCTTGAAGATTTTATGCAAGGCTATTTCTCCTTTTTAGGAAAATAGTTATTTAATTGTAAATTGTTTATTTAGGAAATGACTATTTTGTAGAAAAGGGATTAGGGTTTCCTAGGATATAAAAAGAAAGAGAGAAAGGAAGAGGGATCCGGCTAAAAAGAGAAGAAAAATGCCCTTTTCCTCTAAAAACCCGAAATCATGCATTCTTCTTTCTTTTTTATTAGTTGTTCAATAAACATGTAAGACTAAACTCTTTTTCTTGGCTGCAAGGACACATAAACCTTTGGATTTCAAGAAATGTGAATTTTTTTTTACCTTTTCTTTCAGTTTATATGATGAATAAATATGTTTGTTATCCTATGTTTATTTTCTATGATTGTTTATTTTAATTGCTAGAGCGTACTCTAAGTTATTATTGTGAATAATCTATTACTAAATTTGCTATCAAAACCGGAGTTGTGTATATAAGCTTGTGAAGCAACTGAGATTAATAATTGTAGCAGATCCAGACTAGTAATTGACATGATCAAAAGATTGATATCTTATCCCAAGTGCAGGAGTGTCGAATTAATAAATAACTCGGCAAGACCGGGATCGAACCATAGAGAGGTCAACTATATAAAATTACAAATAATAAATGAAAAGGAGTTGAAGAGAACTTTGAGATGTGATAACAATGTAAGGATTTAAACAAAGATAAAATAATTTTCAAGGTTAGAGGATCCATTAATGGTATTTCAAATAAGTATAATATAAACTCCTTTTATTACTTAACAGGAAACCACACACAAAGGAGGTTTCAATTGGATTATAAATTATTTAACATGATCATATTAATTATCTTATTTGAGTAGTGCCAATACTTGTAAATATTGTCAGGTATTCATGATGATAACTTATGTCAACAACAAATCAAGTTCCTTTCATAGCACAAGTATCAGTTATACCATACAGTTGGCTATGAAAGGATAAGTATTTGTTGTACTAAGGGTTGTACAACACAAATCTAGATTAACCATTTAACAAGCAAGGTATTAAGAGTGAGCAAGATAACAAATATAAAACATGTTAGTATCAAACATTAAAATCCATGTTGAGTTTATATTATATTTATTCTTGCACCATTAGTATTCCCTTTTCATCCTGAAAAAATTAACTGAACTAAACATAATGAAGAAGAAAAACATAAATAAACAACATGAGAACATAAACATGATATAAGTTAACTAAGTATAGTAAAGGAAATGAAAAGCATAAACAAGAGATTAATGAAAATATCACATGAAATAAAACATGAACATTACAAAATACAAAGAAAGAGAGCAAGAGCAAGATCTTGATATGAAAACCAAGATGTCTAAATATATGGTAAATGCCTCCTTTTATAAGCTAAAATTCAAAACTATTGATTTGATGTAATTATTGAGTGGGTGGCCACCTCTTGACTTGGTGACAACAATTATCTTCTTGTCTGAACAAAAAGGTCATTGCTAACATTAGAATTTGAATAGATAGTCTTCATGAAAGTTTTGGGCATTTGTCTCATCTTTCTAACAAAATAAAAATGAGCTCATTTGGACTTCTAGAACTCGAGATATGGGTTGAATACTAAACAATGCCTGGGCTGCAAGACAAATTCCAACTTCTCTTTTGCTGCTACAATTTGAACTTGAAAACGATCTTTTTGAATCTTGGACTCTTCATGAAAGTTTTAGGTCTGTGTCTTAGCTTTCCATCCATATAAACCAAACTTAAATTCAAGTGCTACAACTCTAGTTATGATCCAATAACCGAATGGTATTTTAGTTTGAATTGAACCAATATCTTTTCTTTAAGCTTAGCCCTCTCTTTGGTTTTTCACTTTCAATAGTTAAACACATCAATTAATCCTTTAAATTGTGAGATATGCCTGTATTTAAAATGAACATTTACCATAAATTAAAGATATGTTATGCTATCGGACTTGCTATTACAAAAACATGCTCAAGTTAATGAATTTTATGATACTTTAAGTGTAATATGATGATATAAAACCTTAATAAAAATGCACTTTTAAGTACTAATTAGTAATCTTAGAGAAAACATTCAATCGATCAAATCAAATATGGATTGCGGACAATTATATTGTCTAAATTAATCAACTCATCTGGTTTTTAAGGCTGCCATTGAATTAAATTACTAGTATGGACACTGTGGTTGTTTGATGGTTATGATTAGTTATACAACGGATATGTTAATTAATCAACATAAAAATAGATAAATATTCAGAGTATAAATTGACGTTTCGTTTCCATGATCAATTTTGATTTATGTAAGTGGACGTTTACTTGTGACCGAGGTTTGTTTTCTTGATAAATTTCTGTTTACCATAGCATAACATATATAACTTCAAAACCCTCCTAGTTGCATATCATATAGCATAAAAATCTAAAATAAATCTTTCTCGTGGGATCGACCCCTTACTTATTCTATACTATCTTGTTTATTTAAGCTATGGTTATTAATTTGTACGACCGCGACATCGCAACAGTCCAATACTTTCACAAGCACACACTTCAATGTATTTATTGAGTTCCAATTAGTGCACGAACACAGATTTGTTGTGCAGGTAAGCACACAAATTTTCTATCCAAGCATGACACACTTCGTGCATAAAAATTTTCTATATAGAGTAGAAGCACCAATTTATTCATCAATGACATAACGAGCATCATAAGACATTGACGAACACCAATCTCTCCACCAATGATATTCATTTTTCTCTACTCACCATAAGATCACTCGCCATCATTGCTCTACTCATTGAGGTACCTACAACATCACTCTTCATGAGGTAAACAGACATGGTTAAAGGTCTATAAATATATGTAGTTACCAAACCAGTCAAGTTGAGAATTACATACCATTTCATTCAACCAACACATTTTTATGTTGTTCCTCACTTTTTTTTGTATATTATTTTCTCCTCCTATAATATATTGATTTAAACATCGGCAAGTCCCTTGTTCTGATAGCATACTTGTATTGCAAGAAACATCAAGTCTAGAAAGAAAAGTCCACTTTCAAACTCAATCACCACAACCTAGATGTAGCCATGAAAAACCTATTCATGTATGAAGTTTTCAAGGCTTCATCACTAATAAATTATAATTCAATTGTTATTAGCATCTCTTCTTCTTAGAAGAGTTCTTGAGTTTAGATTTTTTCATGATAAACTAAGTTTTCTAATTTTTCTTACTTGTTTTGACAAGCTATATGTTTTTTTTAAGTAAATAATCCATTAACCATCGTTTAGTTTTTAATGTATCACTTACTTGATCATGGTGGACCTGAGATGATAAAATCATTAGATTATGATGTAAAATTTTAAATTGTTAATTAGCTAGACATTGCCATGTACCAATTAACATTATCTTATAAAAGAATTATTCACACATAGAGCACGAGTTCACTCCATAAATATGAGACAATATTGATACAAGTAGACTAAAATATTGTTAGTATCTGAAATTTACATGTTTGTTTTTATTTAGGTCATGTTTGTAGTGTTTTTATTTTGAAAAAAAATTAATTTAATATTTTTTTTAGTATTTTTCATGTATTAATATTAAAAATAAAAAATAATAATAATTTTAATATATATATATATATATATATAGAGAGAGAGAGAG
>Ga0325414_1000141_pt1 | contig 45721 bp, 22 predicted proteins | sample PopdelMetagenome_8_FD_206183 | JGI IMG/M metagenome (GOLD analysis project Ga0325414, IMG submission 206183) | Populus deltoides microbial communities from Bellville, Georgia, United States - Leaf-PdKOR-R3 | ecosystem: Host-associated > Plants > Phyllosphere > Phylloplane/Leaf | place: USA... | reverse complement strand
ACTACATGATGGAATAGAAGACTACATGCACAAAAGCATGCTTAAAGTGCGTGTCATCAAAATGTTCAAATTATTCTCTGCGATCAAAGTTAACGTACCAAGCAGGACATCACTTTACTCGCCATAGCTTTAAATCATGGGAATTATAATAACGGACATGCATCCATAGCCATCACCATTGATTAATTAACCAAACAATAAACATTGGATTAAAATACAAAGCATAATAAAATTGGACCCCTCCATGGAAAGTGTGAGAGCCAAGTCCAGATTATTTCATAATTCGACGGGCAGAAATGTGTTCGGATCGAAAAAGCTATTTCAGTTTTTATTTATTTATTTATGATTTTGATGTTATTATATTATATTAAAATCATTCAAAAAACCATTTAAAAAGCACATCTATTTAATATTAAAACTGCTTTTCCTTGCCATCTGCCAAACTCATCAGAATCCTCATCAGTGCTTGTCCTTGACGATGGTCACTGGGCATGGAGCATTGGCCATCACATAAGTGCTCACACTCCCCAGCAGTATCCTGTTTTCACAGCACAGCCCCACAACAATCACAAACAAATTTTTTTTTTTTTTGGCTATAAATGTGAACGTTTTGGAAAATCAACTCATATTAATATTTGTTTAATTAATTTGTATTGTCTATTTGTTAAAAAAAAAAATTAAAGCATGTTAGTTTTGAAATTATAGGGGTACCTTTGAACAGTGCCAAGTCCCCTGCTTCCCATGACCAAAGAGTCCAGCTTCAGATCTTGGACTGCATCGAGAACCTTCTCTCTGGCATCTCCTCCCCAATACAGTTTTGAAACAACTCTCACCTAAGATCAAGCATTTTTTTAACAATTCAATAACATCAAATTCTACCCACTAAGAACACAGATCACTCTGTAAAATCGTATTACTAGGAATACCTTTTTCTGTCGTGAAATGGTGTCAAGCATATCAAGAACTTCAGCATCTACTTTAACACCATAATTTTTCAAAATCTCGGGATCCTTGAACTCATCCAGAGGAATAAGAGCTAATCAAGACATCAAAACACATATCAGATTAAAAAAAAGAAAAGAGAGGGATATATCATGTAAAAAGAAAAACGGATTTAATTACTTACGACATCCAGACTCAGCCCAAAGTTTGTTACGAGACTCGTCAAGGGAGTTGGAATTGACGTTGATGAGGTAAAGTGTGTCCCCATCATCGACCAAGTTATCAATGGCCCATTTGAGAGCGTTCTTGCTGCTCGGCGAGAAGTCCATAGCCACACCAAGATTTCTGTCTCCAGGCATCTTGATTCTCTTCTCTGTCTTGGGCTCTGGGTATGTATGATCTTACGAGGGAAGGAAGAGATGGAAGAACCGAGAAGAAGGAAGACGATGTTGTTGCGTTTGGTTTTTGTTTTTTACTTTTCAGAGTGGGGGAGGTAGGAGTCCTTTTTTTCTTTCCTGTGAGTGGAAAAAACAAATGAAATCAAAGAAAATAAGCAAAACACATGGTGTGCTGGGTGATTGATTCTGTTTCTATGGGCCCGATCCTTTATGCTTTACATCTGAGCCGTCGATCTTTACATTTGTCACATGCCATGCTCTGTCATTTTCTTTCGAATCCGTGTTAGCGACGCTGCTTCAAAAATTTGTTTTTATTTAATTATATAAAAATCAAAACAGATATTTATACAAAAAGTCAGCTATTAATTTTTTAGTATAAAATTTATTTTTTAATTAAAATTATCTTATCTCATTCATATTTTTTTTATTTTAATAATAACATGTCTATTTTTATACGTAGCATAGTTTATTAAATAAGATTTATGGTAATTAAAATAAATATTTCTAAAGATTCTAATAACCTATATCTTTTTAATAAAAAAACATTCATTTTTTTATTCATTTTTTTTCTACACAAACATTTTTTTAATTAGAAGTATTTTTTTTAAATAAAGAATTATTATAATTATAAAAGGAAGTTTCAATAAAAAAATCATGAATCGAATTATTTTTACATAGTTATATAAAAAATCTAAAAATAAAGAAATATAAGAAAATTATATAAAGATATTATGATAAAAAAAAATAACAAAATACATATTCTATTTTTACTAAATATCAATGAGAAGATTTTATTAAAAAAAGTCAGTATATATTAATTTAATATATAATTAATCAACAAGTAATTATTAATATTACTATAAATCAACCAAAGTAACTACAGGTTATAGTTAACCATGAGAGCTAGAAGACGTGATTGACTAGAGTAAAGTAATTGACTGCAAATGTTTGAATTTATTTAATCAAATAGAAGGTTTAATCCTACTCAAAACATGGGTACTCGAGAGATTAAACTAGTTATAAATAAAGATGGCTATAAATAAAAAGAAGTTTAGATTGTATTAGAATTTAAAATGTAAGCTTATTTGAAATAGATAATTTATATAGGATTAAAATTAGATGAATAGATAAAAATATAACATTATACCAATATAAATAGGTTATTCAATTATCGGCAAAGATGGCTAGCCTCAAATACACAATTTTTTTTATGCAATTTACAACTTTCTTGCAATGTATCTTTGTTTTTTTTAATTAATTTTTTCATAACTTTTCTTTACATTCAAGTTATTTGTTTTATCTTTTTCCTTTTTACAATGTAAAGGCAGACATTTTTTAAGGATCAGAATATTGAACACTCACACTCTATTTGATTTAAGAGGTTGTTAATAGTAGTTTTTTTTTTCTTATTAGAAGAAGGAAACAATGAACATGTAACATAATTCATCCATAAATTATTTGATTGAGCAATAGATTGGCATGTCTGGTAGGATAATATTTACTATTATTTCATTAATCAGTAATGATGCCATTAAAAAAAAACACAAATAATATCATTGTCACAACTCCTGATGACTAATTAGTACAAGTAATGGATAAAGGTCATATTACTATTCATGAAGTATCTGGTAATCTTTCATCATCACAAGTCTTTTGGGATGACCTATGTTAGAAAAGTTATAAAATGACACTTCATTATCTTATTTTTTACAATAACTGAGAGTTGCATTAGAAAAAAAAAACCTTAATATCCCTATACACGCTCTCATGTTCGCACTTTTCTCAATGTCTTTACCTATACAAGCGTCTAGTGTAAGCAAGGGTTATGCCTCGACCACAATCTTATGTTTACCCCTCATATGGGTTTGAAGACATAATTAGTTGTACCAAGTTTCTTCTAAAAGAGTATCCTTTTTATCAACATTTAAACTTGTTCAATTCTTATATAAACGTTATCCAAATAGAGATAGAAAACATAATTGATATTATTTACCATAATAATATTGTGATGGCTAGTATAACCATACAAACCATGGTCAATTAGCTCATCAAATTTAAAATGAGCTAAGATAGAATTGGTCTCTTACATAGATACTTAAAAGCAAGTATTGTGGTACTTTCTCATGACTAATTCTTTGATGGGAATGTATAAAGATTCTCAACCATATCTTGGGTATCACATTTTAGTATAAAAAACACATCCACAACCCTAAAAATATTAAATTATGATCATACATGTAGTGTCACCCACAACATAAGCACACATGTAGACTCGGGACAACTATGTGGCCTCATAGTCTTACCAACAAACAACCTAACATATACCTAGGCAATACAACACCTTATAGATGGCCTTTTAAAGAAGGAAATATCAACGTTCGTACACTTCAAGGACCTGTTGTTGAATAGCAAACAAGAGGACGAATAACAAGGTTAAACTAGCTCATCACCCAAGAGAGATAAAGCAAAACATTAGATGGATAACTAGGTTGCGTATACTCACCCATATCCTAAATGGGTGGATATGTTGCACTAACTTTTAAATGTATAAAAATAGATTATTTGAATAGTTCTCTAGGAAAATAACCAATCTACAAGAGAGAACGTCTTTAAATTCAGTAATCAATATGGTGATGTGTATCAAATCCCTTTATGAAACCAAGATTATTTGGTTCATTACTTACCAAAATAGTTTTTCATTGGTTTTCTATGCATGCACCTGACTCTATCAAAAGAGATATAAACTTGTTTTCATAAACATTTCTCCAAAACAGAACTAGAGGTGATATTGGTTGACTAAGCCAAAATAGTCCAAGATCGAGGGGAGTATGTATAAATTTATGCTCTTCGATTCAAGATTCTAAAAAACAATTACACTATAACTATAATAGAGAAACATAACATTAAACTCATTCTAAAAGAGTTATAGTGGAACACCATAAATAAGCTTGTAGGAACCAAATACTTGGATATCTACGCCACTTATAGATGATGATGCTTGTTATAAAAAGATATTGGCAAAACAAATAAAAAATAAAAAAGCAATTAAGGGGAGCATACCTAACTAGCTATTTAAATGACATTATAAATGAGTATTCAATTATTGACTTAAACACTCATAAGGAGTTCAAAAATATATAACAAGAATTCATATCGGTTATAGATCTAAAAAAGAAATACCATTCGATATTATTTATTAAAAAAGCTTAAATAGGCTAGCAAGTATGCCAGCAAAGATGCAAAAACTACCAATATGGTTGATAAGAATAAACAGTACTCTTTTGACATAAAAAAGCTAAGGACATTTTCAATCAACTAATGTATAAAGAAAAATCAAGATCCTTAACAACCGTATAATCCTTATTGTTGATTAGATCAAAGAGAAAAGAACTACAAGTGACATGACTCATAAAGACATGATACTAACAATTGTGTGTTCAAAAACTAGATTTAAAAGGCATTAGAGTTTGGTCACATTCACTTTCTAGAAAATAACTTGAAAGTGGATAATGATTCATTCCTTTAAGTCCCCAAGCTAGAAAGGCTACTTAGTAAAGAGGAATTACAAAAAATAAGACTTGACCAACCACGATATAGGTAAGAATTGGTTAAATATGCTACTATTGGAAAAGGTACATTGATTGTGGCAAGGCCAAATAGTTGGCATTATAAGTATAATGAATTCCTTCATGTGAGGTATATAGATATCCTACTTGGCATACCATTCTTCCTAAAGGAAAAGACTTAGAGGGAAAACTAATAATGGGTGGCATATACACCAGTTATAATAAAAACACTTAAACATAGTCATGAAGATGATGATTTGGTTATATATTGTAAACTCTCACATAAATGTAAAATCAAAGTAAGGAGACCCCGATGAGTAATGGAGACTCAAAATGAAAAGAAATCACTTATTTCAGCCCAACATTTTTCTCCTTCAAAAATCACTCATAAAACTCTAACTCACTCTTTGGGAAGGTGTTTGTAAGCTCTCAAAATGAAGGATTTTTGAAATGGTTCTCTCTCCCCCTTTATTTATTTTGTCCAGCGTGAACCATAGAGAGGATTAGTGAAATTCTGCCAATTTATAAAAATACTCTTAATGAGTCCATGTGTAAATTTCTATATTTTGTTTTCTTACCATCGTCAGTGTTGCAATATCTTTCTGAATTCCGATTACTCTAAAATTTAACCCAAGCTAAAACAGTAAGTCTAGAAAGTCTTTGCCAAATTTCAGCCCGATCCAACAGTTGGATTGAGAGATATAATTGATATCATAAACCTGGACAGTCGATGTCTTTTACGTCAAAACCTGAATTTCATGCTTTAATTTATTCACTTAGAACATCATAAAATTTTTCCTAAATTTTTACTTCTTAAATTCAATATTACCCCATCTTTTCAACATGTAAGCAACAAAGATCAAATTGGAGAAGTCCCCTCTTTATCCTTCTTTTCTGGCCGAAACTTACATGGCCTTGGAACCCAATTGTTATCATCAATTTCTTATAATTTCCAACATATTATATGTCAAATGGACCTTTATTTCTCACCTATATTCATAATTTTTATTTCCCTCAAATTATATATGAACCCTAGAAGTTAAAATTTAGGTTCTTCCAAATTACTCACCAAAACCAACATAATAAAGAAAAGGGTTAAAGAATATGTTTCACTCTTTTATTCAAAAAAAAATTACCCATATTTTTATATACCAAATTGTAGGAAAGTAACTATAAACGCATATGAAAATGTGAGGTGTTTCATATATCACCAATATCTCATAGACTTAAAAAGAATGTTGAAACAGGGTTAGTTGTTTAAAACTCGGTTTAGGAGAATGCAATGCCTAAACACATTAGTAAGGAAAGATAAAGCAAAATCACACATCTTACCATAAAAACAAGTTTTTGACATAGAAAAAACCACTTATATGGCCAACAACAAAAATTTTTAGGCACCTTTCAAAATACCAACAAGATCATCCTCAATTAATGCTAGATATGATTAAGTTGAATCCTATATAAACTATAAATGTTATGTAGCGGTTAAAAACAAAATAGCATTATAAACTTGGGGGACCTTGGTTGAAAGAATGGAGAAGGTTCCTATTTAAACAATGTATTTATCTTATTAAAGGGTTGCTTTAGACCCTGAACAACTAATGAATTGGATTTATGAAGAAATTTATATAAAAGTATACAAGGTTATCACTAAGATAGTAAATATATCTATAAAAACCAAACAACCATGCACTAATAAAACTAAGTTTATTAAAAGTACCAGGAACAAATCAGAAGTTGATCAAAAACACTAATAGGACAAATTTGTTTAACGTGTTAAGCTAATAATTGAAAAACTTGAGCAAAGGAAATATTTCATTTTAAAATGGTTTAATTGGCTAACATGACAGATATTGCAGCCAGGTCATTGCTTTAAGTATACACTACTTGAACTTATGATGTCATTCATGGTCAATTTTGTTGATCGATTTTAGTAGAAAATAGTTAATAATCCTTTATTTGTCTTACGAATAAAGGAATATGTGGGGTATTGTTTACACTAAAAGTAAACATCCATGTGTTGACTTTGTAATAATAGTAGTTGTTCACTACTAACATGGAAATGAAGGCTAAAATTGATCATCAATAGTAAGATTGACCTAGTTAATGAAAAGTCTAAATTGACAAAGGGAACTAGAAGTTATGATCAATCAGGAGAGCTAAAAGACATGATCAACAAGGAAAAAATGATCGACCATAAAAGCTTGACTTTGCGAAATCAACCAATATGTTCAATCCTACTCATAACGGGGGTCCCAAATAGATTAAGTTAATCAATATTGAAGATAAATTAGGATTCAAGCAGTTATCAATGATGTGAAGTTTAGATTAAATTCGGATTCAATGTTTAAGCTTCTTATCTAACATAGACAATCTATTTAGGATTCAAATTAAATGAATAGATAGAACTCTAACATTATACCAATATAAATAGGTCATCTAGTTAATAGCAAAGATGGCTAGCTTAGAAATACAACTTCTTTATGCAATTCACATCTTTCTTGTCATTTACCCCTGTTTTTTTAATTACTTTTTTTACAGTTTTTCTTTACGTTCAAATTATTTATTTTATCTTTTTCTTCTTTACTTGGAAAAAGCTTATAACTTAGGGATTAAAATAATGGAAACACATTTTGTTTAATTTACGAGATTGCTACCAACCTCCACTCAAGATTAAGTTTTTATTATAGTTTCTTCTTATTAGAAAAAATAAACAATGAATATATAATATAATTGATTTAGAAATTATCTGATTGATACACATTCTAACTCCTGGGCCCATTAATCAATAAGGTCACTTGGTTGAGTTCTTAATTTTCTGTTAATACTAAAAAAAATTATTAATATAATATAAATGTCAAATATGATTCCTCATGCTTTGTATTTTAAATATAATAATACCAGATTTGATAAGGTAGAGGAATTAAAAGCAATAGAAAATTTTAAAAGTTTTTTTAAGTTTCACCATAAATAACATTTGAAAAAAAACGTCATCTAGTTTATCTTCTTTTAGTTATCGTCATTATCCAATTCTCGACCTCCTGTTTTTCAAAATACAAAGAAAAATCAAAATAATATGTTCTTAACGTATTTGTGTTATTTTCAATATCTTTTCAATAGAATTCAATATTCAAAAACTTGTTTTCAATGTGTTCAGCTATTAACGCGCACATTTTAAAATTACTGATTAATCTTTCTTGTTGAGTCGATGTTGATGTTGCTTTTTAAAAAAAATCAAAACACAAAAAACATAAGAAAAATATAATAAATGGCCAAAGAGACCAAAAATATAAAGAAAGAAAATTAAGGACCAAAAAATTTAAGTTGCCTGGGGACTAAGTAATTGGAAGAAAAAGACAAATCATTTTGCCTATATATAAATGATTATCTCACACACAAAAAGGAGAGGGAGATCAGAAAATAATAAAATTAAAAAAGCCAAAAAATATTTTCCCCACACTTTTCTCTCTAAATCTCCCACATAAAAAAAAAAAAAAAACCATTACCCCCAATAATCCATAGGAAAAAAAGAAAGACTCGTCATCTTCAAGCCCCCACTATCACCATGTTTGTCCTAAAAGAACCAACAACACAACCCTGTCACCTAGACCAACCATTCATCTTCATCTCTCCTAAAAGAACTAAAAACCCTAACATTTGCTTTCAAAGTCACTAGTTATTCAAAGGAGAGAACAAAAAATAGACTTATTTTCTTCTTCCTCATTGTCACCTACACATTAAAACCCATCTTTAATAATATCTCCTCAACAATAGCACGACAGCCAGCCACCACGATAGCAACAGCAGCCCCACCGAGACAAATAACCCTTTTATTTTTTCCACCGACAATCTCCCAAGGCAACCATCTCTCTTCACTAACACCTCCCTTAGCAGTTCTATACCATAAGACATCAAAACTTCGACCACCATAAGAAGCCACCCTCCCTCACCAAATCAATTTAGCCTCTTCCATTATCAGCAATAGTTGTGACCCATCCCAAAGCAACCCCAACAAACAATGGCCCTTCCATTTTTCTCAAAACCCACAAGTCATTCTCTCTCCCTCACTAGAAAACTTGAAACGAGTAGTAATTAACAACAATCAAGAGAGACAAAGAGCATAACCAACTCATCCCTCATCGGCTACATCTACATTGTTCCAGCTGAAAACCATAACATCCACCAATAAGATATATAAAAAAAAAAGTAAAATCAATTGCTTGTGTGAGTTGTGTTTCTTCTGCAGGTGACGTTGGCCTTCACTGCCAGCACAAGAATGAAGAAAAGATTGAACCACTCCAGATCCACCCACCTTTCTTATCTTCATATGCGACAGTACGTGGTTCCACATGCTGCCGGTGGCAACGACACATGAAACCCATGTGCCGCCACTATTCATTTAACCCCAAAAGCTTCCCAGCACTGTTCCTAAGTTCTAGCAACTTCTCTAGATTATTTTGTGAATTTTAGGAGGCATATTTTACAAATTTTAGAAGTTTGGTGTGTTTTTATTTCTTTTTCAATTTTGGATTCTTATTGTTTGTAAACATGTGTTATTTATTCTTAACCTAATAAGGTAGAGACTTCCTCACAAAGGAAGATCTACCTTAAACCTTATCAAAGACCAACAAATAGAAACATGACGTAGAATAACAATCAATTAACAATGCAGCTTACCTTAGGTAGGGTGCGGTGCACTAGGAGTGACACGTCTTCCCCTTGCACAACTAGTCCCCTTACTTAGGCTTTTACAAACCATAGATTTCCTAGTGACCATGATACTAGGTGGTGAATCCCTCAAATCATCATTTTATGATTAAACCCAAACTCCCTTCAATTCCATGAGGTAGCTCCGTCATTCAAAGTCGTGTATGTTATGATAATTATTATGATTAAAACTGGTTCTGATGAATAATGAAATTTTTTTTATAAAGACATTGTTTTGAGAGAATAAAAATCAACCTCTCAAAAAAATAATTGGCTGGATAAGATGTGATGATTGTTGTTATTAGGTCCAACGCAATCAGGTGAACGATTTGATTAAAATAAAATGAAAATTCTTAGAGCCTAATTGAACTATCATATAAGGATTAAACGTTTATTATTGCTACTCAGAGTTTAACAACTAAAATATAATCTTGCCAAAAGTTTTGGAATCAAAATTCATTGTTCAGACTCTCGACATACCCTTACTAAGATTTTAAACTTTTTAACATTTAAAGTCTAGCTAAAGTTCAAAACCCAATTGAATTTCTTATACGGACTAAAACATTATTGAGATGAATTCATGGACACCTCTTGAATTCTTGTTTATATGAATGGATAACCTTTTTTATTTGGATTAACACCCCTTTAATATTTTAAATAATTTAAAGACATTTATGGATTTATTTTTATTAAACTTTGATTTTTTTTAGTTTGATTCATGCTTAAAAATAGTTTTTTATATCAAAATATTATTTATGAGGTTTGAAAGGATTATATAGTGATTTTTTAGTTGATTTAATGATCATGAAGATAGAGTATCAATGATGATGGTAACAAAAAGAATTTCAATTTAAACACATCATGTTTTATAATTGATGATGTCCCAAAATTCAGGATGCTTAGGAATAAAGTTCTTACGTGATTGAATTATAGGTTAATCAAGTATTTATTCAATTAAATCCACCATTCATAATCAAGAAAGATATATCTTGATGAAAGACTTTTGCTACCTACAAAAAAGTCCTATTTATATGGATTTTGTGACCTTATATGCTTAAGTTAGTATCTTTATAGAGGAAAAGTGTAATAAATACATTAAAGAGCATTAAATTTTAAGAACAAAGTTGTTTGTTCTTGTTTTAGTATGAAATGAATGCTATGTAAGAAAATGGTATGTGTATGTTTGAGAATGAAAATTATGAATCTTTTACTTGTGTATTTCAGAAGATATTTATACCTCATGTACCTTGTTTTTTTTTGCTTGAAGGAGAGAGCTAGAAAGTTATTCGACTCTACTAACATTAATAGGAGATAAATATCCCTAATATAAACATTAACGAGGAACAAATATATCTTACACATGTATTAACAAGGGATAAACATCTCTTACATAAAAATTAACAAGGCACAAATATCTCTTACCATGTATTAATAGGGGATAAAGTGGTAGGCCATGAGAGACTCTTGTACGCCTACGGGTGAACATTGAGTAGGATCCAGGAAAAATAATAAAGACTTGATAAAAAAAAATTAAACGAGAAAAGTGTTAGGTTCATGCCACAAAGCCAAGCCTAAAAGGAGTTAGAACGTGTGTCAAGTCCAATAACATCTAGAAATGTGTTTGGGCTCGAGCGCGAGGCTAAATCCCATGGTGCGCTAAGCGTGTGCCTAAAATTTACAATCTTCATGTCCGTGATAACTAATAAGCCTATAGAAAGTTTGCAGAAGATATGGATCATCAGGCTTTTGAGTTGAGCTCTACTCTATAAAAGGTTAGCTTGGAAGAGGATGTGTCATCCTCTTTTATGCAATCCTTGAAAGGCTGAAGTGGTAGCCTTAAGGCAAAACTAGCAGAAACTAAGGTAGAGATGGGGGCCTCTTAAGAGGAGTATGCTCGGTTAAAGGCATTAAAGAACTCATCCCATAAGTTCTTCATAGTGTTTGGAAGATCTCAAACCTTGGATATGTCCATTGCAAATAAGTTATCTACAGCTATGTCCAACCTTCATTTTTATCATCTTTCAAAGGGGATAGTAGTGGGCTTCTCGATTGTATTTGACCTCGACCCTATTCCTGACTTTGCTAACATCTATTTGGATCAGGTGACTGTTGCTGCCTATAGCTAGTACCTAGCTAAAAAGCCTCAGGATCGATAGGATCTTGGTCTTAGTGGGGATGGTAGTCCTTAAGAGTTTTCCCCGGTATTTTGGGATTTCCTTTCTATATTAAATACCTTTAGAGTTGTCCCCTGGCTTAGGTGGCTTTGGCAATGAGAGCTTTGAGACCTACATGGAGGCCATATATCCCTTCATGAATTTCTTTTAAAACTTATGTGCTTTCTTCGAGAGATAGGCACTTAAAGAAGGAGCTGAGGTGGATCTTTAGTACAAGACATCATTGACCAAACAATACTCAACTCCTCATCTAGTCGATTGGATGGCCTTATTTATATTGGAAGGTATCTCTTCGGTAAGCAGGTATTACATGATAGGTTTTCTCCAATCCTTATCAATGGCAATTGGGGCAGTCAATAGCTCCTTTCCCCCTCAGACTCAATTTCTCTAGAGTTCAATCCATACATTTAGGGGGAGTTTTACAAGGTCAAAGCTTGTAAGTTTGGATAAAAGGTCTTCCTAGTTATTGTCTTCCCTCGGTATATGAGCAATGGTGATGTCCTTGCCTTTATTTTTTTGGAGAAGTGATATTAGACTTCTAGAGATACCTGAGCATGGTGGATTCCCTAGCGTTATATAGCCCTTAGCATTGGCCAACAACCAACTGAGAGTCACTAAGAATGTGTAGAGAATATGCATTCAAAGCCTTCACAAGTCCCAAACATGCTATAAAGGCCTCATATTCTGATACATTATTGGTGGATAGGAACTCAACGAACCCCATATTCAAAGACATGTCCCTCGAGACTTGTGAGCACTATACCCGTACCACTCCCTTTAGCATTGGAGGATCCATCCATATATAATTTTCAAGCAAAGATTGACATGATGGGTTTCGAGGAAACTTCTGGATTAGTGAGTGATGTTTGAACTCTTAATGGAGACTTTGATTCATCAAGTATAGGCTCCTTAAACACTCGGCAATGAAGTCTATCAAGGCTTGTCCTTGTATAGTTGACTTTGGTTTGTATTAGAGACCAACTCCAGTAACTCAATCGTCCAACTCATTAAACATCTTGATATATCATGCCTATAAAAAATTACCGAAAAGGTTGATCTGTCAATACTATAACTTGGTGAGCCTGTAAGTAAGGCTTAAGCTTTCTGAAGGCACTAATCAAGGCTAGTGATACCTTCTCCATTTTCAAATATATGGTCTTAGCATCTTGAAGCATCATGTTAAAGTAATAGACTGGGTGCTGAATCTCGCCATCCTCTCTTACTAGTAGTGTACTAATAGCTAAGTCTGCTACGCCTAAATATAGAAAAAGGTTCTTACACTCCCTTAGTTGTGACAAAACCTTGGGAGATTAGATATTTTAAGTCTTTCAAAGGCCTCCTGAAATTTGGGTGTCCATTTAAAATTAGAATATTTCTTAAAGAACGACAAGTTATGCTCTCAAAAGTGACCAACCTTTCAGTGAGGCACTGAACTTCCTTTCTAACCATAAGGGAGTCATGTCCAATAAGGCTTGAATCTTTTTGGTTTTAGGCTTTATACCCTTGATACTTAGTAAGAAACCTAACATATTTCTTCCATTTATGGAAAATACACATTCAAAGAGGTTGAGCTTTATCTAATATTGGTTAGGCATAAAGAAAACATCTTCTCAGTCCAAAAAATGTTTCTCAAATTTCATGTTTATTACTAATATATCATCCACATATCCTTCTATAGTCCTCATCTTGTGCTTGAACACCGTGTTTACCATTTGCTAGTAGGTGGCTCAACATTTTTTGAGTATTAAAGACATGACCTTGTAACAATATGTTCCTCATTTGGTTATGAAAGATGTTTCATCCTCATCATCTAAGTGCATAGGGATTTGATAATACCCAGAGTTAGCATCAAAAGAGCTAAAAAATTCAAAACCCACCGTGGAGTCCACCAATATATAAGTCTTGGGAAAAGAAAAACTATCATTTGGGCAAGCCTTGTTCAAATATGTGAAGTCCATACACATCCACCACTTGCTAGTGGTTTTCTTCACCATTACCATGTTTTCCAACCAATCAGGGTACGTCACCTCCCGGATGAATCTAGCAGTGTGTAATTTTTCCACCTCTTTTGTTATTGTCTTCTTCCTTTCGCCTCTAAAATTCCTCTTTTTCTGACGGATAGGGGAGAAGGTTGATTGACCTTCAATTGGTGTTTGGCTACCCTAGGACTTATCCTTGGCACATTTGAGTGCCTAAAAGCAAAATTGGTTTTTAGATATTGAGGAGCTCTGTCAAGGCTTGCTCTTGTCTTGGTTCTAAAATAGACTCTATTTTTGTGGTTACCCTTTCTTCCACGAGAGACACATCCTTTAATTCTTCAACAACCTCAATCCTTGCTTCCATCCATTCTTTTTCAAGACTTTGTTGGTCTATTACCAAGGCCTTTTTGCCTTTCATACATAAAGAAGCGAGTTGTCTTTTCCCATATTATAGCTATCCCTTTTTAAATGAGAAATTTCAAGGCCAAGTATCTAATATTGATCGTTGCGTTTATTTGGTGGTGGAGGGGCCTTCATATATATATATATATAGTGTTAATTCAAATAAATAATAATAATAATAATAATAATAATAATAATAATAATAATAATAAGAGATCATATGTTGATTTGTGTTGTTATTACATCTAACTTTGAAAAATTAGATTGTCGTTTATCCCACCTACCAGTAAACTTTAGTTTTTATCTAGATCATTGGCTCCCGCTGATGCGGGTCATATTATTTTTTTTAACGTAAAAAAATATCAAAGTGTTCCTTAAAAAAATAAATTAAACTTGAACTCAAAATATAATATATATTAGATGATATTTTTTATAAAATATTGATACAATGATACATTAGTTGATATTGTTTTTCAATTATTAAGACAATGACATTATATTGACTCGAGTTAACATGTTAAATCTACAATCCAGGTCATGAGATCGTGATCCCTATAAAAAGACAATCAAAATAAATTATTTATGTCAATATATAATCAACTCAATGTTGAAGGAGAAATTTGAAAAATAAATAAATAAAAACATTACTCAAGTCAAACCGAGTTAACCTGTCAAACTTGCAACCTGATAATAAGATTAGGATGACTCCATATAAAATAAATAAAAAAAATTTACAAAGCTTAATTTTCAATCAACTCAATGTTGAAAATTTTTTAAAAAAAATCAACCCAAATCAACTCGAGTTGACATGTTAAACTCATAATTTAGGTCATGAGATCGACATAACTTTATAAAAAATATATAAAAAACTTTATTTTAAAAAAAATTCAATATTGAAAATTAAAATCAGGAAAAAAAAAACAAACTAAATTTATGAGATCAGCATAACTCCACAAAAAATCAAATTGAAAAAACTTACAAAACTCATTTCTTAAACAACCTAATATTAAAAGATAAAATTAAAAAAAAAATTAAGGTGTTAGATAGTGAAGTTAAAAAAATCAATTAAAAATAAATCAAAAAAATTTAAACTGAGTCGACCCGAGTCAAACCTGTGACCCAAGTCATGAGATCGGGACAACCTAATAAAAATCAACTCAAAAACAACTATGAAGCCCATTTAAAAAAAAACTTATAAAAATAATTAAAATCAACACAGATGAACCTGTCAAATTTATAATTTGTATTATGAAATCAAGATAATCTCATGTAAAATAAATAAAAAAACAACTTAAAAAGCTCTTATATAAAGTAAATAAAAAAAACTTATAAAACTCAATTTTCAACCAATCTAATACTAAATGATAAAATTAAAAGAAAAATTAATTCGAAAAAACAGCTTAAAAAAATAATCCGAATTAATTTAATAAACCCAACCCACAACATGGTTTGGTTTATAACATAGAATAAATTAATAAAAAGCAAAAAATATATTTATTTTATTATTATTATTTTTTTTTTTTTTGGAAGGATTGGACATAAGAACGAATCTATTTGAATGCTCTTCAGTTTTGTCTCCAGTTTCTTTGATGAACATTAATAAAACAAACAATATATCACTGACCGGCCTAGCGAAAGAGTTCTATAAAGCGCTTGGATGACTTGCAGAGCAAAAGGACATCTCATCTCTAGCATAGCTCGGATCAAAAGACATAGTGATCTGTTGCAAGCATTAAGAAACACAGCGAACTATGATCATCTACAGTAGAAAACGTATGCAAATAATATTGACAACTTTGATCTTGATAAACAAGACTGGAAACAAGTTAAATTACAGGAGAAACTCAAGTCACCAACTCCAATATAGCACGAATTCCCTTCTCTATGCACCTCGAAGCCAAAATTTAATTCAATTCTCATACAGAAATATTTTCACCTAAAACACACAAAATTGTATGAGACGGACATATTTCAAACTCGAGCAAAATCCCATTCCAACTGCTATTAGCCATATTTCATCCATATAGATGAATACAAAAGAAGGATTAACTATCACTACAAACAGTGAGAAGGAGCTTCTCAGTGGGCAAAAAAATAGGAGCCTGTAAATGGGCATCGTCAGCGTTTTTCTAGTTCGACTAACTTCCCAAATCCTGGGGGAAATTGTTGATCTGTCCTTCCTCCAACGTAACTTTGTTGTCAAACTTGTATGACATCCTCGTGCGCATCACGAGGGATTTCTGAAAACATGATTTTCATAACGATCTAACATCATCAATAACTTAAGAATATGTAAATAAAATGAAATGTGAGGCATGATTCAGGCAAACAAAATGGACCAATACAGCAGTTGTCCCTAATCCCAAGAAGCTTAAATAAACTTTTGTTGAGAATTCAGAAATATCATTTAATATTCCAGTAAACTCCGCTCACATATCAAGCTTCTAAAAAAAGCATGATGCTCTGTCTGCTTGAACTAACGTTTACTGGTTAGGCTTGTTCCCAAGCTACAAATACAGTAACTACTTGGACATTTCAATTGCCATAGCACCAAAACTTGAGCATTAGTGGATAAAGGGAAGAATAAATAAAAGCCTAGAACAAAACCAAACATGTTAATCAGCCAACCAAAGAGAGATCTCCAATGTCGTCTCACAGGTCGCCATCATAAAATGCTGTCTCAGTTGAGATAGATTTTGTATAGCATTAATTATCAGTGGTTGGAATGAACTTTGCTAGAGTTTAATGGGGCAGGAATGGTGTTCTCCTGCAACTTCAGCTACTCAAGTTGACAGCAGTTCAAAATGATACATTAAAGTTTAATGGGGCAGGAATGGTGTTCTCCTGCAACTTCAGCTACTCAAGTTGACAGCAGTTCAAAATGATACATCAAAGGAATTCAAGTTGCTCGTTGAACCCTCATTCATAAAAATCACAATCCAATAGGAGGTACTAGTTCAATGAAAGCTGATTCAATTATAAGGCTGGGCAATGGCTCCATATGAAACATCTAGGTGGGCCAGGAAGTACTTGTTTTTTAGAGAATATTCGCTAAACTCAAAACTAACCCAGATTTGTAATTACCCACATCGATTGACATAAATTTCCGCAGTACACAAACAAAATTTGTAGCTTTTATCCGAAAGTCATACTCCTACTTATAAGTAGCCAGATTTCTATTTTAGTTTGACCTGAAAAACATTAGTTAGATTTTATATTTCATTTCTCATTTTACCCATTGAAATTAAATTTTAAAAATAAATACTGATTAAAATAACAAGTCCAAAATGACACTCAGAGGGACAAAGGGAGTGTTTGAGAATGTTACATAGCAATACTATAACTCAAACTCAATCATATGATGCCATGAAATCCAGAAACTGAAGCGCATGCAATTTTAGATGGCAATGTATGAGAAATACCTTCCCATGTTGGCTGTTAGTAACTCTCAAATTTTGCGTGATGGATCCATTACCACTTGCAGGTAGAATATTGCTGCTAGCTGGGTCCAAGTGCAGTTGCAGAAACTGTAAATGGACACCAAAAGCAAAAGAGAAATATCTTAACACGATCGCCAAGAAAAAGATATTGTGGTAAAGCATATGGTAAAGGAAAAGAAGAAAACTAGCTGACTGAAATACATCAGAATTTACCTTTGGAACTGCTGCCAGGAAAATAAAATCTGTGAAGACATTAGGTGTCAAGTTTGTGAAAGTTGCCTGGATTAATGTTGTTTGCGGGTTTCCTGGTTGCTTTGAGAAGTTGAATGTTATTCTCAAAGAGCTGCTCTGAAATGCGACCAAAGGTGGATAAACTGAACCATTATCCTCTGTTCATAAAAAGAAAGGCAAGTCAACAATTTTGTGAGCAACAACTGGGACAGCAACCAAGCAGCAAAACAGAAATTCAAGGTGGACAACTTTACCAGGCTTCAGTGGGCTGGGACCAAAGCCATCCAGCAAATCCATCATTGGAGCAGCTCTAGCAGAAGATGTTGCTTGTGCAGAGAGTGAAGAGGGTGATGAGAGAGCATCTAGTGTGGCAATTGGTGATTTGTCATTTTGATTGGATGATAAAATGTCAGTTGTAGGTGAGCTGCTTTGTAGAGGGGTTCCAATTGACAAAAGATCCAGTAGAACATCTGTGCCAGCTTTCTGAATCTGGCCTATGCCTAAGAAATGCAAACAGAACTTATAGTCAAGACTAGACAAGTGATTGACAGCAGACAAAATGCACAATCAGCAACAGAACGCTGAAACAGTATAGCTTCAAATTAAGTTCTTCACTCAACAAAAGAACGTCCAAACAAGTACTAGTCCAACGAAAAAATTTATTAAGCATGATAGAGCATGGGTATTTTTTTTGTTTGGGTGAAGAATGGTGACACAAACTGATAGGATTGAAGCCTTGTTCAAGTTTTGCTTTAATGCTTTCACGTTTTAGAAAAGTTGAAGAGATTAGGTGGTCATACACCCCAAATAAAACTTACTAGGGAACAGCCTGCAAAACTTTAGTCCATTCCCACAAAATTGTTAAGGCCTAAACTTTTTATGCCAAGCTCCACACCCAATAACATGCTATTCAAATGATAGAATCCCCACTAGATTTTAGAGTCTAAGAGTTGGAGGTGCTTGTTCAATTATCACAGTTCTGGGACAACATAAATTCAGCCTACAGAAACTCAATTAAATTTAGCTAATGTCTGCAAAGGTTATCATAGATGGTTCCAAACTCCAACAACAATGACAGCAAAATGAGCAATGATAATGCAATCAGACCTTTAAGCTTGTGAGGATGATTTGCAAGAAGACATATTGCAGGTTCTTCTACACTATAAATACTGTTCCAAGGATATGCATAAGCAAGTCATGCCTCACAGCTTGCAAACTAACCTGACTGTGATGGAGCTGGAGACAAATCAACACCTAGAAGATCCTGAAGAAAATCACCACCAGAAGAGCTGGGTGCTGGAAGGTCATCTGAAAGATCAAGTAAATCCACAAGAGGAGCTGCAGAGGGCTTCGCAACACCATTTGGAAGATTAAGGGAAGCCCCACCAGAAGTTGAAGCAGCTGCTGGCAACGAACCAGCTCTCCTTGTACTGAAAGTAGCGTCATCCAAAATTGGCATCCTTTCAACCAGCGCAGATCTGCACAAACTCATGGTAGTAACTAGTTTCCTAATCCATGAAATTGATGCAGCTATGGGGAAACTTTACTAGGTTAACGAGGTAAAATAACAGATATTTTAACTTCATACCTTATATTCTGATGCTTCTCGATAATGGAATTAAATTCAAGGGATCTTTGCTGCAATTCAAGTACAAAGCTGCCTTTATGTTGAACAATTATATCTTTGATCCTCCTAGAAATTATTCAAACAACATTTCTGCATAATTAAATTCGAGATCTTCCCATAAATATTATCCAAAATAACAATTACATTTTCTTGTTGTATGAAGAAATAGAAAGGAATTGCCAAATTGGTTGTATAGAAACAATGACCGGCAATAATAACAGACTCAAACTGACAGCCAGAACCTCATTCCTTTCTGCTGCTTAAAAAAAAGCAATGCTCTCTAGGAGAGAAGCCTAATAAAATTGCAGGGAAGGAAAGGTGCAACATTAACATAGAAACTGAGAAAAACATACTCAGAACATGATGGGAAACGGGAAGAAAGCTTTAAGAGAGCTATTAGAGCCATTGCTTTAGTAGTGAGGTCCAAGGCATGATGTTTTATAGCAATCTTGACAACATCCACAGTGTCAGACTCAGTAACCTGCTCAGAAAAAAAACTAAACTTAGTAGGCCATTAAACAAGACAGGCAGAGACAACCAACAACAATAACTACCATCCACAAAACAACAGATATTTTGTGTTTGTGTGGCGCACACAAATGATAGTTAATCTCGCCTCATGCCGTTCCCCACCTTTGTTGGATCAAACTGACAAGCTGAACTCATCATGCTTTTTGCAAGCAAAACAAAGAGAACATCCCATTGGCAAACTAATAAGTCCAACCATTCAACTTTTATTACCAAACATCATAGAGAAATGGATCAATTTACTTATAACAAATTAGTTGGGAATGATATTATCAAGAGCTAATTCATTTCTATACCTACGTGGAACTTGTGTATTCACTACATGCAAGGGAAAGTGCAGGAGAGAAACAATTCTTATGTGACTGCTTTCTGCCGCTAAAACATATTTTACCAACACTTAGGTATAATAGCAGCAAATTTGTATTAGTTTCCTCCAGAAATTATACATCATATTTTTCCAAACTTTAGAATAATAGCAACATATTTGTTGATACAATCTGTGCAATGAAAGAACAATCAGAATCAGATTCTGCCATAATGCTTTGAACTGTCCAGTTTTACAGCAATAATCATAACTCTCAATCCAACCATTGGATCGAGCTAAAATTTGATCAGGAATTTACAGACATTGTTCTACATTGCATTAAAGTTTCAGGTCAGAGTTCAAAACGGCAACACAACACAGACCAGAAACTGCTGTACGGGTTCTGTTATCTGGTTCCTTTTGACTTGTGGACATTTTATATGAAATGGATTCTCTTCCTAATGATATAGGGATATTCTGCAGCAATGGGGCAGCAAACACAAGATTTTCTTTAGCTGTGTTTTGATGATTAATGGCAGCAAACACAAGTTTTTTCCTTGAGCTGGACACAAAGTTGGCAGCCTTCTTAATTCCAAGCATATTTTGACTTTCGTATTTTTAATTGGTTTATGTGCAGGCCATTAGCTCTTTAGATTTAGGTTATTTTGGTAAACTATAAATACCCGTTTTAAAAGGATGTTAAAAAAAAAAAACTCTTGGTTCCAAAATTTGATGAATGAACTGTGTTTGAGAGGATTTTCACATTTTGGTTCTTTAATGAACTAAAAATCGACTTATCGAAGAATACTTGTCTTCGTAGCGTCATTCCTTATACTTCTCGTTCACGATTCCTTATAATCTTTGGGTGGAGTTTTATTTCAATAGTCTCAATGTCTCGGTTCAAGTAATCATTGTGTCGCTTCTATCCTCAAATCTAATTTTTAGCTTTTTGGGTGTCATCAATCTTCGTTGGAGGTTACGTGACCGCATCATCAAGGAGTTCGCATCATTTGTATTACATTCCACTAGAGATTATACATCATACAAAAAGGACTCAAAAAAGTAGATCAATAAATACTTCCATTGTGGCAGAGCCATAGAAGTTTGCTTCGTCAGTATCGCATATCTTAATCTTCCAAGTCATGTGGACATCGCAATACACAACACAAAGAAGATATTTAGCATATCTTATCAAACAAAGAATTTTGATTTATTTAAAAAAAAAAATATCCATATTTAACATTCCACTAGAGATTTTTCATTTTCTACAAACTGGTCATAAAAAATTATTTTAAGAAATAAATTAAATTTCTTGTTTTGAGTAGTATAGAAATATTGACATATGGAGTAATTTTTATCAGAAGTTCCTATTATTGCTACCACGTGTTCTAATTAAGTAATAACAATACCCATCGAATTCAATGTGGCAGAATGATGATTACTTAAGAGCATAACCAGCAGTGTGTGTAACAAAATGCTTACAGTTATGGGATCCTCTATGTCAAGCATTCCGACATTATTGACCAACATGTCACCATATTCTCCAATGCACCAAACTGCAACGCGAACAAGGCTTTCCTGGTGGAGAAAAAATTTCAAAGTGGATTGAAATGACATCTCCTTTATGGGGCAAGTACAACATGCAAGATTAAATGCTGAAGCTCATGGGCTGTCAAATAAAACATCCACTTTTATCAAAAGAAATTTTGAATACCTGTTCAGAAGATGTTTGGAAAGCTTTGTATAATGCCCTGACTGTATATCCATGAAGGTCAGAAGCACTGCTGATCACAGCAATAAGGGCATGCCATACTTCATCTTTTACAAAGTTTCCAGCCTACTAAGCACAATATTAAGATCAGAAAACTGATATGTAAAAGATATTGTTACTTAAGAACCGGAAAGCTCAAATCAACAATTACAGATTCATGCGCTTTGAATTGATCTTTCATATACTCGATTAATTCTTTAGGGTCTCATCTTTGACCATGTTTTAGTTTTCAGAAAAAAAAATTAAATAAAAAAAACAATTCCATATATGTATCAAAACAACTTCATTTTGCAAGCTTTAATTATCTAGATTTACTGGTAAACAACACACTGCATAGTCATGGCTGAAGGAAGCTCAACAATGAATTCAATGGAACAAATCAACCAAGGGGAGTGGGTCAAGTATGAGATATTATAAACGCCTGATCATAAATGACACAAAAACAGTAACAAGATCGACCCAATCTTCCAATCAGAGACTATCTGCACATTAAAAAAGCAATGGTATAAGCAGTAACAATGTACTATGATTATAGTACAATAAAAAAGTGAAGCAAAGACAATCAGCCAAGCTGAAAATGTCTCAAGAGAACGGCTACAAGACAGGAACACAGGTGGTGGCTGTGGGAAAAGATGTGGCTTAAGCTGATAGAACATGTGCTTTCATAGTGTTATAATACCAAACATGAAAATATTCATCTAGCCACCTCATATGGTGATAATAGAAAGCTCTTAGAAAAATTATGACAATAACAATATTGAAATGTCCCAAACAAGGTTCAAACTAACAGCCAAAAATGCAGTGATAGACTTGACATTTAACATTTTTACCTTTTTAAGAACTTTGAGCATCTGATCAATGTACCAATTTTTTTCAGGGGAGAACCTAAAGCATAAAAAAGAAAAAGTAAATTGATGAAACATAGCAGAAAAGGTAGTTCTAATGATCATGATTTATGAATCCCACTCTATACTACTGAGCATAACCATATAAAAAACTCTACAATCCTGCATTTGAAGGGGAGGGGAAAACAAAACTTGTGCAGCATGGCATGGTACAAGTCAACGAATCAACAAATTTGTCTGGGACGATTTCAGAACAGTGAAACATCAATACATTGCTGTTTAGATGAAAGATTCAGATCCAGCAATCCCATTTTATGCTTTAGTCCCATGATAGTTTGAGTGCGACAGGGATGCAGCCCAATATAAGGTTTGAATCCCAGGAGGAAAGATGCTGACCTAAGGGGATGGTAACATAGAGTTGATTTTTATGTTTCATTAGTTGTATCTCTTTTTTTTTCTTTTATTTACTTAGATTGGACACAACCTCAATTTACCTTTCAATGAAATTATTTTGCTTCCAAACATATTAAAAAAGTGCACCCAAAGAAATGGAGGTATACATAGCTTCAAATGAAGGAAAATATTTTCTAGGAAGCATTGTTTCAAGTCACTTGCTATCTCAATAAGATAGCACCAAGAAGCATTATTGATTCAAAGCAAGTCCAAATTCAAGCCAGTATAAATTTCTTCTTTTAGTCAGGCAAGAAATGGTGGAACTAAGAGCTACATTCATAAAATAAAAAAATAAAAAAACAGCACATGCAAGAAAAGAAGAATCTAATAAATCCAATAATCAGGGTAAACAATTGCATATCTTAGTTCAAGAACTGCCCAACTTACTTTTCAATGATGGAACAAATTTTGGCAGTAAGCTCCCCCTTAAATTCTTGATCACTTACTTCCAGATAATCAATTAGCTCTTTTGTTAAAGGCTTTACATTGGTCTCATTCACCAGAACGTAAACAAGTTCAAGGGCCCTTTTCTGGATTGAAGCATCTGAATCCTGAAAAAAAAAAAGCCAAATCACAAGCTTCTGAATTTGCAATCCTTATTCATTTTGTAAATAGCATAAAGAATGAAGCACAAAAGTAATGCATTGAGTTCAGCTTCAACAGATCAACTGAAATATTTTACTTACCATTTGCTTATTACCAAACACAAGTAACATGGACACGCAGAAAAAATGAATAACGGTCATTTAAAAGAAGAAAAAAGAGTTGATGTTAAAGAAAGGGATTTGACGATGTTGAAAAAGCAGATTAATAGTCTCCGATAGATTAGTTGTAGTCTCAGATGCAATAGAAAAAAGAGTTGATGTTAAAGAAAGGGATTTGACGATGTTGAAAAAGCAGATTAATAGTCTCCGATAGATTAGTTGTAGTCTCAGATGCAATAGCTTTTGTCTGGTCCTGAATGATAAAACTATCCTCTTATCTTTTCAAATCAAAACCATAAGATAGAGAACCCATGTAACCAAACCCATATTTTTTTAGATTAAGGCTTCTTGAGTTGAGTTACTTGTACATCCCACAATAAGAAAAGAAATGATATCCAAACCCAGATCCACAACACCCATTCAAGTTTGTTTGGAAAGTTATACTCTAGCATTAACTCTAGCATTAATAATCCTTATTCTTAACCATAACCAGCTTATTCCATTCATGGCCTATGCTAAGCCAGTATATGGTAAGAAGCCTAATCCCCTTTCAAGTTAACCTATCTTCATTCTTTGCAGATCAATTCCAGATATTTGAGAAAATTATAACACCTACGATACCTTGTAATAGAACATGCAATTGAAAAAAGAATTAGAGTCCAGAGGTGAAAAATTTGTTGATGCAAAAAGATACACGCCCAAATTTTTTAATAAATTCAAATTCAAATGGTACTTTTGGAATTTTATAAACATATCCACTCATGATGGTTTTTAGACAAGGAAAATAATATTTTGCGTGTATAATAGATATGATTTATGTAGATTATAGAATTTGTAACTTTCTCTTTAACTAACAGTTGTTCAAACATAAAAAGAGATCAAGATGGTGCAACCCCATACCTTTACACATTCCAAGATTGTTGCCCGATGCCTTTGTACAGCTTGAGCATCTACAGTAATAGCCTTCATCAGCATGTTTAATGCAACATATCTGAAACAAGAATGGAATTCGGTTTTATATTTAGTAAAACAAGGAAAATAAAGCAAATCAAGTTTATTGATTTTAAAATAACAATTAAATACATGCGCTGAACTACTATGATCTAGATGAAGCACGACAGAGCAATAACAGAGCATGTGTCTGGTTTTATATCCATAAATTGAAAGATAAAATAACATTATGCATGCGTGCATTATAAAAACATTTTTCTGTTACCGACTGTCTTTCCTATTTTCATTTTTCCATGAAAGTATAGAAAATGTGTTGACCTATTACTCAATTTCCCGAAATACAAATAAGAGACTCAATTCCTTCACTTCTAAATAGCAAAATGCTAAAAAAGAAAACAAAAATGTAAGACACAAGTTGGCAGAATTTGTCTTACAAAGAGAAAATTCTAGTAACGTAATTTTTAAAAACAATTGTTTGGAAAATTGGAAAACTAGAGTTTTTACATTCTATGTTCAGAACTTGTCTTCCAAATAGAAATATTTAGAAAATAATTTAAAAAACAATGCTAGAAAATTGAAAAACTAGAGAACAAAAAAACAAAAAAACAAAAAAAAAACAAGCAGTGGTCCTGAGTTGTGTATGTTTTATTATTTCACTTCTTTAAAAAAAAATAATGTCCCAAATTTGTATGAGAATATCAGGATAATGATTGTCCATGGTCCATAGGCTTGAGCAAGTGCATCAACACCTAAAGTCACCCTTTAACAAGCAACTACCTATATTTATTTAGTAGACAATGATGATAATCACAGGGTAAATAAACATGCCAAAGTTTTCTGTTAATCAGTACACCTCACTGTCTATAAAGCAATCATCTTATATTTTGTAAATCATATGGATAATCATATAGGAACTTGCCAAATCATTTCCTATAAATCAATAAATTCAACAGAACATCAGAGGAAAAAGAAAACCACATGCAAATGGCAGATCAATTCTAATTGAATCAAGAGAATATATCATAAAACATATGCCCAACAATATTTAATGCAATTAGTTTATTAAGAAACAGCATGACAAGGAATGAAACGACAGGCCATGAAATCATATCCACATTATAGTCTTACAAAACAAAACCTGATGTTATTGTCGCGGTTAGACAAGAATCTTCCTAGGATATTAATAGCAAGCACTCGTAAGCCACCATTATCTTCAATGCTCATGATAGTTTCAACACATTCATATAGAATAGCATTTCCAGCATTTTTGTTTGACTCTGTTTTTGTTGCCACCTAAGGAGACATCAACCAAACAAGAAAGATTAAAATGTTGTCAATTTATGAAGCAAATTTCCCAAAGATAAAACAGTTTTAGGGAACTGTGAGCATTTATAACCATGAGTATTTATAACCACGTACAGGGTGATAACAAGTTGACAAGCTAGAATGTATGGATCAGTGAAACAGGTTGAGAAGACATTCAGCTTCACATGTTGATCAGTTTACTATCAATCATTGACCAAATATTTTTACAGAGACACAGTTTAGCCCAGTTAATAGAATTTATCCGATTAGATTACTCAAGCTGTCAAACAAGACTACAGAAGGGTTTAGGTGAGGCAGACAACTGGCTAGCACTTTACAGAATCCTACTTCTGAATGGAAAATAAATATTAAACCCACCGGTACCAAAAATATTAATTATATCTAAGCTTGACTTGAGTATCCCAAAGTGGTTGAGCTTAGCTACCTGGATCAACTTCCTTCATTCAGTTGTTATTGGCAATGAAAAATTAATTATTGGTTAGGCAAACTGACTTCAAATTCACTATCGTCAAGGAAGTTCAAACCAACCTGCCCTCTTTAATGATTTTCATCCATCATCAAGGGAACAATGAAAAAGGAAACTCATCACTCATCAATAGACACCGCCAATCACCAATCATCATAAGACCAAAAAGAAAACCTGAGCAATATAGAAATTAGGGGAAACAAGATGGACCTCCATTAGTAATAATTCTACCCATACACTCTACAAAGCAAGTCTCATTCTATTATCAATGCAAAAGATCCCATTTTCTTCCACCTGCCACTTAATTTCTTCATAATGTTAGAATTCAAATATGCACAAGGAACTTTGTAGCGTACAGAGACTTGGTTTAATTCTACTTAAATCCATAAGATTTACCATAGAAAAAAAGCACTGAAAGTAAAACCAAAGTTTATCATGTTGATCAGACTCATACCATCTCTATCCTTCCCTGATCTCTAATTCAACTCAACAGAAGTGATCCGAGCCATCAACAATTGACACATTGCTTATGAACCAGCATTTCTTGATCAATAATAGAACAAATAAGACAGACTGATACAAAATGCAAATGGAAACTGACCTGCGCAAGTATGTCATTCATAGCATCACTAGCATCAGCATCTCCTTGTCCTAACACACGCAAAAGCTTAAGCAATCTGATATGGAGGAAAGGGTCCGCAATGCCAGAAATGTCATATTCTGGTGTGTATGGACTGTTCACAGCATCCTTTAATGTTTTGACCAACCCATCTGTGTGCTTCTACAAGAATGATTTATAACTTGTCATAGTTAACGAATAAAAACCATATTGACCATAAATTTACCTTCAAAATTCAATTCTCCCGAAACATTATCTCTATACTATAAGCATTTATATAAAGAACTAGGTTGATATATGCATATTGAAGAGTTCATTTCATTCATGCCAAATAAAAAGCTCAGCAATATACCATTTTAGCATTAGTCAGTATGTTTGTTTCCTAATACTCTCTACAAATCATACAGGCCACGATAAATACCTTTCTCAAAAACTCAAGGGCTTCTGGACTGACTTTACATAGATCTGTACAAAGTTGAATTCCCGTTATTAAGACTCCATGATGCTTCTCTTTAAGCAAGGCAGCAGCGGGATTTATGAAATTTTCTGACAGATCCGGGACTTTCTTTATAATCCGTATAGTGCATAATGCTGCCTATGTTTGAGCAAGAGTGCAGTAAAAATTAGAAGAAAGCAAAATAAAGCCACAAATCAGTGAAGCCAAATGAGAGACAAGCAACAAATTTAGAGCAATTTAGGAGAACATTGCTCAACCATCTACCTTAAAATGCCACATGTGATTAAGCAATTAGAATGACGTGGAGAAATTTTTCAATACTACTGGTCTAATAATGTTTATTGCATTATTGCATTAATGGTTAAGGTTTTGAGGAGTTTGAAAAGTCCAAGACATAGTTTGGTAAATCAAGCATAAATTTTAATCCGACCGTTGGATAGAGCTAAAATTTTGACAAAAGATTTTGAAAGCCCTATTTCATATTGGGTTACAAATTCATGATGATCGGAAATCGGGAAAGCTTTTACATAAGGTTCGGAAATTACTATGCGGGACTTTTTTATTTATCTTGTTGAATTTGGATTCTTTTTCCTATTTAGATTAGGACTTTCAATTTAACAAGTATTTTACTAGTTAGGAGTTCTAATGCTACATGAATTCTATTAGTTAGATAAGTTTTAATAAGAAATCATTTTCTATAAAGGATTTTAGGTCTAAAACTAATATAAATAAGGATGTCTAGTTTATTTTGAGAACATTTCAGACTATTCAGATTTTTAATAAAATACTAGAGAGTTTTCTCTAAATTTCTTTATTGCTTAGGTCTATATAGCTTTAGGGCTTGAGAACCCTGGCTTTTACCCACACTTTGCACCTCGTCAATTGGTGTCAGAGCAGGTTGGCCTCTTGGATGGACAAAGACGGCAGCAACCCACTTCTCGATGCAGGAGTTGAAGCCCTCTGAGGCGCTATGCGGGCTCAAGAGCGGAAACTACATTGTTTTGTGCTAGCTTAGGAACAAAGAACAGATCATTTGGAGCAAGCCATAGCAAATCTAACTCGGCTAATGGGTAACGGAAACAGGGATCGTGAAGAGGAAAGGACCTTGCTTGGAGACTTACCTCGAGGATGGCCAAAACCCAGATCTATTCTTGAATATGATGAGATTCCATTTGATCTATTCTTGAATATGATGAGATTCCATTTTATGATGGAAGATTTATTAAGTGATTGGCAAAATTGGAAGCTTACTTTTATTTCAACAAGGTTCCTTATCAAGGTAGGACTTGTCACATGCAAACTTTTTTATGGTGTTAGAGAATTATGGTTTGAATTTCTAGACTTTAGAACTTGTATTGATATGTCTTTAATTCATTCTTGGCAAGATTTGAGACAATCATTAATTTTAAAGTTTATACAAGATGATTATGAAGAAATTTTATATTGAGTAGATAAACAATTAGATTGTTATTATATTTATTCAACCTTCTAAAAGAGCAAGAAAGAAAAATATGGAGGAGGTTTCTTCTTTTTAAAGTAGACAGTTTCAATGTCACTTTAGTGATAACAACAACGTTGCGACAAATACTACTCTACTTGTCAAAGTTTCATCTACTAATGATGAAAAAGAAATCAAAAAAGCTCCTTGGCGTCAAAAAAGCTCCTTGGTGTCAAAAAAGCTCCTTGGTATCAAGCAGTGATTCTCAAGGTCTTAAAGCACACTACAAAAAAGCCAGATCAAGTTGTTGAAATTGCTCATGAGGCTGAAGTTGACATCAAAGAGGACTTAAGTATGGATGTGTCATCCAAACCAAGCTTAACTATGTTGGATCAATATTCTAAAATTATCAAATCAGTTGATGACCAAACACGTCAACTAAAGTTGTCATCATCTCAAAAGACATTTATGCGAGGTTGATTTTTTAAATCTTGAGAAGTTTTGACCTAGATTCAAAAAGATTTCGGATATTTGGTACAAGTTATCTCGTGAATACATTGGTGACAATGTTAGTTCGAAGTATCTATTCCTTTGGGGTAGAAGAGTTCAATTTTTGACAGATAAATTGAGGGCGAGTTTTTCAGAAATAGAGGGGATTAGCGTAGGGAAATTTCCTCAATATTCTTAGCCTAATAATATTTATTGCCTTATTTCATTAATGATTAAAATTTTTAAGTTTTGAGGAGTTAGAGAAAGTCCAAGACACAATTTGGTAAATAAAGCATAACTTTTAATTCGATCGTTAGATCGAGTTGAAATTTTGACATAAGATTTTAAAGGCCCTATTTTATATTGGGTTAAAATTTCATGATGATTAGAGAGATCAGGAAAGTTTTCAAATAAGATTTGGGAGTTACTACGTGAGATTTTTTTTATTTAACTTGTTGTATTTGAATTATTTTTCCTAGGATTTTCAATTTAATTAATATTTATTAGTTACGAATCCTAATGCTAGGTGGATCCTATTAGTTAGGTAAGTTTTAATTAGAAATCTTATAAAACATTTTAGTTTTAATTAGGAATCCTTTGTTGAATTTTAGGTCTAAAACTAATATAAATAGGGATGTCTAGTTTATTTTGAGAACTTTTCAGACTATTCAGATTTTTAATAAAATACTGTAAAGTTTTCTATAAATTTCTCTACAGCTTAGTTTTAAGTCGGTAAACTTATGACTTGAAAACCCTAACTTTTATTCATGTTATATGCCGCGTCAATCCAAAAGCAGACATTAAAACACATTCTTTCATTCTTTCGCTACATATATATTTGATTGACTCGGTCATCATCTCATTAGGGAGGATCGAAAACTTTTCTAGACTAAACCTTCGCATGCTTTCAACTTTCCACCCATTAACTACTGGAACCAAAACAAATAAACAATAATTCAAGGAAAAAAATTATCTACTAACCATGGAAACCACATTCTTTCTGCTGCCAAGAAACTAAAAATTTATTCAAAAAAGCAACTCACTTTTTTCCGAACATTCGGGTCCCGAAATTGCAGTAATCTTTCCACTTCCGGTGCAAGATCACGGGCCATTTCTGCTGAACAAATATTTCCCAAAGCACAAAGTGCTAGTCCCACGATATACTGGTTCGAATGATTAAGATCTCTGCATATAAGTTAAGGCAACTAAAACAGACATGAATGTTTTGCCTTTCCTCATTCATTTAGCTCATCCAGCAATTCCCAAAATATCATAAACAAAAGAAACAGATAAAATATAGCATGCAAATTCGGATACTGTTTTAGCGAGTTGGTAACAAGCATTAAAACTTCTTGTCTTTCATCAAGAAGCAACATGAGGCCAAGATATCCGATTCTCTTCTCCGGGAATCCGGCGGACGCAATCAACTTTAAGCACTCCATTTGACCAAAATGTGTTGGATAGCCAAGCATATGAATAAACATAAGCTTTGCCAGATTCCGGTGCCTATAATCTTGATCGTTTTCATTCATCGACGTGCGAATTGCAGCACATTCTTTCCTTACAACAGCCCTTTCCTCCGCCGCCGTTTTGCATGCCCGTATTGCCCGAATCATGTCCCTTTCATTTCAAAAAATCATCCAGTTCTTGCTTAAACTAAACCGGAATTGAATAATTCCAGCTGCCAAACACGTCGGAGGATTTCATGAAGCAAATGAGAAAAGGTATAGAAATTGTACTCACCTTAGACGCGTACCGGAGGAGAAGGGATTCATGATTGGGTCCGGTTCCGAGAATTTCCTGAGAGCTAAATCAGATCCGAGAATGAAAGTTAACTCTCGATCAAATGACCTGGGGTCTCGATCGAGAGAATCAGAATACTTTGATCAAGATCCGGATAGATAAATTTAGAGATCTAAGAGAAGAGAAGGAGAGGAGAGATTTGGATCTGAGAGAGACAGAGTGTGTGCGTTTTTTTAATTAATTAATATTGTTTTCACTTGTAAAAAGAATGCTAGTAGTGTTAGTGTTCGTATTTTGTCTCTGTGGAAGAAAAAAAAAATAGAAAAAATAGGAAGAGTAAATATTTCTTTTAGTCCTTGGCCTTTGAACATGATTACAGCTTGGTGCTTTATTCTTAAAACTATAATTTAGTCTTTTATATCTTGTTCGTTGTTTTCTTTTTTTAATATTCATTGGTTTTTTCTGAATCTGAATGTAGCGTGCCACAATTTGAATTTTTATAAAAAAAAAAATAAGAAAAGAATAATTTATAAATGACTCTTTGTAGACGAAATTGCATAGGCAAACAAGCCTTTATCTCATAGTTTTTAAACCCGACTTGATTCAATATTCGAGTTCTAGATTTTGATCGGGTCATCAAATCGACTAGGTAAAAAAAAATTAAATAAAAAAAATATCATTTTAGTAAAATAAAAATCAATTGGTTGCAACCAAGTCAACAGGGTTTTTTTTCTATTTTTTCTTAAACCCGACCCGGTTCTAACCCCTGATTGGTCGAGTCCTAGGTCGACCAGCCAGGCCGGGTTTCAAATTTATACTTTATCTACTTACGATATTTCGTTATTTTTTATTTTATTTATTTTAAATTAATTTGTTTATATTTATTATTGTTTTAATGTATGAATATTAAAAATAAATTTTAAAAATAAAAAATATATATTAATTTAAATCACTTTAAAATATAATTTATAACACTCTCTCCAACAATTTCTTAAACCAATAACATTTTTTTGTCATTATTTCTTCAAAAATAGGATGCTAAACTCATAGTTTCTCCCTTGTGTTCCCCTCAAACGTACAGTTTAGCTTCTTTTATTGTTAATTGAACTCCATACTGAATGAATGCACTGGAACAAGACCGGTGGAGCTAATTAGCAAGATTTAAGGTTAATTTGGAATTGGTTTGTTAATGAACACATAGGTTGGGAACTATCTACTTGACCCATTTCTGTTTTTCTTAATTAAACATATTTAATGGTATTTTAGATATGCATGTTTAGAAGTGTGGTAGAGTTTATTTTTTAAAGTATTTTTTGTTTGGAAATATATTTAAATAAATTTTTTAATTTTTTAAATTTATTTTTAATATCAATACATCAAAACGATACAAAAAATCTAAAAAATATAATTTAAAGTAAAAAATTTAAATTTTGATGAAAAAACAAGTTCAATCTCAATGTGAAATATATTTGTAATATTAACTAAATTCATACAGGAGAATCCATGATATTTTTTTTTTTTGTAAAAATTATCTGGTGTATTTTTGGACAGTGTCGTGTGCAAAAATGCTAAAGTGAAGAATTTTGTTCTCACCAAAATAGTTAAAGCAAGTTTATTCAATACTTCTACACAAGGGTTAATTAGTTAATCAAAGTAAATGTAAGGATAAAAAAATAGTTATCATCATAGTTTTAAAATTTTATTTAAAGGCTGACCTGGGACCAAGCCTGAATCACGGCTCAAGTTGACCATTAACTCAGGTCCTTCTAAGGATAAAACTTATTATTATCATAATTTTAAAACTTGACTTGAAATCGATGTAGAATTAGGCTCAGATCACTGATCGGGTTGACCATTAACCCGGGTTAACCTTAGGATAAAAATAGTTATTATTATAATTTTAAATCCTGACCCGGGAGTCGACTCAAGGTTAGGCTTGATCAACCAGGTCTAGGTCACTGTTCGAGTTAATTATTAATTCAGGTCAACATAAGGATAAAATTGTTATTATCATAGTTATAAAAACTCAATTTGGGGAAATGTCTGGGACATGGAACAGGCAGACCATTGACTCATGTCAATGTAAAGATAAAAATGATTATTATCATAATTTTAAAACACGATTTGAGAGTTGATCCGGGGTCAAACTTGGTCATGGGTCAAGTGACTATTGACCCAAGTTAACCTTATGATAAAAATGATTATTATCATAATTTTTTAAACCCGATTCGGGGTTAGGCATAATCAATCAAGCCCCAAGTCACTGGTTGGGTTGATTATTGACTTGGGTTAACGTAAGGAAGTAACCACTTGGGTCTCGTCCCAGGTTGACCTCTTAATTAGGTTTTAAAACTGACTCGAGGGTTGATCCGTAAAGCTTGAGTTTCGGGTTGGGAGGATGAACTCAGGTTGACCCAAATAAAAATAAAATTACTTCGTTTTGACCAAAAATATATTAAAAAAAGTCAGTGGATATTTTACTTATATTTTATCTTGAGTTGATCAGGTCGTAAACTGATCTAAGTTTTCGATCGAGTCAAGTCATATCATTCTTTTCTTTTTCTTTTTTAAACTCGGATCAATTAAAATCTTATTTCCGCTTAGTCTTGTTTTCGTGTTTACCAAACAAAAAATAAAACAAATTATTCCATCCAATACAAAATATACCAAACACAAAATAAAACAATTAGGTATCTAATTTTATCTAGTCTAGTTGAATCAAATCTGGCAAGCATGTCAAACACTACCATAAAAAATGGCGTTGGCAATTGAAATCAATGCTTAACAATTAGAACCGAATTGAATGGTTAAGCTTTCTAGTAAAAACAGTAATCGTTAATTACGAATGACTAATTTCGGCTTTCACGATAACCAAATTCAAAACTGTAATTGAATGGTTCTAATTATTAGCTATTAGTTTTCGTTTTAGTTATGGATTAAAATATTTTTAATTTTTAATATTATAATAATAGTTATTTTTTATAGTATTTTTTCTTAGAAATATATCAAAATATTTTTTATATTTTTTATTTTTAAAATTTTATTTTTAATATTAGTATATAAAAACAATCTAAAAAATTTAATCTAAAAAATTTAATTTAAATGCTTTAACTCAAATCCCAATCTTGATACACCATCATCATTCATATCAATATTAAAAATAAAAATACAACACAAACCATGTTTTTTTATATTTTTAAATTGTTTTAATTTACTAATATCAAAAATAATTTTAAAAAATAAATTATTTTAATATATTTTTAAATAAAAAATACTTTAAACCACAATCTCTATCACAATCTTACACAAAAACTGAACCTTAAAAAACTTTGTTAATTGACTTTATTTGACTACAAACAATTAATACAGGATGCTGGCTCAGTTAATATCACACCAATCAAGCCTAGAGACGCTGGACACAAGACAACTCCGTGAAGATGATAACTAGCATGTCTTTCCTCGGCATGAGAATCACACATCGGGAATAATGAAAGTAAGAAGAGTGTCATTCTCTCTGTGCCCAGACTACATGAAGCAAAAGATAACACAAAAGACGGAAATAAATGCATATTGCTTTCTTCCTTTCATTTTATTTTCCTGGTTTGCCTAATTATTCTTTAAATAACAGACACAGGAAAGATGCAACATCCTTTCCACAGCCACCATTATACACAGGTTAACCTCTAACAAGTCCCGTTCACTCAAAGAATAACTGTACAAACAAATTATTTTACATGATAAAACTGGGCAGGACACCAGAAACAATGGAAAAAACTTGCCCTACGGTGGGCATTGTTGATCCTCGCGTTTGGGAGGTGCCATCCTTGGAGGCCGTGAATGGTTTTGCCTATTATTAAGGATGTCTATGTAACGGCGGAGCCTATACCGATCTGAGTTTGTGAGAGAGAATGGAGGGTTGAGGATAAGGGATGGTGCTTCCACTAGAAGGAACACTAACAAACGAACTGCTTTTGAATATAGCAATGCTGCCTTTTCCAAATCACCCATGAGTTCATCAACCTGCCATGACATGAATAATACAATTTTTCTTTAGCACTGTCCAGTTACTTGAAAGCAACATTTTGTGTCAATAGCTTCATTTTGACAATTGCATACATGCTTCTTTGTGTGAAGGAGATGAATTCAAGTATCAATGGTAATTAGACAACTGATACACAAGTTAAGACTCGAGTCCAGAGAACATTCAGTAGTGCTAAATGCTGTACAAACTCAACCATCTTGTAACTCTTTTCTCCCAGTTCACTGCACAAGCAATTTCCCCATTCTAGATGCACATAGCATGGTTATTAAAGGCTCTTGTTCATCTGAACTAGTAGCCACCATTCCAGAAATTACACTCTAGTTCTTCAAGCCTATCTGAAGTAGAGACCTCTACTCCAGAAGAATCTCTACAGACCTACATTTTATTCATATCCCAGTACAATATTAAAGTGTTCAACAATAAGTGACAACTAGAAAGCGTTAAGAAAAAGTTGGAAAAGAATGGGCGATGCCATTGGCACAACTTCTTTTAAATGAAATGTCAAAATTATCCTTAAGTTTTATAAAATATAATAAGTCGATCAATTTGGGGAAGACATTTTTTACATCACTTCAAAATTCTGTGCCAATAGACTTGTGGGTGTGCAAAGGCATTACCTAGAAAAGAAAAATATGTAAAGAGGAAGGAGCAATTCATGGTTCAAATGCAATCATCAAAAATTAACTCACCCCTCCAATTCTTCCCAGATAAAGGGCAGATTGAAATATTGTCTCCATCGCATCAGGCATCACTATACTTCCTGCAAACATCATGAATAATTGAGAACTCTGTTCATTTTGATTTTTGTAACATCACAAGAAAAAATTCTCAAGTGTTATCATTTGGTACCGACAAGGTGCCATTTCAAGACGAGCATGGATTACAAGTGCCATTGATTGACTCAAAAGTAAATGTGTGTCAACTTATAGCATGTTAAATAAATATTTGAAACCCCATCACACTTTGCAACTATGTATAGGAACAATGCTAGGACAATCAGGTGCCATTCACCTAACTTTGGGATCACATTTTCTCATGCTGGGATAAAAAAGGTACAAGGAAGACACTAGACAGAAAACTTTTACAAATTTGCAGAGAATACAGAATATCAAACACATACCAGGTTCAATAGCCTTGGAAAGCTCCTCTGCTCGCTCAACTTCCTGTAAAAATTCCCCCTCAATCTCAGCGGACATATTCTCTGGCCCAACATCAGGACAATCTTCTGTATCAGGTGTCCCATGCTTCTTGCTGCTGCTTCTCCTCAGTCTTGAGCTCTCTAGGCTTGGACTTCCTTCAATAGCTGACGCAGCCTGAGTATGGCAGATATGAAGCGCTTGCTTCCATATTGCAAGAATGACAAGTTGGATCGAGAATGCTTCCAGTAGCTTACTTGCCTTTATCTATACCAAGGACAATGACAGTTTTAATTTGAGAACACCAACAGTAAAAGTTAAGAGTAATAAAACTTGTAGAAGAAAAGAAAATTCATATCAATTTATTGCTTGAAAGGAAAGTCAACAGCAGAGGCAGGCATCACACGTGCAAGGCAAGACCATCACTTTGCAAGGTGCATCAAAAACTTAAGAGGTCTTCCAATGCAATGGGTATGCTAACTAATGTTAAGGAAGAAATAGAAAAGGTGTGGTCTCCTCTCCCAAAAAAAAACCCCATCAATGGTGCCATTAACGTTTCTGTATTGGCCATGTGAGGCAGAAGAAAATGTCTTATAACTCGAAAGTAACCCGCACGAAAAGTTTCAAAATAATAACAAAATGAGTAGTAGCAGTGCTATGCATATACAACTCTATTGTCTGCATGAGCTAATTAACCATGCATATGCAACTCTATTTTTTTAGCCAACAGAGGCCTATAAAATATTCTTCTTTCTTTTCTCTGGTTAAACTAGAAACATGATTTTCAAACTTCCACCGGGAACTTTAAAGAGAATTGTATAAAAACTAGTTCAACAGAGAGTAAAGACTTTACCTTTTCGAGCACTAATTCAGTTATGGCAGATGCACACTGCTGCAATGACTTAATCCTAGTCATGCAGTGAGTTGATGGCTGCTCCAAAGCATCTCCCAGATCAACAGATCCTTCAGAAGTCCCAGGAGCAGAGCTCGGGATTTCCAAGCTTCCAAAGAGGCAAAGATTTTTATTGGCAGTGCTAATTATGGGCACTGGGACACTTGGAGTAGTGTTTATGTAGGCAGGTGCTCGAGGAGGACTCTCTGACTTGCATTGTGCATTGCTTGGTTTGGAAGTACTTGCTGTGGAAGATGACACGTCCAAAGGGGGTCCAGAAACAATAACATAATCTTGATCTATCAACTCCAGTGAATCCATAACTGTATAACAATTGTAGAGTAAGTAAAAGACTTTCATCCCTTGATATGGTATTATTAGGACTTCTAAGTACATTATTATGAAGAAAACAGAACACAATAAAGTTCATGCTACCTCTTGATCTCAGGTTCACTGATCTTTGGTTGATGGATTTTGGAGGTTCATTTAGACTTTCATCCAATGCTTTATTGATACCAGGCCTAAAACTAGCATTTTCCAAGTTCTGTCTGGCACTATCATATCTCGAAGTAAAATCCACATCATTGAGAACATTAGATGTTGCATCCCTTCCCCCAACTCTTGAATCAAGAGAAAATCCATAGGTGGACTTCATTGGCGACATCCTCTTAGAAACAAAAGGGCTACACTCTAGACCACTAGAATCATCATCCAAAAGGAAAGGCAGACAATCCTCCTGAGAATTGTCATCAGCATTCCTTCCAAGATTGCTTTCAGAGAAAGGAAATCCATCTACTGACCTTGAAGATCTCCTGCGACTGCATAACACATATCGTTTAAGGTCTGAAATAAACATATATTAAGATCATGGACATGAGAGCTTTTTCTCATTGTACCTTAATGATTCGTCTTTTTTCCTTTGAGAAAGAAAAGGGTGATTAAAGAACTCCTCAAATGTAAGTCGTTCCACTGTATAATATGAAGAGAGAATTTTTACAAACAAGAAATAAGATGCTAAGCAAATATTTGTAACACAGTTAACAAATTTTCTAACACAGGTAGTTGACCGAGTGCGTGTGGACATAAGGGAACAAATTTGTGATACCAATCTGGCTCATAATTTTGTTTATGTTGTTCTTTATGTTAAAGAGTAATATAAAACTATTTTTGAAACTTTACACAATTTAAACTTTTGGGTCGAGATGATTCTTTAACATGATATCAAAATCTTAATAATAATCTCACCAACTCCCATTCTCTCTAATTGGATTAATAAAATTAAGCACAAGGTAGTGGTGAACTTGTACAAGTTTCAAGTTCAAAAAGCTTTCATTTAAGAGAATGTGTTAGAGAGTAATATAAAACTATTCTTAAGACCTCACCAATAGCTTAAACTTTTGAGTTGAGATGGTTCGCTAACATTATATGCAACCATTCAACGTGGTTGGTAACAAGGTTGAGGATTATGATGGTAAATTTGGATTTTGCATGTAGTTGTTCATTACTTGGACTTTGAAATAAGAAAAATATTTCAACTAGAATTAGAAATTTATGAATTCAAATTGAACGTGATATGCTAACAAAACTTTTATTTTTTGAACAAGTGACTCAATCTCTTGAACATCCATAAGCCTTTCAATAAAAAAAAAGAAAAAAAAGAACAAGTGACTCAATCTCTTGAACATCCATAAGCCTTTCAATAATTAAAAAAAAAAAGAACAAGTGACTCGTTTGGTCCATCTCTTGAACATCCAAACGCCTTTCAGCTGTATGCAGATGAAGACATGCATCAAACATTTAATCATGCAATTATATGAAATTTGATACAACGTGGCATTAATAAAAAATATATCAATGATCACGTGTGCGTAAACACGGACTCCTTTTTCTCCCAACTTCTTGAAGCTTTCACTTTATAACCATATAAATTCAAATTTCAAGCAACATTGCATGTTATACCTGGACTGCGACGCAACAATTTCTGGCATAAATCTTTACAATCAGCACTCAAATCCTTATTATCCAAAGGAAATTGCAACTGAGTTGATTTGACAATGTTCTGGAGCAACTGTGCACCACAAAATAGAGAATATACTGGTAAGGCAACAATAAACGCATGGAAATCACTAGGTTAACAGTGGTTAAGAATTATTATCAAACCCATGGAATCTAAAAGTTTACGTGCTTATCAATCCAAAATATCATTTGGTTTTGCACATAAACAAAGCTAATCCAACCTGTATTTGATTGTTTCCAGTGAATGGGGTTTTTCCTGTCACAAGTTGAAATAAAATGGCACCAACACTCCAGAGATCTGCCTGTGTATTCAGCTCAAGGTTAATAGGAAATATTTCACAAACATATCATTAAGACTTCACATATTACAGTGAATTTCACCTTCGCATCATACTTCTGAAGTTGCATTATCTCTGGAGCCATGTAGAGGGGTGAACCACACAAGGTTTCTGCAAGGCCTCGAGGTTGTAGAGATCTGACAACAAGGAACTAGAATCTTTTAATTTCGGAATATATGTTACTAAAAGTCATAATAAACGAACAACGTATTATCACAGGTTTGTTTGTTACAACACCTCTAGCATGGACACCCAATTTGGCATCCATAACAATTAGTTCAAGCTAATAATACTTAATATATTTATTTGTGTGCGTGCGAGCGCGCACTAGTTTACATTAATATTGGAGAACTTCAGTATCTAAACATGTTGAGGTGTGTTTCTACTTAGATAGGAAGTCAACACAAGTGGTTTGAGTTTGCAAAACACACAGGGAAGGGAGGGATGGCGCAGAGGACAATATTCAACCAATTCTCTATAAAGAAAATAATAACACTAATCACTGATTGGACCAAGTTAAGAGTAAGGAACAGAAATAATAAGGAAGATTATGATCATTAGATACCTGGCAAATCCAAAGTCTGCAATTTTCAGAACTGCATTACCGTCACTTGTGGAGAGGAGGAGATTCTGTGCATATCACAAATGAAGTACATCACATGTAAAATCTTTCTTCAAGGACAAGATTAGTAGACAAGAAACTACATCCTCGTACATCAACAAACTACTCATCCTACAAAAATGTGCCGGAATACTTTTCTTACAAATTTCCAATTTATATATTGCTCTGCATTAAAGCTGACAAAACAGGGCTATAATCTCATGATCACGCAATCACCTAAACTGTAGTGTTTCCCTGCATGAATATTCTGATTTGGCATATCATTATTATAGCCAATGCAATCAAATACAACAGACTATCTATACACAATGTAGACTAGAAGCAGATTAATGCAATAATCAAAATCGTCCATCCAAGGAAACAAAGGATTAACCAAACCTGTGGCTTAAGATCCCGGTGTATCAAATTATTGTCCCGGAGAATTTGCAAACCAGCAGCTGCGAAACACAATACTATCAGACTCCGCCGGCCATCCAAAACGCAACAAAGTTAGTGAGGATATAATACCTAATTGTTGCATGAAATGGTTAGCAATTGCTTCTGGGACTCTCCCCTGGCGTTGGATATACATAGAAAGATCACCACCCTTGCAGTACTCCAATACTATGTGTATTCTCCCCGGAGCCTAATTAATTATCATATTTAATATTAACAAAGAATAATTAAACTAATGAATAATTTAAATAATTTAAAAGCAGCATACTGATTTTCCAAAAATAAAAAATAACTAGATATGTTTTAAAACAAAATAAAAAAAAAAGGAAACAAAAAGACAAACCTACCTCGATAATATCGTGCAAGCGAATAATATTAGGATGGTTAATCCTCTTCAAAATAAAAATTTCAGACATGAGACTCTCTTGTAATTTCTTGTTAAGTCGATTCGTAACGATCTCTTTTATCGCTACTTCGGTTCCATGGACACGGTGTCTCGCGTGCCAAACTACCGAGAAAGAACCCGACCCGATTTGCCTGCCCACCAAGTAATCTCCAACTACCCTGCCGTTCCTCCCCGTAGCCTGAGCCATAATTCAACCCCTCCTCCTCCTCCTCCTCCTCCTCCTCTCTAAGAACCCTGGCTAGGATACAAACCCGGTGTCGGCTCCAGAAAATGAAGTTTGACCTTGGCTTGCTGGAGAGAGCGTATTGATATGATTTGACCCAAATTTGAAGGATCCGACGAATTGGATTGGGTTAAGAAACGATGGAGAGAGAGGGGGGCCAGGATTTTAAGGAAACAAAGGTTGTTAGCTTCTCAAGATTATTTATTAATATTAGCATTTCATTCTTGAAAAAGATTTACCAAATTTCTCTCACAAACTGTATTTAACATCAATATTATAAACTTTTCTTTTTCTTTTTTCTGCTCAAGGCTTTTAAACGATAAATTTTGGAGGAGGCAGGCAGAGATAGGGCCGCGATAAGTCGAGCTGAGTCGTGATTTTAACGTGACAAAATCCGTCTCACCTAATTTTAATTTTAACGAAGAAATTGTGTTCATGATGATAACGAATCTAAAACACGAGGTGAAACAACTCGTCTAGATTCAAATTTGATTATTTGATGAGGCCGTAAAGAAACTAACATTAAATTTCATTTGTGTTAGGTATATATTAATTATAGTTTTGAAACCCGACCCGACCCGGAGGGTCGATCTAGAACCCGGCTAACCTGGGACTGGAACCAGGCCGGGTTGAAAAAAGAATAGAAAAAGTCATGATTCGGTGTAACCCGGCGGGTTGACCTAACAAAACCTAGTTTCAACCCGTTGATTTTTGTTTTTATTTTTTACTGAAACAACGTCGTTTTAATTTAAAAAAAATAGGATTGACCCAGACGATCCGGTCAAAACCCAATGATCCAGTCAAAATCTAGAACTCAGGTTTTGAACCAAGTTAATTATCCAACCGAATTTAAAAACTACGATAGTAATCAATGAAATATAAGAACATGATATAAGAAGAAATAAGATGAGATAAATAAATATACAACTTGTTTCATTATAACTTTCATGACGTGTTTTTATTGAAAAATCGAATAAAAAACCATCCAATAATGTCAATTAAGAAAAACTCATGTCGTATAAAGGACAACTTCTTTACATTGGACATTACCATGGTTTTAATTATCAATTTTAGGTTCTATTTGTTTTTATATTTTAAAAGAATTTTTGAAAAAAATTATTTTTATTTTTATTTTTATTAAATTAATTTTTTGATGTTTTCAAATCGTTTTGATATGCTGATGTCAAAAATTATTTTTAAAAAAATAAAAAATTATTATTTTGAAGCATTTCTTAGCAAATAACTTTGAAAAACAATCGTTACCACACTTCCAAACACCCCCTAAAACTAATTGATAAATATTTTTTTTATTAACTTAGTATTATATGAGGGGATAGTAGTTTTATTTTACCATTGCCTTTTTAAATCATTACTAGCTACATGTCAGCACTATGTTGTGTACGACTCAACTGATAGCATTTTGAAATGCATAAATCAAATAGTTAAAGCATGGACATTTCAAACGAATATCATTATATAAAAGTTGATATTCATATTAAAATACACAAAATTTATCATTTATACCACAAAAGGTTTATTTTTTTGATAGTTTGTTATAGAGATGATAATGGGAAGATAATATGTGAAGGATTCGATGAAAGCCCTCGTTTTCATCAGCAGCTTCATATCATTCAAGGTTTGATTTTTTCTTATCAAAGTAGCATGTGTAACCAACCTTTGTTTGTTGTTTTAGTTCTATATTGTAATTTGAAACGAAATATTGTTATGCGTAATTAAAACTAAAAAGTTTTGTCGATCTTTAGTTAACTTCAAAGATGTTGAGATCATCAATTTTTCTCAATAAAGACTGCTTTAGATTGCTAGCAGTGATGAGTTTAACAATACTAGTAAAAAAAGAGCTAGTAAAAGAGAAGTAGATGTTTTACTGAGTTCAGTTGAAAAGTTCTTCTGGTTACTAGTTTTGCACCTTATTAGTGTGCTAAGCCCAGCCATCCAAGGGCTTGGTAGTGTGTTAAGTTCCGGGCACGCTGGGTTTGGCGCTAGCCAGACCTAGACACTATTGGGTCTGGCAATATGCTAAACCCCAAGAATGCTGAGTCTGGCGCTAGTCAGACACAACAATTACTGGGCTTGGCATTGTGTCAAATCTCGACACGCTAGGTTTAGCGCTAGCCAGACACACATGTGATTAGGCTTGACAGTGTATCAAACCCCATGAATACTAGGTCTGGCCCGAGCTAGACCTAGACACTATTGAGCTTGATAGTGTGCCAAGCTCCGAGCATGTTAGGCTTAGCAGCATACCAAGTCCTTAGCACGTCCATTGGAATGTGTATCCTTTCTTGACATGCCCAAGGAAATGAGGTAATGTGGGCTTAACAAACATGCCAGATCCAGGGCACTTGAACCTGGCATTCCGCTAAGTTCATTATTTATGGACTTGGAAATCAGCCAAATCCATGATAACGTGGGTCTGGTAAACATGTCGGACTCAAGGTACCTGGACTTGGCCATTTGCCAAGTCCAACCTACTTGGATATAGAAGTTAGCCAAGTTCAAGGTAATATAGGTCTGGCAAACATGTCAAATCCAAGGCACTTGGACTTAACAGTCAACCACGTCCAAGATAACATTGGTCTGGAAAACATATAAGACCTAAAGTATTTGAACTTAACAGTTAGCCAAGTCAAAGGCAACGTGTGTCATGCAAATATGATAGATCTAAGGTACTTGGAGTTGGCAATTAGCCAAGTCTAAGGTGATGACTATCCTCCCTTGACACACCCAAGGGAATGAGGTAATGTGCGTTTGGCAAACATGCCAAATCCAAGGCACCTAGACTTGACAATCATCTAAGTCCAAGATAACATGAGTCTGACAAACATGCCAGATCTAAGATACTTGGATCTGCATTTAGTTAAGTCCAAGGTAACGTGGGTCTGGAAAACATGTCAGATTCAAAACACTTGGACTTGGCAGTCCTCCAAGTCCAATATATCATAAGTTTGATAAACATGCTAGACCTAAGATATTTGGACTTTGCAATCCTTTAAGTCTAAGATAACATGGGTCTTGAAAACATGCAAGACCCAAGATATTTGGACTTGGCATTTAGCCAAGTCCAAGGTAACGTGGGTCTGGAAAACATGTCAGATTCAAAACACTTGGACTTGGCGGTCAGCCAAGTACATTACACTTGGACTTTGCAATCAGCCAAGTCCAATATATCATGGGTCTGACAAACATGTCACATACAAAGTACTTGGACTTGATAATTAGTCAAGTCTACGGTAATATGTGTTTGGTAAACATGTCAGATCCATGGTACTTGGACTTGACAATTAGGCAAGTCCAAGGTAACGACCATTCTTCATTGGGCACCCCCAATGGAATGAGGTAATGTGGGTCTGGTAAATATGTCAAACCCAAGGCACGTGGATTTGGTAGTTAGCCACGTCCAAGATAACATGAATCTGACAAACATACCAGACCTAAAATACTTTTTGCTCACTTTGCCCTTCAATTTCATGTCCTTTAAAGCTCGAAATCCACTCCTATTTATAGGGGTGAGAAGAGGGATATTTTATCTTTATCGAGGATCAATTTTGGCCCTTGATTAAAGAGAAAAAGATACTAATCGTTGGCTCAAATGTGTCATCATGCTTTGTAAAAATTGGGCTACTAAGGCTAGTTGGGTTAGTCTCTTTAAGGTGGTGCTATGGTGGCTCTAAAGGCAATCAAACGGGAAGATTTACGTTGGGGTGCAGCACAATGTCAGGTCATCATAATGGTGTATGGTTTGTCCAGTTTGGTTGAGAGATGAAGTATTAAATGCTCTAAAAACATAATCACCCGAGCAGCCTTTTCGGGTAAAAGGTAGGGGATGATGAACAAGATGTCTGGTTTTCCTTTTTTTTGTTAATGTTTGGTTAAAACAACGCCTTTTTTTTTTTTGTCAAAGTGTGACATTTCATTTCTTCAATTTAACCCCTAATTGACCCTAAACTTTGATTTTCTTACAATTTTATCCTTAATTCTGATCAATTGACTTTGTAAAAATTAAATTTAGTTCTCTAAAATTTTAATCTTT
>Ga0325414_1000140_pt1 | contig 46197 bp, 35 predicted proteins | sample PopdelMetagenome_8_FD_206183 | JGI IMG/M metagenome (GOLD analysis project Ga0325414, IMG submission 206183) | Populus deltoides microbial communities from Bellville, Georgia, United States - Leaf-PdKOR-R3 | ecosystem: Host-associated > Plants > Phyllosphere > Phylloplane/Leaf | place: USA... | reverse complement strand
ATATTCTCCATAAATTTATCTTTCAAATTCTATACTTTATCTTTCTTTTCACCTCTATGCTTTTTAATTAAACTTTTTTATTGCAATATTTACTTAGTGTAATACCTAGTTGTCTTAAGTTTTTCTACAAAAAAACCTTTGTTGTTTATTTTGGTTTTTTTTTAATATAAGAATTATAATTAAGAGAAATGATCTCTTTTGATTTAATTTATTGTTGTCTATGTGAATTAAACTATATATCTATTTGATTGTGAGATAGTTAAAACATCCACCCAAGATATATCCCAAGAATAAAAATTTATTTGATAACAATGGCATAAGCAATATTTTTGGGGCCAAATTTGTACAGGCCATAAGACTTAAAGAGCTAAATTAATATTATTGGAAAAATATATTTAGATTCATAATTCTAGAGGTTTTTATCATGGATGCTAATTTTATTCAAACTCGATGGATATCAATTCAAATTAATTCGAATTAGTGAGTTTGTTTTTTTTTTTTTTTTGAATAATTATCTTTTCAAATAATTATCTTATTTATTTGGTAACAATTAGGGTACAAATATTATCAAACTCAATTCAAACTTAACCTGAAATATATTCATTTGTGTGTGTATATATATATTATTTTTTCATATTGAATAATAAATAGTAATAGGGTTTTGAAAACTCGTATAAAAACTCAAAATCTGATGGAGAAGATATAGATATTTAATTTTTTTTTTCTTCTGTTGGGTAATGGGTAGGATGAATATAGTAAAAATGTGATCTGTAAATATTAATTATCATTCTTAATCCTTATGCCAAATAAAAAAAAATTAAAAGTAACCTTACGTGTACATAAATGGACTTCTTGCTTTGTTCTCTAAATCAGGCTTTTTTGCAGCCCACTCACAAATATATACGAGCACACAAATGCAGAAGTAACCTTTTATTAAGAGAATAGCTCTTAAAAATTATATAGGTTCTCAATTTACAAATTGAGACTGGAAATGGTATTCTTGTGAAAATAAATAAATAAATAATTAATAATAAAATTTAGAGCTTCACAGCAAAGAGATATTTTATTTTAAGTAAAAATAAAATTAAAAACAAATGCTATCTTCATTCTCAAACTCACGATTTCATTCCTTGTTACCAAAGAAAGTCTAAAAGATTTAGAGCCTGTTTGTTTTTGCGTTTCAAAAGTGTTTTTGATAAAATTTAAAATTTTTTTATTAACTTCAAATTAATATGTTTTTAGTGTTTTCAAATCATTTTGATGTGCTGATGTCAAAAATGATTTTTAAAAAATAAAAAAAACATCATTGACATGTATTTTGACACGAAAAGCTATTTGAAAAGCAACCGCAACCACATTACCAAATACACTCTTAGTTTTAGTCGATTTACATGCTAGTTAGATATATCCTTGACTTCAAGTCAGAAAGAAAAAAACTTTCAAATGAAATTTTATATTTTAATTTTATTTAAAATTAAATGTCTTTGTGACTCTTGAGGGAGTCTTCATAAAAGAAGTAATTTATTACCCGATGTTCTTCTATTCTTTATTGATGATAATTCCCAATTAACATTTATTAAAAGTTATTTCCATCTCATTGTAGTAATGATTGAAATGTCATATTAAAACTTCTTGGCATTTCATTGCAGTAATGAAAAGTGAAGTGTCAAAGTTTTTTTTTCACTTTAGTCTTCAGGATTTTTTTTTCTATTTCATCTTCTGACACTTACTTTAATAGATATTGAACTTCATAATTTATTTTAATTTGTTTGTTATAGAATTATACCGATTTGATCGTCTGGGTTGCAAGTTTTGTGGGTTAGTTGTGTTGACCAATATTTTTTTTGTTATTTTTTAATTATTTTTTTTCTTAATTTCATATTTTAATATTCGTTTAATTGAGAATTAAGCTTTATAATTGCTTTTTTATTTGTTTTTTATTGAATTATCATGATCTTATGATTTAAGTTGTGAGTTTTGCGAGTTAGCCTTATTGACTCGAGTTTTTTTGTTCTTTTTTTAATTGAATATATTAATTTTTCAATTTCATCTTTCAACATTAAGTTGATTGAAAATTTGATTTATAATTTTTTATTTGCTTTTAAAAAGTTATCTCGATTTTCTGACTCGGGTTTGACAGGTTGACTCGGGTCATTATTTTATCCTTTTATTTTATTTTTTTCAATTTTATCCTTCAATATTGAGTTGATTGGAAATTAGGCTTCATAATTTATTTTAGTTTGTATTTGATGAGGTTATCCAAGTCTCATGACCTTGGTCACAAATTTTGTCGGTTGACTTAGAAGTTTTTTGTGTCTTTTATTTAATTTATTTTTTTTAATTTCATCATTTAACATTAGATTGATTGAGATTTGAACTTCATAATTTGTTTTGATTTACTTTATATGGAGTTATCTTGGTTTCATGACTCAGGTTTAGAAGGTTAACCCAAGTTAGTTCTTAAATTTTGTTTTTAATTTTTTTCTTCAACATTGAGTTGATTAAAATTTGGATTTAATAATTTTTTTATTTGCTTTCTATAGGGTTATCAAGATCTCATGACTTGGGTAACAAAGTTAGTAGATTAACCCGAGTTGATCCAAGTTAATTTAATATGTTGTTGTTTCAATACTTAAAAAAAAAGATGTAACTTGAATTTTATTTTAGTCAAACTATATTTTTATTGGTTATCCGAGTTGTTATTAGATCTACCAAGTCAACTAGATCACATGAGGTCAATCCCCATATAGTCTTTTTTTTTTAAAACAATTCTACTAAAAAACACATTAACAACACTTGAATATAATTTTTTACGTCCAATTTGATCCGATCCGTGATATAACACGAGAAATGATCTAGTGAGATACTAAATACTATGATTATATATCCCGTAACTAAAATAATTATGTTGCATGAAAGAAAATTTTTTTTCTAAAGTAATTGGCTATCATTATCCAATTTTAGCCCTTTATTTTCAATATATTTTTAAGAAAATATAAAAAATTATATTAAAAATGTTTTTCAAGAAAATTTACGGTCATTTCGTAATATTTTGACACTTTTTTTTATTTTATTGCGTGATGAGTTTCTTTTAATAAAATGAACAAATATAAAATAATAAAAATAAAAATAAAAATAAAAATGATAAGAGGATTAGGAAGTGAAAATGATGAGTAAAAAAAATAGAGAACCAAAATTATAGGGAGACAAATAATATAATAAAAGAAGAAGAAAAAAACTAGTTGAGCATAATAAGAATATTTGAACAATCTGCATCCTATGGCCCAAAAAAAATAATAAACTCTAGGAAAAAGTAAACAAAAATAATGTCATAAGAAGCTTTATCATTATCAGATTTTAATACTTTAAAATTCCTTTGAGGTGATAGCTTAATATGAAAAAGTTTGTGGGACACGACTTACTAACAAACGATTTTGTATATTACCTTATTTTTTGAATTTTTTAATTTATCTTCTCAAAATACATGGCGTTTAACTATTTCCAATTTTTTGGATAAATGTATGGAAAATGTATTGAGCCATTTTCTATATTTTTTAATGTGTAAACATTTTCAATTTTTATTCTCAAAATGGTTGGACTAATATGCTATTAATCAAAGTATTATGTTTCATAAGTAGTCCAATCTTTAATCCTATTTTCAGACACCATTCATGGCAAAATTCGAAAAAATCCTTTCTATAAAAAATTGCAAAAGATTTAACAACTTTTGTCACCTCTCACAAAAAGCAACTCCTTATCCAATCAATTGTCTTTACTTTTGTGAATATTCATATTCATATTGATTAGTTTTGAATTTCTTTATAGAGAGAGGGGAAATAAACACAAAGTATAGTTTGAAATTTCATTTTTTTCTCAAAAGCCTACATCAAACCAAGCTATGAGAGATTATAAAAGAGCTTAGATCAAGTAGAATTAGATTAACTCTTTGAAGGATGAAGTGACTTGATTAACTAGCTTGCTAAAATAGATCATTCACTCCCAAAAGTTTGATGAATAACCTTTATATAATAGAATCTCAAACACTTATCTAATTAATAAAGGCTTTCCATTTATTGCTCCAAGTGCTCTAAGGTCATTAAAGGTTCTTATGGTCATACCATGGTCATACCAAATCCCTCATAAACTATTATTGCTATTATTGGTGCATATTTTTTAGTCCTATTATGTGTTGCACTCTCTCCAAGAGGTCAAGTAACCTAAGAACATTCATCCTTATTTTAGTCTGACTTAGTCCATAAAAGAAAACACCATGAGTCATCTTTTTTTCTTCTAGTTACTCTTATTGATATTTATCAATATCTTGTGAATACATATTAGATAACACCTTAATTATTCAAACTAATCCAACTACCTTTTCCAAAATGGTACAATAAAAGTGCTAACTATAAGTACTATACAAAAGTTATGGGTCATTTACATTTTCAAACCAAGCTATGAAAGGAGTCATATGCTAGATGTTTTTTGTTTTAGCAAGTTCAAAATCTCTGTATTGGTCAAGTACACATGAGCTTAATATCTATAGACACACCTTAAAATGTACTATGGTAAAATAAAGTTATTCATTATGAGAAATTGTTGATCCATTATTTTCATGAAAACTTGGATGAATCTGCTCTTAACTGGTATATAGGGTTGGATGCTCTAAAATAAAGAAATAAAAAAAAATTGGTTGATGCTTTTTTAAAATAGTTTGAACTCAACTTGGAGGTGACTTTGAGCAAGTCTGATCTTCAAAGAGTGAAGAGAAAAAATAATGAGTTAATCAAGAAATATGTTATAAAGTTACACAAAATGACAGCACAAAAATACCTTCCTTTATTCGAGAAAGAGCTTATCTCTATTTTCATTGATACCTTAAATGATCCATACTAAATATGGTAATTTGAAGTTCATTTTATGGATATGGTGACCACAATAAACATGATTGAGCAATTTTGAAATCAGGAAGGATTAGGATTCCAATAATGAGGTTTGGTGCCATGTCAAAAGATGCACTAGAAAATAGCCCTCAAATTGGGAATCTTGACTATACATTATCTAATTTGTCCCCTTAACTTCTTTTTAGGCCATATTAAATATCATCTAGTTTCTTGGCATCACTAACTTCTCAAGTGCTATTATCTAAGATTGACTTCTTCTTTCTCTTAACATTGTTTACCAATACCTTTTGAGTATTGGACACATTATCCGAACTCCATCAAATTCTATACAACCATCATAATTTGGGTGTTAAAAACCAAATATAATATGGAAATAACATGATGGGATTATGAGCCATTCAATTGAAGCTTGCAAGAACATAAGGTATTAAATCTGAAAGTTGGTGAGCAGGAGTAATGCTATATTTGAGAAGAATAATGGTACATGACATATCATCACCAATTCACTATCATCATAATAAATGATAGATAAGGAAGATGAAAAAGGCATCTGATAAGTGTCATCAAGTAGAAGGTGTTTGATGGAAAAAACAAAAGGTGTTTGATGGAAAAAACAAATATGAAGATGGAATAAGTTTTGCATTGTCAAACCATTTTTATTGCTAAACTTTATAAATAACATTGCTAAAACTTTATTTTTATGGGATTTATTTTTCATTTATTTATGACTACATTGCAATCTTTCAATGAAACATGTTTTTCTTTGTTTTATTGTTTTGAAATTAAAAGATGTTTTTATGAAAGTATATTTGACATTATATTTTCATCCGTGATTGGATAAAAATAATGGCAAAAAAAAGAAAAGCATTTTTGTCAAATTTCAAGATGTAGGGGTAATCCTTCTTTTTAAAAATATTTAATTTTTTTTCACCCTTAATAAACCTTAGAAGGGTGAAGCCTTGATAATCCCTTTTTCAAATCCTTGTTCATTCATAAACCTCAATGGGAAAATCTTGTTTAATAGCTACATCCAAAATGAAATCAAATGATTTAATGATATAAATAATGATAAATAGTATGCATTCAGGTTATGATCCCACCATTTATCCTCCAAGGTTAACCTCATGGTTTTTTCTAATTAACAATGATTTCTCTGTTAAAATAACCATATTTGGACTTGAGATGAAAAAAGGTCATCTTTGGTATATTCTTTATAAAAAAATCCCATGTTATCCCTTTTGAGTCTTAAATATCTTTCTTTTTTGGATAATAACCATACTAGAATCACTTGTCATATTAGAGGCATGTTTTGAAAGTTTTTAGACAACTAATAAAATTCTTTAAATAAAAAAATTAAGTGAAATGAACAAAACTAGCATAAGAAAGAGTAGGAAAATGACAAAAAAAGGAAGCAAAAGAAAAAGAAAGTAGATGAAAAAAATATCTAAAGCATCTTTAATGATGATTAAAAATCTAAAATTAAATACAAAATGCCAATATAAAGCATGAGGTAAAATTTGGAATTGAAGTGAGATCAATCACTACAGTATCAAGATCAAATCGATAAGCTTAAAAGATCTCAGCACATAATAAGTGATCATATGCCCTTAGGCCCTTAAACACCTTTTGAGCCTTATGAATATCTTAGTATTTTATAAACACAAACCTCAGCCTACATTATGTGCCTTTAAAAATTATTTCAAATAAAAAATAATTTGTTATATTGATAAGTTATTGGTTTATAGAAAGAGAAAATGAATGTTTTACAAGCAAAATTATGACTTGTTTGTGGGTTGCATATCATTTTTTATGACATTAAATCATGGATCTTTGTCAATAAATGGACAAGATTAATATAATTTGAAGCAAGATCCTCTCCATTTGAAAGCCAATTTTTTTTGAAACCTAACTTTTCTTTCCAAAATAGCTTTATATTATTGAAAAATCCTTATAAGCCATTCATTTTCCCAAAAAAGCCAAAATCATAGGATAACTATTCCCTTTACAATCCCCACCAACATTCATTTTGCTAATAAAAAAAATCTAAAAATTACATCCTAGTATTAGAATGACATGTTTTTGGTGTTGACTGAAAGTCAAAATTTCTATTTAACAAAATATTTCCAAATCTACATCTCAATAAGCTTATTTCAACAATTAGACTTACATAAACATAACTATTATGATTTGTTACTCAATCCCAACAAATATGATTTCATGTAAATAAGGGAAAATGTCTTACAATAAAATTCTTTTATTGACCAAATTTGAAAAGTTCTTTGTAAGAATGAGGATGACGATCATCCATGAAGATGGACATATTTAGATTAGCTAGGGGCATTTCATTTTGAAGAGATCAATTATGACAAAAAAAATGATAATTTTATGAATTCCATCACAAATTAAGGTGACAATTGTTTTATGTTATAAATGAGCAATGATGAATGGATGTCATTAAATTACATTCGGGGACAATGACAAGTTGAGTCAGTAAGGACTAGGCTAAAATGATGGATTAACTATACACATTCATTGATAAAAAAAACAGGGAACATGAGAAGGAAAAGCCATAGTGACCCTAGGAGGTGCCCATGTAACTTAAAAAGAAATTCAAACATGTTAGTGATCAAGTTTGGAGACACTACCAAAACCAAAAGATCTTTGAAGATGCAGATCATATAAAAAATAAATATTAAACTTTCAAAATGTACAATTTATCTTTCTCCTAAACTTTAAAAGGTATCTCTCTCAAAGACAAATTTAGGACCAGTCGCTACATAAAGGATGATGTTAAGAAAGAAGCATAAAACAAGCTCAAATCGAGTTTGTAATCAATACACTTTTAGCCAAATCTCATAGCCAAGTAAGTCAAAATAAACTCTTAATGAGCCTATTTAAATTTCATGTTGAGATTGGTCGCCTCTTAACTGGACCGTTTTAGATTTCTAGTTAAGTTTTGTCACCTCTCAAGTTAACCTATTTAATTTTCTATATCGACTTTTTTCACCTCTGAATTTGACCTTTTTCAGTTTCTTATTTAGGTTGATCACCTCTTGAGTTGATCCATTTAATTTTTCCATTGAGGCTAGCCACCTCGTGATTTGACCTATTTAGATTCATGTTGAGGTTGTTCACCTGTTGATTGATCCATTTAATTTTCATGTTGAGGTTGCCTCTCGATTTGAGCCATTTTGATTTATTTTGAGTATAGTCATTGAAAATGAGATGAAATTAAATAATTCAAAATTTCTAGTAAAAATAAAATAAAATCAACTGGCTTGTAGCATATATTTTGAATATTTGCAAGTTTGAACATTTTGGGTACTCTTTAGTATAAGGGAGGTGCTGCCGATTTTTTTTTAAAAAATCAAATTTTATTATGTAATTATACATTAAATTTATGTAGATGCATAGAATAAAATCAACTACATATCTTGAGTAGATGATCGCAACTAGTTCTTATAACAGCGATGATGACGTGTCATTAGGTGTCGACCAAGAAGAGGCACCTACATTGACTCATGACGATGGCTCTTCCAACGCAGTTCCATAACGTAGAGGCAGTGTCCCTTCATAGCAGGGTCAATTCTCCTGCAAGTACGAACCACATTGGAAGGACGACCTTTCAATGTAAGTTTGTTTTGTTTTGAGTTGATTTGTGTTTAACAATTTGTGAACAACTAATATTTCATTAATTTTATTGATTTTCATGTTCATAAATATTGAGGCTGCATGAGTAATAACATTGACATTTAAATCGTCGATGAAAATTCTATTGTTTCAATGGAGCCAAGTTTCCAAACATCTTATCAAAAACCTTATATCGATGCATGGTTTAGAAGATTTGAGGTTAATGTTAACTTAAAATTTTAACTATTTTTTATTTTATATTGAAATTATTGATTTATTTTTTATAACTTTTTATACATAAAACAAATTTGAGTGGGATATCGCAAATGATAATGTTGTGAGGAAGGTCTGAGAGAATCATGTAGTAACTAGGTAACATCGAAAACAATACGATATTTAAAAAAATAATTATATATATTAAAATCTCATTTATCATTAACTCATATAAAATACATTTATATCATGTAAGTTGCGTGACTTTTGGTATGAGGCGCAAAAAAAGCTAAAAGATATACCAGAGATGGTGCTCTACCAGGCTATAATGACATGACAGTTTGGAAGGATTTCTAGCCGCCATACATCACGGGAGGATATATGGGTGCAATATATTCAGTATGTGATGTCTGAGCGGTTCACACGATACTCACAGTCCGGTGCTGAAAATCAAAACCATAAAATTCACAGTTCGGTTACCACGCATACTGGTAACTCTGTTCCGTTCATTGCACATATGAAGCGGATGGTAAGATTAATTTTAATAACATCTATCTTTAATTAATTTGTTGTTATTTATAAATATATTTAACTTGCAACCTTTTCTTTTCTTATAGGCTACGACTCTTGGACGTGAGCCGAGTCTAATAGAGCTTTTTATGAAGACGCACGTGCGGAATGAAGACCACTAAAAAAGGGTGCAATAATTTGTTAACAACCGTGCTCAACACTTCATGGTATGTTCATTCAACCATTTTCCTTTGTAAGTTATTATTTTCTTGAATTGAATTTGATGATTTCTTTTTTAATTTTCAGGAGACATAATAGCCGGTTGAGGGAGAGATATGAGGACAATCCTTCGACTCACCTGGATTTTGATCCGGATTTATGGATGGAGACAAGATCATCTAATGGACCCGATAGAAATCGGATGTATGAACTCTTTAACACTACAACCGAGAACTTGTAGGCGACCCGTAGTGTCTCAACCGTTGGGAGCTCCCAATTGGTATCGAGCATCTAGTCTTAGGAGTTTGTGGCCTTGCAACAACACATAACTCATCTCATCGAAAAATATGAGCAACTTTCGGTGGATTATAAACAACTCTACCAAATTATCATGAACATGAGATCACATATAAGTGGTACATATGTGCCCCCTTTTTGGCCGTATGGTACTGATAATGATCAGCCTCCTCCTCCTCCTCCTCTTCCAGCACCACCATTGTTCTAGTTTCATTTTTATTTGTACAAACAAAATTATAATGAATATTTGGATTTTATATTATTGAAGTTTATTTTTACATATTTCAAATTCATATAATTTTATTTTTTTATTATTCTATACAATTTTATATTAATTATTCTATACAATTTTGTTTTCAAAAACATTTTTTAAGTATTACAGACGAAGTTACTAACGGCCTCAATCTGTCGGTATTTTCTATAGAGTTGGAAAAACTTTATTGCATATACCACAATCAACATTATTGCAATGTAGACAATAAAATAGAAAAAAATAGAAAAACAAATGTAGGTTTTAGGAATAGAAAATGCTTACCTTAATGGCATGCTTAATTTCAAAGTTTATCTACATTTTAGTACAAAAAATTAAAAATACATTGTTAATAAACCAAAGAATAGAAGAAAAATAAGAAAAAAAATATGTCAAAATATTCACTATATATACTTGTTGATTGTGTTGAGAGGAAACACTTGAAGATCTTGAGACAGTTGAGGATTGAGAGAGTGAGATTGGTGATAATCAGAGAATTTGAGATAGTGAAAATAGTGAGAGATTAAGAGAATTGGAAAAAATGAACTGAAGGCATTCTTGCTGGGTTTTATACTGTGTTTTTACCGACAGAATCACCTATAGAATATTAAACAATATTATGTTTAATTAATCTGTTGGTGATTCTCTCAATACATTCACCTTGAAATTTTAATTTCGCACTAAAATTTTCAAAAAACCCTTCAGAATTTTCTCAGTCCATTGGTAATTCCCTCACTAATGTTAAATAGTACACAAGGTCAGAGATGCATTAATTACCCATGCTTTGGGTTACACAATTCGTGGGCAATTCCATTGGTAACCTGCAACTAACTCAGAGGACTTTAATTGACATCACCAATTTGGGATGTGAACAGTTCCTTCGCCTCTAGAATACACCAACGGTTTGTTTCCATTAGTGTTTCCATTAGCGATATGGGATGTGAACAGTCCCTTCACCTCTGAAATACACCGACAGACATAAACTGTAGGCGTGTCCATTAGTGTTTCCATTAGCAATATGGGATGTGAACAGTCCCTTCACCTCTGAAATACACTGACAGACACAAACTGTAGGGGTTTCCATAAGTGATGTGCACAGTTTAAGACATATTGTTTTTGTATTCCCTGCATATCTTCCCTGCAAATACTTAAATTGAAAGCTACACGCACAACACAATAACAAGAGTTCACATAACAATTATAAAATAAATATTTCTTTGTATATAATTTATCCATAAATATTAAATTATAAAAAACTTGCATTACACTTTTGTGTTCTGATAGTTAGTCAGAATTATCTTCTTCTTCTTCAATTGAATCGTCGTCAGCTTCATTATAATCTTCAACATTGATAACATTGTTATCATCATCTTCATCGACTTGTGCTTGTCTGTTGGAGCTTAGAACAACATTCAACTCCTCAGCATCAACATCAACAAGACTATTATCGAAGATGCGAAAATTTGAATTTTCTTCTAAGTCAATCGATGGAGCAACTTGATATGGTTCAACCAACTCACTAACTTGAAAGACACCATCTCCCACATTTGTGTCTTTGTTCTCATCCTGAACAACTTTGACATGACTCCTGGGTTTCATTTTTAAAATGGATAACCAATCAACTCTTGAACAATTCTTTCTAAAGGAAGGGGTGTATATATAATAAATATGCTGGCATTGCTTAACGAAAACAAAAATATTGTTTACATTGCAGAATCTTGCTTTTGAGTTAATTTCAACCAAACCATAGTGGGGATCTACGTTGATTTCTTTGTTAGTGGTGTTATACCAATAGCATTTGAATAAAAACACTTTATTATGATCACTATGATATTGCAATTCAATGACCTCTTCTAATTTACCGTAATAATCAATTTCAAACTCACTACAAGTTAATCCCTTAACACAAACACCACCGTTATATGTCTTTCTTCTATACTCGTATTTTTTAGTATGAAACATATATCTATTGACAAAATACTCATTGTAGCACTTCACTTTTCTTTCAGGACTCAGGTTTAGTAAATATAATGAAGCACTAGCATTCCTTTCTATTTGAGAAACCTTGTACATCAAGTACAACAATGAACAGTAAACAATAATTCAGTAACAAAATTAAGTACCATGATAGATAATGAGTTTGTTGTTACTCATTTTTGGGTTACCACAAAACAAAATGAGAAAATACAAAAACAAATATGCCAAAAAATATTCAGAAGAAATTCAAAAAGTAATAGGAGCTAGAAAAGGATGCTGGAATACCGAGAAAGGCCAAAATTGGTTGAAGAGGTTCAAAAATGCAAAAGGTTAAAATTTGACAGTATATTTTTGACAGATAAGAGCCGTGTTGACAAAGAAAATTCAAGTTGAGGAATAAAAGTCTAAAATTAGATGTTTATGGACTCAATTAAATTTTATCTAAGGTAATTGAATCTATAGAGGATTGGTTTGTAAGAAAATTGATTTTTAAGTCAGCATAGGCTTTTATTAGGAGAAATTAAAGTTCTGGGGTCCAATTATAATTTTGAAATAGTTGATTTGGCTAACTCAGGGGTTTAATTGCATAATTATTAAAGTTTGATGGTCAATTAGGGACTTAATTGAAACAATCCGAGACCAAGGACGAAACTAGAAAAGGCGCTAACATTAAGGGATCCAATTACAATTTTGTCGGGGACTTGATTACAAAACTGCAAAACATTCAATGGCCGAATCAAAAGAAACCCAAGCGGTGCCGTTTCCACCATTTCATCGTCTGTAACAGCTAGTATTCTGTGATAATAAAGGAAGGAGATGCTGGCAGCGATAATGGAGCCGATTCCAAATCAAGAAGGGAGCGTATCGTGGCTGAAAACCCTCGCCACCGTGATGCACGCTGACTTACCAAAAACACTCGCGTCCTCTGGCTATAAAAGCCAGAAGAAGAACTGAACGCAGGGGACAAAAAAAAGAGAGAGAGGGAGGAGAGGTTACATTGAGGAGAAAGCAAGAGAGAAACATAGTAAGAGAACGTAAGAAATAGGAGAGAGAGCGGAGAAATATTGAGAAAGCAAAAAGGGGAGCAGACGAATCAAACCGAACGGAAGCAGAGGAAACAGAACGCAGATAACATAGCACCATCACTATCTTCGTCTTCTCCAAACCAGGTATGTTCGATGTCCTTCTCAGTTCATGTATAACGAGTTGATTCATGTTTAGTATGTATAAGAAGAAAAGAAAACGTAAGGAAATCAACGCTGCAATCACTTTGTTTTTTTTACTTTTTGTTCTGTTCCTATATCGAAAACAAGATGATGAACAATGCGAAGGTAATTTAATTACCTTCGCACTGTTCATGCACGCATAAAATATTACGCATGCATAGGGAGAGATGGGCTGGTCATGCCCAGCCCAGCTGCGCAGGTTGGCTGGGTCCAGCCCAAATAAAAAAAATATTTCAAAAATCTATGATTTTTTTGTTTTCTACGGTATTTTAATCAATATTAGTTTGTATTTTTATACTGTAAAGATACAAGTTTGGTGTTAAAATACCTGTTTTTCTGCAAAACATAAAAAAATAAAAAAATATTTTGTATTTATGCATACGGCCAAGTCTCTCAAAAATAAATCATATTGTATTTTCATATATATATATATATATATATATATATATATATATATATATATATACAAAAAATGAAAATTCAAAATATGTATTAACACGCATTTTGGCTTTAATAACCAGGTTATTAAAGCCACGAGAAATAGGCCAATATTTCAAAATTTTCAAAAAAATTATTTTATTTTCTTTTAATATCTGGGGTTACGACCTTATACGTAAGACATATTCCGGATATTAAAATTCTTTTGTTGACACCAGAATTACTCGATAAGAGAAGGATCTCCTTACCGAGGAGGACTTTTCTTAAACCATAGACGAATCAACAACTAGAAAACAAGACCAGACCTTAGATTTTATCAGACAACAAAACAATGCAGCTTACCTTAGGTAGGAAGTATTTGGGGTGCTAATACCTTCCCTTTACACAACCAGTCCCCGTACCCGATCTCTGAGACTAGTTAGGGTTCCTAGTGACTAAAATACTAGGTAGCGACTCCACTCTATTTTTCCACTAATAAAAGGCAAAAATCCCTTGTCTCCCCATATTTGCCTAATAGTTAAAATTTTGAGCATGGATGTTTTCGCTGCGACGCCATACACGTGTGACAGAATGGCAACTCCATTGGGGACCTTATGGATTAAGCTTTGTTTTTGTCTGATAATTGTGTTTTGTTTGGTTTGCGTGTTTTTTTTTTTGTTAATAAGCTTATTTTGTTTATTTATTTATTACACGTTTGAATTTCTGTATATTTATGTTCATGCATTGTATAGAACTGTCTCATGCATCACATACTTTAATTTTTTAGGAAGCACACACAATCTTATTAAGTTAGGAGGGGAATTAGCGATCTGCCCTATAACTATTGGTCGGGGTTCAGATGCTTGAAACACCCAACTCATATCTGAGTGCCTGCTTGGTAATGGTGGGCATACATGCCTTAACTGTTCCTTGCAAAGCCCCTATACTATCTTTACAAAGACCGTCACTGGACAGATATGGGACCCTTTTTGAGACTTAGATAGTTAAACTACCTTTTTGTTTCATGAGATATATACTTTCATTTACATCAAATTAATCATGTTAAATTTATCACTCCAGGTTCTGAACTGAAATCATGACTAAGTACCTATCTTTCCAAGAGTTTGGGCAAGAATCTGAGTTGAACCAGATAGCTGAAGGAAAATGTCCAAGAATCGATGCTAATAGGTTGCCATGTATTACCAAGATAAATCACATGGTAAATGACTTAGGGAAATTGTTGTCTATAATGGGATATGTGGACGAAACTCTCTTTGAAGATATGGGAGAATAGCGCAACTAATGAGGCTACCCATACAAGCGACAACAATCAAAGCCCTCCTGAACTTTTAGGATCCTAGTTATCGATGCTTTACTTTCGGGAACATTGATATGACACCTACCATGGAGGAATATGAAAAGGTCCTAGATTTTCCAAATAACGGCAGAAAAATCTACTTCAGACAAAAATTTAAAGACACAGCTTCAGAGGTAGTCAATTTATTAGGCTTGGGAAAAATCAGTCAATGCAGAGTAGCTGATGGGGGTTTTAAATGGAAGTTCATTGAAGCCGGAATGAAGAAGAATGCTGAGGAAGGCAAGTTGGGGGATGAACGATACAAGTAAGTGGCCTTCGCCATCTTTGGACTAGTATTATTTCCATCTGAAATTGGAGTCATCAGTTTAGAAGCCGCAAATGTCTTCGTAGAATATGAGTATGACCGAATTAATCCTTCTTTAGCAATTTTAGCCAAAACCATGTTGTCACTTAACCATTGTAGAATGCATGGAAAAGGAGCCATGAGATGTTGCAGCCCTATGTTGTATTTATGGATTGTTAGTCATATTGAAACTCCAAAGGACATCTTTAATAACTTTTGGTGGTTTGACCTCCGACCATTAAAGGTTACCATAGAGAAAACTTGGAAGAATTGGGACGAGACGGTTTGGATAGACAAGTATGCCGCACTACCTCAAAGCAATTTCAAATGGAAAGCACCATGGATGAATGACCCTATCTGCACAATGAGTTGTGGAAACAAGACATGAGTCCCCTTGATTGGTGTAACCAGATACATCAGTTATGCACCTGCACTTGTAGCAAGACAATTGGGTAGAATGCAATATGTACCAAGGACTCTGGGTTTAGCAGATTTCACAGGTTTGTTCAAGCATCAACCATTCCTTGAAGAGATAGAGCTTATCCAACAAGACTGGAAAAAGCCCCTGTTAGTAAAAAAAGAAAGAAGGAAGTAGATTTGAATCGTCAAGCAGCCAGAGTTATACAAGTTGGAGAAATCAAGAGCTTTCTGAAGTTGTAGCACCAAAGTCAGCAACAGTACAACAAAAAAGGAAACAATTGATGACGAGAAAGAGTTGAGAGAGTAGCTCGAAAGATGTATAATTGATCTAAGCAAAAGCAAAGGGCAACAACAACTCCTGGAAAGGCAATTGGATGAAGAAAATACAATGAGAAATTACTTGAACCAACAGTTGGAAAACAAAGATAAGCAGTTGAAAGAATGGCAGAAAAGGGCCAAGGTAGCTGAGGAAATAACAAAAGGGGTCCAGAATGAGTTAAGGAATCGAATAAACAAATGTGGTGAATTGGCTAACAAGAATGGGCTTATTGAGAAAGAATTGGCCAAGATCAAAGTATGATATGAGAGATTACCAGAAGAGAGCTGAGTCTTCGAAAGGACGAAGAATAGCTTTGCAATCCGAGCTTAAAATACGAGAAGAGGAGTTGAGGGAGTTGAGGAGCCATTACTTTGAAATGGAAGAAGGTTTGAATGAGATTAAACAAAAACGTCAAGAATGTCAGGATTATATTGACAGCTTTGCAGTTCAAATTAACTCCAAAATAGTTGAGCTAGATATTGAGAGAGAAGAGCTACAAAGGGCAACATATAAGGTGGCACAAATGGAGGCAATGGTCCGAATATTGGAAAGAAGTAATGAAGCCTTAGGGAATAGCAATGAAGTGATAATCGTTGATAACACCTTGTTCCATGATAAGATAAGATGTATGACAAAACAGGTCGAGCAAGTAACCCGCTATGCGGAAAAGCTGCATCAACAAGCCACCCAAGTTGGAAATGATGTTACAAAGTATCGAGATTACATGAGGGCTGTCATCTCTTTTATTGGGGACTTAGCTAATGGAGGAAATGCCTTTTAGGGTAGTGATGTAGAAGGCCCTTTTCTATTTTTACTTTGTATAAGCTACCTTTATTTATAAGAAAGGCCATGACTTTTTTTCTTTCTAATGGATTTTGGTAACCAACCATGATAAGAACTTGGCAAACATTCTTTTACAGCAATCAGTTCGACTCAAAAATCTTGCCTAAAGGATTACGAAGGTCATGAATCAGTTCTAACAAAAAAAAAAAGGGCTGTCGTATATGCATTACATTTTCATCACACATTTGTTTACAATTTATCATGTGCATTCCAGATTGTGAAACATAAGTCCCTCTTCCAAAGTCTATCACACCCGATTAAGATCAAGAATGGAGAATGAGGAGAGAGCTCACTTAGAGTCACATTATCAAAATGAGTTGGAATCCATGAAGAATGAAGTTGCTCACATGACCAATCTGCTCGAGCAACTTTTGAAAGCCAAAAACGGGGAGGGAACATCTACCCAACCAATTATGGGAGCACCAGCAGCTCATATCCAAGGGACATCTCAAAACTTAGGAGTAGATTCAATGGCAGAACAACACTTTGTGCCTATCGCCCCTATCCCACCAAGTCAAGCTCCCATCACCGTGGATTTAATAGCAAATGGACCCCTTGGCAATAGATCCACTGATTTTATGAACTACGACAAGTTGTCAGCTTTGGAAGAAAGATTAAGAGCAGTTGAGGGTAATGATTGGTTTGATCCTATGCGAGCAGCAGAAGTGTGTTTGGTACCAAACATCATAGTACCAAAGAACTTTAGGATACCTGAGTTCATCAAATACACTGGATTGGAATGTCCAAACACTCACCTCCGATATTGCTGCAATAAAATGGCCAAGGTGATTTATGATGACAAACTGTTAATCTATTTTTTCCAAGATAGTCTAGTGGAATCTGCCCTAAGCTGGTACATGAGGTTGGACAATGCTAGAGTTAAGAAATGGAAAGATTTGGTGGAGGCTTTTCTTAAGCAGTACAAGTTTAATTTGGAAATTACTCCGGATAGAACAAGCCTTATGTCAATGGAAAAAGGAAGCCATGAGTCAGTAAGGGCTTACGCGTAAAGATGGAGAGATGAGGCAACACATGTTCAACCACCTTTAATAGAAACGGAGATGGTAACCCTGTTCGCCAATACCTTCAAGGCACCTTATTATGGGCATCTAATGGGCAGCTCATCTCAACATTTCTATGATGTTGTAGGTGTGGCAGAAAGAATAGAATAGGGGATTAAAGCTGGGCGTATAGCAGAACCATTGGAGAAGAAAGGGTTTACGGGAAGGAAAAGAGAAGGTGATATTAACAACTTGGAAGGCGGGTACAAGGGCAAGAAAGTAAATTACCAAAACCCACAAATGCTCACCCTTCAATCCATCAACATAAACTTTTCCAAACCTTTTCAAACCAATCAAATAAATTACCAACCAAACAACCATGACAATTACCAAAAGCCAAATACAAGATATCCGTTGGAACAGTTGCCACCACTACCCATATCCTTAAAAGACTTGTATGCTAAACTGTTGAGTCTTGGACAAATAACTCCAATCCTCTTTCCACCGTTCCAACCCCCATTTCCCCTATGGTACAAACCAGAATTAACTTGCGAGTATCATGCTGGTAACCTGGGACATGGAATCAAACTTGTTATGCTTTCAAGAAGAAGATTCTATAGCTTATCAAGATGGGCTGGGTGTCATTCAAAGACAAGCCCAATGTTAATTCAAATCCATTGCCTAATCATGCTACAAGTAATAATGGAGTGAGCATGGTAGAGGTTGGGAATCAAAGCAAAGGGTTAAAAGTACCTATATAGAAGTTGTATGGTATGTAGGTACAGTCAGGGTTCTTAAAAATGAATAATGAACATTGTATAGAAAGGAGTGATTTTTATGAGTTCCATGAAGAGGAAGGACATCTTATAAATAATTGCATGGAGTTTCGCAAAAAAATTGAGAAAATGATGACCATGGAAGAATTGAGGATTGAAGCCATGGAGAACGATGACGCAATAGGAATGATGGAGGGCCAAGACAGGTTGTCAGAAGTATATAGAGTCCAACCAACAGCTTATAGGTCGCCAAAGTTAATCCTGGTTAAACCTTCCTATACAAGGAAGAATCAAAGTGCAATGCCCTATAACTACGACTATGCCTCCAATGTGGAGACCCCTCTTCCTCTGTTCCAAACTGAGGTTAGTGGGTTGACTGAGAGGCCTGTGCTTCACACCTGAGGAGTTAAGAAAAGCAAAGAGTAAGAAGGTGATAGACCTGGGTAAAGAACTAGAAGTTGATAAACCAGTAACCGAAGAGGAGTCAAATGAACTGAAGTTGATAAAACATAGTGAATATTGCATAGTAGATCAACTAAAGAAAACTCCAGCTAGAATCTCCTTTATGTCTTTGATACTCAGCTCTGAACCGCATCGAAACGCCTTGCAAAAGGTATTGAATGAGGCATATGTACCCTAAGATGTTGAACAGAAAACCATGAAACATTTGGTGGGGAGGATCCATGCGACTAATTATCTATACTTTACAGCTAACGAGTTAGATGCTGAAGGAACTGGACATAACAAACCCTTGTACATCACCACTAGGTGCAAGGATTGCCTCATAAGAAAGGTGTTCGTCGATAATGGTTCGGCTCTTAATGTGTTGCCAAAACACATGTTGAAAGAAATGCTAGTTGATAAATCTCATATGAAGCCTAGTACTATGATGGCAAGAGCATATGATGGCTCACCAAGACAGATAATTGGGATTTTAGAAATGGAGTTATATGTGGGACCACAATTGTTCCTGGTGACATTTCAGGTTATGGATATCCACCCTTCCTATAGTATGTTGTTAGGAAGACATTGGATTCATACAGCTGGGGCAGTAACTTCATCGTTACACCAATGTTTGAAGTACATTATGAATGGGATGTTGGTAACTGTCAAGGCTGAGGAGACAGTATCCATGATTAAGAATGTGGTTGTACCTTTCATCGAGGCGGAGGATTGCAATGATGAATATAGCCATACTTTTGAGATTATAAACACTGACTGGGTGCCTGAAAACACAATGATAAGAAGGCCAAGGATCTTAAAAGCAGCGAGGAGGGCCGTTTAACGTTTTTTGGAGCGTAAGATTCCATTTCAACATAACCCTATCACCGAAAATCCAGAAAGGGTTAATCTAATAATGATTAAATGTGCTAATCAAAGATTTGGGCTGGGGATGAGCCTAAAAAGGAGGATCATCGATGGGCTGCTGGTAGAAGAAAGGAAAGAAGAATGGCTAGGATTCAAGGAAGAGAGCTTGAAGAAGAAGAGCTGGAAATCCCTCCCCTAAGGGTATCGTTTCCAAAGGCCGCATATGTAATGCAACCTGATAAAGATTCAGAAAGCCTTAGTAAAAAACTATTAACCATGGACATAAACACCTTGGAGAAGGATAAAGAGGAAGGAAGTGCCATGAATATGGTATCGGGAGTGGAAGATGAATCACTACCACAACTGATTGTCTATACTCTAGAAGAAGTCTCCACCAAGACTTTTGTGCGAAAGCTGGCCATGGGCGAGAAGTTTCAGAACTGGATGACCCAAGAAGCTATTGTAGTGTTTAAAATCTAAACCAATTTTGTCTGCATTTACATGTTTCTGTCATTGCTTTTATTTGCTTTTATTTCCTCTAGTTGACAATCAAGGCTCCTGAGGTCAGCCAGATTTTATCCTTGTCATCGAGCCCACCCTTTGCTTTAATGAGATCATGCATTTTTCAAATGTTGTCTATTTATATACACATTTACACTAGACACCTTCCGCTTTCAGGAATCTTGAAAACGGATCTTCCACAACATCACATACACTTAACATCAAGAATGAATGGCCAAAATTTAACAAACATGTGATTGCGGTGGAAGAAGAAGAATGAGATGAAAGCAATATCAGAGAACTCGCAAAACTGGTGGAACAACATGAACAGACTTGGAAGCCCGCTATAGAAGAACTTGAAACCATAAATGTGGGTAGTAATCAGTCTAAGAAAGAGTTGAAAATAGGGACCTTAATTACTCTTGAGCAAAGAACAACGATGATCGCCTTACTACAAGAATATGCAGATGTTTTCGCTTGTTCTTACGAGGATATGCATGGTTTAGATACAAATATCGTAGTACACAAGATCCCACTGGAGGAAGGTTGTAAACCAGTCAAACAGAAATTGAGGAGAGCCCACCCAGATGTCTAGGTCAAAGTCAAAGCAGAACTCGAGAAATAGTGAAATGCAGGCTTTCTAGAAGTAGTTAAATATCCACAATGGGTATCCAATATTGTTGTTGTGCCAAAAAAGGATGGAAAGATTAGAGTTTGCATGGATATCCGGAACTTGAACAAAGCTAGCCCCAAAGATGATTTTCCGCTACCACACATAGATGTTTTGGTTGACAATGCTGCACGTAGTTCCACATACTCCTTTATGGATGGTTTAACTAGATAAAAATGGCTCCAGAAGATAAGGCAAAGACAACTTTTGTTACACCTTGGGGAACATATTGTTACAAAGTTATGCCATTCGGTTTGAAGAACGCATGTTACTACCAGAGAGCCATGTTGGCTTTTTTTCATGACATGATGCATAAATAAGTTGAGGTGTATGTAGATGATATGATCGCAAAGTCCAAGAAGGGAGAAGATCATATAAAAGTTTTGAGAAAACTATTTGAGAGGTTGAGGAAATACGAACTAAAGCTCAACCCTGCAAAATGTTCATTTGGGGTTAAGTCCGGAAAGTTGCTAGGATTTGTGGTAAGCGACAGAGGTATATGTAGATCCTGATAAAGTAAGGGTCATTCAATCTATGCCGTCCCTAAAGATCGAGAAGGAGGTAAGAGGATTCTTGGCTGAGTACGAGGCTTGTATCCTGGGTTTGGAGGCCGTATTAGAACTAAAGATTGAAAAAATAGATGTGTTTAGTAACTCAATGTTGATTATCTGTCAGGTGAAAGGAGAATGACAAACCAAAGAAGAAAAACTAAGGCCGTACCAGGAATACTTATCCACGCTATCAGAAGAGTTTAAAGAGATAAGATTCACCCATCTAGGGAGAGAAGGAAACCATTTTGCGGACGCTTTGGCTACATTGGCTGCTATGGCTATGATTGATCTTGGGCGATAAGTGCAACCTGTAGATATTGACATAAGAAATAAACCAGCTCATTGTTGCTCGATTGAAGGAGAGATAGATGGAAAGCCTTGGTATTACGATATCAAGAATTTTGTGAAAAATCAGGAATATCCAGCAGGAGTGTCATAACCCAATTTTTGACCTTTTTATTTTAATTATTTTATTTACTAAAAAATGATGAAAAAACAAGCAAAAATAAAATAAATGAAGAATGAATTAAAATTTGGGTTCAGGGCAACATGATTGGAAGTTTAAAAATTTAATTAAACTCTTGACTAGTTTAATTAATTAAATCAAGGGCTTATTTGGAGAATTAATAAGTTTTGATACTTAATTGAGCTTGGAATTAATTTAATTAATCAAATCAGGGATTTAATTGGAGAAATAGCAAAGTTTGGGGTTAATTGGGGGCACAATTGCAAACAGATTAAAGTCCAAGGACTAACTTGTAAAAGACGCCAAAATCAGGGGTCCAATTACAATTTAACTAGGGGCTTAATTACAAAACTTTTCAAAATTGAAGGTCCAAAATGAAAGTTGCCATTTCCAGTTGTGAACGGCGCCGTTTCTGAATCAAATGCTCCACCTTCTTCGTCGCTCAAGACCGTTTCGGCAGGAGATCTGTAACTGCAGATCGTGGGACGCATGGACAAACGTGGCTCACCCTGATTACCACGTTCTCTGGCTTTATAAAAGCCAGAGAAAAAGAAGAAAGGAGAGAGGAAGAACCAGGAAGAAAAAGGCAGAGCCAAGGCTGAACAGGGAGAAAAACCGGGAAGAAGAAAAAGCCACGAAGGGCAGGGGGGACCCGAAAACCAGAGCAGGGGACAGACGAAGACAGGAGGGCACCGAACAAACCGAAGGAGGGGGAAGAAAAATAACACAGGAAGACTAAAAAGCAGGGGAAAGAACACTAGAAACAGGAACACAACGGGGGAGCTAACGAAAAAAGACCCAGAACAGAGGAGGATTTTAGGCACCGAAGACGAAAGGAGGAGACAGAACCAAGGGGGATTTTGGGATGAAAAACCAGAGAAAAACCCCAGCAACAGGGGAGGAAAAAAAGCGCACACAGAACCTAGAAAAAAACCCAGAACCGGAGGCAGCAACAAGAAGGCAAGAAAACGGAAAGATAGCAGAAAAGAAGAAGGACCTAGAACCAAAACCATCGGGGAGAACCGGCATCACATCATCTTCGTTCCTTCATTTCTAAAAAAAACAAAAGCAGAGAGGAGACAAACAACCGAGAGAAGAAGAAGCAGAGGGCAGGAAAGCAAAGGTAGAAGGAGGAATTCTAGTTTCCCAGCGAGGAGCGTGTTCACTAATCTTCGCTCGAAACAGTAGCACTCTAGCAGAACAGGTAAGCTTTCTTTAGCTTTCATAGAATAATTCTCTTTCGCCTTCACAGATCAAATAAGTTTGTTAATTACCTCGCACAGTACACAGCACGAGTGCTTCTTGTTGGCTTTTGCCCGGCCGGGCCACTGGCTTGGGCTAGTGGCCGGGCCGGGCTGGCTGGGTCTAGCCCAGCCATATGGGCTGAGCTGGACCCAGCCCCAAAGAAATTATGCTGGGCTGGGCCCGGCCAAACGCAACCCAAAAAAAATAAAAAGAAAAACAAAAAGGGTAGAAAAAATTAAAAAATGTGTATGCATGAATAAAAATAATGTAAATTTATTGGTTTATTCACTGACGCCAGAGTCAGGAATAAAAATACCGGTTTAAATTTATATTATTTTTATTCGTTGTATTTTATTTTATTTAGCTAGAAAAATAAAAAATATGTGCATGCATAAAAATAAATTTATTTTTATTTATTTATTCACTGGCGCTAGAGTCAGGAATAGGAAAATATTGATCTAATTTATTTTATAGCTACGTGATATTTACCAACGCCAGAGTTGGAAGTATCCGTAGTTGAATATTCACTGGCACCAGAGTCAGGAATATTATAAGCAAATTATCATAGCGTAAACTAATAAACATTTAGCAATTTAAGATGAAACTAGCAATGCAGCCTGCCTCAGGCAGGACGTTTAAGGGATGATAATATCTTTCATTTTACGTAACCAGTCCCGAACCATAGAATCTCTGTTGACCAGTTAGGGTTCCTAGTGACCATAATACTAGGTGATGACTCCTTAAACAAGACCATTCCCCATCAAAGAATAGGATGCCAGAAATCCATTCTTTCCATGATATACTTTTTATTTTTAAGGCCACCGCGATGTTATCAAAGATGGATAAGAAAACCCTAAGAAGATTGGCTAGGGATTTCTATTTAGATGGAGAGATTCTGTATAAAAGATCATTTGACGGAACCTTGCTAAGGTGTCTAAATGAGACAGATGTTAGAAGTGCTTTACAAGAGGTGCATGAGGGGATTTGCTCAACTCATGCTAGCGGCCATATGGTAGCAAGGAAAATACAAAGGGCCGGTTATTTGTGGATGACGTTAGAGAAAGACTGCATCGACTATGTCAGGAAATGTCACAAGTGTCAAGTGCATAGTGATAAGGTCAATGCACCTCCAACTCCACTGTTTAATCTAGCATCTCCATGGCCATTTGCAATGTGGGGAATCGATGTGATTGGGCTTATTAACCCAAAGGCTAGCAATGGACATAGATTCATTCTCGTAGCAAATGACTATTTCACAAAATGGGTAGAAGCCAGTTCATACGCCCATGTGACACAAAAGGTGGTGAAAAGGTTCATTGAAAAAGACTTGATTTGTCGGTATGGTCCACCTGAAAAAATAGTGACTAATAATGCACAGAATTTCAATGGGAAAGCAATAGTGAAGCTCTGTACAAAATGGAAAATCAAGCATTCAAATTCCTCCCCATACAGGCCAAAGATGAATGGTGCTGTGGAAGCTGCCAACAAAAACATTAAGAAAATTATTCAAAAAATGGTAGTTACTTACAAAGACTGGCATAAAATGTTTCCATTTGCTCTCCATACATATCGCACTGCAGTGAGAACCTCGACAAAAGCCACTCTGTATTCTTTAGTTTATGGGATGGAGGCGGTGATGCCTTTGTAAATAGAAATTCCCTCGTTAAGGGTGTTGATGGATTTAGAACTAGAAGAGGCTAAGTGGGACAAAGTGAGATATGAACAGCTAAATATGATCAGTGAAAAGAGGGTAGCTATAATATGTCATCATCAGCTTTACCAGAAAAGGATGGCCAAAGCATATGATAAGAAAGTTAGACCTCGTATGTTCTAAGAAGGAGATTTGGTACTAAAGAAGCTCTTAGCTTTACCAGGGGAAAATCTAAGCAAATGGGCTTCAAATTATGAAGGTCCTTATGTAGTGAAGAAGGCTTTCTCGGAAGGAGCTCTACAGTTGTCCAGAATGGATGGAGAAGGTCTAGTCAGACCTGTGAATTCCAATTCTATAAAGAGATATTATGTTTAACTTTCTCCCAAAATCAATAAAATGAAGTTTGACCATGATTTCTTGGTGTACAGAATTTTTTCTCCCATTGCATTGATCTCACAACACTTAATCTTCTAAAAAAAAATCTGGAAAGATCTGACTTTGTACATGATTACAAGGAATGTATCATAAGACGATCAAAGGTGAATTTTAAGCATTTCTAGGTAAAAAAGGCACGCACCAAGTCAAACAAACCAAAGATAAAAGACAAAACCTAGTCTTTAAAAGCATTTTGAATTGAATAAGGTAAAATGTATGGGTAATCACTCTATAATCATGTGCAATTGTCGGACAATATGAGAACAAAGTTTATCAATCCTAGTAAATATGCGTTTGAAATAAGAAAAGACCATCTTTGTTAAAACTTTCACTTTCTAAAGGTTATAAAGACCTGACTAGGACCACACCCCATACTAGGGGGCAATAAGAGATCCTTTATTAGAAAATATGAACACAATGGTAAAGTCAAGGGTAAAAAGGGGCTAAAAATAGAAGCCCCATGATTGATATAGGGCTAAAAAGGAGAAGGAGTGCAAGCAAATTGCCAAAGAGAACACTTGGATCTTTACAAGTCAGAACCCAACACTTGGGGGCGAAAAGAAAATAATAATAATAATAATAATAATAATAATAATAATAATAATAATAATAATAATAATAATTCAATGACTTAGATAATGATCTTTAAGCAAGTTTCTCGAAAACAGAGCCTACAAGACAGCTTCATAAGAACATGAGATAGAAGAAGATTGGTCCTAAGTCTTTAAACCCTTAAACACTTTTTGAGCCTTAAAACATCCTTATTCTTCCATAACCCACAACTGTAATCGACATTACAAGCCTTCAGAAGTCCTTTATATTAAAGTGCATATAACCTAGTTTGGTAGGCATTGGGCTTACGGTTCATTTGGCATGATAAATGAGTGATAATCTGTTTTTTTATCCATGCAAGAAAATGCTAATATGAGACGATCCTTTTTCTACACAACCTTCTCAAAGAAGATACTTGAAACCTTTCGAAAAGACCAAACAGAAGACTACCTTGGAGAGAGTCCGATCTAAAGTCAAAATCACATTCTAGAAACCGATAAAACCTTTTATGGGAGATGCTTAAAAGAATTTTTGATGTATGTGTAGAAAGTTTTAGTTGTTATGAACAAAGCCAAAACTTTTAAAGATTTTTTTTCTCTCTCTCTTTTGAAAAGATTTTTGTGCTGCAAAAAAAAACCCTTATATTGAGAAAAGACAAATTAAAGCGTTGATAAGAGCATGATAAAAAGCAATGACAGATCATGTATTTTTGAAAAGGATCACTAAAAAGGGTTGGGGATTCCTACTTTGAGATATAATGGGACAGCATGAAAGATGTATTTCAGCATATTCAGACACATGAACAAGCTTATGCCAAGAAAGGGTTTTACGAAAGGGAAGGGACCTATGTTTCAAAATCAGGTAAGGATGCATGCATGGCATCTAACCTCAAGGCATTGCATATATTTTATTTATAATAGTAAAATCCTCAATAAAATCCAGCAAGATTAAGGACAAAGAAATGATCACTGAGCTAATAATAATAGAGAATCATAGTCATGACCATGGAATAGGGAAAAAGATGAGAATGAACCCTACCGGTAGGATCGCCGGATGGGATCTAAGGTTAATATAACCACACAGGTTTTGGTTTTGGATAAAGGGGATCACCGGACGGGATCTCAGGTTAGCCCAACCACATACAGGATTTTGGTCCTTGTTAAAGGGGATCGCCGGACGAGATCTCAGGTTAGCCCAACCACACACAGGATATTGGTTCTGGTTAAAGGGGATTGCCGGACGGGATCTCAGGTTAGCCTAACCACGCAGACTTAGGTTCTGGTTAAAGGGGGTCAATAGATGGGATCTTAGGTTAGCCCAACCATGCAGATTTTGGTTCTGGTTAAAGGGGATCGACGAACAGGATCTCAGGTTAGCCCAACCACGCAGGATATTGGTTCTAGTTAAAGGGGATCACCGGACGGGATATCAGGTTAGCCCAACCACGTAGATTTTGGTTCTGGTTAAAGGGGATTGATGGACGGGATCTCTGGTTAGCCTAACCGCACACAGGATATTGGTTCTGGTTAAAGGAGATCGCCGGACGGGATCTCAAGTTAGCCCAACCACACACAGGATTTTGGTTCTAGTTAAAGGGGATCGCCGGACGGGATCTCAGGTTAGCCCAACCACATACAGGATTTTGGTTCTGGTTAAAGGGGATCGCCGGACGGGATCTCAGGTTAGCCCAATCACGCAGACTTTGGTTCTGGTTAAACAGGATTGCCGGATGAAATCTCAGGTTAGCCCAACCGTTTAAAGGATTTTAGCTTTGTTTAAAGGAAGTCACCACAAGAGATTTAAAAAAAAAGAAAAAAAAGAGAAGTAAGTAAGAAAGAAAAAAAGAAAGAAAGAAGAAGACTAAATTTAGAGGGATGCCAAGATCAGGTTCTCAAGATAATCAAGTTCCTGGTTGAAACCAGATTGTGGTAAAGATAGAATTTCAGATCAACCCAGTTTTGAGAAGATCAAGATTGAAAGTTCAGTTTTGTTTATCTTTACAAAACTTACTACGCAAAGTCTTTGCTCTGTAAGCATTGTAAAGAGGGGACATCTGTTGTTACTCATTTTTGGGTTACCACAAAACAAAATGAGAAAATACAAAAAATATATATCAAAAAATACTCGGAAGAAATCCAAAAAGTAATAGGAGCTAGAAAAGGATGCTGGAATACCGAGAAAGGCCAGAATTGGTTGAAGAGGTTCAAAAATGCAAAAGGTTAAAATTTGACAGTATATTTTTGACAGATAAGAGCCCTGTTGACAAAGAAAATTCAAGTTGAGGAAGAAAAGTCTAAAATCAGATGTTTATGGACTCAATTAAATTTTATCTAAGGTAATTGAATTTATAAAGGGTTGGTTTGTAAGAAAATTGATTTTTAAGTCAGCGCAGGCTTTTATTGGGAGGAATTAAAGTTCTGGGGTCCAATTATAATTTTGAAATAGTTAATTTGGCCAAATCAGGGGTTTAATTGCATAATTATTAAAGTTTGATGGTCAACTAGGAACTAAATTGAAACAATCCGAGACAAAAACCAAACTTCTAACATTAAGGGATCCAATTACAATTTTGTCGGGGACTTGATTACAAAACTGCAAAACATTCAATGGCCGAATCAAAAGAAACCCAAGCGACACTGTTTCCACCATTTCATCATCTGCAACAACTGGTATTCTGTGATAATAAAGGAAAGAGACGTTGGCAGCAATAATGGAGCCGATTCCAAATCAAGAAGGGAGCGTATTGCGGCTGACAACCCTCGCCACCGTGATGCACGCTGGCTTACCAAAAACACTCGCGTCCTCTGGTTATAAAAGCCAGAAGAAGAACAGAACACAAAGGACAGGAAAAAAAAAAGAGAAAGGGAGGAGAGTTTACATTGAGGAGAAAGCAAGAGGGAAACATAGTAGGAGAACGTAAAAAATAGGAGAGAGAGCGGAGAAATATTAACAAAGTAAAAGGGGGAGCAGACGAATCAAACCGAATGGAAGCAGAGGAAACAGAACGCAGATAACACAGCACCATCACCATCTTCGTCTTCTCCAAACCAGGTATGTTCGATGTCCTTCTCAGTTCCTGTATAACGAGTTGATGCATGTTTAGTATGTATAAGAAGAAAAGAAAACGTAAGGAAATCAACGCTGCAATCACTTTGTTTTTTCTGCTTTTTGTTCTGTTCCTATATCGAAAACAGATGATGAACAGTGCGAAGGTAATTTAATTACCTTTGCACTGTTCATGCATGCGTAAAATATTACACGTGCATAGGGAGAGATGGGCTGGTATGCCTAGCCCAGCTGCGCAAGTTGGGCCCAGCCACAAGGGTCAGGATAGGCCCAACCCAAATAAAAAAATGTTTCAAAAATCTATGATTTTTTTTTGTTTTCTACAGTATTTTAATTAACATCAGTTTGTATTTTTATACTATAAAGATACAAGTTTGGTGTTAAAATACCCGTTTTTCGGCAAAACATAAAAAAAATATTTTGTTCTTATGCATACGGCCAACTCTCTCAAAAATAAATCATATTGTATTTTCACACACACACACACACACACACACAAAATGAAAATTCAAAATATGTATTAGCACGCATTTTGGCTTTAATAACCAATTTATTAAAGTCACGAGAACTAAGTCAATATTTCAAAATTTTCAAAAAAATTATTTTGTTTTCTTTTAATATCTGGGGTTACGACCTTATACGTAAGACGTATTTTGGATATTAAAATTCTTTTGTTGACACCAAAATTACTCAATAAGATAAGGATCTCCCTACCGAGGAGGATTTTTCTTAAACCATAGACGGATCAACAACTAGAAAACACGACCAGACCTTAGATTTTATCAGACAACAAAACAATGCAGCTTACCTTAGGTAGGGCATATTTGGGGTGCTAATACCTTCCCTTTACGCAACCAGTCCCCGTACCCGATCTCTGAGACTAGTTAGGGTTCTTAGTGACCAAAATACTAGATGGCGACTCCCACTCTATTTTTTCACTAATAAAAGACAAGAATCCCTTGTCTCCCCATGTTTGCCTAATAGTTAAAATTTTGATGGTTGATATTTTCGCTGTGACGTCGTACACGTGTGACAAGTTTGTGATAGTACTTACATGTGTTTCGAATCACGTGGCAAATTGTTCATCTTGTAATCAAAATATTTAGGATTTCGTCTGCTATGAGTTATTATATAATAAATATTGTTGATGTTACCTATGAGGTTTTCAAAAATGTATGAGTTTGTGATATTACAATAGATAAATAGTCCATTTATAACAAAGTTTAAGTAGTATATATACTTACCAAATAAAAGGTCTTAGTTTATCGCAGTTCAATAACACATAATTATGTGTTTGTTTGAATTCTATTTCAGAAAAATATCTTTCCCTTACAACATTTTTAGGTGTGGGTCATCCAGGATTGGAGAATATTGACAAGTTCCCACTTTAAGGCATTTCACCACCACCATCATACCATGGAACACGGTTGATTCTCGTTCTCAAATGAGACTCGAAATAGTACAAGATAAATATTGAGATCTCCTCAATAATATAGGTCTCACATATCGAAGTCTCAACATATGTTTTGTTCTTAACCGTTTTCTTAAGATTGAATAAGTATCTGCATGGAATTAAACAAATATTTTAAATTAAGAAAAACAATGAAAATACATTAACAATACATTGTATCTGTAATATCTAACCTCTCGAATGGATACATCTATCTATACTGGACCGAGTCTCCAACTTTTGCCTCATATGATAAATGTATGGATAGATGCTCCATAGAGTAAAAAAAAGATGGAGGGAATATCATCTCAAGTTTGCATATTGTCTCGATGATATTTATTTCAAGCCTCTCAATGTGTTGTGTCCACAACTTGTTGGAGCATATATCTCTAAAGAAATGATTGATCTTCATTAGTGCATCCCATATCCCATTTAACAATCAATCACGAAAAGCTAGTGGAATGAGTGTTTGCATAAACACGTGTCAGTCATGGCTCTTCATTCTATACAATTTGCATTCCTCTAAATTAACCAATCTTGATATGTTCAAGCATGTCCATCAGGAAAATACAGAGTCTTAAGCCATTGGTCGACTAATAGTTGTGCATTCTTCTCTAAAGTGAAGCTTGCTTTTAGCTTTACGACCCGTGACCCATTAAAAACCAACTCCATATTTTTACAGTGACAAAACAACGCTATGTTCATTTTTGCCTTGACATTGTCATTTTTCTTCCCCTTCATGTTCATTACCGTGTTGAAAATATTCTCAAACATGTTCTTTTCTATGTGCATGATGTTAAGGTTATAGTAGAGGAGATTGATCTTCCAATAAGGAAGCTCCTAAAAAATATTTCGCTTTACCTAGTTATGGGTCAAACTAAAGCCAAGAAACTTGTGCTTACCAGATTGGAAACCAAACATAATGTCATCATACTCTGACACCACGTCATGCAATTCTTCACTAGAAAGACGTGGCGGTGCAACGTCCTTTTCAATTCTACTGAGAAAAAAATCCTTTATGTTCTTTCTGTACATGTGATCTGTTGGCAAGAAACGTCGGTGGTAGTAAAAAAAAGACATTTTACCCCTGTTTGTTAATATGAATGCCTTGTTGTTTTCCATGCAGTAAGGACATGCTAGGTTTTCTTGCGTTATCCAACTAGAAACTATTACATAAGTTGGAAAATCATTGATAGTCCACATCAAAGTTGTCCTCATAAATTTTTTTTTGTTTTCTCGATACATCATAAGTCAAAACTTTGGAGGACCACAATTACATCAACTCATCAATCAACGATTAAAGACAAACATCTATATTTGAGCTCGGACTGTTAGGACCGGGTATGACCATAGATAAAACATGAACTTTTGCCTCATACACATCCCCGGTGGCAAGTTATAAACCGTGAGTATAACCGGCCAACAAGAATGAGGAGCAATAAATGACCCGAATGGGTTGAATTCGTCTGAACACAACCTAAGATGCATGTTCCTTAATTCAGCTGAAAAGTGAGGATGTACACTATTAAAGTGTTTCCATGCTTCACTGTTAGAAAGATGCACCATCACTTCATCCACCGCATCATGCGATTGGTGTCATGTCATGTTCTCAACAGTCTTTGGTGACATGAATAATCTCTATAGTGTAGATGTGATTAAGAAGTATCCAAGTTTTTTATATGCTGCAAGAGTCTTTCCCACGCCAATTATGGGTTTGTAATGGGAATGCCCATATGTCATACACTTGGTCAGCTCAGCATTTTCAAGGTTGTACAACATGCAAAAGTTTGGACACATGTTAATTTTCTGGTATCCTAAACCGAAGGGTTTCATCATAGACTTAACAATATAGAAGTTCTCTTTCAGTCTGTTTTTTAGGTAAAATGCTTCTCGCCCATTCAAAAAATTTCTCATAACTGATTAGTACTTAAAAGTGCATTTTTATCAATATTTTATATCATCATTTTGCACTTGAAGTATCAATAACTCCTTAACTAGAGCATGTTATATAATAATAATTCTGATAATATAAAATACCTTTAATTTATGGTAAATGTTCATTTTAAATGCAGGCTTATCATATAAATCAAAGGATTGATTGATGAGTTTAACCACTGAAATTGAGAAGACAAAGAGAGGGCTAAGTTTAGAAAAGATATGCTGGTTGAATTCAAATTGGAACACCATTCGGTTATTGAATCATAACTGGAGCTGTAGAACTTGGATTTAGGTCTAGTTTATATGGATAGAAAACTAAGACATAAGCCTAAAACTTTCATGAGAGTCCAAGATTTAAAAGGACCGTTTTCAAGTTCAAATTATAGCAACAATAGAGAAGTTGGAATTGTCTTGCAACCCAAATACTATTCAGTGTTCAACCCATATCTCAAGTTCTAGAAGTCCAAATAACCTCATTCTTGTTTTGTTGGAACGCTGAGACAATTCCCCAGAACTTGCATGAAGACTATCTATTTAAATTCTGATGTTAGCAATGACGTTTTCTGTAGACAAGAAGATAATGATGATTACCAAGTCAAGAGGTGGCCACCCACTCAACAATTAGTCATCAAATCAATAGTTTTGAATTTTGGCATATAAAAGGAGGCATTTACCATGCATTTAGGCATCTTGGTTTTTATATCAAGATCATGTTCTTGCTCTCTCTCTCTCTCTCTTTATATTTTTGTAATGCTTAAGTTTAGCTTTCATTAATATCTTGTTTATGCCTTTCATTTCCTTTATTATACTTATATAATCATGTTCTCCTCTTGTTTATATAGGTTTCTCTTATTCATAATGTTTAGCTAAGTTTATAATGTCAAGGTGAAAAGGTTACACTAATGGTGTAAGAATAAGTATAGTATAAACTCAACATGGACTTTAATGTTTGATACTAACATGTTTTATATTTATTATCTTACTCACTCTTAATACCTTGCTTATTAAATGATTAATCTAGATTTGTGTTCAACAACTCTTAGTACAACAAATACTTGGCATTTTCATAACCCAACTGTATGGTATAACCGACACCTGTGCTATGAAAGGAACTTGATTTGTTGTTAACATAAGTTATCACCATGAATACATGATAATATTTACAAGTATTGGCATTACTCGAATAAGATAATTAATGTAATCATGTTAACAATTTATAATCCAAGTGGACCCTCCTTTGTGTGTGGTTTCTAGTCAAGTAATAAAAAGAGTTTATACTATACTTATTTGAAATATCATTAGTGAATCCTTTAACCTTGACAATTGTTTTATCTTTGTTTAAATCCTTACATCATTATCACATTTCAAAGCTCTCTTCAAATCTTTTCTTTTATTTATAATTCTATATAGTTCACCTCTATGTGGTTCAACCCTAGTCTTGCTGGGTTATTTATTACTTCGACATTCTTACACTTGGGATAAGACATCAACTCTTTGATCGTGTCAATAATCGGCTTTACTCAATCTATAATCTGACTTGATGGTGAACACCTATGCAACGACCAATAATTTATTGTGATTTGTGCAGCCATCCCATAATGGTTCATCAGAATCTTTTAAAAGATAAAAAAAATGGTTGCGTCTGAATTAGATTCTTCTTCTATGATTGGACATTGACTGACATTGCCATGATTCATTCTCGTTGCATCCACAACCATATTCCTGTAAGGATTACTGCTATTATTTACAACTCCATGTACGTTGCTAGCACTAAAAGTTGACTGAACAATCCTTTCTATCATGCTCTCGTTATGAATAAATAGTTCTTCGTGTGCATACTAACACAAGTACTCCTCCATGAACCCTTTGTGTAGAAGATGTATCGTTACATCATCTAGATGGAGAGACATTTTATTTTTACACCTCCTGTATGGACACCTAATACCGCCTCCACTAATATTTCTCGAAATAGATGTAATGAAATTAATAAAATTCTGAACCCCATTACAATTGTTGTTACCTAATTTTTGACCCTCCTTTTCGATAAAATTTTTGAAAAATCAAAAAATAGCGAAAAACAACGAAAATCCAAAAAAATATATATTTAATATATTTGCATCGTTTTTAACATTTTCAACGTCGTCTAAAAAAGAATTTAAATTTTCAAAGGTTTTTGGAACGCGTTCGACTTTTCACGCATCATTTTTAAAATAATTGATTTTTCTCATTAAGTTGATGTTGATATTGCTCGTTTTTAAAAAAATACAAAAAAATTAAGAAAAATCAAAATTTACAAAAAAAAAGAAAGAAAGTTGATGGACCAATTTTGAGGTCCAAGCAACATTTTGCGTATAAATAGTTGCCTTTAACACACACTAAAATAGAGGGGGTTTTGCAATTAAGAGGGAGGCAACACAAAAAAGGAAAACCCTAAAAAACTTAACTCTTTCTTCACCCTCAACCTAAAAAGAAGCGGCGGCCCCCCTTTAGGAGATTTTTCCCTTCTCGCCAGAAGAGCTTGTCTCCCTGAACCCTTCACAACACCAGCCTCTCCATCCCCCACAGAACCGGCCATCCCCTTCCCTCATCAGAACCTCCCTCTCTTGGCTAGCCCTCATCTCTTTGCCAAACACAAACCAGACCTACTCCCTTCCCCTGGCAAAAAAGCTAAAACTATCCGCCCCTACCTTTGAAAAAGAAAAAAACAGAAGCCAGTCAGTAGCTCTCCCTCACCCAGCTCTCCTTCTCCCCTCAGCCAACAGACTTTCCCTCTCAACCGGCTCACCCTTTTCCCCTTCCTTGCTGCAACTCCCCTTCATCTCCCCGCAGACCAGCCTCCACCGAAACAAACTCGCAACAAGGCCAACCACCGCTGCCACCAATCGGAGTTGAAGACCATCCAGCAGCACACCCACAGAGCCATCAGTGCTGTCTATACCGTCAACCACAACAACAGGTTCACCGGCGCCCTCGGCACCGCTGATCCGCCCGTCAACAACAACCCAGTAGCGGCCGTAGAAGACCGCCACCATGGATTTGTTACTTGTAGAAGAAAAATCAATGAACCAAGAGAAAGAGAGAAACTAGAAGAGAGCAGATCTAAAAGAGGGAGGAAGAACCAAAACTTTGCTTGCGTTTTTTTTCTTTTGCAGGTCATGGTGGTTTTCACCGCCGGCAGGGAATGGAAGAGGAGAAGATGCTGAGCCAAATACCGCTGTTTCCAGTTTCTTCCTCGCGATGGCGCGTGGAGTAGACATGCCGGCACTGTTCCGGCTTGTAAAAGGCCATCCTTGTAATTTCAAACTGTTTTGGGGCTAATTTTTGTAATTTTAAAGTTGTTTAATGTATTTTTTTGTTTAGTTTTGATTTTTTTTATAATTTGTATTGTGGATTTAACAAAAAAGAAAAGAAAAGAAAAGAAAAGAAAGTATAGTGAAAGTGAATGTATGGTTAGTATTTTGTTTATGAATTTTTTTATGATAAAATTGCAAAAATAAAGAAGAATTTAATATTTTGATTTGCTCACAGTTAAGAATTATGAACTTATACGTAAGTCGTATTTCTAATATCCGATGAAAGAACAAAATTTTTAAAACTTCTTTATCACATCAAAGCCACGAAGCAGCTTACCTTAGGTAGAGTGCGTTAGGGGTGCTAATACCTTCCCTAACCACAACCAGTCCCTTACCCGTGAATCTTTGACAAGACCAGTACACTCGGGTTCCCTAGTAGCCCTCAATTAAATACTAAGTGGCGACTTCCAATGAACCAATCAAGCGATTGACAAGCAAAAAATCGCCAGCCGATGCCGCGCTGGTGACGTGCGACAGAATGGCGACTCCGCTGGGGAAGGTACTGTTTTTGACAATATTGGACTAAGCTTTGTGAATTTGATGTGTTTTAAGTTTTTTCATTTTTGTCTTGTTTTATTTTTGTTTTGTCCATGCATTTTTAGAATTGTTTCATGCATCACTTGTATTTATTTTTGAAAGCACACACAAGCTTCTAAGTTAGGTAGTGAATTAGCAATCTTCCCTATGACTATTAGTCAGGGTTCAGATACGTGAAAAACCGAACTCATATCTGAGTGCCTTCTTGGTAATGATGGATATACGTGCCTTAACCATTTCTTGCAACACCCCTATACTGTCTTTACAAAGATCATCATTGGGCAGATATGAGACCCTTTTGAGACCAGGTAGAAAACCTACCCATGTTCACATAATGAATAGAACCTAACCTTAGGTTGTATGAGCTATTTTTATTTGCATCAGGGCAAACCCTTCTTGAAGCATTTTGAACTCAAGACTTGTGGGTGACATAATGACCGTCACTCAAAAAATTTTCATTGTAGAGTTTGGGGCAAGAATTAAGATTCTTGCTTCATCATGCAAGAGTTACGATCATATGTCACCCCTCGAAGGGTGAGTTCATCATATAGATTACATGTTCATACATTGTCATGCATGTGCCGGGATGAAAAGTGGGTCTCCTATGAGTCTACAACACCCGACCTTGAGCGAAAAACACAAAAGATGAAGATTGTGCTTGTCGTAACATCCATTTTCAAGAAACGTTGGAGTCTCTGAAGAAAAGCTTGACTCACCTCTAGCTTACTCGAGCAAATACATAAAAATATCTCTGGGGAAGTTCCTTCCAACCGACCTATCATCTTTGTTCAAACCCCAGCAACAACTCAGCCCAAAGAAATTGGGGGCAAACATGGTCAAGAGCCTTAACACAACCAAGCATTTCTATAAAAGCTTTTGTGGGAAGGCCGATCGAAGTGGAATTGCAGCACCATTGTAGAATGGAGCATGTTCTTGTTCTACCAAAACATAACTACCTCTGTTCGATCATGCTTGCAAAACTTCTTGATTTTTTGTTTCAACCTGTTTCAGTCTTGTTGGTAAGCTCATAATGCCACAAGACTTCCTATATCAAATGAGTCTTTCTTGTTAATAAGATCATGTGTTTTTCCTGTATTCATGACATGACTTCATTTTTTGTTGTTGTTTCATGCAAATAACATATCGAGCATAACCTTAAGCATGAAACCATTGCGCCAAGAATCTTTGTGGCGTGTTTCTCTTTTCTTTCAAAATTATGCATGATCGCACATGTTCACAAAGATTTTTTAGGAATTCAAAGTTTTTGGTATGAGACAGAAATCATATTGGTGTTTGTCCAAACAAACAAGTTCTGGAAATTCAAGTGATTCCTTAGAAAGATAACCATACACCTAGAAAACTTGAAAAAAAAAACCATGAGGTGACTCTAAATTTGAGTTTTATTTGAATGAATAATAAGAAATCACGTTGCATACTCGCATGAAAGCAAGGCTTACCGATCCAAAGTGCATGTGTTTGAGATGAGGAAAGCCATTTTTTTTATAATCCGTTCACGAGGCTAAAATATATCATTTGCAGTCCCCTTTTAAGCCTAATGCTTTTTTGAGATAAATAACCTTGTCTAGGATCACACCCCATACTAGGAGCAAGTGCAAGAGACATAGAAAAAAAAACCTCAATGATTGAAAGTGCCCCAAACAACACTAGGGACATAAAAGAAAATTCTCAATCATCAAAACTGCCCATGCAAAGCTGGGGCATGATAAAGAAAATCCAAAGGATCCAAAAATTTTGAGTAATAAACCCAATACAATGATGCTCAAAATCAAATGAAGAAAACAAAAACAAAGAGAAAGAGCCCAAGCCCAACACTAGGGGACACAATAGACCCTTTTGGAAAGACAATTCAAATGAAAAAAGGTCAAGAAACAAGCACAAGTGATCCTTAGTCTTGAAATCCCTTAAAACACCTTTTGAGCTTGTAAATATCCTTCTTCTTCATAACCAACAGCCCAAGCCTACATTACGTGCCTAATCAAGCCCTTTCTGATCAAAGGCAAGCAATCTGGATGGTAGGCAGTGCTTTCTCATGTGAACCAAATCATTATTCATGCAAATAAAATGAATGCTTTGAAACCCTCAAATTAAATCTGAAACCTTTTTGACCAACCAAATTTCACTTCATATTTTTCACCAAAATCAAAACAAAAATTTTTCATCACCTCTAAAAATCTCTCCATAGGAATCACTTAAATTTCTTCAGAATAAGTTTGCTTTGAATTGATGTCAAAATGATTTTTATGTCTGGAATAGCTTTGAAATTCCATAATTTCTACATGAAAACAACTCCTTGTCAAACCTTCCTTCACATAACCTCATCCTCAAACCCGAATTGAATACTTAGGGGCATGATCGAGCTGGGGGGCAATCAAAAACTCCTGGTAGGGCTGGCTTCATGATTCCCTTTCTAAGAAAAATGCCTGGCAAAATTGGCAACCCTTGAGATAAAGGGTGGAGGACAAAGAAGTATGATGATATCAAGCCCTTCCCAGAGGTCAAGATCACAAGATATGAGTCAAGTAAGCAAGAGTAAAGAAGCCATTGAAGTTTACTATCAACACTCCAACTTTTGAGAAAGGAAAGACACCATGAAGAAATAAGGACCTATATTTCTCAAGTAAGTATACATGCATATCAATCATAATGCATTGCTTTCATCATTAACAAATCGGTGTTACACCACATTTCAAGTGCGCCTTTGAGCCCTCACTTCTCAGGTAGTGCGTTTTCTAACCCTACCTCTTTCTTTTTTTGAGTGCGCTTTTGAGCCCTCACACCTTCTTTTTCTGAGTGTGCCTTTGAGCCCTCACTTTCTCAAGTAGTGCATTTTCTAACCCTACCTCCTTTCTAGTGTGCTTTTGAGCCACCATCTCTTGGGTAGTGTGTTTTCTAACCCTGCCTCCTTTCGAGTGCGCCTTTGAGCACTCGCCATCTTTTTTCAGGGTAGGTCACCCATTACAACGTGACCAATTCTCCATGTTTTTTTATTTAGGTAGGTCACCCATTACAATGAGACCAATATTTTTTGGATAGGTCACCCATTACAACTCAACCGTTCTCCATCCTTTTTTTTATCTGGGTAGGTCACCCATTACAACTCAACCGTTCTCCATCTTTTTTATCTGTGTAGGTCACTCATTACAATGAGACCATTCCTCCACTTTGGTAGGTCACTCATTACAATGAGATCATTCCTCCACTTGGGTAGGTCACCCATTACAGCACGACCACTCTTCCTTTTTCCATTTTCGGGTAGGTCACCCATTACAATGCAACTATTCCTCCATATGGGTAAGTCACCCATTACAACACGACCACTTTTCCTTTTTTCTATTTTTGGGTAGGTCATCCATTACAACACGACCACTTTTTCTTTTTTCTATTTTTTGGTAGGTCACCCATTACAATTCGACCATTCTTCATGTTTTTTTATCTGGATGCGTCACCCATTACAATGAGGCCATTCTTCCACTTAGGTAGGTCACCCATTACAATGAGACCACACTTCATATTTTTTCCACTTGGGTAGGTCACTCATTATAATGAGACCGACTTTTTTCTAGGTAGGTCACCCATTACAGTTCGACCACTTCTTCATGTCTTTTTATTTGGGTAGGTCACCCATTACAATGAGGCCATTCTTCCACTTGGGTAGGTCACCATTACAATGAGATCACCCTTTCCATTTTTCCTTGGGTAGGTCACCCATTACAATGAGACCAACTTTTTTCCGGGTAGGTCACCCATTACAATTCAACCACTTCTTCATGTTTTTTTTTTATCTGGGTTGGTCACCCATTACAATGAGGCCATTCTTCCGCCTGGGTAGGTTACCTATTACAATGAGACCATTCTTCCTTTTTCTACTTGGGTAGGTCGCCCATGAAAATAGACTAGGATAAGCATGAGTGTGTGGGCTGGTTGCCTCTGAAAATAGACCACTTTCAGTGTGTGTGGGTGGTCACCCCTGAAAATAGACTAGTGTAAGTGTTTGTGTGGGCAGGTCGCCCGTGAAAATAGACCAATGTGAGTGTGTGGACTGGTCACCCCTAAAAATAGACCATTTTTCTTCAAAAGGGGTAAGCTGCCCAAGATAATGAGATCATTTTCCTTTTCTTTTCTTTACAAAGCTTACTATACAAAACATTGAGGAGTTTTGCTTCGTAAACATTGTAAAAAGGGGGCATCTGTTGTTACCTAATTTTTTACCCTCCTTTTCGATAAAATTTTTGAAAAATCCAAAAAATAGCGAAAAACAACAAAAATCCAAAAAAATATATTTTTAATATATTTGCATCGTTTTTAGCATTTTCAACGTCGTCTAAAAAAGAATTTAAATTTTTAAAGGTTTTTGGAACGCGTTCGACTTTTCACACGTCATTTTTAAAATAATTGATTTTTCTCATTAAATCGACGTTGATATTGCTCGTTTTCAAAAAAATACAAAAAAATTAAGAAAAATCAAAATTTACAAAAAAAAAATGAAAGTTGAGGGACCAATTTTGAGGTCCAAACAACATTTTGCCTATAAATAGTTGCCTTCAACACACACCAAAATGGGGGGGGGGAATTTTGCAATTAAAAGGGAGGCAACACAAAAAGGAAAACCCTAAAAAACTTAACTCTTTCTTTACCCTCACCCGAAAAAGAAGCGGCGGCCCCCCCTTCAGGAGATTTTTCCCTTCTTCTCGCCAGAAGAGCTTGGCTCCCTAAACCCTTCTCAGCACCAGCCTCTCCATCCCCCATAGAAATGGCCATCTCCTTCCCTCATCAGAACCTCCCTCTCTCGGCCAACCCTCCACTCTTTGCCAAACACAAACCAGACCTACTCCCTTCCCCTGGCAAAAGAGCCAAAACTGTCCGCCCCCCACTTTTGCAAAAGAAAAAAACAGAAGCCAGCCAGCAGCTCCCCCTCACCCAGCTCTCCTTCTCTCCTCAGCCAACAGACTTTCCCTCTCAGCCGGCTCACCCTTTTCCCCTTCCTTACTGCAACTCCCCTTCATCTCCCCGCAGATCGGCCTCTACTGAAACAAACCCGCAACACAGCAGTGTTGTCCATACCGTCAACCACAGCAGCGCCGTCCACAGGTTCACCGGCGCCCTCTGCACCGTAGATCCGCCCGTTAACAACAACCCAGTAGCGGCCGCAGAAGACCGCCGCCGCGGATTTGTTACCTGTAGAAGAAAAATCAACGATCCAAGAGAAAGAGAGAAACCAAAAGAGAGCAGATTTAAAAGAGGGAGGAAGAACCGAAACTTTGCTTGCGTTTTTTTTTTCTTTTGCAGGTGACGATGGTTTTCACCACCGACAGGGAATGGAAGAGGAGAAGATGCTGAGCCAGATCCCGTTGTTTCCAGTTTCTTCCTCGCAGTGATGCGTGGAGTAGACACGACGGCACTGTTCCGGCTTGCAGAAGGCCATCCCTATAATTTCATATTGTTTTGGGGCTAATTTTTGTAAATTTAAAATTGTTTAATGTATTTTTTGTTTAGTTTTGATTTTTTTATAATTTGTATTGTGGATGTAACAAAAAAGAAAAGAAAAGAAAAGAAAAAAAAAGTATAGTGAAAGTGAATGAATGGTTAGTATTTTGTTTATGAATGTATTTTTTATGATAAAATTGCAAAAATAAAGAAGAATTTAATATTTTGATTTTCTCACGGTTAAGAATTATGAACTTATACGTATGTCGTATTTCTAATATCCGGTGAAAGAATAAAATTTTCAAAACTTCTTTATCACTTCAAAGCCACGAAGCAGCTTAACTCAGGTAGGGTACGTTAGGAGTGCTAATACCTTCCCTAACCACAACGAGTCCCTTACCCGTGAATCTCTGACAAGACCAATACACTCGGGTTCCCTAGTAGCCCTTAATTAAATACTAAGTGGTGACTCCCAATGAACCAATCAAGCGATCGACAAACGAAAAATTACTAGCCGATGCCGCGCGGGTGACATGCGACAACAATAATTTATTATCCACAATTCTTTAGGTGAATCTCGATACATCCATGAATGATCATCCAAGACTTCTATCGAACCTCTATAAAATAATGATGACAACATGTATTAATTAACTACATTAAGTAAATAAATTTGCAAAAATATTGGTTTAGCTCAAGATTATCTAACTTACTTTCAAACTTCTCTTAAATATTCATTATTAATTATCTACATACATACAAATTTATACACTAAAATTAAAACGAACCCATTAAAAAAGCCATTATTTATTTCATCTCAACATACCTAAGTTGGTAATTTGACATAAGTTTCAATAATTTACAAATAAATACAATTTTATAAAATCTAAAACAATCCATAACACGTACAAAATCATAAATCCATACTACAAGTTTGTTTTAGAAAAAAACAATAAAACAACACCCAAATAAAATACGTATATTGAAAAAAAATCAATAATAAAATTGACATTTTAAAATTGTGATAAAATTAAAAAAAATATAGATTTAATTACTAAAAATAAAAAATCTGCAATAAATCAGAACACGGATGTTATGGCTATAAAAGTTAAAGATGGATGAGTTATGTTGAGATGAGGGGGGTTTTTTAAGGGAGGTGGTTGTTTGCAGTGGGGGGGTTGTTTAGATGCAGGGGGAAGAAGAAGAAAAAATAGAGTGGAGGGTCGATGGCCAGGTCATATATTAACTATTATCGATGGAATTACCGATGAAATATTTTTGTTTGTAAATCCGTAGGCCATTCTGTGAGTGAAGTAGACACATCACTGTACGAACATCCTAGTTTGAATCCTACTGTAATTTCATCGGTAAAATCATCCATAAAATCTTTCACATCATCGCACTGCTTTATTTTTTAAAATTCTTTATATTCCGTATGTGTTTTCGTCGGTATATACCGACAAAATTTTTTTGTTGGTATATACCAATGGTTTTAGCTAGGGAATTAATTCAGTCGGTAAATATCACCGAAAAAATACCATCGGCAATTCTGTTTGTATTCGTTGAATTTCTGGTAGTGTTCATACAATTTGGATTCAAAATTGGTTTTCTAAACCCATTTTGGTCATAAACAATCCTTGCGAACCCATGATAAACATCCTTGCTTCAACATGTATTGCTTAAGTTAAATAAAAACTAAAACAACACTATTTTATCAAAAAAAAAAAAAACAACTTAAATAGAAGACTTTTATTACTTCTAAAACATTAAAAAAAAGATTTAGAATACATAATCAAACTATTACAGTAACAAAAGAGGCAAGCAGTGCATTCTAAACCTCATTTCCATGTTTGTGAACATAAATATGAATGAAAAATAAATAAAAAAAAACACTCTAAACAGGCCATGTGGACTCTATTTTTAGATTAAAAAATATACTTAGAACATTTACTTTGTTTTTACTTTTCTTTGGAAAGTTTTTGCCTCTAACAACTTACTACCCTTTCAAAACTTAAGAAACCTTTGTGTTTGTCTCATCAACCTTTACACTTAGGTTTTTTATCAAGATTTTTCATCCATCCTTTATTTTTTATTCGTTCCCCCCTCTTTTGGTTCTGATTTTCCAAGGTATTTATAGGGTTTTGCTAGTTTTTTTAATGGATTCAATCAATGATTGATCAATGTTTGGCTCTTTAATCAAAATGAGAGGGTTTTGAACAAATTTCAATAGCTGCAAGTTTTATCCTTGGCTGGTTTTGCAATAGTGGTTTTGCAATAAACTCAAAGATGGTTTTTACAAAACTTGGAGGTCAAAGTGAGGTTTTTTAGCCTTTTGATCTTAAGAAGAAGGTTTCAAGCCCTTAATAAGAACCCTTTGAGATGCTTTCAAGTGTGAACACATAAAAAAATGGTGGTTTTTGTATAATAGCTATCACAATCACAACTGACTAAGTTAACTAATTTTAAAGCCTCGTCACTGTAACTCTAATATCATCATCGTTGACTATCACCTAAAATTGATAGAGAGAACACCTTTCTTTTGGATCAAATCTTGCTCGATTTGGATGTCTGTAGCTTCACATTCATTCGTTTGAATATGTCAACTCGATTAGACAAAACAGGGTTTCTTATAAATAATGGTTGAACGACATATCTTACGATCCCTTCATTAAATATGAGTGACGCGTTATCTAGGTTAAACTCTAAAAATAGGGTTTCTTAATTTGAGTTGTGACAATTTTCACTTAAGTCTTTATTCTTCTAATTTTTTTTAATTGCACATGTGATTGCCTCCCAACTTTTAATCTCATGCAATTCCACCCTTATCAAACTCAATTGCCAGCCTCAAAATTCATCACCTTTTTCAATTAGGTCATTGGTTCTTAATTTATGCAAAATGACCATTAATTAACCATCAAACTTTTAACTATCTTCAATTTGGCCCTTGATTTTGCCAATTTAAGTCCTTGAAGTCTCGCGTCTTTTACAGTTTGGTCATTGGTTTTGAATTTTTTCAATCAAGTCTCTAATTGCCTATCAAACTTCAATATTTATCAATTAAATCCCTGATTTGACCAAATTAGCTTTTCAACATTGCAATTCAAACCCCAAACTTCAATTATTTTCAATTAATGCCCGAATTGAATCTAAAAACCAAATTTCCTTACAATTAAGCCTTCCTTCAATAAATTCAATTAAAATCAGAAAAATCCGAATTGAGTTATTAAATATTTAATTTTGATTTTTTTATTTTTAAATTGAATTTTTCTTATTAATAGGGCTTTCATCAGTCAAAATTGAACTTTTAATTTTTCAACTCTTCGTACTTTGGTCCTCCTCAACCACTCTTTGAAAATTTTCTGGATATTTTTCATATTTTTCCTATTGATGTATATTTTTTTATTTTTCTAGTTTATTTATTTATTTATTTTGTATCTTGTATATTTATTTAGGTCCCAAAATAAATAACAATAAATTTCTGAAAAACTAGTTAGAATTTAATTATCATAAAATATTTTTTTTTCTATATTTCCACCGTTTAACTGGTGGAGATATTCCCTGCAACAGTGGCGTTCGGTTTCATTATTTGATATACCAAGGTCTTCTTCTGTACGTTTATGTTTATAGCTAGGAGTACTTAGACTGTTTCCTTTCCACAGAAATCAATTCCCGCAGATGCCGACGTGCCAGGGCTGCATAAAAAAATGGATAATTTTCTTCATGGGGAAATTTAATCAAAACAAACACCGAGAGATATGAAGTTAGTGCATTGAAGTTCTTGTTAGGATTGAAATTGATGGGGTTTCGATGACAAATGCGAAGAATGAAAGAAAGATCCAACAGAAATTCTTACCAAAGATACAGTCGCCTGGTTTGGTGACCATTTTAACCACTCTTTGTAAATTCGTCCACATATATTTAAATAACTACAATAGCATGTATCAAGATTTAAAGCAGTCATGTAAGATCTTAATGTAGTCTCATCAACGAAATTATATATATATATATATATATATATATATATATATATATATATAATTGCTATAAATTGTTATAACTAAACCATCAACCTAACATTGTAGTATTTACGTAAATCTTAGTTTTAGAAGTTGTGGAATACCAATACTTTTTTTTTGGACATCACAGCCCAATCTTTCACAGTGTCGAATTAATTGTAATGATTTACATAAACTATTGAATCAACGAGAGTACCTACTACCTCGAGTTATGATAAGATAATACGTTAGAAACTAATATAAATTATATCTTGAGATCTAATAATATAAATTATATTTTGAAATCTCACCTAACAGTTTAAACTATTGGGTTGAACTAATTCTTTGACATGATATCAGAGTCTTGATGACCA
>Ga0325414_1000139_pt1 | contig 46374 bp, 23 predicted proteins | sample PopdelMetagenome_8_FD_206183 | JGI IMG/M metagenome (GOLD analysis project Ga0325414, IMG submission 206183) | Populus deltoides microbial communities from Bellville, Georgia, United States - Leaf-PdKOR-R3 | ecosystem: Host-associated > Plants > Phyllosphere > Phylloplane/Leaf | place: USA... | reverse complement strand
AATAATAATAATAATAATAATAATAATAATAATAATAATTTAAGAATTTTGATAGATGATGGGATTGTATAGAAAATAGATGAAATTAATGTTAAAGAGTGAATAAAACATGAAACTTTTATATTTTCCTTTAGTTTAAATTTCGGCCAAATATATATATATATATATATATTAATTTGAATGATGAAATGAATTATGTTACAATGTGAGAATTTGAAGAATTGGAAGAAAATTTACACAAAAAAAAGAAGGAAATTTTCATGTTTCTCTTTAAATCTAATTTTTTGGCAAATGAAAGGATAATTGGAAGGATTTCATATATTGATTGTGTTAATATGAAAAGTAGAATAATGATATTAGTTAAAGTTTGATATGAATGAATAAACTTGATTAAGATTTTTGAGTGAGAAAGAGTGTGTGTGTGTGTGTGTGAAAAGAAATGATGTGATATACTTGTCAATCCAGGAGAGGCTGCTAGGCCAACACCGCAACATGAAACTTTAGCTCGAGCTCAGTCGTCAGGTGATTACACGGTGCCCGAATTTATTATTGATCAATATGTATTTTTATCTGATTAATTATGGTTGATGGATTAGTAATTGTTATATTGTTTACTTGAGGAAATAAGATATGCGATGTGATGAACTAATTCCTAGATTAATGAAATTAGTGCCCTGGTGAATGGACGTAATAAGGAATTAATTTCTTGGTTAATAGGATTAGTGGCCTGGTGGCAAATGGATGTGATGAGAAATTAATTCCCTTGTTAATGGGATTAGACATTGATGAATGGGTACATGATTGAACTAATTTTCTAAATTGATGGAATTAATGCTTGTTGAATGGATGAGTGATAAATTAATCACTTATTAGTAGAATTAATGCCAGAGTTAATGGAAGATAGGAATAATTATATTTTTGGTTGATGTTCAAAAAACAAAATTAAAGATTATTTTGAAATTTAATTGAAATATATAGTACTAGATGAGCAAATTAATTTAATGATCTTATGAGTAAATTTTCAAAAAGAAAGGAAGAAAGTAATAATGAATTTATTGATAATTTATTTTATCTGTATAATCAAATTATTGTATTAAATCAACTTTCAAGTACATCCCTCTATTAGACTAAACAATAAATTAGTTTCCTTATATTTTGTTGGGTATCATTTTGTAATGAATGAATTTACTATTTTGTTATGTAATATAAATTTTAGAATTTAATGTGTTAATAGTTTATCAAAAGCTTTTTTTAGTATAATTTTAATTATGAATTTATTCTTTAATTATGTATTTATTTTAATTATAATTTTGTTAATGGTCCTTATTTGTAAATCTTTGAATTATGTAATGTATTTCATTTATAATTTGTAGAATAATTCATTGAATTGCATCTATATAAATGTGTGATATTGATTTGTTTAAACATGTGTGAATTTGATTATTGAGAAATTGTAAAGTAATGAGAGGAGGAAGTCCTGGATGATAGGACGAGTAGGAAATTTGATAATTGGGAATTATAGAAGAAGAGTCGATAACTTGATACCAAAAAATACAAAGAAAGCTCTGCCAGATTTTTGATTGATTGCAAGGAAAAAAAATTACTCTGATCTTAACTGAATTATTATGTCCTTGCTCTTTATTTTTTAACATAAATTTTAGGGTTGTTACAGTTGGTATTAGAGCCCTGGTCTGGATTCAAGAATTAAATTGGAATCTGATAAGTATCAAATTGGTTCAAGGTAGTGCTCATAAGACAAGGTGAGATGGCGGATCACTCTCCAACATGGGAACGAGGTCAAGATCCCGGATTAGAGCATAGAGAGAGAGAGAGAGAGAGAGAGAGAGGATTCTTTGAAGGATTCGGTCTCTCATATACCTGCAACACCTCATCTAAGAGAGGTGCCTCCTCTAACAACAGTAGTGCTAGCAACAAACCTTGCACCATATTCTGATTGTGGGAGATGTAATAGAGATGATGTCTCACCAACACCCCTAGTGGCACCAGCAACATAGGTACCACAAGTTGCCCGTACACCGATGGACAATGTGGTTACATTGGTTCGAATAATGAAGAGTATGTAAGAGTTGGGATGTGAGTCATTTTCAGGAAAGCCTGATGCTAAGATAGCAAGTAGATGACTACGTACAGTAGAGGACATTATGGAGCAAATTTAGGTGACAGAGGATTTATGAGTAAATTATGCCACTCATTTACTATCAGATAGGGCATGATCTTGGTGGGATACAACGCGGTTTAGGAGGCCCGCGGGTCTTAAACATGGGCTGAATTTAGAGTTCAATTTGAGAACTAGTTTTACTCATCATAACATTGAAAGATGAAGGAGCAGGAGTTTCTAGCTTTGAGGTAGGAGGGTATGACAGTACTTAAGTATGAAAGGAGATTTCATGATCTCTCCATGTTTGCTCCACAGTTTATTCCCATCAAATAGTACATGACTGACAAACTACAGGATGAATTACGCTGATATTTAAGACAAGACATAATAACACTTAGATTTGGGACAACCAGAGAACTTATACAGGCAGCATAGGATCTTGAGACATGTATAATTGAAGGGTAACAAAGTCAGGTAGAGGTGGGTAAAAGAAAGGATATCAATTTTTCCTCAAGTAGACCTTCCCTTTCTAAAAATGGTAAGGGACAGTTCAACTGGTTTATGAAGAAGAGAGGAGTAGTGTCTAGGCCTATTCAGAAAAAAAAATTACTAGTAATCTTAATATCCAAGGTGACGACTATTTATGAGTTCATTTACCTTACACATTAAAAGTGAATAGCAAATAAATTGAAAATCAAATTGGGCATTTTTTAGAATTTCATGTATGTAAGCCTAATGGGCTTTTAAATTTGAGCTAAATCTCAATGGGTTTTATAAACGTGTTATAAAACCCTAAAATGCATGCAATATATATATTTATGTAAAAAATTCTAAAAACATTAAAGTTTTTTTTTACAATGCAAAAACATGCAAAATGATTTTTTTTTTTCAATATTTTTGAAGGACGTGTGGGTATCACGCCTCTACCTATCTATTATTATTGAAATCAAACCGTGATCGATGTTTATGCCTTTGAGTAAACTAATTTTATAAAATTCAACCTCAAGAACACCCATCTAAGTCCATGCCAAGGTTTAACTGGACCACCCTGAAAACTATTCAATCAAGTCTAAAAATAATTATTAAAATGAAACATGTGGGTATCGTGCATTCACCACTCTACTAATGCTGCAATCAAACTGAGATCGATATTTATGCCTTTGAGTAAATTGTTCCATAAAATCTAGCCTTGATGATATAAGAATGAAAATGCTCATTAAGTCTATTAAAGCATGATATCGAGGTTTAACCAGACCACCTTGAAAATTATCTAGTCAATTTTAAACATAATTATTAAAATAAAACGTATGGGTATCGTGCCTTAACCTCTCTACTAATGTTGCAATTAAAGCTTGATCGATATTTATGCCTTTAAGTAAACTGATTTTATAAAATCCAGCCTCAATTATATAAGGATGAAAATGTTCATCTAAGTCATCAATGCATGATGTCGAGGTTTAATTGGACCACTTTAAAAATTATTCAATCAAGTTTACACATAATTATTAAAATGATTATGTCGTTGTATGTAAATATGTTATATAAAAAATACAAGTTAACTTACTTGTTGAGCCTATATATATCCTCGAAATGATGTTTATACTATAATTGCCATATCAAGAAATCATTAAGACCTAGATACAATGATAACTCGTTCTCTTGTAAACCGCGAAGTTCTAAAGAAGATCCACCTCTTCTAGTTTGTACTGTGATGTGTACTTTTATTGATTAAAGGATAAAAGTACACAATAATCATAGATAAATCAATTATAAAGTTTTACTTATGTTGTCCACTTTAACATGTTTTCCTATTATGAACTCTTTCAATGCAAAATCCATATTTATTTCATGTATGCCTCTCTTTATAATCCATCTTGTTATACAAACAAGTGGATCTATATCGACCCTTTTCAACCCTCTATTTAGTTGGATATTCAACTAGTGGCTTAGTATAATCAAGCCATAATGATAGGTCAATTAAGGGTTCAAAATAAGAACGATATGAATCTCTGTAATTGGTGTTAAAAAATAAAGGGTCAAGACATTATTCAAAGTTAATGTTTTGCAATATACAACATATAATGAGGTGTGAGCATGACTGATGGTAAAGTTTTTATTTATTAGAAGGTAAAGCAAATTGTCTGTCAAACTTCTCTTTAACTACCTGTTCTAGGAGGTCTCAACTTGAAACACGTCATCTATAAGATTAAATATACCCATGAAATATGCTTTTGATTTTGTCGTATCAACAAGTAGTTCAGTCAATACCTATAGCTGCCACAACACACCACATCAAATAGAATCCTTAACTTTGACTCTTTGCTTAATAAAACATTTATTAGACCTATAGAAGATCATTTACATTTTAGTCATTACAAGCAAGTGCAAACACCTTTCAAGACATTGTTGAAAACCTTGGACAAATTAGTGGTCATATTTCCATGATGACCACCATTATCATATAAGAGTGTCCTCTCTCTTTCGGTTCAACTTCAAGCCATTATTTGATTTGATTATCCCTGTCAATCATATCATCATATATATTATCAAAATTCCTTCACACATGTTCTTTGCACATCTTCAAATCTTTTATTGAAATTATTTACAAAGTATCGTAAACAATAACGATGATACCTATTTGACTTGGGTCATATCCATCCCATTAAATTCTTAATTGTTGCATGTCTAACTAAAATTATATATAATCTAGTATGTCCATCTATGACAAGTCGGCGAAGCAAATATAAGAACCATGTCCAGTTACTGTTCATTTCTTATTCAACCAAAGCATAACACAATAGAAAAATCTTGTTATTCACGTCATACTCTAATTAAGATTCTTGCCTTGTACTTCCTATACAAATGAGTGTCATCAATAATTATTATGAGCGTAAAACAAGATTAAAACCCTTGAATTGAAGCTTTAAATGCCTAAAATACTCTTTCAAATATTATTGTATCATCATCAACCATCTTGTGAACCCACTCAATAACTATATCTGTATTTAATTCTTGGAGAATTAATACCATCTTAGGAAGCATTTGAAAAGACTCCTAAGTAGACCACACAACTACTTCAATACTTTATGTTTAACTACCCAAACCTTTTTATATGAGATACCATACAAAAAATTTATATGGATAATAGCTTGAATGGTTGTGATTTTAATGCTTATTTAAACTTTAATAGTGTTCAACATCATAATAGCAACAAAAACTGAGTCAATCTAATAGTGGGCTTGTATAACCATTGAGTTATGAAATGTGTGTGGCTTTTTCTATTTTAAAATCTCAAATGAATTAAAATTCTTGTGATATCTCCAATGTAAATACCATGGCATGTTGATTCATGCTTACACTGTAACTAGCATAAGTTGTGGTTAGTGTTGCAATTTGTATTGTAATGAATTTTTTTATATGTAATCGTTTTCCTATATTAATTAAATCAACCTTGGTTCAAAATATTTGTCTAACCTCCAATTAAATCAATCAATGCCTTTTCATATAAGTAGAACCACTACTATACTCAAATTCAGGAACGAGATGTCTCATTATTTGGTTTATTGGCTCACCTTGCTCATCTTCCTCAACCGCTTCATCAACATGAAAATCATCTTCCTTATTGATAAGTACTTAAAAATTTATTTATATTAATGTTTTATATCATTATATTGAACTTAAAAGAATTATTAAATTCTCTAACTTAAACATGTCTTATAACAACAAATCTGATAATAAAAGATATAATAAATTTATAATAAATTCTTGGTTTTAATACAGGACTAATTAATGTGTTTAATTATTGAAATTGAGGTTTATATGAAGAGACAAGGAGAGGGTCAGGCTTAGAGAAGAAATCCTAGTTGGGCTAGTTTTATTTAAGCTAGAATACCATTCGGTTTTTGGCTTATACTCGAAGCTATTGACATCAGATTTAGGTGTGGTTTATCTTGATGGAAATATAAGATGTAAGTCTAAAATATTCATGCAGATCCCAAGACTCAATACTTTCATTTTTTTAGTTCAAATCTTAGTAATAAAAGAGAAGTCTAAATATGTCCCGCAGCCCAGACATTGTTTGGTGTTTAGCCCATATATAAAGTTCTAGAAGTTCAAATAAGCTCATTTTTTTTGTTGGAAAGTTGAGACAAGTACCTACAACTTTCATAAACACAACATGTTCATATTATGATCGTATCAATGACGTTTTGTCCATCCACTAAAATCAATAATTAGCCACCATCAATAAATTTAAATTTTAGCATATAAAAAGAGGTATTTGCCATTCATTTATACATTTTGGTTTTCATATCAAGATTCATGCTCTTGTTCTTATTCTCTGTATTTTTTTTTTGTAATATTCAAGTTTTATTTCAAGTTATATTATCATTAATCTCTTGTTTATGCTAATCATTTTATTTATTATACTTAGTTAATTTATATTATAGCTATATTTTTATCTTGTTTTTTTTATGTTTTTGTTTTTAATTATGTTTAGTTAGATTTATAGTTGCTAGGGTGAAATATTACACTAATGGTGTAAGAATAAGCATAGTACAAATTCAAAATGGACTTTAATGTTTAAATTCAAGAAAGTTTGCTATTAACATGTATTATCTTAATTAATGTTAAAACCCTATTTGTTAAGTGATGAGTCTGGATTTATGGTGGATAATTCTTTGCACAACAAATTTTTTATTCTTTCATAGCCTATTGCATGAAGAACTGACACCTATGCTATGAAAGAATTTTGATTTGTTCTTAACATAAATTAACACTATGAATACTTGACAACATTTAAAAGTGTTGGTGTTACTCAAATAAGATAATTAAAAATAATTAATATAATCATGTTAAAACTTAAAATGAGTCATTAATGATAAATAATTCGATCAAAACCTCTTTTGTGTGTGGTTTTCAGTAAAGTAATAGAAAGAATTTGAACTATACTTATTTAAAATATTATTAGTGGATCCTTTAACCTTGAAAATTATTTTATCTATGTTAAATATTAATATCACATCTTTTAGATCTCTTTAACTTTATTTATTTTGTTATTTATGGTTATGTATCTTTAACCTCTCTATGGATCGACCCCGATCTTGCCGAATTATTTATTACTTTGTCACTCTTGCATTTAAGAAAAGACATCAATTATTTGATTATGTCACGCATCACCTGGTTCAGATTCATCATAACAATATAAAATAGTTATCATGCCTAACTAAGTTTCTATATACATAATTTTTTGAGCCCATATTAGGTTCATTACATCACCACATGTTTTAATGGGACCAGCTATCTACGATGCTTGTTTGGCTATTTGACTGTAATTCAAGACTCAAGTGAAATCCAAACTCGAGGAGTTTCCTCTTTTAGGTATATTATTCAAGTAGAGCTCTATCATTTGTAATCTATTTGAGGTAGTTAACCCAATCATTGCATTAAATCTCACATCACTAACAATGGACACATCAATATAACAACTTGGGTGGCCCCCACCTAGCATCCTCCAAGTCATGTCAATTTTAATTTTAGACAAATTCCACCCAATCCCTCTATACATTATATTTTTTAGTTTGATAAATGAATTGTCTAATCTCACTCGTTACTTGTTTTATTGTAAATGATACCATTATCAATATTGATGATGGTACCACTATAATAACATAATAATCCCACTGTGGAATATATATTATGTGAGAAAAAAACATAACAAAACACAATGTTAATTTATCAATATAGCAAATTCATCGAGTTACATCATTTCAATGGAATTTTAATAAACAAAACCCTAAACCTAAACATGATCAATAAAACCATAATTCATAACATTTATTAAAAAATAACATAATTTATAAACTCAATTAAGGTAATTTAAAGCTAATTAATATAATTTATAATTAATGTAACTTTAACCCTAACATAATAAACATAAACCTAAATTTATTGATTTTCTCACTAAATAATGCAATTTATAAACTTAATTGACTATTTTTATATCTAATTAACATAAAATTATTTTAATTTAAGCAAAAATAACACAAACCCTAAGATAAATCCTAAAACCTAAACTTTATAAAATTCACAAATTAACCCAACAAAACATCAAATTAATGGGGGGGGTGAATTATACCTAAAACTGATTAAATAGAGGTCTTATAGGTGGTGTTGGTGGTGAGAGAGACTTACTATCGTGGATGTAGAGATATAGAAAGAACCAATGATGAAGAGAGAGAAAGATAATGCTTGTATAGTGAAGGGAGAAAGAAAGAGTATTTTTTGTTGCAGAAAGAGAGAGATCAAAAGGCTAAAAATATGAACAATGTTGGGGAAGAGGGAGAAAAAAAGGGAAAAGGGTTTTGAAATTTTAATTTGAGTAGTCGTGCATTCACTACATATGATAGGTTATTTATGGATTACAAGCATAGTGTTGTCATGACTATGCTAGTTTGGGAGACATTTTTTGCCACTATGCTAATGTGGGGAAAAAAAACTATTTGCATGTATAACCAGAAGTTTGCTCCGTCTATATGCATAGTATGGTTTGATGTTATAACATATACTAAAATGCTAAAAAGAATCACTACAACACTTTTTTTTTTGTGCTCTATTTTTTTTTTAATTACATCATTCTAAGTACAAATTGATGACTAATTTTTCAAATTTTGTTAAGAACTAGAAAAATTCAATGATAGGGGACCAAAGTGAAACACATGAAGAAATATAATGACCAATATAATATTCTGAGGCAAAGTTCATTTTGGTCTAAAAGTTTATTTTTTTTATTTTTGGTTTGTTAAGTTATTTTTGTTTGCCAATTATGTCCTTTTCTAGCCTAATTACATGGAATAATTCTGGAAATTACAGTAAAAAAAATCAAATTAAAGGTCTGAGAACCAATAAGTAAAGGATGGATAAAATTGATGGCTATTTATACGTGCTTGCCAAATTTTATTTAGTCCTAAAGTTTATTTTTTCAATTCTAGTCCTTGTATGAGATAGAAATAAAGATCCGTTGAAAAATGATATTGAAAAGAGAAAGCATTTGGTTGTCACAATTCTGACAATAAAAATGACTAAAATTTATATCGAAGGATTCCATTCAATAAAAAGAGTTGTATAGAGGTGGCTTTAAACCTTAATCTTTCCTAGAAAAAGAAATTAGGTTGAGAGAGAAAAATTTTCTTGGTTTGATTTTGTATTTTTAAGCCATTTTTTAAGGTTGTTTATCATGATAAAATGTTTTTTTTTTGTAAGATTATAAAGATATTTATGAGGTGTTTTTAGGCCAATATAGATGAAAAATTGGATTTTTCAAAACCATAAAAGCCGATCCCAAATTTTAAAACTATCCGAGTGAGGACCAAAATCTAGATAGGAAGACAACGCATCGTTTGATTCTTTATTTTTTAAAACACAAAAGTATGTTTAAAATAAACATGGGGCATAAGTAATGTAAAAGCACGCTATGTCTAAGTGGTAAAAGAGACAACCTTAAAAATTATTATGCTAAGATTGCACAATTCAAATCCTAAATGATGGTTTTTTTTTTAAAAAAAATTCACACCTTTTCTTTTAATACTAAAAGCCATGCTCGCGCGATGTCGTGGGCTTGTGGCATACTTGTGTGTTATTGTAAGTTTGTGAAAAAAATCATAAAAAAATAAAAACAAATCATATAGAGAAAAACTGTTGCAATCCACAATGTTTTCAAGGAAAAAATTACAAATCTAAATTCTCAACCAGGTTAATATTAAAAAAAATAAAATTGACAGATAATTTTGGAAAAAATCGTAACAAAAAAAATGAAAGGAAAAAAAACATGCAGAGAAACACTATAGCAATCTATAATGTTTCATGAGGAAATCTACAGTTATAATTCTCAACCAGTTCAATATTAAAAACAATAAAATCGATAAAGATATTTTAAAAAAATCATAAAAAAATATCATGTGGGGAAACACTGTAGCAATCCACAGTGTTTTAAAGAAAAAAACTACAAAGCTAAATTTTCAACCAGCTCAAAATGAAAAAAATAAAATCGACAAAGATAATTTTGAAAAAGAAAACAAAAAAAAAACCATAAAAAAACCATGTGGAAAAACACAGTAGCAATCCATAATGTTTTTAAAAAAAACTACAAATATAAATTCTCAACCAGCTCAATATTAAAAAAATAAAATTGACAAAAATAATTCTGAAAAAAAACACAAAAAAAAGAAGAAGATAATTTTGGAAAAAAAAGCAAAAACAAACATGAAAAAAAACATGTGAGGAAAGTTAAAGCTAATTCTCAACCAGCTCAATATTTAAAAAAAAATCGACAAAGATAATTTTGAAAAAAAACAAGTGGGGAAACACTGTAGCAAAACAAAAACCATGTGTGGAAACATTATAGCAATTCACAGTGTTTTAAAGAAAAAAACTACAAAGCAAAATTTTTAATCAACTCAATATGAAAAAAATAAAATCGACAAATACTATTTTCGAAAAAAAAATTCATAAAAAGAAAAAAACATGTAGGGAAACATTATAACAATCAATAATGTTTTAAAGAAAAAAACTACATAACTAAATTCTCATCCAATTTAATAATTAAACAAAAAATCAACAAAGATAATTTTGAAAAAAAACAAAAAAGAATAAAAAAAAAAGAAGACAATCTTGAAAAAAAAAACATGTAAAAACAAAAAAAAGGAAAAAAAATAAAATGTGGGGAAAAATTAAAAAAGAAAAAAAAGAAGAAAACAATCTTGAGGAAGAAAAAAAGAAAAAAAACAAAAAACAATTATGGAGAATACTTTCCTCACATGTTTTAATAATTTTTTTTAACACATACAACATTTTTAACATTTCAAATGCAACCTTATCTCTTTTTATGTTTTGAATATTAGTTCAAGAATTCAAAATGTTTCCATATAATTTTACTTTTTAGTTTTTTATTTATTTTATTCTTTTCATTTAACTTTTTTAGAAGCCTAGCCACATTGAGCCATTATAGTTTTTTTTTTTATTTTTTTTAAATTTCTTTTCTTTTCAATTACATTCTTTAACATTTTTTTTAAAAAAACTCTTCTATTTTTGTTATCATATATTTAATTAAAAAATTAATTTTTTAAAATAAAATTATTAAATCCAATGAGGTCCATGACCCGTGTTTGACGCATTAAGCCAAGAAACCTGAGTTAATTTAATATGTTGTTGTTTCTCTTTTTTTTCCTCTTTTTTTGGCTTTCATTTTTATTTTTTAACTTTAAAAGAAATATCTATTTTTCATCATATATTTAGGTAAAGAATAAATTTAAAAAATAAAATTTTGTAATCCAATAGAATTTATGATTCAAGTCATGAGTTTAGCGGGTCAAGTCATAAAATAAAAATCAATTCAATATATCATCGTTTCAATATTTTTTGAAATATATTTTGAATTAGTTTTTATTACATATTTCATTTTGGTTTCTTATATATTTTGTTTTGGTTTCTAATTGATTTTGATCTTTTTTTAAAGAATTATCATAATCTCAAAACCCTCATAAGTTTAAGAGATTAATAATAATAATAATAAAATAAATACATCTTCATGTCAAATACTTTATAAATCAATATTCTTAATTTGTTTTTGGTTTTTTTTTTTTTTTGCAACCAACAGCTTGACATGAAGATAAAACGCACCGGTTTTGGTCATCCTCGTCTTACTTGGCGCCAATTAATTAGTATTTTAATTTTTAACCAATGAAATGAGGAGAGAATCGAGATTGGAGTACTGAAGGCTCGAAGTTCACGAATGGAGAAAGACAAAAGGGTGCCCTGTTTAAACGAAGGAACCAAAGCCGCAGAAAAGGACACCAGAGACCTCCAAAGTCCAAGCATACCTTCTTCTTCTTCTTCTTCTTATGAATTCGTGAATCAAAATCCATTTTTACCTTTGTTCGCTACTTGATGGAAAATCGATTCCAATGGAATCATCTTCAACGGCTACTAGATTCCGATTCAGAGAATCCGAGAATTCAAACGACTCCGACTCCAGCAGCTCTTCCATTTACTCTGACAGCGGCGACCACGACTCCAATCTCCATTCCATGGCCGGAAAGGTAATTATAAAGTTTAAAGTATATATTTTGTTTTTTCAAATTTTATTCTTAGCACATAAGGAATATATAACTTAAACTATTAAAAGAAACTGACAAAAGGATGCAATTGAGTACATGTATACAGGTTTGGGACAGATACACACACACACACACACACAAGAATTTGATTTTCTTTTGTTTTTATCTTCTTTGATTTTGTAGGGAATAAAGCGCCTTTGTGCGGAATTATTGGAGATACAGGCATTATCGGATGATGATTTTCATCGAAACATCTTCTCTAATTATTCTGCGTTTCTCGGGTAAAAATTCATCTTCTTGTTCCTCATTTTAGTGTAAAAGGATCTATCCTTTATCTATCTATATATTTTCTGAATTTGTAGAGTATTTGAGGAAGTAAAGGACATGGAAAAGGAGCTGATGAAACTTAAAACGCAAGTTTCTACACAGAAAGGGCTAGTAAAAGAATTGATTGACGGCGTGTACTTGAAGTTGTTATCAGAGGAAACAATGGAATCAATCATTGAAGAATCTGAAATGGACGAGCCACCTCCCTCAAATCAGTTGGAGGTTCACATCGATGACATTTTAGAAATTCTGGACACTCTGCTGTCAGAAAACAGGATAGATGAAGCAATAGCCATTTTAGAAACGGAGGAAGAGAATTTTAAAAGAGTGGAGGTTGAATTAGGCGATGTGCCATCGGATGTTTTGATGCTATACAAGTCTGTGATTTCTGAGAGGAAAGCAATGCTTACGTTGGAATCAACTCTGGTGGCTGAAAATCCAAGAATAAGTGCCCCTGAACTTCAAAAGGCGCTGGTTGGAATCTGCAGACTAGGTGAAAGTCATCTTGCAACTCAGTTATTGCTGAGGTTTTATCATTCGCGTATTGCTCGTGGAATACATGATTTGCAGAATTCAAAGGTGTTTTTACATGGGGTGTACATCAGGGAACTTTCGAGGTTTGTTTTTTCTATGATTTCTCAAGCTGCGAGGAGCTTTATGAAGCTGTATGGAGAAACTTCTCCCTTTTCTTCAGAATTTATTCTGTGGGTCTATGAAGAAATTGAAGTCTTTGCTGTTTCTTTTGCTAGATATGTTATATCTGTCTCAGAGGTAAGCAGCAGACTGTCCACAGCTGTAGAATCTGTGCAATTTGCGTTATCATATTGCTCTTTGTTAGAATCTCAGAGATTGGTGTTGAGGCCATGTTTGATTGAGCATGTTCGCCCTTGTATGGAAGATGTTCTTCTGATACATGTAGACCATTTTAAGAAAGTCATCGGCATCTTCACTGCAACTGATGCTTGGGTTTTAGGTAGATATCTTCTGTCTGGAATTTTAAATGAAAGCTGCTCTTCTAATGTTATTGGGGAACGACCAGAATATTGCCTTCTCACCAGTAGCGGCAGGAAGTTCGTAACTGTGTTGCAGGTTTGCTTGCTTATTTACAGTAAAAAAGTATCATAAGTGAGAGGTCGGCTGCCTATTGAATTGTTTTCTGCGCTATATTTACTAATCAACTGGATATAAAGAACCCTTTTTTTTTTTTTTTCAATTCAGCAGCTTTAAATCTCATCTAAGCTAACTTCTTGGAACTCTCAGAGACTGCCATGGGTTTTACAGCATACATACATATTTATACAGTGTTGATTAAACCAGTATACCGCGGGCTACAATGAGAGCTCCTAATGTTAAATCCATTTTTTTTGCTGTCTTTATTTTGGAAAAACTCACAAGGCACAGTTGCCAATATTAGCAGGGAACCTGTTGGATTTCTGGGGGCAGATTTAGTAAATTTAAGAACTCAAATACCCTTTATTTATCTCCTTTTGGTGTCATGACACAATTTTATTCTTTTGAACTGACAAAGATTACGAAACATGCTCATAGTGTATGCAATTCTGCTAATATCTTTTTTTTTTCTTTTGGTTCAGGCTATCACTGGAGATGTTACCCCTTTGATTGCACTTCAATTGGAAGATTCTATCCTCAGAGGACTCATGAACCTCTTCTCAGAGTACATAGCTATCCTTGAAAGAGCCATCACCTCTAAAACAAATGATTCAGGCATAATTTTAGCAGAGACAGTGCCTCAACAAGTTTCTATTCTGGCAAATCTATCAACACTTGAAAATCTATTCTCTAGCTCTATTTTAAGTGTTTTTGGAAGCAACAATCCAATTGATTCTAGGCTAATGAAAAACCAGTCAGTTGGTTTTCATCAGCAGGAACTTGAAAGTCGTGTACTATTCGTTCAAGATGCATCTGCTAGGCTAAAAGCTCATTTCTTCCAGCAATTTGTATGCAGAATGATGTCTCCTGAAATTGGCTGTAAGACCCCCCAAAAGTGCATGGACAGTGAGGTTGATCCTGGCCTGGTTCATGATTTGGTGCCCTCTGTTGCCTTTCAGGTATATTTTCTTCCTTTAGAGAGGAAATTGATGACCTTGCATTTATAAAGCATTCACTAAGTGCTATTGTAGTCCCAGTTAAAAGAGAAAAGGGGAAAGGGAAAGGGAGGAAGAAGGGGAAAAAAAAAAGAAGAGGGAAACTTGTGTTATAGGTGGCCCTATTTTTTTGTTATGCATTAGGTAGGACAGGGTAAGAAATAAAAAGTTCTAAAGGTTTATATTCATTAGTCAATTTCTTTAAGTTGTCTGTTGACAAAATTCTACTCATACTGTTCTCATTTTGGTGTGCACCAACCAGGTGCTGTTTCTTGAACTGAGAAAACTAGGTAAACTTACAGACGAGGATGTTTTTGAAATGGATTGGTTGATGGAGCTAATGAGGGAATTGATTGAGGCCATATTTGTTTGGATTTCAAACGACAAAGAGATATGGGGGAATATTGAAGAAAATTTGAATTTGGAACATCCTGACATTCTGAATCAGGTATGTGCTATTGTTTTATGCTTGGAGAACTGCTTATTGCTAGTTTGTTCTTGTATCTGCTCAAATTTTGTTGTTCATTATCGAGTTTTGCTGTAAGTTGACCAATTTCCTGCATTTTGCTGTAAGTTGACCAATCACGTAAACTGTTTCTGCATTTTGCTCAATTTCCAGCGAGTTCTAAAAATTATAGTCAGTCAGATAAAAAACTTGATACCAATTCTTCTTTTCATACCTCTAAGATTATTATACTTTGTGTTGGCGAGATTTTGAGTGAACTTCTCAATTTTGGTAATGAATATGTATTTGGTTCACACATAAAAAGTCGTCAAACCATAAATCCCTTGGTTCTTAAGCTTTGTTATTCTGTCATTTGTTATTGTGATTCTTAGGCATTAACTCAATGTTTTCCATTTATGTCTAATGTCTCTGAAACAGTTCGTTCTGGACATGCATTTTCTGGCGGAAATCATAAGGTTTGGAGACTACTTCTCCACTAATCCCTTGGTTCCTGCAACTCTCATGAAATCAGTATTCGATTCAGCAGGACTGGATCCTACAAGGTAATTCTTTGAGTTGATATTCTGGTGATCGATCCTGGAAAACCATCATTACTTTGTTTATAATACGCGTGCGCACTAAAACAATTTTTAGCTTCGATGTTTCTACTTGTTTTGTTCTAGAATCATTATAATACTGTTTATCAAAAAAAAAAAAAAAGTCTGATGATATTGTGCTTTGGATATGTATGAGCTAAGCCTCTCAGGTCTTGCATCTAGTAATTTAAGAATTTACCTCTTCCAGATTCCATGTTATAAGAATGGATGTTCTGATCTGCCATTTCACATCACTTGCACGGAAAAATAAATTATAATGTTTTAGGATTGTTGCCATTAATATGTAGCAATCATGAAAAAAGCATTTGCAACCTACTCTAGAAAAGGAGGGATACCATTGTGAAAAAGGCTACAATAGTAGATGGGTATTGTCAAACAAGTTGCACCAACCATTGACAAAATAATGCAACTCATGTGCTGCCACCATTAATGCCATAATTTATGGCCAAGTTGTCTCATCATTCATGCCTATAAATAGAGGCATAACTTAGAGAGTAAAACGAGAGAGTGTGAAGAGAAGAGAGGAAGAGAGAAAAAGGAGTGGCTGCCAAGGGCAACAGCCCTGCTGCCTTGTGCAACAGTGTGTAAGCAATAAGAGTCGAGAGAGGAAGTGATCCTCCTTCTCCATGCGTGTTGTAATCCTTTCTCGATCTATCTCTAATAATATGGACTCCTCCCGTGGATGTAGGCGGTTTGCCGAACCACGTTCAATATTGTATCAGTGTACTTAGCCTCCAATGGGCAACTATCAAAACATCACCAGTCGAACCTACAATTGGTATCAGAGCATATGGTTTAGAGTGGGGTTTGATCTTTGCTCAAAACTGAAAGAGGTTCAAATGGTGTTTTGACCATACCACTATGAAGAGTAAGAAGAGAGGAGCACACTGGTGAAAACAACGCAAAATTCTGGCGTGGGACATGTCCGCACATGCCAACACGGGCCGACGAGAAGGCTGCCTACACGTGACGACGCGCCCCACGCGAAGCCATGCGTCTTCTTCGCCCGAATGGGTTGACCCAAACCGAATACCAGTTAACCCGACCCACGTGACTGACCCAGATGATGATGACATCAGCATGATGTAATTATGGCGTCAATATGCACAGTTGGCATACCATGTCAGCGACCAGTCATCTGACACATCAGCAAAAGTGGGACCTACCAACTATGTCATCAGCCGCGAGCTGAGCTGAGTTAAGTCGAGTCGAGAGCAGCCTAGCTGAGTTTGAGCCGAGCCGCGAGCTGAGGGATAGGATCAAATGTAGCTGATCCTAGGTGCAACCGGATTTGAGATTGAATCTGGGTTGTTCATCAGGCCAGAATTGTTTTGATCAAATCTTAGTCATCTGAAATGCGATTTGGATGATTTTAGATTTGTTTCTAGCTAATTTGATTGTTTCGGATGCAATTGTACAGTCCAATTGTGAAGATTAAGAACGAAAGTGGTGGTGGTTAATTATTAAAAGAGATTGCCCGATTATGAGGCATCTGAAGGTCATCATGGTGGTCGATGGAGATGAAGAAGAAAAAGTCTCACATGTTTACCAAATTACGTGTGTTGAACTGCTAAGTGGGGAGATTTTAATTTCCTTGAAGGAAGGCAAAATTGGAAAACTCTGGACACTCGATCATATGGACGATTTGAGGTGGAGAGTGGAAAGTGATAAAGATCAATCTTGACGAATCTAGGTACTGGTAGTCTCGCCAGATGTTGAGAAATCAGGTATAAAACTAGGATACCCCAGATCACTTGTAAAGGAAAGCTGTAACAAAGCTAGCAAATGGTTGTATATACGGAAAGATAGTACGGTGGATAGACACGTTCTAAGAAGTTATGTCTAGGAGATTGAGTTTTAAACGGGACCGATGTGACCCCTCCAAATCTTTCCTAGGAACTTGCTTAGTTGAAAGGATCATCCACACAGTACTATTTTCGTATATGTAACAGTTTGTAATGAAATTGTTGAAGACTAGCAAGATGACGGCATAGGGGAACAGTTGGGTTCCATATGTTCAAGGATATGATGGAATGATGATTTCTCCAAAGGTAGATTTGGTGATTGTGATTTCTTGAAGGGAGAATTGATGAAGACCCTGATAATGGAAAAGAAATACAACAAGGGGATAAAGATTGGTATCATATTTTGACTTGGATGGGTGTTGTGACAAATGAGCTACTGCCAAACATGAAAGCAAGGAATATGAAGAAATCTGGAGAACATAAATTGCATGAGGGCACGCAGAAATTATGCAGGAGTACCCGTAGGATCCAACGAGGTATTGTGATGAGACAATAGGTGCAAGGAGAAGAAGAGTTCCCAGATGAAGCTCAGAGCAGAAACTGTGTGAAAAGTTGTACAACAAGAAGTCTCTTGTGCTCTTAATGAAGACAACATGCGGGGACCTTTTCAAGGATGGAAAGATGAGTTATTGCAGAGGCACCTAATAAGGGGGTGCGACCACCTATGATGAAAGGTGAAGACACCAAAGGGAGTTGGTGTAGGGGGAGCTATCAAACAGAAAGGCATAGAAGCTCCAAACATAGAAATTGAGATGGAGGATTGCAAGAAGTGTACCGCAACTCTCTCTTTCTATGTGATTAGTGGCAGTGATCTCTATCATAGTCCACATGGTGGTAGAGAATCTTAGAGCCACTGGAGTCATCTCTGATGAAGGAGGATGTGACCGCCTCCATAACAACGAGCAGAGACACCTCAGACAGAAGGTGTGTGGGCCACAATATAAGCCCAAGTACATACCATCCAAGACAACAGGCGGAGACACCTTATATCGAAGGTGTGAGAGTTATGATATGAGCCCAAGATCAGACAGCCCCATAATGACAGGCGGAGACACCTTAGACAGATGGTGTGAGGGCCACAATATAAGCCCAGGTTCAGACCGTCGCATGGCGACGGGCAGAGACACCTCATATAGAAGGTGTGAGGGCCATGAAATGAGCCCAAGTTCAGACCGCCCCATGACAATGGGCGGAGACACCTTAAGAGGTGTGCAGGCCATAATAGGAGCCCAATTACAGAATGCCCCAGAGCTAATGTGATGGCTAGATATGAGTGGACATGTGTATAGATAGCCAATAAAGTAGTTATGATGAGTATGGAGACAAATGCAGGATTGACTTTCATAGATATTGTCCCTATGCTAAAGATCAATGAGCTAGAAGACATTTGCCTTGGACAATAAGTAGATGACTTGTGGAGCATTAAGACGCGACTGCTATGTAGGAGCAGAAGGCATGCGTAGGTTCCGGGAACAAGTTGACTCTTGTCAAGGTGGTGAGCTTGGTAATGGCATTGTAATACTCAGAGTATGAAGATAGATATGGATCAATCTTTAATGGGTTGTTCTCATGGTTAAAGGTGGAGAGTTACCTGGACTATTAGGACTAAAAGCGAGAGACTCGCGGAGAAGTAAGGCGTGGTTCCTAGAATGGAACAGAGGGTAGACGCAACTCCGGGATGAGTAGGCTCTTAAAAGAGTGGTGAGCTTGATCACATTGAAATACTCAATGACTGTTGCACTTGGATATTTCCGTTTGAAGGGGTGTTGTAAGCCTTGGTGTAAGGCTTGATAAATTATTCCAGACCTAGCATGGTTGGTATGCTCGAAGGGGAATGCATTGTGTTCTAGAGACAAGCGTTAACACTCTTTAGATGAGATGTGACAAACCATCTGGTTGAAGTGACCCTTTGGAGTGAGCAAAGGGGTGCTTGGATGACTCTAATGAGTGAAAGGTTTGGCAAGTACTTGTAAACTTGGTCAAAGACACTCTCGGAATGGCAAGCTTGGAAGAGCTGCAGGATGCAAGCTTGTGCTGAAGAAGCAAGATGACAATTGCCCACATGAATGGCAAAGGGGGTGATTGTTAGGATTGTTGCCATTAATGTGCAGCAATCATGAAAGAAGCATTTGCAGCCTACTCTAGAAAAGGAGGGATACTATTGTGAAAAGGCTACAATGGTAGATGGGTATTGTCAAACAAGTTGCACCAACCATTGATAAATTGGTGCAACCCATGTGCTGCCACCATTAATGCCATAATTTATGGCCAAGTTGTCTCACCGTTCATGCCTATAAATAGAGGCATAACTTAGAGAGCAAAACGAGAGAGAGTGTGAAGAGAAGAGAGGAAGAGAGAAAAAGGAGTGGCTGCCAAGGGCAACAACCCTGCTGCCTTGTGCAACAGTGTGTAAGCAATAAGAGTCGAGAGAGGAAGTGATCCTCCTCCTCCATGCGTGTTGTAATCCTTTCTCGATCTATCTCTAATAATATGGACTCCTCCCGTGGATGTAGGTGGTTTGCCGAACCACGTTCAATATTGTGTCAGTGTACTTAGCTTTCAATGGGCAACTATCAGAACATCACTGGTTGGAATCCCCTACAAACAGTAATAGTAGAAATTAAAAAAACAAAACAAAACAGTAAGCTGCCGTGTAGGATGCATTGAAAAAATACTGGAGAAAATCTAATGGCTGCATCTGAAAGAGTGATAATTTTTCTGTCTACTGTTTCATAGAAGCAAGAAATCTCCTGGCCCATTTTATCAAATGATTTGAAAAAAAGAAAGAAAGAAGAAAACAGGCCTGCTATTTTTTTTAATATTGCATAATTATTAGATTTTGGTTCATAATGGAAGATTAGTTCCATCTGTAAGGTCATTCATAAAAATAAAATGAAAAGGTTAGTATCTCTCAGGCAATTCTAGACGTCACATCATGATTCAATCAGGCATCCTACCATATGTGTGTTTACAAATGTGTCCTAGCAGTTTGAAAGACTCTAAAACAAGGACATGCTTGGCTTCAAGTTTTTTCAAAAATCTTCAAATTTCATATTACTTGTTTAGTATGATGGGAAGAAGCTTTACCGTGTGGAGGAGTAATTTGTAACCATACTTCTCATTAATGGCAACTACCAGTAGGCCCACATATATCTCTGCAACTTGAAATTTGTCAGCTTCCCTAAGTATAAAATTAAACAACTGTTCTGCAGAGATGCTGATGATGGATGGATTACGAAAGCGGCAATTGAAGCGATTGAAAGGCTGGTGAAGATTGAGGAAACAGAATCACCTTCAGATGATGAGCTTGTAGGGATCCCTGTAGAGGAACCACCTGAAAACCATTCTGAGCATGCAAGTGAAACTGTAAATGATGATGGCACACATTTTTCAGAGGATTCTCTAATGTTGGTGGAGAATGCAGCGACCACAGGCGCATCAGAAGTCTCCATTGGCAAGGGAAACGCGAATTTGAATGCAGAGTTGAACCATGCTGGACAGTCCCCAGATCTCTCGAAAGACAAGGGTTGTCCTATTAATAACGGTACAGCATGCCTGACCGATGTTTTTGGAAACATGGAAGATGTTGAATCTGGAAATGCAGCTTATGATAGATTTCATTTCGATCAGGAAACCATCTTACCACACCTTCTGCTTTCAGAGACTGTCGATGAAGCTTCCGAAGTAGGGTTACCAACTGAGAGCAAGGAGATGATGTTGCCAGGGAGTGAAGTTGTTTCTGGAGAAGATCCAGCCAGCCTACAAGGTCATGATTCAATCCCAGCAGCTTTTTTTTTTTCTGAACTCGAGGACAGACAGTGTGAAAATTAAGTAAAAAGATGCAAGAGCAAGACATCAATTATGAAGGATTTACAGGAATGACATGGAAGAGTTTAGAGGGAAGCGCTATTATGATCTCCTTTTCCTTTGCTTATTATTTCGTGGCATGAATAAGATTGATGATGTGCAAACAGTTCAAGATCATACTGTTCTTTGGAATTTAATGAGAAAATTTCGATAGAACTAATTGAAGTTTTTATTTTTTCTTTTCTTTTTCCCAGCAAACAAGTCAGTTCTGTGAATTGTGATTCTAAAAGTAATAGCAATCATGAAAACAATTCACAAAAACTATTATGATTTGAGGAGAAAATATAAATTTTTAATCAAAAACCTAATTTTCTTATTCATGAACTTTTTTTTTTTTCTTTTTGCAAAAGAACATGTATGTATTTTTCCATGGGAAGCATTGGGTTTTATGTAAAAACTTATTAAAAACTTGAAAGCAAGTTTCAATTAAAAATTATTTCTAGATATTTTATATGAAATTGAAGGGGAAAAGAATAATTAATCTAAGAGTATTATGCAAAAAGTTTATAATAAAAAATTAAATTTAAAATTTAAAATCTAAAAAAAAATAAATTAAAAAGAAACTACAGGAAAATATAAAAAAATATCAAGGTTATAAGCCTTGAAGAATGAGCATTGGCGCAATACAAAGAAGTTCCAACACAAACATGTGTTGAAGGCCATGCCCATGTGCTTGGCTTTCTTGCTTTATTATTTTATTAAAAAAACATTATTTGCTGTAATTTTTTTAAAAATTAAAGCATATAACACATATTCTAGCCATTAAAGATGGCTGGCAAGTCCGAGTTTGTATTTTTAGAACCCAAAACATATTTTTAATCATTTTTTTATCTTAAAACACAAAATAAATATATTAAGAACCTAATTAAATATATTTTCAACTTTAAAATACTTTTTAAATGGTTAAAAAACAAAAATTAAATTGATTAAAAAAATCACAGTCTCAATCTTCTCTTCTAGAATGATAAAATTTAAAAAATATATATATCTTAACGAGATACCTCTTAGCAAAATATGCACTTGTTGATACCAATATTAACCTTTTTTTTTGTTAAAATATAAAAAGCCAATTTCTTTTTCTTTTTTTTTTCTATTTGTTAATTATTTTCTCTCTTCGCTCTCGAAACTAAGTATTTAAAAAGTTTTTAAAAAAACAAAAAAAAAGGACGATTACTAATAATTTTAAAAAAAATTCAATTACTTAAATAATAGTTCTATGGCTAAATAACAAATGAAGGGCTAGACTTAATTATACATAGTGTAGTTGAGTATGTGGATAAATTAAAATAAATAATAAATAACCCTTGTAATTAAAGTGTTGTTATTGGATTTTGGTGGGTGATTTTAATTATTTTATTTGCATTAAAAAAAAACCTTAAAGATAAATAATTGATTATTAAAAATAACAAATTTTCATCTAATTTAAATTTTAAAGGCTTCAACAAATAAGTATTATTCACAATCTAGTTTAAATATTGTTTATGCAATTTGTTTAACCATGCTCCTTTTTTAAGATTTTAGTTTGATCTTATGACTATAGAAGTTTTTTGCAAAATTATATTTATATTTAGAATACATTTTATAATATGATTTATAAAAATTCACCAATATAGTTAATAATATTTAAATTTTTTAGTTCTATGCTTAATTAAGTAACATAATTAAGAATTTGAAGTTATTATTTTTCATGCAATCCTCTAATAATTAAACTAAAAAAAATAATATCTAAATTGACATTAGATTTTTTTTATTCAAATAATTAATATTAAAAAAGAGGTATATAGGTTTTATTCATGTGGTGATGTTTTTGCATGACCATATATGATCACATGTGATGAAGGTAGATTGTCTTTTGTTTTGTCTAAGACTTTAATTAATTTTTTTAAGTAATTCATAAATTAAATAAATAAAAATTATAATAACTCACATCCGTAATAGCATATAATGTTTTCTCCTTTTGTAAATTACAATCATCACTAGTTGTTTATAGGATACATTAAAATTTGTTGATTATATAATTAATTATTTAGGCATTATTAATATAAATTTAGATAATTATCCTCACCCCATTACTTTTTTAAAATATTTTATTATTTATATAAATAGATATTTCATTTGAAATGGGTTATAATCTTTTTTTTCCATTTCATTACAAGTTAAGATTCTTCAAAAAAAAATTTATTATAGTAGTATTTGTATAAGATTAGGAATATGCTAAGAATATTTGTTTAGTTGAAAATTATATATTATATTAAAAACTAAAACAACATAGTTTTTTATTGTTCAAAATTCACCATGCACACACTCACATTTTACTACTTATTCAATGTATACTGTTGCTAAATCTTTTAAATTTTTTTGGATAAGTGTAAATTTAATAAAAAAAAAATTGTACAAAATACGATGGACATATCCCAAGAAATACATGGATCTATTACCCGGATTAGAAGCCCGTACGCAATATTTGAACAAACATCCTGATGAGTTTGAAACATATGAGAAAATACTTTATTATTCATTTCATTCCACACGAAGTAGATTATGGGTGGGAAGACTAATCGAGCTAGAATATGAGTGAACTCTTTCCTCTTTCAAAGATGTAAACATGCCCAATGAAGTAGAGGTTGCCATGAAATGAGTGTCTTGCCTGCTATATCTCCTTAAACCAAGGCAGGGAAGGTGCATTCGAAAAAAAGATGATCATTAGTCTCTATATGCATATCACACAAGATATAGATCGAAGTCGAAATGATCTGAAGCGCATGTAGTATGTCCATAGTATGAAGTTGAACCAGAGAAGCAAGCTATAAGATAAAGGAGTGTCGTGGGATATTGTAACACCCCACTCCACTAGCAAGATATTATCTGCTTTGGCCCACAGACCTCACGGATTTGTTCTTGGCAGCCACGCATAGCCCCAAAACGCATTTTACTATTTCAGGTGAGCATGATAATATAAGGCCCTCCCCCAAGTCATCACCTGCCGATGTGAGATATTACAATCCACCTCCTTTAAGGAGCCCGACAACCTCGTCGGCACCATCAGATAGCCAGTGAACCAGGCTCTGATACCAAATGTAACACCCCACTCCCCTAGCAAGATATTGTTCGCTTTGGCCTACGGGCCTCACAGATTTGTTCTTGGTAGCCACGCATGGCCCCAAAACGCATCCTACTAGTCAAGGTGAGCATGTTCATATAAGGCCCTCCCCCAAGTCCTCACCCGCCGATGTGGGATATTACAGATATGGCCTGAGAACTAGAGTAAATGGTACACAATGTCCTCAGGTCTAATATCCCAAAGAGTCTCTCAAGCCAAATCAATCATGCATTTTCCAGAAGAGTGACATTTCTAAACATATGATCTTGAGAGCAGATTCGAGGATGGAAGTCAATGGGATCCCATATAGTTTGGAGGTGTGGACTATCAGAAGGAAAAGCCCAAGAACCCTCCTTAATAATATATGACACCTTTGCATCCCAAGGCAACCTTGAAGAGTGTAGCACCCTGAAAGGTAATAGGTCATAAAATTGTTTCTCATCTGGCAACCAGTAGTCTAACCACAAAGAGGTAGTATCCTCATCACCAATACATGAAATAAACACTCTTCTACACCAATCTCTGTTAAGAAGAATCTTTCTCCAAGACCAAAAAGATATTGAAGGAGGTTTGACATGCCAGAAATAACATCCCCTAAGCAAAATACCTAATTGGACCAAACTGATGATATGTTTGAAAGTAATCTCCAAGTCTTAATCCTCTTGATCCCTAGACCACTCTCTTTAAAAGGATAACAATTAGAAGTTTAGGCTACCTTAACCCTAGAATAGAAAAGAGAACAACCCTTCTAGAGGAAGGCAACTAAAATCCCCTCTTGATAACAGAACAAGAAAGAATAAACATAAAAGACCATTATACCTAGATGGAAAAGAGAACAAATTTGATCAGTTAGAGATGCCTAATATAAGAAAGAGAAGCTGAAGTTCACAACTTAATTCTGGAGAGAATCTGCTCAACTAAAGGCATGTAATCACTATATTTTAGTCTAGTTTAGATTAGAGGGACCCCTAAATATCTCATCAACAGAGAACCTATAACATCTCATATTGATAGAAGAGTGTTCAGAGCTAGGGCATATTAAGACAATTGGTACCTAACCTTGTAGGATGTGTGTTTGGGGCCTGTGGGCTGCCCGATACAAAACCATGAGGCATGGAAGCTGAGTTGGGCTAAGCCATATCAGACAATAATATGTAAGGGGGAGTGGGTCGGGCCGTATAGAACCCAACCTGAAACCTAAAAGGGTTTGCAAAGAAGCTCCTAATTCTTCATTAACCCTGACAGAAAAACATGGCTCTTCGCCAGATTTATTACTAGCCTAGACAACCTAGCAAAATCATCCAAGGCCTTTCTCACAATCCCAATGGAATCTATATCTACTCGATAAAATATCATAAGGTCATCAACAAAATATAAATGAGTAATGGCATTCTCCTAACACTATCAGTGATATTTAAATCTTGGTAAGTATGTCTCCCAAACCTTACACAACTAAGACAAATAAATAGGAAGATAAAGGATCACCCTGCTGAAGACCTCTAAAACTTGGAAAGAATCTGTGAAGCTCCTCATTCATAGTCATTAAGAAATGTGTTGTAGATATGCAAACCTTAATCCATCTAACCGTAAAGCTATATACTAAAATAGCCTTCAAACCCGTGATGATAAACTCCCAACTAATTGTATCAGAAGCTTTTTTATGTTTATTTTTAAAGCACATCTAGACATAGTACCAATTCAATGATTGTTATACATGAGCTCCTAAGTCAACAAAATAGGATTTGATATTTGCCTACTAGGAATAAAAGCAAATTGAGTAGGACTAATAACATCAGGAAGAATCCTCTTCATCCTATTCACAAAGACTTTAGAAATGCATTTGTACATTATATTACAGCATGAATAGGCCTAAAGTCATTAATAATGATAGGGTTCTCAATCTTAGGAACTAGAGTAATTTTAGTAGCATTAACACATCTAGGGAGAGTAGAGAAATCAAAGAAGTATCTCACTACAATAATGAAGTCCTTACCAATAATGTCCTAACTTCTCTTAAGAACAAGGAAGTATAACTAATTGGACTAGGAGCCTTATCATCTGGTATGGGGAATAAAGCTTCTTTAATTTCATCATTTATGATATCAAACTCCAAACTAGGCACCATATCAGAAGCAATGCAATCAAAGAAGTATCTGAAAGCATCATCAGGAGGGGTGGTCAAATGAGTAAAGTGCATACCTTAGAAGTAGTGGACTATCAGCTGACCCCAACTCTTATGGACAAGATTCATTGTCTCATCAGTCAATCCATAAATCTTATTCCTGATCTGTCTATGAAGTAATAACCTGTGAAAGAATTTGGTGTTTATGTCCCCCAAGTTTAACCACTAAACTCGAGACTTTTCTTGTAAGAAGCCTCCTCATCAAGGTTGTTAAAAGCGCATTTTTGACATGACACGAAAAATATACTATAAACTCGGATCGTAAAATCATACAATTTTTTCTTCACATATATAGTTCAAGGCTTTAAGAACCTTAAAATGCATGGTTTAAATAAAAATTCATACATATTTCAAATTGAAATTTTATATATCAAAATGAACAAAAAAATACCATATGATTTGTCATCAAGGGCAATAAAATTGCAATCCAACTGACAAGTTTAATGCAAGGACAAAAGTAATTCTCATTTAAGACTTGAGTCACTACATAATATATAACATGATCAAAGTGAAAAACATACAACTAAGTGCTTAAGAAATAGATTTTTAAAAGCAAAGTGAAAAACAATTTTTTTTTCTTTTTAGCATCTTGAAGCTTGAAGACTCCCTGCTACTTTAAAAATATTTTAGGAACAATTCCTTTGCAATAGCATACATAAATTAAACATAAATAATATAGCATAAATTGATAATCTCTACTCTTAATGTTCTATCATACAACAAAAGACAACGTTCTTGCTTCTAAAGGTAGGTGGTACCATTAATAAAGTAAGTTGCTAACTCTCCACAAAAAAATGACAGAACAATCATGTTTCTCACATTAATGAAAACTAACAAAAAAGAAAATACCTTTGAGCTTCTTCATCCTGTAGTCTTGCATCAATCTCTTTACTAGGGGATATTTAGGCAAACTTGATGATAGATCACAAGCAATGGTTTTGTTATAAAAAACTATAAAGAGATGATAGAATAGAAGTTAATAATCAAAGTTGCTCATTAAAAAACCCACAAAAAAAACTATAGAAGTTCATTCCAGTGTCTTAAAATAAATTTAGCAGCGAGTCAGTTTTTAGAAAATGATATGAAGTTAAAAAAAAAGGAATGAAATTTACTAAAGGCTTAATACAACATAAATGAGGAGATTGACAGTTGATGATATTTAGAAAATTCTCCAATGAGGGCTAATGATAACCAATGACATAGAGCTTGTGTTACAAAGTCACAGAGAATTCTATTAAGAAGCCTTTTGTCTAACTCAATCTCCGTAATTTCAATTGAGATTAGAAACTAAAATGAATGTCAATTATGAAGTACTAGTGTGATTCTCATTAAGATATATAATATATCTAAATAGATAGCATTACAAAACCACAATTGAAAAGGAGTTGGTAAAAACAAAATGTATTGCAGGAACACAATCCCCCTACTATAGACAAGTTATTTATTTAAAATTAAGATATGTTAGAAGCATGAACCTATTAATTACTAAAGGTACCTTTCGAGTTAAAGGGTTAAAGGGTGCGTGCAAAGACAATATTCATAAAAACTTTACTCAGCAGCACTACCATTTTCAATGTCTTATAATAATAAAAAAAAGAGTAATTGTGTACATACTTCTAGTTGATTTCCACCTAACAAGAACCAGCCTCAACAATTGCTTATGGATCTAGAAAAGGGCCAAGTATAGGTGCTCAGATTGACCCCAAAATAGAGGGGGAAATCCTCGAAATCCTCGTGGCTTTTATCCACAATAATTAATTAGCACCCATATCTATAGCAGAGGGTTGAAGTTGTTTGGATCTTATAGTGGTCGGTTAAAAGGATGTCATTAGTGATGGGGAAAAAAGGATATTGTAAAGAAGTAGATGAGAGAAGGTTAGGCAAAGATCAGTATATATATTTCTATTAAACTCGTAAACACGGTTTTAAAATCGTGATTTTCACCGATTTTATCTGATTTTAATAATTCAAACTGATTTTAATTTGATTTTACCAGTTTTTAATTTTTCCAAATGATTTTACAGGGTAAACCTATGGTGACTTGTAATTAAAATCATATGATTTTACGAGTCAACTCACGATTTCAACAACATTACTCCCCATCCTTGCTCAATTGAAAGAATTCCATAGCAAGCTCCCTCTCTGCCCTCATGTGCTCCTTAGACTGGGGTGAACCATCAAATAGGATTTGTTTTGTAGCCCAATTAGTCTTTGCCTCTACTACACGACTAGAAATGTGACTAGTGTTGTGGCGATGCATAGATTTTAATGTAGGCTTTAAAAATCTCAATCTCTTAGTAAACTTGTACATAACATTACCATCAACATAAACCCCCTAGACATCCTCAACTAAACCCAAAAAAATCTTGTTTGTTAGCCTATGGGTTCAAGAACTTAAAAAAAAGTGTTTATCTTGGAAAAAGGAGAACAAAAATGAACCACCATGGCATTATGGTCAGAGGCTTCTCTAGCCAAGAACTTAGAGCATGTAGTTAGCCAAACAGAAAACCAAGTTGAATTCTTGAAAATCCAATCAAACTTCTCAAGAATATTCCTACATGTTGACTATTATGTCAAGTGAACCTCAACCCTAAATAAGAAACTCTAACTAGTTTCGCTAGCTGTACACAACTGCCAAAATCATTCATATATTTGTGCCAAGTTGGATCACCCATAAATTTATCAGAAGAGCTCAAAATAGCATTAAAGTCCCCTAAAATAATCCATGGTCTAGACTAGAAAGTAATAGAGTTTCGTCTCAAATAATCCCAAAGGTCCTGATGCTAAGTAGGTGTATTAAGACCATACATAAGGGTGACAATAAAAGAGCACTCATCAACCAACCTAGACATCTCACAAGTTATCTACTAAAGAGAAGTAAGCAAACAAAAGGCATTATACATCGTCAGATCCCAACTAACCAGAATATAAAAATTAACAAAAATCAAGACATTAGAGATAAACTGTCATGATAAAGGATTATAATTTTCTTAACTTTCCTCATCTGGTTACAAGCAATCTTAGTTTCAAGAAGACCAACTAAGCCATGTCTGTATTTGTTTATCCAATCCTTTATTGCTTTATATTTTGTTCAACTATTAAGACCCCATATATTCCAGCAACCTATCATAAAATAAGAAGTGAACAGTAAAAATGGACAAAGTCAAAGGCCTTTTAACACTTTCCCTTTCTTTTTCTTTCTACGGCTAGTGGTTGGAAGAGAATAAGAAGTATCTCGAGACTTTTTTTTTATCAGGTGAAACATCCTTGATTGACAATGAGGTACTAGTCTCATTACTCTCATTATAATTTGCATTCAAATATAAGTCCTTTCCAACATATGGGATGTCTTTATCCAAGTCATGATCTGACTCACCTTCATTATCCATCTTGGCCTCCTCAATAGAAAAGGTTACAACATTATCTGAAGCAGGGTTAGGAGGGCCAATTGACCATTTCATTAACCGGTTGACCGGTATTTTAGGCAGTGGCATTGGGCCCCACTACCATGTTTAACTAGTCGACCGCTTCCTGAAGATTTCCCTCTGGTTGACCAATTTTTGCGGTTTTGGCATCCGATGCTATTGTCTTAGGAACAACAATAATCCTTGGCAAAGTTGTAGTGACAACTGTTACATAAATTTCTGAGATACATTACATTAAAGCACCCCTTTTCATTTATAACCTTAAACATATAAATATATCATCAACTAGTAATTTTGTAGTCTCAATCAAAACCTTGCATAAGTGTCCAAAAACTTTGCAAATTTCATAAACTTTTGGTTTCCACTCATAGTTAACCGAGATCGTGACAGGTTCCGAGGATAACTTACATTTAAGTTGGAAATTATAAACTATAGAGGACAAAACATCTAGCTCAATGCAAACCTAAGCATAGTCAAGTCGTGTCCCGTTTAGGGTTTGCTCATCGTATGACAATGGTCTCCCCACCATACTCATGGCCATTCCAAATCCCATTTCATTTCACAGAGGGAACGATAAACCTTAAAGTTAAATCTAAACCAAAACTTTGGATATTTTATTATCGAGAATAAAATGAGGACATCATGGTTAAAAGATAATGTTCTTTCCCCTAAACATCCACGGGCCCTTATCCATAATCGAGTGAGCCTCATCCTTGCTCTTAAACTGGAAGATCATAAATCATTGTGGACTCATGCTTATTGACTTATTGATAGAGCTATTGTAGGCAAACTGGGCCGTAGGAAGAATCAGATCTCAATTCCTATTATGATCACTCACTAGACACCTCAAAAGATTGTCTAATGGTCATGACACTCTCAAGACCAAGGTTTTTCCATACCTAGAAAGTAATAAAGCTAACTGCATGGTAAGACATCCTATAGCCCAGGAACAATCCCACAAAACATCTGCTCTATAATAATGCGCTCTCATTAACTATATGGTCAGGGATTTCTAAAACTGTGCCAATGTTTTATCTTGGGAAGAAAGCAATCTTAGCTTGAGTTTTGGAGTTTAACATGCTCTCCTTATCAACCCAAGAGCCTCTAGGTTGGGTTATGCTATAAGAGGGGTTGTTTTTTGTGGTAGTGGTGTATTTGGTGGACATGTTTGTTTTTTTAGATGGGTAGGTTTTTTTATAGGTATGATATTTGTTGTAGTGGTGTTGGTAGTGTTTTTTATGGATGTAGAGGGTTAGTTGGTGGTGTTAGGAGCCATGTTATAAAGTAGTGCAAGTTACTACCTTGCAGTCGTTAAATAGCTTCCTGCTAACCGGACGATTGGTTACAGTAAACAATTTTAGGCAAAAACTTCACTCAAGTGGAACTCAGAATTGAGAGAAAACTGGCTAAAACCCAACATTAGAGTTCTATAAAACCACGTCAAGAGTGACATATCTAAGCACTAGGCAAATCCAACAGTATAATCAGTCGCGATTAACTTAGAACCAAACTAACATGAAAACTATTGGATTTTGGACAAAGGGATTCCAAATTATACAAAGTGAGTCCAAATCCTATCTTCACCATTCAAAGTGAAGATGGTATCTAGCTGAACCTCCCTATCAAATTTGAAACCTATTCAATGGTGGATGTAAGTGAAATAGGCTGGCGACTTTAACTATCCCAAGTATAAGATTTCCAGATAATTTGCAATGTTAATATCTCTTAAAAGGTTTTAGATAGTCATGATCCATCCAATTATATTATAGAGTTGGGTGAGATGAGAAACATAATTGAATAGGAGCAAAATCTAATGATGGCTAGTGGAATTATGGTTCCAGCAACTCTGTTCTCTCTCTATTCTAAAAAAAGTGCGCTCCAAAATTCAGAAATCATGCAAGCTACAATCCTACTAATTTCTTGGTCCCTATAGTTTGCACAATTTACAATTCAATCATTTAACTTTGTTTCTTTTCAGTTTCATCCTTTTTAGTTATGCTTGTATAATTTTATATGTTACAATCTATTTTGATTTGTTTTCTCTCGCTTATTTTATGTGTTGTTAAATATAGAGATAGAAACAATGATTACCTGAACTTAGGCATCAAAGTTATTTGATGAAAAAGACTTTAATCCTATGATTATAAGGAATCACGAACTAAAGGTATAAAAGAAGAAAGCCACAAAGATACTTGAATTTTGATAAGTCCAAGAAAAGTTTAAAGAAGATCTAAGAGCATAAGAAACCTCACATAAACACACAATATTATTTTGAAATAAAAATCAATCTAAAAAAACTTAATTACAAGATAAACAATCTTATTTATAATATGTAAAAATATCATAAATAATGCTGGAAAAATATCCAAAAATTTCTAAATAAAAAAAATAATTCTAAACCAACTAACAAATTAATGTAAATCTTGCACAATACCTTATAAGCTTTATTGCAAGGCCTTTTTTATGTTGATCATGATGACATTTTAAACCTATATAAAAAAAGGCCTTTGGGATCTTCTGGTGAAATATCATCACAATCCAATGGTCAAATTGAAAATTATATTTGTTAGCGTAAAACTATAGATCAGAAAAATAAACCCCAAACTACCTCTAATGCCCTCAAATAATAAGGATTGTTGTTGCATAAGAAATCCTTACAAAATAAGAATTGTAGCCTAATTGATCTTCCTGGAAAGCAAGGAATCCTTGTAGAATAAGGATTTCACATTTAATTGAATCAATGCTATATAAGAATTCATAAATCATATGGAAAATAGTTCGACTTTCCTTGTTTTCTGGCATATTTCAATCCTAACTTCAAATACTTTGTTCTCTTTTATATGGATGAGTTACTAGACGTACCATATATGGATAAAAATCTTGAGATGTTTAGTTTTCATCCCAACTAAAATTACAGTAATATTTCACCTGTAGCTTCAAATATGTCATAAATAGTACTTGAAGGTCTAGCGTGGTAAATTTACAACTATTTAACCCAAACATTCTAAATCAACTCAATTGATTCCTATTGGATCTTCTTAGTTTTAAACCTTGTAATAGGTCTAATTGATACATATAATGGATCATTTGGTGATACTCATTGATTCTTATTCGGTCAAAATTGATATAAAGGAATAAACATAACCCTTTTATATAAAAGGCACATAAAAGTTCAATTTAATCTCTCGAGATTCAATTTTTTCTATATCATCCTTGTTCTTTTAGATAATTATGTTTTGGTCCTAAACTTTATTTTTTTATATAATGTTTCAATCCTTGATGGTGGGGAGATGGGAGAGAAATTTGCTAAAAAGTTAAGGAGAAAGAAAATTCTTCAGTGACTAAATTTTGACCACCAATAACTTTTTTTTTTTTTTTACTATGGAATCAAACTACAAATAAACTAAATGAAGAATGGAAAAATACTATTTTTTTCACTTTGGCATCAAACTCAAACACATCATGGATTGTTATAGCAAGCCTGATTCTAGTCCTTTTTTTTCCGATCCTTGAAAAACTATTTATTTTAAAGTTTTTTTTTTAATTTCATCCTCCCATATTATATTCACATGATTTTAAACATGATAATTTGCTTTGGTTCGCATGCTACATCATATTCATATAAAAAATGCCTTAGTATTAAATTGATTTTTAATTTTGAAAAATAGGATTTGATTTTATAATTTTTTTTAAAAAAACTTTAAACAAGAGGGACCAAAAGGAAGAAAACTACAACCTTTTTTTTTCTTTTTTAATGCTTATGGTCATGGAAAATTACATTTAGTCCCTATAGTTGTTACCTTTTCATTCTTGTCCCTATTTTTTTAGGGTTTCACATTTCTATACTAATTGTTTCATATTTCAATCCCTAGAATTTGAAAAAAATAAGAATCACTTGAAAAAGAAAGAGGAGAGAGAAATTGGTTGATCAACCCAATTCCACCATAAAAAAAAATCGATTTTGATATCAATAAGTTTCTTTTAAAAAGAGAAGATATATTAAGGTGTTTTTTTACCATTCATTTCACCGAAAAAAAAGATTAGCACTTGAGAAATTTTATTTGATTCGAATTGATTTTGAATTTTTAGATAGATTTAAGGGTGTTTGGAGATTAAAAACAAGTTTATTAAGGTCGTTTGAGTGTTTTTTTAAGTATCTCTAGATGAAAATGGTTGAAAATGAATTTTTAAAATCCTAAAACTCGAACCTGATTTTTCAGCCACCTCTAGTGGCCACAATGTGAACTAGAGAACAACATTTCATCTTATATTTTTTTAAAAAAGAATTGACGAACCACGTGTTATTTGCCTAATAAAAAAAACAAGTTCCTGACTTGTTTTTGTAAAACTATTTGTATTTGTTTAATTTGCATTTTTTGGAGACATTAAAGACTATTTCAGGGTTGAAAACGAGTTTGTTAAGATTTTAAAGTATTTTTCAAGTGTTTTTAAGCGAAAACAAATTGATAATGAATTCTTAGAATCACAAACTCAAACCCCGATTCTTTTTCATCATCGAAAGTGATCGAAAAATGTTGTCAAGGAATACAGACCATCTGACATAATAGATGACTTGTCATCTATTTATAAAAAAAAATAAAAATAGGGTGAACGTGCCGTTTACTTCTTAAAAATAAAATATCAAAGCATGTTTGGACTTTTAGATCCCATGTCAAGTCTAGCAAAGCCTAGCATCTTTTATTTTTAACTTTTGATTGTTTTTTTTTAAATAATTAATACCCTCCCTCTTATTTGTTTATTTATTTTCTCTATATTATTATTTTTATTTAAATTTTAATTAAACCATATTTCTTTTTTAAATTGTTTAGTTCACATTTTTTTTGTTTTTTCTTTAATTGTTTTTTATAATGCTAAGATGATTGCAGTGTTTATCGCTACGCTACGCTCCTTAAGACAGAAATTTCCTCCTCCACAACTTGCAACTGTCAACTTGTGTTTGCATAAGATCAATGTACCTTCAGCGTTTTCCACGGCTGTCTTTGGCTTATCATTTATTAAGCAATTAAGCCTTCGAGACATGTTAATCTCTCCTGAATCATTTCTATAGACGATTCATACATACTTGGGCTACAAAATTTTGCAAACTTCACAATAAAGATAAAACCCAGAGATCTGATACCAAAACAAACATCCAAGCAAGGATGCAAATGCGCAACAATTTTCAACAACTCTTCCCAACATTTATTAAGCTCTAACGAAGGAAATACACAAACCAATAGTGTGTTTTATGCACAAGATACCTTGTGTCTATGAGGTATTGTAGGCTACTCAGCTTATTTTAAAACCTATTCATAAAACAACTAAGCTGGAAGTTACATCTGAAAATTGTCTCTCCATTTTCTAGCAAGCATTTGGACTGGTCACCATATGTTCTCCATGAACTTGGTGGCTTCTTGGACACCTCCAGCCATATCCCAGTTTCATGAAAAGGGCTTCGACATGCTTAATCATAAGTACCTAAACTAAAAATGAGAACTCAAATGGGATCAGAATGAAAAACATAAGAGGAAACAAGGAATTGCAGATGATAACAACCAGATCAAGAAGAAAAAATAATAGACAGCACGAAACCAGTAAGAAGAGGAAGAGGAATAAAAGATGACAAGATACACCGTTTCTACCAGGCAATGCAGTTGGCGGGCACCACTGATTTTAGAGATTGATCTGCTTGCACTTAGCCAACACTAAAGTGCAACAAAAAATGTTAAGATGCAAATGATAATTAGTTATTGCACAAGGACAAAGAACCAAGAATAGATGAGGTAGACCGACTAGAGGGCTAAAATGAAGCTATGTTTTTTTCTCACCAAAACTACACAGGCTTTCACTGACAATACATAATTCATTCGCTTTTCTCTCTCCCAAAAGGCTGAATAATTCTATGTTGGTAACTCTAAAGAAATAGATAAAAAAATGAATCAGAGCAGGAAAGTTATACCATCCTTCAACTTACAATACCATGTTCATAATGGAAAGACTTCAGCCCTACTATATATTTTGCGGTGAAAAAAGCATCGTTAGCGAGCCCACTTTAAATTCCAGTCCTCGCCACAAACCCAATTACCACCTTTTGAGTTCCACAAGTTCCAAACTGAAGTTGAATGCTCTCTCCTGTACAAAAATTGCAAATACAGGAGGAAATTATCTTTTCTCACAAAAATTTACTACCAAACTGGTTACTGCTTCTATTCACAAGGTAGGAATCTAGGCTAAGAGCTCCAGCACAGTATCCTTAAACTTCACTACATTTGAAAATCTCTACTCAATCTCAATCATGACATACCACATATAAAAGCTAAGCATTACTGCTATGAAAATCAGACATCCAATAAAATATACTCAAAATGCCAGTAAATTCAAGCAGATCAGTAGATGCTAACTAATAAAGAGCCATCAATCAGATGCCTGCATAAATGACATCAATATAATAATAGAAAAGGCTCAGAACAGCACTCCAAGCTTTAAAAGATTAAGAGGTTATCAATTAAGCAAAATACGAAATGAAGTTAACAGTTGTGACTTGAAAAGCAAATGCTATTAATGAAATGGTGCAGCTACTGCTTGGAACTACTAGTCATTATATACTAGCAGAAAGCCACTGCAAACTACAACTAGTTAAAGAAAAATAGATGCATGTTTATGAATTTCACAAAAACCTGAAGGCATCATCAATCACTGATGTGCGGGTGCCTATCCTGAATAAGCACCACTATAACCACCAGAGGCTTGTGAAGGATCAGACCTCCAGGCTTCATTTGCATATCTTGAATTCCCATTACTGTCTTCGTAGCCGCCACCACTCCCTTGTTGCTCTCCCCCACCAGCTTTGCTGCCAACACTACCATTTGGAGCATTTCCAGCATGCCCACCAGCAGCCTCATAGCCACCAGAATAAGGACCATCACTTCCACCATAATCACCATAACCATAGCCTTGGTTCCCATACACAGAAGCTCCTGCTAGATACTGACCCATAGGAGCAGAAGCAGGACAGCCACCACCAAAAGCAATCCAGGGGGCTGCAGCCCCATAGCCTGCATTTGCACCATAACCAGAAGCACCATAATTGGAAGGAGTTTGGCTGTTCTAGCTATTTTTTACGGAGCTAGACATGCCATACACTCCTGTACCATATCCAGTATTTCCACCACCATAACCACCAACACCATAATTTCCATAATAACCAACTCCACTATTTGCTGCTCCATAACCATAACTATGTGCAGCAAAACCAGAATACGGTGGGTAACCACCTGCAGAAGTTTGGGCCTGCATATATCTGTTTCCGTCCATTCGACCATCAGCTGCACTTACATTGGCTCCAGAGGAGCCATAACCTCGATGGCCACCATCACGCCCCTCACCACCTGGATTTGCATCTTTCAGGAGTGCTCGTTTTACCTCTACAAGTTTACCATTCAACTCATGAAAGGTCTTCTGGAGTACATTATCAACTGCATCTTCCGTATCAAAGGTAATAAATCCAAAGCCACGAGGCCTTTGAATCTGCTGGTCATACATTAGTACCACATCATATATGTGACCATAACTTTGAAAATATTGACGGAATGCATCTTCCATCAAGGTGGGAGGCAAGCCACCAACAAAGATTTTTTTAGTCCTAAAATTACCTACACCACCAGAGCCTCTACCAGAGTTAAAATTTCCAGATCTAGATGAGGTGTGTTGTTCTTCTCTGGATAAAGCCCTTTTCGCCTCCACTTATGTCGCTAAAGAAGAAAATTAAAACTGCTGAAAAAAATAATTCCAAAAACATTTACATTACAGAAATAGATCAAACCATGATAATAAACAATACTATAAATCAACCAATATATGTACGTAAAAAATTAGTCTACAATTGGTGAGCTGCCCCATATTTTTTTGCAGCAATCAACGTTTAAAAAACACAAATTATCCATAAATAGAAAGAAAGAAAAACAAAAACACATAAATTAAGGGACCCATTGTAGCTTAGTTCCACAAAAAAGAAAATTAGATGAATTTGAAGAAAATGAAGAGAGTCATTACAGAACGGCCATCGATGGTGTGTTTATCCTGGAGAACAGGATCTAGAAGGGAAGGATCGGAGAAAACAACGAAACCAAAGCCACGAGGACGACTGGTCGTTTTGTCACGCATTATTATAACCTGAGAGACCTCGTCGTACAGGTTGAAGAGGTCTCTTAGTGTCTCTTCCGTTGTGTCCCATGTTATTCGTCCTATGAACAACTTTCCTTCGTCTGGATCCATTTTCTATTCTATATATAGATCACTCTAATCTCTATCAAGTCAATCAACCAATCAATTAACAGTTTTTTGAGGTTATTGGAAATATAACTCTCTCTGATAGAAAGAGACAGAGAAAGGGGAGAGGAGGAAGGAAGAGAGGACCCTTTGAGTTAGGGTTTGTTTCTCCATTGCATACTGGGCTTTTTTGGTTGCTAGGCTAACCAATCAGAGCAGTTGAGCGACTGCGTGCCTCAAACGAAGAAATGGTAATTCTGTTAGAATAACATAAGGATGTAATGATGGGGTGACGGAACAGTTGGCCGACAGAAGTTAAAATTATTTAAAAATATAAAATAAATTAATTTAATACTAAAATAAAATTTTCAAATTTTTTAAAAACATGATTCAAACAATCCTTTATGTCTCGTAGCTTTTGAGATATAGAATTCGAGCCTCTCACCATATATATATATATATATATTACTTGTGACTGCTTTACGTTGTTGCAAAAATAGATTATTTGATAATGAATTATTTTAATTTTTAAAAAATAACAAACAGTGTAAGATACATTGCATTATGGAAAGAAATAGTAAAATAATTATTTTGTTATTTTCTAAAAAGAATCAATGGCATCATTATTTGGGATATTATGATATTTTCTAGGTTCATCAGTCATTATTATTATTATTATTATTATTATTATTATTATTATTATTATTATTATTATTATGTTAGTTAGGGCCAGTCATTATTTTTAATATTTTTTTATAGTTAAGATTCAGAATCAAGTGTTAATAAAATGAGGATCGGCATCTTGAAGGAATTATCCCTTCGACCCTAAAAATACAGATGTTTATTAAAATTTATGGAATGAAAAGGGAGGAGAGAATTATTTAGTGACTCCCAAAACAATGAACTTAGAAGCATTAGACGGGAATTGTAAGAAATTATGATAGTACATAGCATTAAATATATGTATTTATATATCACCGTTTTCTCTTCTCCATAACATTATTGCTTTTAATATAATTATTTTTAAATATTATGTTGTTGTAGGTCCATCATATTCACGATAGAGAATAATATTTTAGATCTTATAGTTTTTGTGTTATTTAAAAACTAAATGTACGTTGATATATTATGTTTTTCAAGAAATTATATGCATGAGCTTTAGTAGCATCCTTTAAATCAAATATCTGAACGTAAAGTGTATTATTATGTATTTGTAATCTTAATGTATGTTTATTTTGTTTATCTAAGAATTAATTTATGTTTCACTTTAAAGGATGAACATTTGGAATATAGCGTTTGTACCCTTGAATATTTGAGACTTGGAATGTTTAGAATGTGTATAAATAATGAATAATAGATGTGCACAGGTGACTTGTCGATAACTTGGGATTTCTTGTTATGGGTGAGATTCTGCTAAAATTTCAGTAGAAATTTCAATAAAATTTATATGAATTCAATAAAAAAAAAAATCACCATGTTTTTTTCTTTTTCATAATTGATGTGTTGTTCTTGACGAGGAGGATGTGATATTTTCATTCTCAAAATCTATTTTTTCATGGATGAAAACTAATAAGAATTTGTGGTTGAACTGAATTAATAAAAAAAAAACAATTTATTAAAAAAACTAGAGGCATGCAAGTGATTTTTTTCATGGATGAAAACTAATAAGAATTTATGGTTGAACTGAATTAATAAAAAAAAACAATTTATTAAAAAAACTAGAGGCATGCAAGTGATTTAATTCGGAGACTAATGAGATTTTAATCAATAGCCAAAAGTAAATTCCTTGTATTTGGGTAGTGAGTTTTATAGACGTGGAGTCCAATATAATAATAAAAAAGGGGCCTGTTTAAAGTTCAAACAACTTAAAACAAGGGAAGCGACGCCGTTTTCATCACCGAAAGGGCGGGGAAGATACTAAAAACGAGACCCGAGAGGATGTATTCTTCCTCGCTCGCTAGATGAGGGCCACTCTCTCTCGCTCTCAAAATTGACGATGGCAATTCGGTCTTTCCTGTCGCCCTATTCTGCAGCATACAGTTCTCCGATCAACCATATCCGAGTTCAGGTAATTGGCCGGCACTTCCTTTTTTTCTTGTCGCTCTTAAAATAAAATTATAAATGAAGTTCCTGCACGTGGTTCTGGCTGGACATTTTATCAAGCATCTCCCCTTCATTTTAAGTTGTAGCAAACACACCAGCGCAGCGCACTGATTTTCTTATTTGAACTTATTTGAAAGAGTGTAGAATAAGAAACACACAAATTACACATAAGAAGTGACGGAGGATGATGCTTGATCCTTAAGCATGTTCATCAGATTTCGCAGCGTGAGGAGGCGGATAGGTGCAGGGACATGTAGGCTTCTTCTTGCCGAAAGTTCGCTGCAAACTTGATGCATCGTTGGCCGGGATATGGGATTTTCCTGTACACATAACAATGCGAGGGCCGTTGCTAAAACCAGTTCTTGGACGATAGGACCAACTGGAGGTGTAAGCCTTTCGTCTAAAAGGTTTGAAAAGGGGATATCATGCCCTCCAGATTGCAAATGTAAAAGCATTTCTCCAGGGTGCTTCCCCATTAGTACTTCTAGCGCAACAACTCCGAAACTATACACGTCTAGTTTCTCTGTCACTTGACCTGTAGAGGCTAGCTCTGCAAAACATAGAGGAATCGTGGTTTCAAGACATGGAAATATTGTACAAATGGTTTCATGTTTTAGAAGAAGAAACACTTGAAGATGCTGCTAGTTTTATGGTATGGTGTGGGTTATAAAGGTACCTGGTGCAATATAGCCATATGAACCAACTGGGAGTGTCCAGTTAGATTCACCTTCTCTTAGCAGCCTTGCTGTCCCGAAGTCAGAAATCTTAGGCTCAAACGCTGCATCCAACAGAATATTGTTTGCTGATATGTCTCGATGCACAATAGCTGGTGTGCAATCATGGTGCAAGTAAGACAGCCCATGTGCCACTCCTTTGATGGCCTGTAATCTCAAATCCCAGTTCCAGAGCTTTGCCTCTTTCTCTTCATTCAACGACTTACCCACGCTTCCCCTCTCAACAAACTCATATACAAAAAACAATGATCCGCTACAGGAACTGAACCCGTACATCTTTACAACGTTCCGATGCCGAATTTCAGCTAGCGAATACATTTCAGCCTTAAAATTCTTAAGCTGATATTCCTTACTGAACTCATTGTCTTCAGAAGGATGAAGACGTTTTACAGCAAAAACATCTCCTGATGGAAGCATTGCTTTGTACACATTTCCCTGACCGCCATTTCCTATGCAATACTTATCATCAAAATTCTCTGTTGCTGTAATTATATCGTTAAACTCTGTTCTCTTGTTGTAATTCCACACAGAAAATGAGCTTCCGCCTTCTGAATCCTTCTTCATCTTGTCTTGATCAGCTCTGGAATGACGCCGGAGGATGAGAATCCCAAACAAAATTAATAGGATTGCTGAGATTGATAGTGGAATGACAATGGCAACGATCAGCTTCCTTCTGTTTCCTTTATTATGCTTTTCAGATGAAGTTTCCCTGCGGCAAGGGTTCAAACCTTGTGCCTTTTCCCCACATAAACCACTATTGCCAACCAATGATGCAGCAGGAGCTCGCCGAAAAGCCTTATTGTCTGGGAGAGGCCCCTCGAGATTATTATGTGATATATCAACTTGTTGAAGGCTCAATAGGTCTTGTAAGGAAGATGGTATTGGGCCAGAAAGATGATTGTGAGAAATATTCAGTATTTCCAGTCTTGTCAATTTTCGAAGCTGTGAGGATATCTCTCCAGTGATCAAGTTTTGGCTGAGGTCTAACACAATCTGCAAGGCAACTAGATTCCCAATCTGGTATGGCATTGTCCCATTCAGTCTGTTATTGCTCAGGTCTAAGAAGATAAGTGCCTGGCAGTCTCCAAGTTCTTCTGGTATCCGCCCACTTAGATTATTTTGTGAAAAATCCAAATACTGCAGCTGTGAAAGCATTCCAACTTCTTCTGGTATGTGACCTGAGAGTTGATTGTTGCTCAAATTAAATCTGTTGAGCTTTGAAGAGCTGAAAAGCTCAATTGGAATCTTCCCAATCAGTTGGTTGCCAGAGAGGTCAAGATTCTGTAGCTCTGTTAAGTTTCCAAGCTCCGGTGGAATGTTGCCTGACATCATGTTGCCTGCTATGCGAAAGTTTGAGAGGATTGTGCACTGTCCCCAGTTTGATGATAACATGCCAGAGAGCCGGTTGTCTCCCAAGTCAATATACTCCAGGTTTGGATACATGCCGAATGCATTTGAAATGTCTCCATCCAGAAGATTCTGTTCAAGGCGGACTCTGGTTAGTCCTGTGCAGTTCCTAAGACTTGAAGGGATTGGTCCCACAAGATTATTTCTATTGGCTGCCAAGTAGATAAGCTTCCCTCCATTACAAATTCCTGGAGGAAGCTTTCCTGAAAAATTGTTGTAGGAGAAGGTTGCATTTCTCAAGAAATCAGGGCCAAAGTCTTGGGGAATGCTTCCTGAGAAATTGTTGGAAGCAACATAAAATAAATTGAGGTTTCTCAAGCCAGTTATTGACAAAGGCAAGGTTCCTTGCAAGTCATTTTCACTCAGGTCAAGCTCTTCTAAACTTTTGATATTACCTAATTCAGGAGGAAGTTTTCCGTTGAGCTGGTTATAAGGAAGAATCAATTTGGTGAGACTTGACAAATTTCCAATAGTTGGAGGGATGGAACCGGTGAAAAAGTTGTCGGCCAATTGAAGCTCTATCAAATTCGACAAATTTCCTATTTCTGGTGGTATGGGACCTGATAATCGATTCTGAAAAAGATACAGAAGCTTGAGCTTATGGAGAGTTCCAATTTGAGGTGGAACTTTTCCAGAAAAATTATTTATTTGGAGTTGCAAGGAAACAAGCTCTGACCAATTGGATAAGAGAGATGGATGGATGTTTCCTGATAGTTTATTGTCAGATATTCCGAACTCTCTGATTTGTGTTAATGAGGCCATGGAAAGAGGCAATGCACCTATAAGGCTGTTGGATGATAGCTCAAGGTAAGTGAGGTTGGAACACAAACCAAGTTCTTCTGGAATGCTGGAATTCAGGCCTGACAATTTGAGATTTAAATTTCGAAGCATCCTGAGATTCCCAACTGAAGAGGGCATTGGACCATCAAACCCATTTTCATGCAACTCAAGAACTTCAAGGTTTGAGAGAAGCCCTATTTCATATGGTATTGTACCATTCAGTTTGTTCATTCCAAGCCTCAGGTGTCGAAGATTTCTAAAATTTCCTATATTTGTGGAAAGAGGTCCTTCAACTGAATTCTTTGTCAAGTTCAGGAACTCAAGTCTTTTCAAACGAGATAGTAATGGCATAGGAATCTGACCTGTGATTAGATTATCTGAAAGATCAAGAAAGATCAGGTTTGGGCACTCAGCAATGAATGCAGGAACTGCCTCCAAAAGGATATAGGAAAGCCGCAGCTCTGTTAAAGATGCCATACCCTTGAATTGAACAGGGTCAGGATCTCTTAGGTAGTTTGCACTAAGATCGAGAAGCCACAACTTTTGTAGGTTGCTTAGCTGATGTGGAATTGGGCCTGTGAGTGAGTTGTTGTAGAGACGAAGAACTTGAAGTTCTTTAAGGTTACCAATTTCTAGGGGGATTTGATTGGTGAAATTGTTGCTACTGAGATCAAGTGAAATGAGTTTTGTGGCATTCCCAATTCCAGATGGGATATCTCCTACGAGATTGTTCAAATTGAGATTGAGTGAACTAAGGTTAGGAAACGATGAGGAATCAAACCTGTCAAGAGTTCCATCCAGGCCTGAGTTCTCGAGATTTATCTCAATAATGCTTCCCTCTCCATTGCACCGAATTCCTGTCCAGTTGCATGGGCTACTGCTGCTGTTGAGCGTCCATGAAGGTAAAGTTGGAAAGTTCAAACTATTTTTCCAGTTTAGCAATGTTTCCGCTTCTCTCTGTGCAGTGATTAGCACAAAAGCAGAAGAGAGAATGAGAAAGTGAAATATCCTCTGCAGTGTTCTTGTCATGGTTGCAGTTTCATCAGCTTCATCAAAATCTCTGATCCTTTATTTTCCCTGAATTGTTCAAAGAAGCTGTCAAGGAGAATATTATTTGCAAGGTGGGAGTTACAGTTTGTTGCGTCGCTATATTTTTGACGTTCTATGTCTTCCTTTTGATCTTCTATCTCTTAAGAGGTTATCCTCCTTTGGCGAGCTTTGAAAAGTTGCAATATACCAAGTCAAAAAGTTTAATTTAAATTACTAAATAATATAATTTCTTGATCATTATGGAGACTTATAGTTTTGCGTATTTATTTCTTGCTCTTGTGCATCTTCATAGGACTTCTCTTTCTGGGTTCTCTGAAATTCAACCGGATAGTGATTGATTAAATTAAGCATTTCCTAATGTATAAAAATGTTTAGACATGGTCATAAATGCATAGGCAGACACATATAGACGCATGGAGTATGAAACCATAGAGGAAGTGGTTACAAAGTGTGCATGTGTGTGAACCCTAGTCTATTTTCTTTATATAAATGCGGTCAAAATATTGTTGATGAGAGGGAAATATTATTAAAGCAGTTTTGACCATTGAATTTCCATGCACTTATATTGGGTTGTTGAAATCTATATCTTGGGAATACTCAATGATTTGAGTGAAATCAAAATGAAGTAACTTGGTTAAAAAACAGTGTATTTTGATTTTAGGCTGGCTCTCTAACCTTCCTCAGTGTTTTGAAGGATTTGCTTAGACTGAACTGCAAAAAGAGGAAAGCAGAAGTTCAGGATTCCCTGAAATAAGCACCTAGTTGTGAAAATCCCTGAGATGTGACCAGGAATCATAACGCAAAGTATGCACCCAATTACCATGCATTAAGGAGAAGCAATGGTTTTTCTATCCCCTTGGGACCCTATAGGTCGCGCAAGTAACACAAGCAGGTATTTTTTACGATTTCTGTTATATACATGTGACCTAACATAGAAATGTTTTACCTGCGTGGAGATGTAAAGGTTCCAATACGTCCTTTAATGGAGTTTGATTTCAAGTTGTTATACTTAAGCATGCGTAAATTCTCTAAAAGTTGTAAAAAATATCTTACATATTCAGTCACCGTCTTGGAAACGCCTGAGTGACTTTGCCCTAGTTGGAATCTATTATTATCTCATTTTATAACGGTGTTCTGTTTTTGCAAGGAAAAAAAAAAAAGGGTTGAATAGTAGCACGTCACTTAATGCGAGCATTGTTCATATGTTTTCAGTCCAGCAGTTGGTTAGTTGCTAAGGTACACACGCCTGACATCTTTGAAATTTCTGCATATTTAGGTTTTGATAAATGAACCCGTAAGTCTTAACATTAAATTAAAAAATAAAAATAAAAAGAGTTGTTAATCTCGGTCAATTGATACCCTAAATTTCAATGGGGCCGTGTGTGGATAGAGAACTCTGAAGTCTTTCTTTTGCCCTAGTTCAAAAGTTGACTTTGACTATGTGGGCTGGCCTCCTTTTTTTTTTTTTTTTAAGTCAGACGGTGAACTCAGTTAATCATTATACTTTAGGGCCACTGTATTTTAGAAAAGATTGCAAGTATAATATATTATTTGGGCATGAGAACATCCTTTTTGTCTTCGCCCTTGCAAAGGATAGTATTGTAAATTCTCCACCATCGAGGTATGAGCGGCAACACGAGGGCCCACATAGCCAACCATATAACATGGACTTTTGAATGGTCAACCCTTTTCATTCGCGTAAAGAACAGAAACCCAAATGCAAAGTGCGAGTCCTTCTCAGAAACCGAGGGCCATTGTTTATTTATTTATTTATTTATTTTATATACATGCCTTGAGAATGACTAGTAGATGGCAGGTGTGACGCTGCGTATCTATATTTTTTTATTCCTGTATAAAATGCTTTCTATATGCTGTAAACGCGTTTCAAGAGAATAAAAAAAAAAAAAAATCAACTACCGGTTATTGTC
>Ga0325414_1000138_pt1 | contig 46435 bp, 18 predicted proteins | sample PopdelMetagenome_8_FD_206183 | JGI IMG/M metagenome (GOLD analysis project Ga0325414, IMG submission 206183) | Populus deltoides microbial communities from Bellville, Georgia, United States - Leaf-PdKOR-R3 | ecosystem: Host-associated > Plants > Phyllosphere > Phylloplane/Leaf | place: USA... | reverse complement strand
CATAAGAACCTAAAAAACTAAAGTGGTACAATACCTTATAATTCTTATATATATAATACTTTAAAATATAATATTATTAAATAATATAAATTACTAATATATTAATATAGAAAATAATATATTATGATATATTAATATAAAATATAAAAGTATATTAATTTCATATATTAGTGCATATAATGCTTTAATGTAGATAATATTGCTAGAAAATACATTCAAATACAAAACATATTATATTATACAATAATCATATATTTTAAATCGTAAATATTATGTTTAAAACTAGGATACCATAGGAAAAAAAATTTATTTTCAATGTCCTCCAAACACTTAAAAATGATTTTATGTCTAATATTTATATTATACGTCTAGTTACATTTTATAAAATAAACTATATATAAATATATGATATAATAAATTCTTTTTTTCCACTATTACACTTTTTATATTTTATTCTTTTCTTGTACATGGTTAAATATTTACATTTAATATTCTATATATGTTAAATAAACTTGAAAAAAAAAACTAAACATTGATAAATAATTTTTCATCTTATTTTTTATGATATAGTTAACAACTGAAAAATATTTTTCAATTTAATTTTTTATGACAATATTAAATATTTAAAAATAATTTAGTTTTAATAGAAGTCACTGCCATAAAAAAAAAAACCCTACTTTACAATGCCTTATTTTCTTATTTTAAAAGGGAATCACATCCTCTAGTTTTAAGAGAATGTGATATCCAATAAATATTAAATTCCTTCCAATTAACATTCCGCGCAACCACAAATACAAAGTTTATCATTCAAAAATATTTTACGACCCAAAGAAAACATTCATTGGTTGTAAGATTCAACAACTCAAAAGTCAACTCTAATAATAGAGTAATGGGTACTTTGGATGTAATAGGCAATATGTAGTGTGGCATTTAAAAGACCCTGCCCCCAAAATTCTCAAATATTACTTAGAATTTAGCTATTTTTATTATGGTTTCTTAGAAATTATGTTAGTTTCTTCTCTAAAGTCCTATATTATCCCCTCCATAAATGCATCCACGATGCCCCCCAAGTATTGCTTGGTGTGAGCTCTTTTAATTTTTATGTCAGTTTTGAATTGTGATAACTTTAAAAATAATTTTTAAGTGTGTTCTAAAAATATATTTTATTTGAAAGAATATAAAATTACTAATTTTTTATTATATAATTTTAATATAATGATATTAAAAATAAAAAAAAAATTATTTTATTATATTTTTAAATAAAAAATACTCTTAAAAACTGTAAATAGATTTAATCCATACTGGCCTTATTTTTATGTAAGCAACGATGCAATACATCCAAGTAATTTTCAATCAAGATGACGGGTCGACCATCCAACAAACAACATTCTCGGAGCCCAAAATGGCTAGGTAGCCCATCAAAGAAAACCTAGCTCAAAATTTCTACATGGTCCTAGAACCTTCTCCACCGACAAGCCCTACTTCAAGAAAAAGAAAAATGGAAGCCCAAATTTACACTACTTTGAGGTTCTAGCACTTTCCTTAGGGTTTTGTTGTCTCTTCACTTGCCTTCCAGTTCCAGATATAAAAATACGAGAATAAAGAATAAACGGTGTCAGGAAGCAATACTTGTGATCTTTCCGGTGCAAAAACCACGAAAAAAGAAAAAAAATATGGCCGAAGATTTGGCGTTGGATTTACAAGAGTTGAGGCAGTTAGGGAGCATCGCGAAAAGGCCTCGTGTCGTTTCTCTCATCTCCTCTGAGATTAGCCACTTGGAGAAGGTAATATTTTTTATTTAATTTTTTTTAAAAATATTAATTTACTAAAAGACGATGACAAGAGCAATTAACATTAACTTGGTATTTGATGTTCTTGTTTTAGTGGTTTTTATTTATATGTTTATCGATTCTGATAAGATGTTTTCATTTAGGGTCATAATGAAATGAAAGAAAAAGAAATGTTGTAGACAGAATGATTACAGTCCGAGGAGAGGAATCCTCTCTTAACACGGTATATAAAGTAGTATTAATAACTCACAACTGTCGTGCAAATGTTAGTGCTTCTGGTTTAAGGAAACTGTTAGTCATGGTTCCTTCTCTACTTGTATTGCCCAATTGTGTCTTTGTGCGGATTCTTTTTATTTTCTTGTTTCTGAAACAAAGGAGAGAGGCTCTTACTCGTTACATCTTGTTTGTAAGCAAACGCTAGAACCAATTGAGCCACAGGCGCATTGACATTAAACATAAATGTAATCAACTTGAAAGGATGATAATCGTTTGAACCTTGTTCAATTAGGTAGCCATACATTTAGATTTAGTTGAATCAAGGTGTTTTTTTTTTTTTTTTTTTGATGATGGGTGCATCTTAATCTTGGAACTTCATAATTCCTGGTGGATTGATTAGTGACCTACGAGGCCGCCCCCCCCCCCCCCCTTAATTTTGATTAATTGAAAAGAAATAGTACTTGGTTTTGCAAACTTTTATATTTTTTCAAGTTATGGTTGGTTCATCTTTGGTGATCAGTTATTCAATACCAGCCTAGGTTGGTGAGGTTTTTCAGGGTTGTCCATTCTTCTTTTAGCCACTAATCTTCTTCTTACTTCTCATTAGTTATCAAAGGAACATGTTTCTGATCCACATGCAACTTCTACTCCTATTCAAACTCCTATCTTATCTGGGGTTAAGCTGCCTTCATCCCTTGCAATTAATTATGTTACGCTTGGATCGTTCAGTTGGGATCAGGACAATGATAAAGTCAAGGTAACAGACTCGTTTCCTGAACAAAATCTTACAAGAAGGATGTAGCGAGCTCAAGCTTTGTCATGTCTGTTATGGATTTTTGGCTTTTTTAAGTTTCTTTCTAATGCTGGTTCTCTGTTTTGCTCTGCTTTGATTTTGCTTCTCTCTTTTCTTCTTATACAGATATATGTCTCTCTAGAGGGTGTCGGGAGAGAAAAGATTGAGTCAGAGTTCCAGGCAATGTCATTTGATGTTAAATTCCATGATGTCCAAGGAAAGAACTATCGATGTGCTATACCAAAACTGAACAAGGAGATTGTACCAGAGAAATGCTTAGTGGTGGTTAAGCCTAAAAGAGTGATCATCACATTGTTTAAAGCTTCAAAGGGGAACTGGTTAGACATACATTTCAAGGACGATAAGGTAATGACTTTTGTGTAGAATAATGGTTTGTTTGAATGCATTTTTGGATGAAAGTTGTAATTTTTTCACGTTACCTTGCAGCTAAAACCAAATCTGGATGAGAAACGAGATCCTATGGCTGGAATAATGGACTTAATGAAGGTTAGTTATCTACGTACAACATAATTCTAGAATAGACTACCTGTGACTACCGAAAGGAACAAGCCAACATTAGTTCGGATACTTATCTTTGTAAAACACAAATTGCAGAATATGTATGATGATGGGGATGAAGACATGAAACGAACGATTGCAAAAGCATGGACTGATGCAAGATCTGGGAATGCAGCTGACCCTTTGAAGGGGTATCGTTAAACCAATTTAGCATTCATATAATTCTAGTGATGGATTTTGGTAGATGGTCTTGTTTCCATGGTTTGCCATTATCTTTTTGGTTGGTTTCTGTGTTATGGTGGGCATATTAAGCCTGTTCTTTTCGCTTTCTTTCATTCTTCATAAATGCTTTTGAGTTTGCGTTTAGATTGTATTATTATAGATACTTATCTAATGTAATGGCCTCAGCTTTCCTTATGCATGGAAAATGGTTTTAGCTTTCCGATTTGAATATAATCTGGATTTTGCAGCTTCCATTACGCTTGCTTCAATTGACTACAAAAAATGCAGCTCGTTATTCTGCACGAGAGGACATTATTCTCGGTGGAAAAGTGAGTTTTTTTTTTTTTTATTATTATTTAAATAATTGTATGGAAATTAAAGTAGATATTTGTTAAAGAAAGTAATGATTTAAATTCCGGATAAAAAAAAATATGTATTTGTTTTAGAAAATACTTATTTTATTCATGTATTTTTTTAATTGAATAAAACTTTTCTTTTTCTTAGCAATAATAATCAATGACAATTAAAATAAATCTGTTAAAATTCTCAATAATTTAAATTGAGAAAAAAATGTGACTCTTTGATCAATTCTTTTTATTCATGTATTTTTTTATATTTGATGATTATTTTATATCAGAAACATTATTTTTTAAATAAAAATATATCATTGAAAACTTGAAAAGCTTGATAATTTTCAGGTAAATAAAAAATAATTAGTTTTATAAAATTATGTAAAAAATTAATAATAAAAAGTAAAACAAAACAGATTTTATTTTTATCAGAGCAACAATTAATTATGTATTAAATTCATATATAACTATTCATAATTTTTTTTTAATATTACCAATTTTATTTGAAAGCAATGGCAGTTGAATGGTTTTTGAAATATTGTTTTAATAATTTTACTTAAAAAACATTATTCTAAGATAAAAGAAAAAAAAAACCTAAAGGGCCATTTATAAAAAAAAAAAAAATTAAATTATGCGCGACGAGGCCTGAAAAGACTGTACGCGGTAACTGATCTTAAAAAAAGCCCTGGAGTAGATGACCTGAATCCAATTTCAATAGAAAAACTTACCGGCTTTTTAGTCTCTCTCTTGGTTTTCTCTATCTTCGTCATTGTCCCAGTTTTTTCTTCTGTCCTATGTGCTTTTTACACTAATATAAAGATAGGGTGTCACATCGTGAGGTGGGTTAGTGATAATTTTAATTAGGTTTTAGTCTCTTTTAAGTACATTGCACGTGAGTTTTAACATAGAAAATAGATGGAAAGTAATAAAAAGGATATATTAATTGTTTCAGGGTAGAATAATGGTTTTTATCCAAATGAATAATAATTCAAGAAATGTTTGTATAAAACATTGTTGGCGATATTAGGACAATACATTTGTAGGTAAGGATTTCTTCATTTCTTTACAAAAAAATAATAATGATTCAATTGATGATGTATATTAAAAGATACATTTCTATTTTTATGGCATGATGATACCAAAAACTAAGAAGAAAATTGCTAATTGTTACATAAAAAAGTGAGGAGATCCCTTTGCAATAATGATGAGTGGTGTTCCAAGCAGTAATTAGTCTCTTCATTGAAAGCTTGAAACTTCTCAACGAAGGCTGATACATGTTTTTGTGTGTTTGGTACTCTGAAATTTTTGTAGTTGTGATTTAAAAAATTATTTTATAAAAATATTTTTAATTGACGTTGGTTTGATATTTATATATGTTTAGTTAAAACTATGGTTAGAATTGAGGCTGAATAAAAAGTAGTTTAATGTGTTTGGTTAAAAATGCTTTTTAAATTAAGGTTATAAAATAACTAAAAAAAATCTATATTAATATTGATGGTTTTTAATTTAAATATTGTAGATTTAACTATTAATATTACATCTTGAAATAAATAATACTTTATATAAATTTTTTTTATTGTTTCCATTAAACTATCTACAATTCTATCACGTATGAAATTCATCCGACAAAGACTATAGTTTTCATGATTTTTTGAGCGTGCAACAAAATCAGGTAAAATATCATCAGGAATAAATTAGGATTATGATCAAATTCTACAAATGCTACGCCATCATGTGAACTCCTTTTAATTTATATAGTGTCATTGAATAATGTTAAACACTAGTTTTTTGAAAAAAATATAATTAAAAATAAAAAAAATTGGATTTTTTTACTGTGTTGAACCCGGTCCAATATATTTAGGTTCGGATCGGACCCGGTCCAACCATGAATAGTGAAGATTGTTCACAGGAAGTGCAGAGTAAAATTTACTATGCACTTCCCGTCAAGCAGCTTCAAGTTGCTTTTAATTCACCTATATTTTCAATGTAGAAATAACTCGGATTCACAAACAATAAATAATATTTTATCTTTAACTACATATATATATTTTCTATGATTTGCTTCAAACACAGAAGTAATTACGAAAACAAACAATATATGAAAAACAAACTGCAGTTCAAAGACTCAGTGATGCAAAATTTCAACCATAAAAAATTGTCAATTTCTCTCAACAAATAAGAAACCACCCTCACCATAATCCAATAAAGGTACACACACCTAAGCCCTATTCCAAGGACTAAACTTCATGGCCAAGTAAGAAATTCAGACACAAATCTAGAATTGAGTTGTTAACATCTTAAAGAACAAAAAAGATAAAAGGGCTACCGTTGATGAGAAAGTCTCATCTCTAATTAATGAAAAAAAGAGTTAGATGAAAATATTACAAGAATTTTTATAAATTGAAGTTCAGTTGTAAGAAAAAGTGAGGTTCTTAAAGTTTTATATATATATATATATATATATAAAAGCATTAATTAGAGATGAGACTAATGGTTGTGATTGAGTCAAATATCATTTAATGATATATAATTCCTCGTTACTCATCTACCTATTCATTAAAAACAAATATTATCATTTTGTTAATAAATCCTGATCAAGCTTATTTGAACATTATTATATAATAGAAAATGATTATCCTCCATTGTCTAGCCTAAAGTCTAACAGGCATCCCAATGAATAATAATAATAATAATAATAATTTTTTTAAAAAACAAATCCTATTCTTTGTTTATATGCTATATGTAATAGAGTATGTCGTCATCATTTATTTTTCACCCCCAAATTAGAAAAATAAAACTTAAAAATTCTGAAAAATAAATACATTTTTCATTAAAATTCTCAGAATTTTCAAAATATAGCCATTTCACGAACTATTTGAGATTTTCTCGAAATTTCTCTATTTTTCTTTATTTAAGGTAAGCAACAGCAAGCATGAAAAAAATATAGAGAGAAAAAGAAAAATTAAAATCATTTACAAGTGAAAAGAGAATAGAATAGAAAAATGATGCGTGAGAGTGTAGAGAAAAAAAATCAAAATATTGAAAAGAATGAAAAGGTATAAACTAAAAAAAAAAAATTCCTAGCAAGTAAGAAAAATAAATAAAATGCGAGAGCTACTATGTCACTTTTATAACCCAAAATTTAATTATTTTTTCAAAACTTTTCCAAAAATTTAACAAAATTCTCAAACAAATATGTTTTCAACACAATTTGATCAATTTCTGGTCATTTTGTAATTCTCAACCATTTCACTTATTATTCTTGTATTGATAAATCTTTCAAAAAATAAAAAGATAAAAAGCAATTAAACAAAAAGGAAATTTTCATAGTGATTAAAATGTAATTGAAAAAGTAATGAGTAGTTTACATAAAAAAAAAAAGAATTGCATAATGTTGTTTTTTAAGAGAGAGAGAGAGAGAGAGAGAGAGGGAGTTTTAAAAAATTAGAAGCTAGAAGGTGGTAGAAGTTTTTAGGGAAATTAAGAAAATAGTAGATGAGTGTGGAAAATTTTAGAGATTAAATATGAAAAGATTATTTTTCAGCAGTATAAATAAGTGATTATGCAAAAAAAAAAAAAAATTACTTAAAGCATTAGCCACACAAAAAAAGGACCATATACAATTAGATTTTCATCAAACACTCTCTCTCCTAAAAATCACCAAAAGCAAACAAATAAAAAAAAAGCACCTTCTCTCTCTATTGAGAAAACAAAAAAAATAACCTCTACCCTCCAAAAACAAAAATGAGAACTCACAGTCTCTCTCTCGTAAGCAACCCTCCCGCAACAACCATGGACCACTATAAATCAGCTCTCATGACTGTTTCAAAGCCATCTACCCATCATTTCCCTCATTATTGATAACTAATCAACGATGACCATATTGCCACCAGCTCACCTTCACACAACCCCTAAACTTGAGATTAACACAAGCACACTCATGAACTAAACTCCCAACCTTTACCCATTTCTATTATTACCTACTAAAATGATGGCCCCTCTCAAAAGACCACACACAACCACCATAATCAACATTATGACCTTTACCAACTGAAGATTAGTAACCTTTTTTATTTTTCTCTCATCACCAAAAATGACAATCTCTCTCTCTACCATGAGAAGACCCCAATCAAGACCCATCTCAACCTAAGCCACAACCCACAATATCCTTTATCTTCCCTTCTATGCCATTTACAACCATTAATCACAAACCTAGCGAACACAAGCCATCATAGCTCATCAATAGTTTTTGAGGCTTAATTCGGGTCAATTCACATAGATTAAAAGAAAAGGACTCAATTGAAACTTTAAGAAACCAAATTGGTGCAATTAAAAGAAATTAAAAGTTTAAAGGCTGATGGAGGGTTAAAATCAAAGATTTCATGGCCAATGACTAATTTGTAAAATGTGCGTCACTTCTAGGACTAAAATTGATCAAAGCAAGGGCTAATTTGAAAGAATTTTAAATTTTAGCATTTATGGATCAAATTGAACAAATTAGAAACCAAGAAATAATTTGAAAAAGATGCTCGAATCAAAAGAGGTAATTAAAAATTTTCAGGGGCATGATTGCATAAATTAAGAAGTTTAAAAACCAATTGTGGCACAGGTAATGAAATTGAAACAACAAAGACCTAGTTTGACGTTTACCAGATCTCAAATTTAAAAACCCTAATTTATAGGGTTTAGCCAAAACAACATCATTCAGAATACTGTGTTCTCTTCTTCTTCAGTTTTGGTTAATCGAATAGGCACTTTTAGACAAATGAATGTGACAACACCGACCACCTCCTAGGCTCCAACCACCATCGATCAACAGGGGAGTTTCCCCTATTCATCCTGGTACCACCCTTGTTCGACATTTATACCCTACCTACCACGTGGAAGCCCTCAACTTTGACTAATTCAGAAATCTTGATAGTTTTTCATCTAACTTTGAATCAATGGCAAAAGAGCAATAAGTCTCCAAATGGAGTTTGGTTTGGTTTTAGTTGAAGAAAAACATCTCATCTACAATGTTCATAGCTTATTTTGTCCCAATAACCTCTTATTTACCACAATTAAATTGAGAAAGAGGCACCCCCAGTTAGCAATTTGTGGACCCGTTTCAACCCCTTTTTCCCAACTCTTTCTAAAAGCTCCCAAATGTTGTTAGGGACCTAGAAACATGGAAAAATGAGAGAAAAGAGGAAAAAAAAATCTCCAACAGAATGAGAGAGATGAATCCTCTACATGTTAGTTTTAGAATACCACTAAGGGGAAGGTGGTTTGGGTAACCTCTGGCCTTTGAAATGCTATAAGAAGGAAAGAAAGGGCAGAATACAAAGAGAGGAGAAAAAATGAAAGAAAAATACAGAAAAGAAAAGAAAATGAAGATCAAAATCTTGAGGCTTTTGGAATAAAAGGGGAGAGAAAGAGAGAAAGAAGGTTTCAAGGAAGGAAGGGAGGAAGGAAGGGATTCTTGGTCATTTAGAGATCGAATAGAAGCTAGGAATCTAGTTGGTAATCAGCAAGGAATTAAAAGGCAACCCATTGCTTCCATCTTTTTAGGTAAGTCTTCAACTCTTGATGAGGGGTGGATCTTAATAAGCACACCTCCGTCTAGTAATGGTGTTATAATCATTGATAACACTTTATTCCATGACAAGATAAGACAAATGACAAGGTAAGTTGAGCAAGCAGTCCATTAAGCTGAGAGATTGCAACAACAAGCTACCTAGGTTGGGAATGATGCTATGAAGCACCGAGAGCAATTATTAGAAATATACTTAATAGAGGTAATGCCCTCTAATAGTAGTGATGTGTAGGGGTTTTTTTTGTGGTTGTCTAAAGTTTGATTGTCCAAATGTATTAACTATTTTATTATATGCAATGAAAAAGCCACGACTCACTTTCCCTTTACCTAATGTGTTAAGAATTCAAATATGATAAGAAATTGGTAAAATATCTCTCTATAATAATCATCACAATCAGAAATCTTGCTTCGGATCGAAAAGATGGAAGTCATGGATCGATTCAATTCATGCATAAGCATCGTAATGCAAACATTTTTTAACATATGTGCATTGATACGATCAAAAGATTATTTTTTTATCCCAAGTGTAGGAGTGTCAAAGTAAGAAATAACTAGGCAAGACCGGGATCGAATCACAAGGAGGTGAACTATATAAAATTATAAACAACAAATGAAAAGGAGTTGAATAGAACTTTTAAGATGTGATATTGATGTGAGTATTAATCAAAGATAAAAACAATTGTCAAAGTTAGAGGATCCACTAATAGTATTACAAATAAGTATAGTATAAAGTCTTTTTATTAATCAACTAAAAACTACACACAAAAGAAGTTCCAATTGGATGATTTATCCTTAATAGTTCATTATAAAATTTTAACATGATCATATTAATTATTTTATTTTAGTAACACTATACTTTTAAATATTGTCAGGAATTCATGATGTTAACTTATGTTAACAACAAATCAAATTCCTTTCATATCACAGGTGTCAGTTATACCATATAGTAGGCTATGAAAGTGCCAAGTATTTGTTGTACCAAGGGTTGTATAACGCAAATCTAGATTAATCATTTAACAAGTAAGGTATTAAGAATTAGTAAGATAAAAAGATAAGACATGTTAATAATAAACTTTCTTGGATATAAACATTGAAGTCCATGTTGAGTTTATATTATACCTATTAGTGAAACCTTTTCACCAACATAATAAACTTAGCTACACATTGTGAAGAAGAGAAACATAAATAAACTAGAAAAGAACATAGTTATGATGAAAGCATAGACAAGATATTAATGAAAGTAAAGCTTAAACATTACAAAAATATAAAGAAAGAAAGCAAGAATATGATCTTGATATGAAAACCAAGATGTCTAAATGTATGGAAAATGCCTCTTTTTATAGGCTAAAATTCAAAACTATTGATTTGATGACTAATTATTGAGTGAGTGGCCACCTCTTGACTTGGTGACAACCATTATCTTCTTGTCTGAACAAAACGTCACTGCTAATGTCAGAATTGGAACAGATGATCTTCATGAAAGTTCTGGGAATTTGTCTCAGCCTTCCAACAAAATAAGAATGAGCTCATTTAGACTTCTAAAACTCGAGATATGGGCTGAACACTGAACAGTGTCTGGGTTGCAGGACAGATTCTGACTTCTCTTTTGTTGCTACAATTTGAACTTGAAAACGACAATTTTGAATCTTAGACTCTTCATGAAAGTTTTAGGCCTGTGTCTTAGCTTTTCATCCATATAAACCAGATCTAAATCCATGCTCTACAGCTCTAGTTATGATCCAATAACCGAATGATGTTCAAGTTTGAATTGAATCAGCATCTCTTCTTTAAGCTTTGCCATCTCTTTGTCTTTTCACTTTCAATAGTTAAATACATCAATCAATCCTTTAAATTGTGAGATATGTCTGCATTCAAAATGAGCATTTATATAAATTAAAACTATCTTATGTTATCAAACTTGTTATTATAAAACATGCTTAAGTTATGGAATTTAATGATACTTAAAGTGCAATATGATGATATAAAACCTTGATAAAAATCAACTTTTAAGTACTAATCATGCATTTGAAAGAATCAAAATATTGGTCCCTTATTAAATGAATTTATCACATAAGATCAAAAAAGAAGCTGATGGTTTGCTATAAAAATTCATTATAAATGTATCACTTTTTAATTCAAAACGAGAGGCTACCTTTCAATTCTCGAACACCCCAAGCAACCCATTAAATCTATTTGCAACCTCAAAACACCTTTCAATTAGTAAAAAAAAATACAAAATTAAATCGAATAAAAAAATTCTCAATCTCTAATCTACTTTTTCCTGCAAGATAAAATTTTCAAAACATCTCAATGACACTGCTCTCACCAATATAAACCTCTTGATACCAAGATCGACTTAATATATGATTGGAAAATGGCAAACCGATCACTTTTTCTCCCCTCCCCTCATTTTATAACAACTTTTTTCTCCTTTCTCAAAACTCAAGGACTGAAAATTAAAACAAATAGTATAAACCCTCAAATAAAAACCTTATATTGAAATTGAAATAGTTAAATGAAAAGAAGAGATAGAAAAATTAAAGTGGTAAATAAGTTTAGAGAAATTATTTTTTTTATCAAAATGAAATAGACTTTTTTCTTGAAATTTAATGTATAGTCTTGGATGAAAAGTTTTGGAGTTACTAAATATTACAAATGTAATTTATGAGTAGAAGGGTTATATTGAATAAATTAATTAAGTCAAATAAGAGTTTTAATGAAAGGGATGAAATAAAATAAAAAGATTTTATGGGATGAATGTATAAATAAGAGAAATATGAGGCCAATATATAAATAAAAGATATGGTGGGGTCAATGTAAAAATAGAAGAAAATATAAGGGGTTAAAATAGAAATCTAAACCAAACATATTCAAATGGTTTGCTATAATCATTATGAATGTATCACTTTCTAATTCAAAAAGAAAGGCTACCTTTCAATTCTCAAACATCCCAAGCACCTCATTAAATTCATTTGCAACCTCAAAACACCTTTCAATTAGTAAAAAAAAAAACACAATCAAATCGAATAAAAAAAATTCTCAATCTCTAATTTACGTTTTCTGGCAAGATGTAATTGTAAAAACATCTCAATAACACTTCTCTCACCAATATAAACCTCTTGATTCCAAGATCGACTTAATATATGATTGGAAAGTGGCCAACCGATCACCTTTTCTTTTCTCCCTTTATTATATAACGACTTTTTTCTCCTTTCTCAAAACTCAAGGACTGAAAATTAAAACAAATAGTATAAACCCTCGGATAAAAACCTTATAATGAAATTGAAATAGTTAAATGAAAAGAAGAGATAGAAAAATTAAAGTGGTAAATAAGTTTAGAGAATTTTTTTTTTATCAAAATGAAATAGACTTTTTGCTCGAAATTTAATGTATAGTCTTGGATGAAAAGTTTTGGAGTTGCTAAATATTACAAATGTAATTTATGAGTAGAAGGGTTATATTGAATAAATTAATTAAGTCAAATAAGAGTTTTAATGAAAGGGATGAAATAAAATAAAAAGAGTTTATGGGACGAATGTATAAATAAGAGAAATATGAGGCCAATATATAAATAAAAGATATGGTGGGGTCAATGTAAAAATAGAAGAAAATATGAGGGGTTAATATATAAATTAAGAAAACATGAGGGCATAATGTGCAAATAAAAAAATATAAAGGGGGCAATATGAAAATAAAGAAAATTATAGCTATAAATAGAGAAGAATTCTCAAGAAATTCCTAGATTTGGCTAGCCCTAAGAGGAGAAAAGAGGGAGGAGAGAGTGAGTTAAAACACTTATATAAAAATCACACTAAAAACACCAAAGAAAGTTAGATTAGGATTCAAAACGTGTTAGGGGAAGATTTACACAGGAAAAATTAAAGAATTCCAAGGGGTTCAACCTTGATAAGGGCAACATAAGAAAAGAAAAGGAGGGTGGAAGAAACTTGATTCATCTTTGGATTTCAACTTTAATTTCTTGTTTTTAGAAGATAATAAATTCTCATAATAAGTTGTTCTAACTTGTTTTATATTGTTTTTTTTTTTAATGGTGGAGTTGCTAGAGTATTTGGTAGAGGTTTATAGTTTATGAAGTTGAATATGAAATTGTGTTTTGATTATGGCATGATGATATTTGATATAGGTTATGAAAAAAAATGGGTTAGTAGAGAGAGTTTTCATTTTAAAGAATGGATTTCATGAGGTTAATAGGTTTAAGATTATGTTAAATGATGATATATGAAGGTATTATATATTATGGTTGCTAAAAATGATGAAAACATGCATGAGAAATAAATAGATACTTGTTAAACTTAGAAATAAAAAATTAGACAGCTTGTCTCTCAGTTTCTCCACTAAGATTAAAAACCTAAGATGATAGGATTTGAGATAACTTCAATCATAAGCATTATAGACAAGGATGTTACCTTTTTAATGCAACTGACCTTGCTTAATTTGGAGTGATATTATATGGGATAAAAACCGAAGAAGGGTTTAAAATGAAATCAGCAAGATAATTTTTTGTGCTATTGTAATTTGTGAATTTAGACAAATAGATGGTAAAAGTGGGTTTTGTCATCTTCATAAAAGTTGTAAACTTATGTTTTGGATTTCTAAATAAAGAAACTACACATAAAACCAACTTTCTAATTATAATTAAGATATTACATAGTGTTATGAGTCAATTATGTTAAATCACTTGAAATTTGTAAATTGTTAGCTCTTATTTGTTGTTCTTAATTGAAAATGTTGAATTATTAAGGGAATGAAAATAGAAAGTGTGTGTGTGTATGCATAAAGCTTGAAATTAATAAAGTGTTTATGTTGATACAAGTGAAATCATAAGCACCAAAAGTAGCAAGGGACGACCAATAAAGCACAAACTTCAAATAAATGTTTGTTACCTTAGACAATTATTTTAAAGTCTCTTATAAATTATTTATTGAGGTTATTTTAATATGAACATCAAAAGTTTTATTATACATGTTTATTATATGAAAATTGGTTGAATTAGCCCCTTGGTTCGAGACCGGTGCCCCGTGAATGGGCTATTGGTTGAATTAGCTCCCTAGTTTGGGACTGATGAACCTTGTGAAAGGGCTATTGATTGGACTAGCTTCCTAGTGCTAGAACTGATGCCCTAGAAATGGGTGATTGGTAGAACCAGTTACTTGGTTTGGGACTAGTGCCCTGTTAAATTGGCAATTATAAAAATTTGGTTGATGAAATTAGAACCTTAGATAACAGGCTATTAAAAAGAAATTGATAGTGTGTTGTATAATTTCTTAAATTTTTTAATTAATTTTTATGTTATTTTTATACATTAATGTTCAAGTTTATCTCACCATCGTATCTTATACTTGATGAATTGATGTCTCTTTTATATATTTACTTAGTTTAATAAGACAACGAAGACATTCCTTTTCGGATTGTATTTAACATTAATTATGATTCGTATGTATAAATTTATGCAATACTTTATTTTTTTATGTAATAGATTTATATTTATTATCTAAAGTTATATGATGCATGAACCCAATTGTTATAAGTAATTAATTATTTTTTTTCTTTAATTAGATTGCATGTACTTTTCTTAGATTTTATTTAAAAAAAAAGGTGTGGAAAAGTAATGGTTAAATGATGACGGCTTACGTCCAGGATGTTGGACTATGTATTTAATATATTATTAATGAGAAATTAAATGGTATTGGTGATATCTTGGTACCACTTATATATATTAAAAAATTATAGAACTTTCTTTTTATTATCCTAGTAAACTTTATTTTAAAAGTTAGGGTTGTTACAAATAGAGTTTAGAATCTAAATAAAAAGAATAAAACTAAAAGGATTAAAATATACATGAATCAAGACTTTGTGGATGAAAATGAAGTTTTTTATGAAAAAAAAATGAAAAAGCCCATTATTTAATCTTATTTCATTAAATTGGTCTCCAATTCAAATTGAAATTCTATCGAAAACCTTAAATTTCTTAAAATATGCAAAGAAAATAAAATCTTACCACATAAAATATTTTCAACATCATATGAAAGGATAAAATTGAAAGAGAGTAAAGTTCAATGGTCAAAAATTAAGGCAATGTTCAATGAATAGTGTCATTCACAATAATACATAGTAAAATACCATATTATTTTAATGTTATTGTATAATATATGTTTACAATCATTTAAATATATTTGACATGTTGATACTATCAGTGACTCTTAAATGATGATAAGGTGATTCTCAATATTCATGATGAGTGTAAAGGACATGATAAATTGATATTTGGATTATTTAAGGCATACTTGTTTGATCTCACCATAATTTTTTAACTTTTTTGGTATGTTATGTGTTGCCGTTGCTATTTTAGGATTATTATATGTATGTTTATTGGTTGTGTTTGTGATTTTTATTTTATTTATGTTCATTGTATTCTTCGAACCACTTTTGAGCTTTGTCATTTCAAAAAATTGCTATTAGCATCAAAATGATTTTTAATGTTGAAATTTTGCTTTTGTTATTTAATTCTAATTACTACAATATCTAGTTTACTTAAAAACAATATTTACTTTATTGTAGCATAAAAAATCTTGTTCTAAGTAATCATTCATGGTTAAAAGGGTTTTTTTTTCCTACATGGTTTTTAATACATTTTAGTATCAAAGATATTATTTAAAAAAAAAATTATATCATCAATGTTATTAAGATAAGTCATGCTTCAAGTATATACTAGTAGATTTGTCTATGCTCCGATGAGGATTGAACTGCTCTGTTTTTAAACTTACAAAAAATGTTAAGAGTATGGAGATAATTTTTTTACAGTATCATTAAATCCAATCAAGTGGTTTGATCTTGAAATATGTCAACTCAACTCTTTGTCTAACTCGAGTTTCAAATTAAACCATAAAGGAGCTGGTCCAAAATAAATTATTCAATTTAATGAGTTTAAAGACAACTTGAATGGCTGGTAAGAACATGACATAATTGTTTTTTATATTGAGACGATATCAGATTGGATCGACCCCAGTCACCCTGCAACCTGGGTCATTGACTTCAATGGGTTTAATAGCTTTGTTGTTTTTGTAAATTATTTTTATTTAATTTTATGATAACATTAGATACTTTCAAGATCGAGCATCAACCATAAAAAAGATATTTATTTGAGATCGTGATAACCCTATCTATAGAAAGTAGAAAAAAAATAATCATGAATTCTTTTTCTCAAATATTAGAAAAAAATTAGAAAAAGCAAAGGATTAGAAACTAGAAAAACACATATCAGGTTTGATGGGTAAACCCGTTAAACTCGTGAATTTGATAACCTAGGTCAACACGTCAAACCCTCAAATCAGGTAATAAACTCCATTGAGATTAATAACTTGTTTTTTTTATATATAAACTATTGTTTATTTAACTAAATGATAACAAAAATAGATGATTGCAAAATCGAGCGTCAAACTAATACAAAAACTTTTTTTTAAGACTATGATAACCTCATAGAAAGCAAAACAAAACAAATTATGAAATTCAATTCTCAACTAGTCTAATATCGAAGGATGAAATAAAAAAATGAATTTTTTAAAAAAAGTTAAACTCATCATACTTATCAACAGGTCAATGGACTTTCTAAAATTTAATAACATGTTTTTTTTTTCAAAATTATTTTTTTAACTATATGATAAAAATAAAAATAGATAATCAGATAATCGAATTCAATTAGAAAAAAAAAATACTCCTCTAAACTCGCAAACCGGGGTAACTAAGGTTACCTTGCCAAACTCGTAAATTAAGTCATTGACACCACAAAGATTAATAACCTAGTTTTTTTAAAATTATTTTTTATTTATCTAATTTTTTTAAAATAGTTCTTATCGCAGTGCTGAAATATTTATTTGATACCAACCCGATGCTACGATATTTTTTGATACTGTGATAATTATATAAAAAGCAAATTAAAATAAATTATCAACTCTAAATCTTCATATACATATCATATAACGACTAAATAAAAAAAACAAAAACCAAAGAAAAAAAAGTGGGGTCAAAATGAAAAAAAAAAACATAACACACCTTTAAGCTTTTTACTAAATTTTTAAGCTAGCCACGTTTGTTCACCTTTCTTTGCATTTTAAAATGATTTTGTTTTAATTGTGCTTGTTTGTCATGCTTACCATCCAAGATAAGCATTTTTCTATTTAATTTTATCATTTCTTAGAAAGTCTCCCCTCCATTTCTATCATTATTTTATGTCTATTATGCTTTCTTTTTGTTTCTTTCCCTATTCAATTCAAGTTTATTTTTCTTAATCATTATATACAACATCTTTGTATGCCTATGAATTGTACTCTTCCATTCAAGCTACTAAACTCGTTTCAATAAGTTTATTTGCTTCGGTTTGTTATTTGTTCGCGTTTTCATATTTTAAAAATATATATGCATTACATTGTTGCATTATATCGCTAATTGTTTCTTTTGATTAAATGTTTGTTTTATTTACCTATTACATAATGTTTTGATAAAAGCCCCTAAGGAACGAAGGCCAATGATATTTTTTTTTTCTTGTATTACATAAAGTCATGTTTTAAAATAATTCTATCAGGCTCAAAGTGCCAAGATAAGCATAAATTGATTGCCTAGACTACAAATTGTATAATGACAGCACTTTGATAATTATAACTTTTATATGTTGCATGCTAGTTGAATTTTAACTTTTTGACTTGTCATAACCTAAATTTTAATTTTTTTTGCTTTTTTCTTTTTATTTCTATTTCTATTTATATTTTTAATAAATAAAAAGAAAATGAAATGAAAATAATAATTAAAATTCAGGTCAAGACAACATAAGTTGGAAGTTTGGAGGGTTTAATCATGATGGAATTTTAACTTTAGAAGTTAATTTTGGAAGAAATTGAAAACATTAACAAGTTTGGGGTTTTGATTAAACTTTAATTTGATTTAATTAATGATATCGAGAGTTTAATTGAAGAATTGATAAGATTAAGGACTTAATTAAGCTTAGAATAAGTTTAATTAATGAAATCAGGGGCATAATTGAAGAAATATTAAATTTCTAAGCTAATTCAGGTCAAAAGTACAAGTGATTAAAGTCCAGAGACCATCTTGTAAAAGGCGCTGCAATTTTGCCCATGGGCCCGATTAAGAATTGTTGAGACTTGGAGGGCTAGATTTAAAAACGGTCGCCCAGTCCATAAACAACATCGTTTTTCATTTCTGGCCATCGTACTCCCTGTATAAAAAGAAAACAATTGGAAAAACAGTCGATCAAACCACCCGATGATTGATCTCCATAACCGCCATCACCACTTTCCGAGACCGTTCCCACCATTGGCAGGTCATAGAGATGAGGAAGAAACCACCACCAAAGACCCCTGCAATGGCAGGACTCCAAGAATCCGAGAACTTGTCAAACACCAAGTCCCAGCAAACTTTATCCTCTTCCTATAAAGGAAGAGGCATGCTAGAAGTCTGCCATTGAATCCCTATAAATACCCAATAAGGCAGCCATCGCCAAGGGGAGAAAAAAAAGAAGGGGGGAGGAAAGAAAAAAAGATAACAACAAAAAAAACCCCACAGACAAAGAGAGAGAGACTAGAGAGAAAGGGAAAGAAGAAAAACGAAGGAAGAATAGAAACAGAAAGGGGGAACCACTGATCGACCAAAGGACCGTCACCTCGCGTTTTTGTCTTCAGCAACACGCCCAGGTAAGTCTTCTTTCTCCTTCCTTGTTTTACATTTTCAAACTTCTCAAAATAGTGTGAAGGTAATTATAATTACCTTCACAAATGTAGTGCACGTGTGAGCTAGTTCACGCATGCCTGCTACCTAGTCGGGTCATTGGCTTGGGCCAGTGACCAAGTTGGGTCGGCCCAGCCCGTACAACCGGGCTAGATCTAGCCAGGTAAAACAAGAGAGACTAGGCCGGGTCTAGGACTTACCCCATCCGGCCTAAGCTACTTTTGGTCAAGGGTGTGCTTGGCAAAACACACCCTTGTGTCTTTTCTATATATTTTATTTCATTTTTGTTTTGATATCTAGCCAATTAAACCCCTTTTTTATATCAAAAAATTCCAGAAAAATTTGAGGATCTTTGTTGAGTTATTTGTGGGCCTCTCACGCTTTGTTTTATTTGTTCACTGTGTTTTTTTTTCTACTATATGTTCAATCTGTGGATCATTGCTGTTAAATGCAAATCTTTTGTGCAATGCTTTTTTATTCTTGTCTAAAAAGAGTAAATAATAAAAAAGGTAAACAAAAAGAAAAAGGCATAGAAAAATTGGTTCTTCTTCATTAAAAATTTAAAATTTTATAAACTTATTCACTAGAGCTAGAGTCAAGAATATCATATTTTTTTAGGTTTGTGTAATATTTACCAACACTAGAGTTGGAAATATTCGTAGGTATTGTTCACCGATACTAGAGTTAGGAACATGATAGGAAGAACAAAAAAAAGAAGAATAAACTCTTACCAATTTTAGGGAAAACCAATAATGCAGTCTGTCTCAGGTAGGATGTTTAAGGGGTGATAGCATCTTTCCATTTCGCATAACCAGTCCAGGACCATAGAATCTTTATTGACCAGTTAGGGTTCCTAGTGACCATAATACTAGGTGACGACTCCTTGAATTAGACCTTTCCCCCAAAGAATAAGATGCTAGATATTTGTTCTCTTTCCATGAGAAATTTTTAATTGGTCATCGCGATGTCCTAGTATGACAGAATGACAACTCTACTGAAGACTTCTAGGACTAAGCTTTGCCTTTTATTTGTCAATTAGTATAATGTATGATATGTTGTGTTTATATGGTTATCGCTTTTTACCACTTTACCACACATTCTTATTGTCATGCATCACTTCAAGAGTATACATGTTAAAATTTAAGATAGGTGGGGGAGTAACGGTACCCCAATGGTTTTACCCTGGGTCAGACTCGTGAAACCATCCAACTGTCGCTTGATTGTTTACTCGATAGTGGTCAATACGTCGATCTAATATTACTTAGAGCTTATATCTTCAAACTACTTGTAAGCCTCATATCGACCTTTCGAGGATGATCATTGAGCATGCAAAAGACCATTTGAGACTAGATAGTAACCTACCCTCGTGATGCACTTAACGACTAGAACTGACCTACTAGATTGTACCCTGTGTAATCTCACTTTGGCTAGCCCAACATGCGACATCTTGATTTCCATGACCATTGGATGGCAAATGGTCGTCACATAGGATACAAGAATCTAAGTTGTTATAGTTGACAAAAGAAGACCACTTTGATTTGAAAGCTGAAAGGTGTATTAAAAGCTCAAACTTTAAGCGAGACTGGCCCTTATTAGCATGATAACAACATCATATCCTTAAAATCCATGAATAAACGACCATTTCCACCTCGTGAAGGGCGAGTTCATATTGAATCTGCATTTTCCTTGTTGATAGCATCATCATTTGCGCATGATTGCATAATTTTCATTTAGCGGGTTGAAATATAGGTTCCCCATTGAAATGGACCATAACACTCGACTGCAGGAAAGACAAATGGATAACGAAGAAAGCGCCTAGTTGGGAGCCCAACACCAAAAGAGTTGAAAAGTCTTAGAGAAGAAGTCGCGAGGCTTACTAGTCTACTCGAACAGGCCTTGGGATCTAAATTTGGAGAAGCAAAATTTACAGCTCAACCTGAACCTTCGCTCGCAAATCAACAAAATCTAGGGGCAAATGAGGTGTCATTTGAATCTTAACAGGCTATGTATTCTCAATTTTCTCAACCAGCATATCCTATAAAAATGTCATCTACTATTGACCTTACAATGAAGAAATCTCAAAAGAATAAGATGGTAAAAGAAGATGGCCTGGATAAATTGGTTGTCCTAGAGCAAAGGATGAGGGCATTCGAGGGAGCTAGCATACACAACCATATAAAGGCCGCTGAGATGTGTTTGGTACCCAACATGATTATTCCTAAAAAATTTAGAGTGCTTAAATTCATCAAATATACAGGAACTCAATGCCTTGTAACTCATTTGAAGGCATACTGCAATAAAATAGTAGAAGAGGTCTATGACAAGAAACTGTTCATTCACTTCTTTCAAGACAGTTCGAGCGACGCTGCCCTTACTTGGTATATGTGGCTGGGCAAGACTAAGGTAAAAAAATGGAAGGACTTAGTTGATGCCTTCATTAGGCAGTATAAGTACAATATAGATGTGGGCCCTAATAGGTGAAACTTGCAAGCTATGGAAAAAGACAACAAGGAATCTATAAGAGAATACACCTAAAGGTGACATGAGACAGTCGTACATATTAATCCTTCTTTATTGAAAAAAAAAGATCATCAATTTGTTTGTCAAAACTTTCAAGACCCCATACTTTTAATACTTGGTCGGAAGCTCTGCACAACTCTTTTCTTACTTGGTTGCTATAGTTGAGAGGATTGAACAAGTCATTCGGTTATGAAGGATTGCTAAATCGACTGAGGAGAAAAGTTTCACTGAAAACAAAGAAGCTAAGGTTCACAATATCGAAGGTGGTTACAAAGGCGAAAAAAAAACTACCAAAACAAAGACACTTAGAGATCAATTGTCCTGAAGATGATGCCATATGGTTATTAGGCCAAAACTGGTCCATGCGTGACCTCAACTGACTACTGGAAAGGTACCCCTGTAGAGACATTCATAGGAGAGGGATGATTGGAAGATTCCAGAAATTTCAATCAATGATTGCTGAGTGTTTAGCCCTTTTATGTATTACCTTGCTAGTAATCATAGCTCTAGATGTTAGCATAAGGTCTTTGTTGCTGAGCCTCTTTTCTAAAATTTCAATGAAATAATGAGTTTGTCTATCAATTGTGTCTTTTCCTTTGATTTACAAATATCTTGAATAGGTTCTCTCTAAGGACTTACAAATATACTTTTGAAGTCTCGCGTGATCTCATAGATGCCAGTGTTTTTAAACCCAGCCTGGTGGTCGACCCGGCTCAAGGCTCGGGTCATGGATTTTGACCGGGTCAACCCTAATTTTTTTATAAATCAAAATGACGTCGTTTTGGTTAAAAAAATAAATAGTCAACGGGTTGTAACTGGGTTTTTAACCTGGTCTTGTTGGGTCAACCCACCGAGTCAGCCGAGTTTTTGACTTCCTTTATTTTTTGATAAACTCAGCCCGGTTCCAACCCCGAGTCAATCGGGTCCTGGATTGACCCACTATACCGGGCTGGGTTTTAAAACTATGATATATGCAATTCATTTCTTTCACCAAAATTTGCTTCCCCATTGGAGTTTTGAAATTTGAACTTGCATTTTGATTTCAAAAATGATTTGATGACATTTTTTACATTTCATTTGTAGAATGATATATAAATCAAGCAACTTCTTCAATGAGGTGACTAAATTCTAAACCAAAGTGCATGAATAGAAAATGAACCATCACCCTCACACAATGACTCTTGAACAAGGTATTTTAAATGTATGAATAATGGTACGTAGTGAACTCGTTGCTCATAGACTCATGAAATGCATTTCTTCGTAAAAGTCCAAACTATCATACTAGACGAGGTCAAAGTTTATTGATCTTAACTGCTTACGCTTGAAATGAGAAAATATCATCTTTGTTATTCCTTTCACTTTCTAAAATAAATATATCCCTTGTGGTCCCATGTTGAGCCTAAATAATTTTTCTCTCATTAAAAATCCTAACTAGGATCACACCACACACTAGGGCCAATGTTAAAATTTCAATGATAAAAAAAGAGAAAAAAGCCATGAGAAAGCCAAAAAATGCAAAAAAACCCAAGAAATTCGAATGCTAAGGGGCATGCCCAAATTACAAGAAAAAGTGATAGTCAAGATAAAGTGAGCATGCCCTAGCTAAAACAATAAAAAGAGGCAAATTAAAAAAGAGCGGAAAAGAGAAGATGAAAGATACAAAGAGTCGAACTGCTGATAGTGATCCTTAGTCTTTGAAATCCTGAAATACTCTTTAAGCCTTATAAATCCTTTTCTTTCATGGAAAAAAACCACAGCCTACATTACATGCATGTAGAAGTCCTTTTTAATCAAGCAAGCAAGCAACCTGAAACAATAAACAATGCTCTCAAAACCCAAATAGTACTTTTTCATAAGAGTCATGATATCGAGAACAAGCTACTTATTATTATTCATACTGATAAAATGAGTGTTCAAAAAGATATATAAAAAAATTTCTCAAACAGAACCTCGAGCTTTTTCTTAAGCACTTCACTTTGAAACCTATAAAAACAGGTCACCTCATGACATACATTCACTAATGGCAATATTGCTAACACAAGAGCAAATCATATCTTTTCTAAGAAAAAAATAGCCAATAAGTTGCAAGATTTCAAAAGCAATTTTTTTTAAACTCACATCAAAACATTTTTTTTTCAAAATGCAAGATCGAGATTTCAAGATTCATTATAGGCAAATATTCCTTCACCAAACTGAAAATGAGAGAATGGTTACTCGAAACCATTATTTGTCTAAGTCGCTGATAGAGCACAATTAGAGGCAATGACCAGTACAACGGGGCAACATTGTGTTTAGAATGAGAATATCCCTTTTGGATAACCATAAAAAGGGAACATTTCTTACAAACTAGACAAGAGGCATTATGATTTACAAAAGGCAACTTGATCATTTCAACAAGTGACACCGAGTGTTTTTAGCAGTGAGACGGGGACTAATGAATAATCCTCTTAAATTATTCAACGAGTTATAAAATCTTTAGCAAGTAAATGGGTCACGATGGACACCATGAAGGCTAAGTTGTGTAACAAATCTGGAAAAAACTTACATGGGCCAACTCGAGTGGGCTAGAAACCAAATGACGAAGATGACCCAAATTAGAAATAACAATAAATAGCAAGCCCTCACCAATCAAGCAACAAGAAGATTGAGAAGAAAGGGTGACTTATATTTCAAATCAGGTAAAGATACATGCGTATCATCTAAACTTTGAAACATTGAACAATTGTTTTTTTTTTGTAAATTTCATAAGAGAAATCCCTGATGGGATCTATTAAAAGGAAAGCCATCTAGAAATGGCCAAAAATTGGAAATGCTTTGGAAAATTTCTCACTTCTAAGAAATTCATGACCTAAGCAAGCCACCCATGAGAATTAGACCACTAAAAAAAATCTTCATACCTTTCACCAGTAGGTAGGTCACCCATTACAATGAGATCAATGTTGAAACATTTTCGTATTTTTTACCATTAGGCAGATCGCCTGGAATCCACTTGTGAAATTCTTCACATTCTTTTTTCACAAACGGGTTGGTTCATCTCAGTAAAAAAAAGCAAGCATCTTAGTGACTAGAAGAATCATTACACTTGATTGAATACCATTGGGTAGGTCGCCTAGAATAATTGGAATCAACTTGTGAAATTCTTTGCATTCTTTTTTCCACCTGGGTAGGTCACCCATTACAATTAGACCAATTCTGAAAAATCTCTGTATTTTTCCACTTAGGTAGGTCACCCATTACAATGAGACTCTTTCTTTATATTTTTCAACCTTTTTATTTTCCATCTCTAAGATAATGCGTTCTCTAACCCTACCTACTTTTGAGTGCGCCTTCAAGCCCTTACCCCTAGGTCCCATTACAATTAGACCCCTTCTGAAAAATCTCTGTATTTTTTCACTTAAGTAGGTTACCCATTACAATGAGACTCATTCTTTGTATTTTTCAACCTTTTTATTTTTCATCTCTAAGATAATGCATTTTTTAACCCTACCTACTTTTGAGTGCGCCTTCAAGCCCTCACCCCTAAGGTAATGTGTTTTCTAACCGTACCTCCTTTCAAGTGCGCCTTTGAGCCCTCTACCATCTATAAGATAGTGCGTTTCCTAACCCTCCCTTCTTTCCAGTGTGCTTTCGAGCCCTTATCTCCTTTTCGAGTGCGCCTTCGAGCCCTTGATCATCTATGGTAGTGTGTTTTCTAACCCTACCTCCTTTCAAACGCACCTTCAAACCCTCTCCTCCTTTCAAGTGCGCCTTCAAACCCTCCTCTCCTTTCGAATGTTCTTTCGAGCCCTCACCTCCTTTCGAGCGCGCCTTCGAGCCATCATCCCTAAGATAATGCGTCTTCTAACCCTACCTTTTTTCGAATGCTCCTTTAAGCTCTCATCTCTTGGATAGTGTGCCTTTGAGCCCTATCATATTTTCCTTTTAAGACTTTACATCTTTTTCTTGGGCGGGTCACCCATTATAATGAGATCACTTTTGAAAAATCTTTGTATTTTCCACCTTTTTATTTTTCATTTGGGTAGGTTACCCATTATAATGAGATCATTTATGAAAAACCTTTGTATTTTCAAATAAAAAATAAAAAATAAATCAAAAATTAAAAACAAGTTTTTGGATTTTTCATTGACAAGTTAGATTGCCTTTAAATGACAATTTTCTCGATTTCAACATCTCTTAGTGAAGATCATCTGTCAATATACTACTTTCAAAGTTTTCTAGACTCTCGAAGAAACAAAAGTTCTTTTTTGTGTCTATTTTTTTATATAAATTTATTATGCAAAGCCAAGAGAAAATAAAATTTGTCAATATCTTTACATCGTAAATACAATAAAGAGGGGGCAACTATCATAACCTCAATTTTGATTTTTTTTTACTTTTTACTTTTTATTTCTATTTTTATTTTATTTTTTATAAATAAAAAGAAAATGAAATGAAAAAAAGTTGAAATTCATGTCAAGACAACACAAGTTGGAAGTTTAGAGAGTTTAATCATGGTGTAATTTTGACTTTGGAAGTTAATTTTGGAAGAAATTGAAAAAATTATCAAGTCTAGGGTTTCAATTAAACTTTGATTCAATTTAATTAATGATATTGAGAGTTTAATTGGAGAATTGATAAGATTGGAGACTTAATTAAGCTTAGAATAAGTTTAATTAATAAAATCAAGGTATAATTAAAAAATATTAAATTTATGAGCTAATTAAGGTCAAAATTACAAGTGATTAAAGTCTAGGGACCATCTTGAAAAAGGCGCTGCAATTCTGCCGATTAAGAATTTTTGAGACTTGGAGGACCAGATTGAAAAGCGGCCACCCAGTCCATAAACAACACCGTTTTTCATTTCTGGCCATCATCTTCTTCCTCTGAAAATAGAGGAAAACTCCCTACAAAAAAAGAAAAAAAAGGGAAAAACGGTTGATCAGACCACCCAATGATTGAAAAAAGTTTGCTTAAATTTTTTTATATATATTTTCGAATCGTTTTGATGTGCTGATGTCAAAAATAATTTTTAAACAATGAAAACACTTTATTTTAATGCATTTCTAAGAAAAAAAATACTTTGAACCATCATCGCTACCACAATCCCAAACACATCTTAAAAGTCTTCTTTCTCCTGCCCTGTTTTGCATTTTCAAATTTCTGAAAACAATGCGAAGGTAATTATAATTACATTCGCAGTGTGCAGTGCACGAGTGAGTTAATTTACGCGTGTCTGCTGCCCAGTTGGGTAATTGGATTGGGCCAGTGACCAGGCTGGGCTAGATCCAACCTAGTAAAAAAGGAGAGAGCGGGTCTGGTCTGGGTCTCAGCCCATCCGGCCCAAGCTACTTTTGACTAAGGGTGTGTTAGGCAAAACATATCCTTGTGTCTTTCCCATATATTTTATTCCCCTTTTGTTTTGATATCTGGTTAAATGAGCTCCTTTTTTGTATCAAAAAATTTTGGGGATCTTTGTTGAGTTATTTGTAGGCTCCTCACGCTTTGTTTTATTTTTCCCTGTGTTTTGTTTTTTTTTATAGCTCAATTTGTGGACCATTATTGTTAAATATAAATTTGTTATGCAATGCTTTTTTATTCTTATCTAAAATGAGTAAATAAAAAAAAAGGTAAACAAAAAGAAAAAGGCATAAAAAACTTGTTTCTTCTTCATTAAAAATTCAAAAATCTGTGAACTTATTCACAAGCGCCAGAGTCAGGAATATCATATTTGTTTTGGGTTTGTGTGATATTTATCAATGCCAGAGTTTGAAATATTTATAGGTATTGTTCACTAATGCTGAAGTCAGGAACATGATAGGAAGAACAAAAAAAAAAAAACTCTTAGCAATTTTAGACAAAACCAGCAATGCAGTCTGCCTCAGGCATGACACTTAAGAGGTGATAGCATCTTTCCTTTCGCATAACCAGTTCGGAATCATAGAATTTCTGTTGACCAATTAGGGTTCCTAGTAACCATAATACTAGGTGGCGATTCCTTAAACAAGATCTTTTCCTCTAAAAGAACAAGATGTGAGATATTTGTTCTTTTTCCAAGATTATTTTTTTAATCAGTCGCCGCGATGTCCGAGTGTGACAACTCTGATGTCAAGCTTGAATATATCTATATATTTTATTTTATCTTATTATGTGGTTAAGAGTCTAGGGTGTTCTAGGGTCGTCAATGTCATAATAAAATATTATCAGTTCTATTCTGAACTTTAAAACGCAATCATGTTTATTTATGATAAATAACTAAGAATCTTGAACTTGTTCATTTTGTTTCTTGTTTTTGTGTGCTTAAACTTTTTTTAAAAAAAATAATTTGATTTTATTACTAGTATATTTGAATTTTGATCGGTGTCATTTACATATTTCTTTGACCATTTATTAACTCTTGAGTTTGGATTTTGTGTACGGTTTCATGGTCATAGGTCTTTCAAGATCATTTATTCAAGTGTGTGTGTGCGCGCGTGGTATATTGTAACATCCCCATATCCAGGATTAAACAATAATATCATGTCAACCCTATACATGATTTTATTCACTTTTATTTTCCATGTAGTTAGTTTGAAATTTAAGCAACCTTTATTTTTTCTGGGATTTACATATATGCTTTGCCCATATCAGAGATGTTTTAGGACTTTAGTTAAACTTGTAGAATGTTTCGGACCATAAGATCTTGATGATTGACAGATTTATTATTTTTGTAATAATGTTTGAGGTAATTTTTATGCAAATTATGAAGTAGGATGATTATCCTTGAGCTTAAGGCCTAAGGACACTCACTACCAGAAAATCGATAAATACAAACGGAAATACCGATGGAATATTTTCGTCAGTAAATTTTTGAGGGATTTTACCGACGGAAATATTCCCTCGGTATATACTGAGGGAATTACAGTCGGAAAAAAAAATAAAACAAAGCAAAAAAAAATAATGACATGTCAGGATTTACCAATGAAATTACAAAGGGAATCACTGACGGATTTTGTTTGTCGGTATTTTCCAGAGAGCTCCACAACTGTTCACTTTCCAATTGCATTGTTAATTGTTGTTCTTTACGGACAAAATCACCGACAGATTGAAAAGTCGTCGGTGTTATTTGGCGGTTTTCTAAAAAAATTCAATTGATTTAAAATTTTCATTTAAATATTACAAACGAAATCACCGACGGACTGAAAAATCATCGGTAATTATTGGCAGTTTCTGAAAACTTTTAACGAAGTTGAAAATTTAAATTAAATATTACCGACGGAATAATTAAAAAATATTAATATTCAATTATCCGTCGGTAAATCCATCGCTAACGTGCCCCAATAAAAAGCCTGAATCCCTTTATTTCACAAGAGACAGACTTATTTCTTCTTCTTCTACTACTACTTCTTCTTCTTCTTCTTCTTCTTCTTCTTCTTCTTCTTTTTCTTTTTCACTATATATAAAAAACATCAATATCTATTTCTTTCTCTTCTTTTCTCTCTTCATCTCCTTCTCTTTTCCTCCATGCTCGGGTATGTCTTCTTCTTCTTTCTTCTTTTATCCTTAGTTTTTTTTAATTAATATGCTTTATGAAAAAACATTTCTCTCCTTAGCTTCACTTGCAACTACATTAAGGTAATATTTTTCTTCCTTTTTCATGATTTTTTTCACTATATTTGTTTTTTATTTTATTTTTAATTGTTTTTGTTCTTAATAATTGTATAAATGTTGTTGTGAGATTTGTTTTTTCATATGAGATTAATTTTTAGTTGATTTATTTATAGAATTTTTAAATTTTTAGCAATTGCAACTTCATTTTTTTCATATGAATTTTTTTAATTGGATTTATTTTTTCGTTTTATTTATTTGTTGCAAATTTGTTTGAGTTGATTTTCATATTGTTTTTTCAAGCATTTTGAGTATATATTATACAGTGTTGATTTATGTTAATTTAATTATTTTATAATTTTATAAAATGATTTTTTTAAATGTTTTTAAATAATTACCGACGAAATTACCAATGGAATTTCCATCGGTAATTCCGTCGGTAAATCCGTCGGTAATAAAAAAAAATATTATTACCGAGGGATATACCGACAAAATGAAGCGGGTAATTTTATTTTTTTATTTCCGACGAATTTACCGACGGACAAAAAATTACCGATGAAAGCTTCATCGACGGAGCATTTTCCGTCGGTGATTTTGTCGGTAAATTAATTATCGATGGAATATGTGTCTTACGCTGACGGAAAATTCCATCGGTAAAACTGTTAAATCTTGTAGTGACTTTTTGGAGCTTGGACTCAACTAGCTACAACATTTGTTTTATAGATCGGTTGAAATCATCCACCATTGGGCCACAAATTAATATACTTTGCTTACATGTCCAGGATTTAATTCAATATTTTTGGGTTGGGTTCGTTGAAGACTAGATAAGATCCAAAAATTGGTTAGTTTTATCCAAATAAGTGAAAATAGTCCAAAACCCTAATTGCAGTCCTCCATGGATTCCAAAGATTCATTATCAAATTAATGGAGAAAAGAGTGTTATTACCCCCATTCTAAAGTTACGTATCTAAATTTTGGATAGCTATATTTACTTAAACACATCCAACACACAAATAGAATTAGAGTAAAATGGATTGATTGGATTTGTTAAAAATGAATTCCTAGATTATAAGCTACAGTAACTCGTTGTGAGATATTTTTAGGATGATGGGTTTTTGTTTTTATGTTAACTTCTCCTTTAGCTAAATCTGTAGGATTAGTGTATGCTTTTTTATTTTTAACCATTCAATTAAATTGAGCAGTGATTCCATTGTGTGTTATGTCTTTCACATTCACCTAAATGTTCATGTACAAAAAAATAATATTTCAAAAACTATGTTATGCAATTATGTTCATTGTATTATCCCTACATTGTTCCCTCCTTCCTTACTGTTTTCATAAACCTCATGTTTATAAGTATAACATAGTGAGCATTATATTGTTTATATGAATGATGCCAGTTTTTGAAAAAATAATGAATTTATAATACAATATAATGTACACACTTTCTCAAAAATAAAATACATATTGAATCATTCATGTATATGTAAGCTAATCAGTATGGATTAACAATTTTTAGTAACATAATTATAATTTTAAATTACATATAATATCAACTAGTCAATTGACTCATGCTCTATTGCGGGCGGGTCGAATAAAAAAAATTAATGCAAAAATAGAATGTGCATGTGATGTTAACGTGCTTTTCAGCATAAGTTTTATTTAACTATGAACCAAAAATTTTATACATTCATTTAATGAAATTAATCAAGAATTATATGCATCAATAAATGTTATAAAGAATTGTTAATGCTAACTAAAACCTAAGCTAGGAAGCTAATAGATAGATATAAATTAAGGTATATGATCTCATAACATAAAGAGCCCTTCAAAAAATTTTATTTAATTATAAGAAAATTTTTTTTTATAAGAAGAGTGATAATTTAAATTCTAATAAAACAAAATGATTTGATAGTATAATTCCTCATTTTGTTTTCTTTTTTTTTCTACAAAGAAATATATTTTTCTTATTTAATAAAAATCAAAAGCAATCGGAACAAATATAAAAAACAATTTAACGATTTGAAATAAGTGAAGAAACAAAGTTTTCTTATTTATCAAAACTGATCTTATAATCTCTTTATACATAAGAAATATAAACATAAACTGATCAGTAACAACAATCTAATAATAGCGTAACAGTTGCAAGCATTATATGTTGGCATTCATTGGCTTTAAACCATCCGTTACTAATCATAATTAGGATAACTGCCTAACATTCCCCCGCAAACTGGACACCGGATAGATGACGAGTTTGGAAACAAGACGTTCAAAACGGTCAACTGGTAACCCTTTTGTGAAGACATCTGCAAGCTGAAGTTGAGAAGGCATGAACTGAACTTTGTGACTGCCAGAGGTGACCCGTTCACAAACAAAATGATAATCAATAGCAATGTGTTTTGTATGAGCATGAAAGATAGGATTAGCAGCTAAGTATGTGGTAGACAGGTTGTCACAGTTAAGTAAAACCGGACCAGCAAGCGGACAACGAAGCTCAGTTAAGAGACCTTAAATCCACAGAGTATCGACACAGGCATAGGTAAGGGCGTGATATTTTGCTTCGGCACTGGAACGAGAAACGGTGGGCTGCTTCTTGGCACTCCAAGAAATGAGGTTGGGTCTCAAGAATATACAATACCTAGTTGTGGACCTGCAAGTGTCAGGACATCCAGCTCAATCTGCATCAGAATAGGCTACTAAGAAGGAACAGTCAGGAGACCTGCAAATAGGAAGGCCAACTCCAAGGGTGCCTTTTAGATAACGTAAAATTCGTTTGACAGCTTCAAAATGAACATCACTAAGTGATCCCATAAATTGAGAGACATGTTGAACAACATAGGAGATATCAGGATGAGTCGTGGTGAGATATTTGTAAGGCACCAACCATCTGTTGATAAGGGGTAGGATCCGCAAGGACAGTACCATGGGTTCGAGAAAGGGTACCTTTAGAAGTTATGGGTATAGAAACAGGTTTGCAGTCTAAGAGATTGTTGACTTTAAGAAGATCAACGGTGTACTTGTTTTGAGTAAGATGGATGGAAGTAAGGTGATAATGGACCACCACACCAAGAAAATAATGCAAACGCCCCAAATCTTTTATGTCAAACTCAGCACCCAATGTGCGGAGAAAGGCAAGAAGATGAGAAGAATTACTGCCAGTGGGAATGATGTCATCGACATATAGCAATAAGATCATAACAGAAGAGTGATCATGATAAACAAACATAGATTTGTCAGCCTTACTTTGAGTAAAGCCAACACAAAGAAAGAAAGAACTAAAATGCTGAAACCATGCCCGAGAAGCCTACTTAAGGCCATAAATGGCCTTATGAAGTTTACACACATGATTGGGCCGGTGAGGGTCAGCAAAGCCAGATGGTTGCTGCATATATACATCTTCAGATAGTGAGTCGTGTAAGAATGCATTTTTGACATCGAGTTGCCGAAGAGGCCATCCAAAACAAATAGCCAGACAGAGAACAATGCGAATGGTTATGGGCTTAACCACAAGACTGAAAGTATCAAAATAGTCAACACCAGATTGTTAATGGAAGCCTTTGGCAATAAGACGTGCTTTATATCGTTTAATTGTTCCATCAGAGTGCCCCTTTATTCGAAAGACCCATTTACAACCAACCGTATTGAGCGAAGGAGATCACGACACCAAGGACCAAGTGCCCTGCTGAAGAAGGGCATGATACTCATCTAGCATGGCCTGTTTCCATTCGGGATGGCAAGAGGCTTGGGTGTAACATGTGGGTTCAATGTTTGTGTTGACCAAAGCAGAAAAAGCATGGGGAACGGGGTACTAAGTAGAAAAATTGACATGATATTTGGGATTGGGCTTGACAATTCCAAATTTAGACCGAGTGTGCACCGGACTGAGACAGCCACTTGGTGGTGGAGGTTCGATGGCAGGGTCATTAAAAGGAACAAGGGAAGACAAAGACCAAGGTGTTGAAGAAGAGACAGATAAGTCTGGTGGTGTTGGAGCACGTAGGTCTGAAGATGAGGATGATACGGCCGATTGTGGAGAATTTATAGGGGCTAGTTGTGGAGAGCTAGGATCAACGGGAAAAGATGGAGAGGAAGTTGACCCAGAGGTGGACCAGGCTAATTTTTAGGAATTGTTAGCAGTAATGGATCGAGCTGGTGGACTAGGAAGAAAGCCCATGGGGACTACAGCAAGATCTAAGAGCTGAACAGGCTTAGAAACAACAACATAATAGAGTTGGTCTTCATGAAAAATGACATGGCGAGAAACGTAGAGCCGACTTGTAGGAGGATGGAGGCAACGGTAACCATAATGGCGATCACTGTAGCCAATAAAAACACACTAAAGAGAACGAGGTTGTAATTTGTTAGTTACATAATCTCCAAGATATGGGTAACAAATACATCGAAAAACACAAAGGAATGTGTAATCCGGGGAAACACCAAATAATAACTTATAGGGGGAAGTCCCTTGAAGGATAGGGGTTGGAAGTCGATTAATCAAAGAAACTGTTGTACAAAATGCTTCGACCCATAGATTATAAGGCATGTGAGCAGTGTGTAAGAGAGTGCGACCCATATCAGCAATATGACGATGTTTTCGCTCTGCTAACCCATTCTGTTGGGGTGTATGAGGACAAGAAAAATGATGTACAATGCCATTAGTAGCACAAAACTGTTTAAATTGTAGGTTATCGTATTCTTTCTCCCCATCACTTTGAAATTGTTTGATAGACAAAGAGAATCGAGTTTTAACATACATAGCAAAAGTAGAAAAATGACCAAAAACTTTGGATTTAAGACGTATAGGGAAAATCCATGAATAACGAGTGTAATCATCCATAAACAAGACATAATATCGATATCCGAAAACAGAAACAACAGGAGACATCCACATATCTGAATGGATTAAAGCAAATGGCTCGGTAGAACAATGGTCATGAGATGAAAAGGAAAGTCTGATTGATTTAGCTAACACACAATGGCTATAAGGGGAATTTGATAGGCGAGAAAAGGAACCTAATAAGGAGCGAGAGACAAGTGTGCGAAGAACTTTATTGGAGGGATGACCAAGACGACGATGCTAGAAAGAGGACGATGCGAGGCTAGAAGAAAAGGCTTGCTTGGAACTGAACAATAGCATTGGAAAGATAGGATAAAGACCATTTTTACATAGGCCCTGAAAGAGAACAACACCACGCTGCAAGTCATGAATTTGATATCCCCAAGGGAAGAAGGTAATACTAACATTAAAATCACGAGTAAATTGAGCGACAGATAAAAGATTTTTATGAAGAGAAGGAACACGAAGAACATCAGAGAGGAGGAAGACAAAGGGACCAGAATAAAAGGAAAGGTTACTAGAATGAGTGATGGGGAGAGTGTCACCATTACCAACAACAACCTGATCAGAAGCTGCATATGGAGAGCCAGAGTGAAATTTTTGTGCATCATGGGTCATGTGATTGGTGGCACCAGAGTCCAAATACCAGTTAGGGTCTGAAGAAGACGTAACATGCATGCCAGCGAAAGCACGAAGATAAGGGCACTTGGCTCAAACATGACCAAATTATTGGCAATTCCAGCATTGAATTGACTGGCGAGAGGGTGAAGGACCCAAAAGACCTTGAGAGAATAAGGAAGGACATGAAGCATGGTGGGAAGGTTGGCCCAGGCCAGAGGAAAGGCAAACTTGAGATGGACCACCAAAGGGACAAGAGGGTTGGTCACGCAGGCATGGGTGACGGGGGCCACGGTAGAAGCAAGCAACAACAAAAGTGGCAGGGGAAGCCACAAGAGCCATCTGAGCTGCTAAGGCCTGTTTCCTTTCAAAAGCAAGAAGACGAGTTCAGAGGTCCAAGAAGGATGGAAGTGGTGGAAAGTTCAAAATTGCCATCACAATCATTTGGTAGTCAAGACCTAGACCACGAAGCACATAAATAACCAGATCGGAGTTGGATACAGGTTCGTGGATCGCAGTGAGTTCATCAGCCAAACTCTTGGCCTGAGCAAGGTATTCAGAGATGAATTTGGAACCTTTAGTAATAGAGAAGAGGCGAAATTTTAGCTCGGCAAAATTGGCAAAGGATTGCTGTGAGAAATTTTGTTGGAGACAATCCCGAATGTCCTTTGAGATAGAGAACCCAATAACTTGTGAAAGAACACTTTCAGACAGCGTAGCACGAAAAATACTAATTAGGCTTTGGTCAATTTGAAACCAAGACACATAGTCAGGATTGGCCAACGACAAAGTAGAGGACTCAGACTTATCAGAAGGAAAAAGCATAGGGGAGGGGCAAGGATGAGAGTCGTCAATAAAACACCAAAGATTCTGGCCTAGTAAGAAAGGTTAATAAATCATTCGTTACTGATCATAATTAGAATAATTGTCTAACAATAAGAATAAGAAAGGTATCTCTTTAATAAAAACCTTTTTTTATCTTATCATTGCCCTCCATTTTTTTTAATCAAAATATTTGGTTTTTTAGATAACATCCTATCATAATCATAAAAGCAAGCTTTCATTATAAAAAAAAAATTCTGATAATTTTGGCAAGAATGTATTTAAAAATATAAGAATAATACACCGATAATGCATTGTCATAGAAATTTTTTTTGGCAATGTTACCAAACTTGGTCTGGCTCGGCGGGTTAGTTTGGAAATCTCTTTACTAGTCTCTTTCCTAGTCTATGTTTAAAATTAAAACAATGGGAGCTAATCTAACGTGACCCAGTTAATCTAACGAATCCAAACATGATCTGTTCAAAACTTAATTTGACTTAAAAAAACAAAATGTTTCTCAATATATATATATAAGATCAACTTGGGTTAACTCACCAAGCTCACAACCTGTATCATAAATCCAATTAGATTTAATAACTTTATTTTTTGAATTCTATTTTTTATTTAATAATATAATAATAAAAATAGACATGCGTATAAAAGTCAACAAATAAAATTTAATAAAAAAACATTATAAAGGGTTGTAAAAAAAGAACATTATTATAAAAGAAATCTTATAATTTTATTAGTAAACAAAGTAAAAAAAAAAATGAATGGTACTTAATTAAATAATATCCAAAATAAATTTTAATTTATTTATTTTAATGAATCATAACTAAAACTGAAGAAAAAAACACAAAGGCTAAAAAAGGGTAGCACCTAGGCTTGGGTAGGCAAGTGTTATTGGCCTATGAAAAAGAAGGTCAGGCAAATGAGCTTGTGAGAGAAGCCTATGTACCTGTCCATTGTTTCTTCTTTTTTTAAAACGAGTGTGTGTGTGTGTGTGTGTGTGTGTGTATTTCTTAAAAAAAATAGAGAGCATACAATGTGCTGTAACTAGTTGCAGAAGATGCATCATCCATTTGTTTTGCTTTGGTCACCTTAGATGGCTTAAAAACTAGGCTATAACATTTTTGTTCAAAAAACCTATTTTAACTTTTTTTTTTTTAACTTAAAACACATAAAAAACACAATATGAACAACTTATTCAATAAATCTATATCTAATTTTAAAACAACTTATAATTGATTGAAAAAAAAATATCAACCCAAATGAAAAAAATTATCAAGCCACAATTTAATTTCTAGCAATATAAATGTCTAATGGAACTCTTTTAATCAAATGAAACACCAATATAAAATTGATTTTTTAACTTTATGTAATGTGGATAATCACCAACTTTCTCATATTTCTCTTGTTTTTTAGTAATTTTTTTCTTTTCTAAACTCAAATATTGAAATATAAATAAAATAAAGTTTTGGACCACATCGTAAAAGTCTCAAACTAAAAGAATCAAAAATAAAAAATAAAACAAAACTTTGGGGATCAAAATTTGTAAAACCACTCCTCATAAATGGTAAAAAAAATAAAGAAGAAGAAGCTTGCATTTTTTCTTAAGTAAATAATCAAGTTTAATTTTTAACAATTACAATATGAAAAATAATTGAAAAAAAAAATTTAGAGGCAGGAGTAAAAAATTCTTTAAGGGCTGATAAAAGGAAAAAAAAAAAACATTGTAATAATATACAGTATTATAAGTATACATGCACAATGCTTTACAAAGTGTTTTCACAACACTTTTAATTTTTCTTGTAATTTTAACTATAATTGTAATGTTTGAAGCTTTACTAAAAAGAACATTAAGTGAAAATTCTTTATCAAAGAGAAATACACATTTTTTTCAGAAAAAATCATAGATCTTGTTGGTTGGGACCCGGTTGATAGAAATGCCCTTAGCGAACTGGATGGTATTATTGAGGAACTCCGCACTTTTCACTGGGCTTTCAACAAAAAGGTGAAGATCTCTCTTCCTCTCGTGCCGTTTTCAAGCAATTGATATCATGCATGTTCTGCTTGAGTGTCTTGAGACCATGGCGAAATGACATTTTGAAAACCTTGGAGCCAGTGATATGAGCACCCCAACTGTTGTCATCTTTAAATGCAGAATACTTTAAATATATAAAATTTTAATTGATATTAATGTTTAGAATCATAATATCTAATGATATAGGATGATTCTAACCACAACATTAAATAAATATCACCATTCTAAATCATAATATCTAGAAAGTGTGTTACTTTACTGGAAAAAAAAAATTCTACCGTGTTAATTTGCAATTTCTTTTCATTTTATATGTTACTTATCCAATTTATCCAAAATTTTCCATGAAAAAAAGCTAATCCATGCTAGTTTGCCTCATCAATCGGTATCATGTCAGATCTATCCCATCAAAATAGAAGCAAGTTCCACCCCGTGTAAAAGCGAGTGGCTCCAATTATGCCATTCTATATATTGCTAGCTTACATTGGCAAATTACCATGAATATTGTCCGATACCAAATCATGAAGCATTGGAGAAATCTTTCTTCTCAATGGGGCTAGTCCATTTTCATTATATCCTAATGCTGAGGATTAAACCTCTCCTTTACGATCTACTTGGGAAAACAGAAAGGAGGATGCTTTAAACACCCAAAGCTGCAGGAGAAGTGAGTAGCATGACTTTGCTTCGTGCAGTTTGATGATAAACTTTTCAATGTACCCCTGATAATTGACAAAAAAACACTTCTGCAAAGTCAAACTCAGATTCGTCAACAAAAACCAAACCTCTATGAAACTACAATATCACAGAAGCATCAGCATCTGCTCATGTAAATCCAAATGCTGCTTGCAACATTGTTTATTGAACAAATTGAAATCAATTACGTAAATAATAATTACCCCTTATAATAACTGCTGTCTCCTGACAAAATTTTTTTTGCAGTATTGATTATACTGTGAGAATACAAGAAATCCAGAAACATTACAGGTAGCCCATTTAGAAGGATAATTGACATTGTATGCCTTCATTGGAGTATCTGACTGCCGTAATCAGAATTGAATTTCTCATAGCGATGGGCGTGAAGATGAGCAGATGGCCTTGTGTTCTTCAAAGCTGTCTCTATATCCTCAGATCTGAGCGGCCCAACTTTTGGCAACTCTGCAGGCTCACAACATTCAGTCCAAGTATGATGAAAAACTAATTGCACATACACATTCACCAAGAAAAAATGTGATTAAGACAGTATAGGAAGTGCTCTCTTCGATAAAGGTGGCTGAAAATGTTGTGCTATGGAACCAAATAAGAACAAGATAAGGTGTTCGTATCAGCCATGGTAATATCAAGGAAAGAAAAACCAAAAGGAGCAACTGAACATTTCTTTGTATACAGAATTAAGGTGTCAATTCATTTCGCTCATCACATTCTCTTCCTTCCTGGGAAACTGGTATGGATGAGAATGCATAGGTTACCTAGCACTAAGAATCAAAAAAGGAAAACAAAAAAGAGTTGACCACATCCTTTTTTCTAAGTGTTGGACTTACCCTTCATGGAAAAGATATGTTACTATGAGAAGATCACTAGAGCTCCATACAGACTTGCCAAAGAAATGACACCTTAACTTTCCATCTCAACTCACCTTTAAGGCAGACATGCTTCACGAAGATAGCTGACAGGGAAGGTTGATAGCATCATAAGAGATGATTAGAGCGAGCTTATACAGACAGGGATATAGACGGCAGAGGAAGATAAAGGAGGATCTATTTTGGTGAGATGGTCATTCTCAAGAAGGGGGGAGCCCTTGCGATACAAGAATAATCTCATAGTTACTTTCCATTTATTAGAAGCATTTTCTGGATTTCCCTCAAGGAAATGTATGATAGAAGTCACTTACCATCATCAGGCACTATTTCCTCTTTGTCTTCAAGGAGTGTCATTAAGCGTCTCAATGGTTGCATGGCAGCCTCTTTGCATAATAGCCGGATATCTGAACCAGAAAATCCTTCTGTTCTTTCCACTAATAAATCATAAGGAAGCATGTCCTCATCAGGCTGTGATGGGAGAAGTTCTTCAAACATGGTTCTTCTAGCTTCTGGTTCTGGAAGGGGTACAAGAATCTTTGGTTTTACATGGTCAACAGAAAACTATTTGAATGATACACAAAGCATTAGCAACATGTTTTGCTCCCTTGTTTAATATCGTGACACTGACATCAGACAAAAAAGTTCAACAGCTAAATAACAAGAACAAGAGGAAAAAGGTTACTGATGGCAATGTCCACCAAACATAGCATGATTTAAACTATAATTTAGCAAGCTAAGACTGTAAAAAAAAAGTTCCAAAAGGTGGAGGTGCTAATAAAATGTAAAGACTGCAAAATATCTCTTGTTTTGCACTAGAATTGCCCAAATCTTTTCAACCAAGAACAAAAGTGCAACCTTCCACTTTAAATTGAAGGATGAGCATCTCTCATCTGACAAGAGCACAATATCATTAAGTATGGCCTTAAATAGCTCGCTATCCAAAAATAGTTTAGATCTAACTCTGCTCACTATCTAGTAAGCTTAGCACTTTAGCAGAAAATATCAAAGGATACTCGCTTCTCAAGACGCCGGAGCATAGCCGCATCCAATTCCCAAGGGAGATTAGTCGCCGCCAAAACAAAAACAAGCTCCTTAGTGCGAGTCAAACCATCCATCTGCAATCTAATCAAATGGATCAATTTATGCCAAAAAGCTGAAGAAATTATAAATCATTTCATTTCCGAATTGAGATATAAATTGTGCACATAATTTAAAATGACATGCAATGGAACTAGTGAAATGCTGTAATGTCAAATGTGGCACCTGACCATATCCATCAGGAAAATACCAGTAAATATGATCAAGTATCAGGAGAATCAGAACAATGGTAGGGGAACTAATGCATGACAAAACCACCATGAAATGACATTAACAATAATACTGGTGCCAGTGCTTGGAACTGGAGTACGAGAGTGCTCAACACAGAGAATAAAGGCATCGAACTTCATTCATTAACTATAGTTGAGGCTACTAAAATAGTGTTGCCTAAACAGAGAACAAAAATATTCCATGAATTTGCTATGGTATCTATGTACTCGTTGGGCAAACACTCTGCAGTGCCTATTAGAAGAAACAACACATCAGTGAATGATATGCACGATCTTTCCAAGGAAAACTGCAAAATATGTATACAAATATAAATATAAAGAATGGATATTGAACAAAAGTATTAAGTGGCTCGGACCACTTGCACTTCAGTGATCAAGGTTGAAGTTTTTGCACTTCAATGTCATATGTTTGGCACCATGAGCAGAGAAGTGATTACAATTCAGTTGAACTCATGACATGGCATAGAAAATCAAGACTGGCTCTGCTTTCCCACCATAAGCAAACAGCAGAAGATATTAGCATCACTAGAATGATGAAAAATCCTAATTGGGAGACCATAAACATGCAAGCTACACTAAAAAAGAAACCATAATGGAGAGGAGTCGACACATTGATAGTAAGAGAAAGCAAGCCCCGAATTAAAATTTTATGCCATGCCAAAAATATGATGCAAGTATAACAGCACCTTTGGACGGATGAAAATGCAAGATATTCAAGCGCAAAAATTCACTGAAGTGTAAATTGACTCAAGTTAGTTTTTGCATTTTCACCTGTTTTTAAGGAGTACAACCTGAAATTACAATTATGTTGGACCACTTTAGTTGAGAATAAATGTGGTCATAAGTGACAGATGATTGTCTTAACAGGAGTGGAAGAAAATATTTTTGCACTTAACAGTATATTGATTGGAAACATAAATGCACAAGCACACACATAGAGGCGTACATACACTTGCATGCATGTGCAGATGCGAATGTACAAACAAAATGGTTTAAGGAAACAAACATCACCTGTATGAGCAGTTCAGTCTTCAAACGCCTACTTGCTTCATGCTCACTGCGAGCTTCACCACGTTGACTGATAATAGCATCAATTTCATCAAGAAATATAGTTGATGGTGCGTGATGCCTAGCAAGCTCAAATAAAACCTTTATTAATTTCTCTGAATCACCTGCCGCATGCACAAACTTTGAGTCAGATTCACTTTCAGTACCATGACAGGGAATGGTTTTGCAAAACAGGGGAAAAGGCATATACTTTATATTTTAAAAAAATTATATTCCCTTCTTTCCCTCAAACATTTGTTGATTGATGACAAGAAGAACAATGGTACAAGAACAGAATAATGGTGGCAGTTGGCCTTCAATATGATGTAGAATTACAACAAAATGGAAATATGAAAATTTAGGTATTTTTGCATGGAGAAAACCTAGGTCAGAAAATAAAGACCCTTCAAATAAGACAACAATTTGGCTTTGTTATCTGCCACCATCATATCATAAAAGTTAGAAAACTTTATGTGAATTTCTTAATTCAAATCCCTTGCGTGGCTTTCATACATGAGTTTCTACAATCTGAACCAACTTCCTACTTATCCTATCACCTGCATTTTTTCTTTTGTTTTCATTTTTTTTTTTTTTGGTTAATTAGTTTCCAATGACCATTTGTTCTAACAACATGCAGGAGTTGAGAAAGAAAAGCACACCATATAGAACAGAAATTCATTAAATTCACCATAAAACAGTTCACAAACTGTTTCATAATTCATAAGATATGAAGGCTGAGAATCCATAATGTCTTTGCAAGTTCGCAACTTTATGTAGTTTGGTGACTTAATCAGCCCTTCACCACAAACTAGCAACTCTTCCCCCTTATCATGTCAATAATAAAATCAGTATTGCTAATCAAAACAATTCTTCAAGCCAAAGGATAACCAATCCAAAACATGGCGATGGCTGTTTAATATGTAGTTGACACCTGCAGGGAAATAGAGATGGTATGCAACTGCTGAACAATAAGCCTGAATTCCCTAAGATGCTGAAGCCCAAAAATTTCCCATAGCTGTAACAATTTATCACAACAAATATTCATTCATGATAGAAGAGATCATCCTTCCATCACTCAGAAAACCCCAAATAAGTAAAGCAGATTGCTCAACCAAACAGGTATTGCATAAAATGACAAGAATAACATTGCTCAACAAAACAGGTATTGCATAACACGACAAGAATAACATCCACTCAAACATAGATATTATTTATCCTCTTAGGCCTGGAAACCCGTATCATCACAAATTACATCAAAAGAAAGTCAGTCATGCTTTATTTCTCCATACTAAGTACTTGATATATTTTATATTCTAAACATGATCTTAGAAAAGTTCCCAAACATACCCCGCCATTTGCTAACCACTGAAGATGCTGAGATATTGAAAAATGTGGTTTTGCACTCTGTAGCAACAGCCTTTGCAAGCATTGTCTGAAACATAGATATCAAAAGTTTCATGGCAAAAAAAATTTCACTAGAAGAAAGCAAGCTCAAGAAACAGCAAGATATGGCAAACCATTTTTTTTATTAATCTAGAACTTTTCTCCTGTAATCATTGAGAGAAACTCTTAAACATACCATTGGGCAGAATACAACATTTCAATTCCAAAGACAACTTTTGACAAACACATTTCCATGGACATGTAATAGCATACAACAAGATGAGTTCATAAGAGAGGCTGCATGGTGGTTGCGGAGGGAGGAGCACCATTGCAGCATGGTCATATAAAGTACATGCAATGGAAATCCAAAACATGCTTCTCGTGCATGACCTCTTGGCCTTATCATATGGGGCACTTTGCCTCTAGTCAATGGGAGACCTGCATGCTATTGCCTATTATACTTTTGTTCACGTAATTAATGATCCCCAATTCCTTTCCTAGATTCTTTTGATGCCATAAAAATAACTGCTCTGAATACAGCAGGATACCAGTCATAGAAAATAACAGGTGCAACCACATACATGCCAAATGCCAACTTTTATCCAATATGGTATCTCCTTGACTTCCAGGTGAATGACAGAAAAGGACAGTCTCTTTCCAATCATTCACGGTTTTCCAACCAAAAAAAGAAGAAAGAAAAGGAAGGATTGTTTTGCTGCACCCAAATCATTACAGTTTACATCCCACGCTAAACTTTGAATACGGGGAAAAGAATCTTACAAAAGTAATCCAAGTTTCAATATAGTTACCTGATTAACATCCTTGTATGAAAAAACCTCAACCCAACACCCACCAACACACACACACACGCACAAAAAAAAAAAACATAAAGAAAATATGTACATCTCTAAAAATGTTCAAAACACAAGTTCTGTTTAGGGACGGGAAAAAATTGTATAACGGAAATAAAAGATAAAATAACACTAGTGACAATGAATACAATGTTCACAAACCTTCCCTGTCCCTGGAGGGCCAAAAAGAAGAATGCCTTTCCATGGCGACAGAAGACCAGTGAAGTATCTGTAAAAGGCAGGATCAGGTTAACTGTGAAAAGAAAACTTCATAGACCTAAATGCAGCAATTTCTGAGTGCAAAGAGCACCATAGCAGTAAAGCACATTGATGTAACGTTAACAAATACACATTTCTGTGATGGAACTCTGCCAAACAGGCAGACACATTAAAACAGATGCATCATAAGCATGATTAAAGGTGGCCAGCAAAATTCCTTAATTCTCAAGATCATCAAAATCATAATCTTACAGCATGTTAAAGAAAACTTTTTATAACTAAATAATCCAGTCAGTCTTTGAATGAAGTAACTTTAGCAATAGCTCAGACCTCGGTGCTTTTCTATATCAATCTTCAAAAACAGAGAGGAAAAAGAAAACCTTTCCAACAAAATTGTCAAGACATGCTCCACGTTTAAGAAGGAAACTTTTCAAATTTGTTTCCTACATTTAACATGGAATATGCAAATTCACCATAAAAGAAGGGGATTTAAAATAAATGTGTGCGTTAAGATAATGAAGTAAACAAGTTTATATTAACATGACCCACCTGGGATATTTTATCGGCATGACTACAGCTTCTTTCAGTAAACGTTTTGCATTCTCTAACCCCTTAATGCTTTCCCACTTCACATTTGGACTGCCGCGAATGATATCCCTGTACATAATAAATCAATATTCATCGTCAAAACATTCAGAGCAGTTAAGTCAAAATGTAAAATCCCCGGGAACCTGGACGATACAAATATGACATCAAACAACTATCCAATGCAACAGTTTCGACAGGTAATCCATTGGGTGCAAAAATCTGTTCAGATTACCAATTACCTGCATAAACTCTCTGCTAAAGCGCGTGTTTCAGAAGAATCAAAAGCAGGAATCAAAGGCTTCTGACTGGAAAACGAAAAACAAAAATCAGCGGATTCTCAGAGCAAAAAGCTGTTATCTTGCATGCAAAATAACACTTCACTTACGGTATTTCATTAATTCCATTAGGCAAAACTCCGTTGGAGTGTAATGTTGAGCCCCTATCCTGACATCAAATTACAACAAATTCATTTTTCACATTGCAAAAATAGCGAAGAAGAAGAAGTAACAAAAGCAGAGAAAAGTAGAAACCATACTTGGTTTCTATACTGCTCATAAATGGCCATATCAGATGGGTTCTTGACATGACCATTCCCATTCGATGCTACTGTTGTTGTTTGACCGTTTTGCTGCGACTCCGATGATGTTTGTGCTGTTGCTGCAGCCACCTTCTTTCTCCCAAACTTATCATCATAAAATATTTTAAAATCCTAAATACACACATTGGTAACTTAAATAAACAAAAAATAAATGAGTTTTTTTAAGATCAAATTTTTGCAACTTTGAAATTAATTTGATCTGAAATAGCTATGTAAAAAAAAAAAGAGTAGACTTTAATAGAAACGGGAAGAAAGCGCAGGTGGAGGGTACCTGAAAAGACCAGCGAGTGAGAGAAGGTTCATCGGCCATTACTTATTTACTTACTGATGAGAAACACCAGAGGGAGAGGGAGAAGGAGAGGGATCTGTGTAACAAAAAGATATATTCTTCTCTGCAGGCTCTGGAAGTTGGAGTTTAATCTGTACTTGTCTGTCTGTCCCACTCTATTTAAATTACTTGATGAAGACCAAGAAATCGCAAGTGCTTAAAATTGGGAAATGAATCCTTTTTTTTTTTGGGCAAACTTCTCGATAGATTAATATAAAATAAAAATCAAACATGTATAATTTTGAAAAAAATCAATTATGGTGATTTAAAAAAAATTAAATCAGATCTAATCAGCTCAACTAATTCAACCCTACCTAATTTATTTTTAAATTTAATTTAAATTGAATCTTGAATAAATTTATTAGTGAGTTAACTCAGCAAGTAAAATTGAGTTTAATAATAGTGATTTTTACTTGGTTATTATTTAATATTCCAATAAAAAAAATCGGACAAATAGATTTTGCCAACAAGGTGTGTGATTTAAATGAGCTGTCACTTTTCTAACACTACTTGCTATATTCATCAACCCCCCAAATAGTTTTTTTTTTTTTTTTAATCACAATTGGGTCTTTAAAGTTTCATAAATTCTCCAGTGAGTCTTTCTATCTGTTTCCATTCATGAAATCTATACAAATTGTCGAATTCTTTTCTTTCTTTTTTTGAAAATCTCAGAATTTATTCTTTTTGTGTGAATTTAGTGAATCAACTCTTTAAAAAAATTAACACTATTTATCCTTTATTTGTGGTGTTTTTTAATTCAATTCTATTAGACTTAATCATGAAATAATAAGGTCTATATTTATGTGAAAAATTCCTCAGTGTTTGCTTATGATTTAGTTCAAAATTAGGTTAAGGTTAAATGAGTGAACTTCACAAAGTTTTTTTTTTTTTTTT
>Ga0325414_1000137_pt1 | contig 46717 bp, 25 predicted proteins | sample PopdelMetagenome_8_FD_206183 | JGI IMG/M metagenome (GOLD analysis project Ga0325414, IMG submission 206183) | Populus deltoides microbial communities from Bellville, Georgia, United States - Leaf-PdKOR-R3 | ecosystem: Host-associated > Plants > Phyllosphere > Phylloplane/Leaf | place: USA... | reverse complement strand
AGAAGAAGAAGAAGAAGAAGAAGACATTTTAATTAATGTGCACAACATAAATGTATAATGAAATTAACTATAATTTAATATTTCTATATGAAATTAACTTTAATGTAATGACAATGACGTGAATTTATTATTACATGACAAGAAAATATCTATTTTATATGATTTTATTGTTATTGTGTTGTATGTGTTGCTATGATTTTAAGAATTTACAGGATTGATAGATAAGAAATACAGATACAATCTAATTATGGAAACTATTTTATACTAATTTAATTACCAATGGAATGTAAAATACCAACAGATACACTGATGGATTAAGTATGTCGATATATTCTAGAGATGTTTGAAATTGTTCACTTCTCAAAGAAACTGTTCGTTATATTCATTACATACAGATACACCAATGGTTAGTGTCCTTCGATATTTTCCTGAGAGGTTTGGAACTGTTCACTTCTCATTTGAATTGTTCATTGTGTTCATTACACACAACATCACTGATGGTTAATGTCCATCAGTATTTTCATGAGAGCATTGGAACTATTTACTTTTCTATGGCACTGTTCACCATGTTCATTACAAACGACAACACCGATGAATTAAGTCCGTTGGTATTTTTCCAAGAGCTTTAGAATTATTCATTTCTCAATGGCAATGTTAATTATTGTTCATTGTAGATAGAATCACCAATGTACTGAAAAGTCGTTGATGTATTTTGGGGGTTTCTCAAAAAAATTTATTAAATTAAAAATTTTAATTAAATGTTACAAATGGAAATACCGACAAAAATGTTAAAAATACTAATATTTAATTATCCGTCGATAAAGTTATCTGTAAAAAAGTCTCAAATTAAAAGACCAGAATCTCTAATTTCATTATAGACGTGCACTTCCTCTTCTTCTGCAGAAAACAAAAATGCATCTCTTTTTCTTTCTCTTCTCTCTCTCTTTCTATTTATCCTCCTGCAAGCGTGCCAGGTATGTTCTTCTCTTCTCTTCTTCTTTTCTCTTCTCATTTTTGCCTTTTTCTTATTGATTAACATCTCTCTCTTCTCAACTTTACTCACAACAAAATTAAGGTAAGATTTGTCTTTTTTCTTCTCTTTTTTTAAGTTTTTTGCATCATATTTGTATTTTTTTTTGTAATTTTATGTTCTTAATAATTGTTGGAATGTTGTTATCGGAGTTTTTTTTCATATTAGAACAAGTTTAGGTGTTGCTTAAAAGTTTATCATGATTATAGTTGATAAAAACTACATAATCAGAGTTTTTGAATAGCTTTAAGACTTCTCTACTCATCTTTGGAAGTCAAGACCACCACAATACCTTTAGAAGCCAACTACCTATAAATTTCAAACCGAAAACCTTTGTTTACTCCTGTAACCACTGCATAACTGAAAAGTAAAAAATTATCATCAAGAAACATCAACTATTATTAGGGTTATGAATGTAATGAAAGAACATTTTTTCGTTGCTTTTGCCATTAATAATAGATTTGAGAACTCAAGAGGGAAACAAGATTAAAGTTTCTTTTTTTATCTATAATAGTGATACGTTGTCTTACAACTTTGATTCTAGGGCTAAGGTAATCTATTACTTTATTTATGCTATTGTTAAGTAGTACCAACTAAAGTTTCAGAGTCCACCAAGAAAAAAAATGGCAAATTGGACAAGACATTATTGTTTGAAGAGTATAAGGAATAAGATTGATTTTAAATATTATTAGTTAATAATATTCTATTAAACATTAATAAATTTTAAATATTTTTAGTTAATAATAATTAATTATCATATATTCATAATTATAAGTTCAATTTCAATTACAAGTGAAAGTTATAAATTTAGATTGGTTTTTATAGGATATACAATATAATATTATTATTAAAATAATTGTATATATTAAAAAACAATTAAAGAAAAGAAGCTTTGCTATTTATATAGTAAAATTCTAGTTAAAAAATAAGATTCAATAATTAAGTCTACTCTATAATAACTAAATATATTAATAAAAAATAATCCAAAAATTCATGCATGTATTGTCACAACCCAAATTAAAAAAATATAATTATTTAAAAGTGTAAAATTTTATGTGGTGTAAATGTTTTTACTAAAAATTCGATAGAGTTTTCCTTGTAACGAGACCGTGCCAAGTTACCAACATCTTCATTCCTGACACAACTCATATCATAATCATGGTCTAATCATCTTGGACCTCTTTCCCAAACAACGCATCACAAAAAAAACACGTATTGTTTGATAATCAAGATGTAATCAATAATAATAAAATAAACAAAATAAAATAAACAATTCTAAGAATTACTTAACTTGCATAATCAAATAAAAAGAAAACAATAGAAACTTAGATTATGAATATAACACCCCCATTATTTTATCATTCCAACATTTCTAATCATATAGCAACCATGATAGAATGCAAATATCTAATTTAACATAAAAATATTCTTAAATATGGCATATACATTAACTATATATAAAAGTTTTGTTCTACAAATATAAAGGTTCATTCAACCTCTTTTACATCATTTATAATTCTTAAAATACATGTTGATCAATATAAATAAACAAAAAGGTAACATATATTTAAGCAAGATCTATTTTACTGTTGCGAGGGTCCTGAAAATAAGATTAACATTTTATCAACATAAATGCAATGTATCATTTCACTACATCCATATAAAAATATTTTTTTTTATGTACTTTATTATGAATTATTAATATCTTACACCTCCATATTCATTAAATTAAATTTCAATCTTAGTTGTTTCATGGGGGTATTGCTCCCTCATTTGGGATAGTAATTCATTCGCTCAAATATCGGGCACTAGTTAATCCACTCAATTATCAGCACTAATTCAGATGTCCAATTACCGAGCATTAGTTCACTCGTCCAATTACCGGTACTAATTCACTCGCCCAATTACCAGGCAGTAATTCATCCACCTAATTACCAGTATTAATTCATCCACCCAATTACCGGGCATTAATTCATTCGCCTAATTACTGGGTAGTAATTCATCCACCCAATTACTGGTACTAATTCATCCGTTCAATTACCAGTACTAATTCATTCGTTCAATTACCGGTACTAATTCATCCGTCCAATTACCGGACATTAATTCACTTGTCCAATTACTTGGCATTAATTCATCCGCCTAATTACCAGACATTAATTCACTCGCCCAATTACCCGGTATTAATTCATCCACCCAAATATGTTCATTCGTTAACATCAAAAATAAATTATAGAATTTCTAATTAAAATTAACACAAGTTTTTCAATTAATCTTTGTACAAAAATTCAAGATGTCGGATACCTACCTGCTAGTGATGCTTGACTAGTAACTCCCTGTTGTTGTCTGGAGCCTCCAACCTCTCCTGTCTCATTTGAAAGATCTTATGATTTCAATATTTTATCACTTAATAATTTTCTTAAAACTTCATCACATAGTAAGATTTTCGATCAATATAATTTTAACATCCGAAACTATTGTGATCATTCTAACATAGTTTCATGTTCTTTAATAATTCTACAAATAATTTATACAATGCTACATCCACCTAAACTTTTAATTCACCACAATTATAAGGAAATCTTATATCACTATAAAACTTTTCCCAACAATTAAAGGAAATTTAATTCCTTTACACTTAATTCAACACATCATTTCATTTTATTTTTCTTCCACTATTTAAATACAATTCATTAATTTTTTCAAGCTTGAAATTTTATTTCTTATATTTTCCATGGCCAAATTCACCTTTCTAAGAGTTCTATAATCACACATAACTACAACTAAGCATCCATGTATGGAATTTCACTAATCAATACCATAAGATCATACTTACTTATAGAAACTATTTTTTTAATAGCAAACCCAAGGTGAAAACTATTTTTGTATCCCCCCTTCTTCTTCTTTTCTCTCTTTTTTTTACACATTCTTCAATCACCAAATACTCAATTATCATAACTAAATATAATTTGTTTGTCATTAATTCAACAATCTAGTCACCCCAAAAATTCACCCTTGGCCGAAATTCTCATTACTAAGAGGAAGAAATACATTTTTTTTTTCTTTTCAAACTAACCTAATTAATGACAAGCCCAAACATTTATTCCCTCAATAAACATATAATTAACATAAATCCATGCATTCAAACCATCATAACATCAAGAACCCACCTTCACATAATACCAATTCTACTTAATCCAATAACAAACATGAAAAAACAACACAATTGATCATCATAGAGAGTTTTCTTACTCTTAAGGAATGAAGAACTAAAAGCCAAAACAAGTTGAATCAAGTTTTCCTTCACACTTCTCTCTAAGCTCAATTTTTTTCCTTCTCTAAAAGCAAACTTAAAATCTTTGAACTCCTTGTAGTCTCCTAAATGTATCAAACCCTCTCTTTAATTACTTAACACTCTTTCTATCTTACACTTTGTTTTTTATTTTTCAAGCAATTTCCATGTACAATGACAAAAGCCATCTTTTCACATTTTCTTCTCTCGGGTGAATACACACTCCCTCTTTTTTTTTTCATTGCTAGCAGCTTATAAAGAGGGTTGTTTTAGGCAAAGTTTCAATTTGGTCCCTAAAGAAATTTCTAGACACTCATTTATGCTATTTGTTCTTTTATCTGGAAAAAATTTCTTATCATACTCCAAAAATTCTGAAACTTTAACATAGGTTAAAATAATATTTTATAAGACTTCATGCAAAATTTCAACTTAATCTGATGACCAGATTGAAAGTTATATGCTATAACGTAAAATTAGCCGATTTGTGATTTTTCATCAAAAAATTCAAATTTTTATATTTCATACATGCACAAGTCATATCAATTAATTTACTCAATTCTCGAGACCATTTTTTTCTCATATATTTTTATTTTTATTTTTATTTTTATTTTTATTTTTATTTTACATGTATTGTAATAGTATTTTATATTTTTCATTTTCTTCAAATTCAACACTTCAAGAAATTGAATAAAATCAACTGGTTTGTGGCAATCGAATTTAAATTGATGTGTATTTGCAAATAAACAAATTTTGGGTAGTATCCTGTATAGAGAAGGTGATGCGAACCTCGTGATCATATGGTTGAATGACGTCATGAAGCTAATTAATCTTTGATAAGTCAAATTCAGTTTGTTCAAGAATTGAAGAATGCAAGAATCACTCTCACACGTTAAAACTAAAAAATTCAGAAGTATTATTTATCAATGACTGTTGAAATTTAGGTTACATGTGTTTAAATAGTTCTTGAAAAAAATTAACCATAAAGGATTTACCCTAGTGGACTGATTTAGTCCACTTGTAAAATTGACCCAAAAATTTTAAACTAAAAAGCCAATAACCTGATCCAAACAAGCCTTATATCCCAGCTAAAAACAGAGTATTAATTAAGCTCAAACAAGCCTTGGGTTGTAGCTAACAAAATAAAATAAAACCCATAATATTAAATTCATATTCTGTCATTAGAAGAAGAGAATGAAAGAAAATATTACATAACTGATTCAAGGCTTATATATAGCCTTCCATGCAGCCCATTAATCTTAGAAACTAAAGAAAAGGTAGTCGCCTATGTTGTTTCCAAGTTATAGTAGGATTATGATATCAAACTTATGTTTTTCTTTTCTTTTGAAAGGAAAGAAATTGTTAGTATTAATTCTCTTCTTTTGTCGTCTCTTAGGATCCTTCTAATACTAGAAAACATAATTGAAGTTATTGAAAGAATCTCCTTGCATAATTAGGAAGCTTTGTCGCCACTTTGTTTCCTAAGTCAGCTTGGATTCTTTAGTTTTCTTTGTTATGTTTTCTCCTCACCTAACAAGAAAATAAACAAAATAATAAATCCTAATACTTAAATGAAATAATTAATGTTCTCATACATAATAGGAAGTCCAAAACTAATTAGGAATCCACAAAACAAATAGAAACATCATAAACACAAAGCTGGCTGAAAATTTGGAAAATTGGCAACCTTGTATCGAAACCTTATGGCCCAAATAATGTTGGATTGGACCCTTTTTGCACATGGATAAGATGTATTAAGGCCTCCTCTTAATACTCTAATGAAACCTTCAAATCTAACCTAGTTGAAACCTTCAAAACCAATGCATTCAATGTCTTTTCTTGAACCGAGTCATTGGTCCATTTGGAATATGTAATGGGTCATTGCTGGTGTTTATGGGCTGATCCACACCATCCTCTCTCTTCTTGAAAGGATTTGATCTCGAATCAAAACCTATGTCAAACAGGTAATGGTGTATACAGTCCATGCGATTGCACTCTAGATTTTTCCTTTCTACAAGCAATGTATTATTCACAGATTCGTTGCACATGCCTTTTCATCTTTGGCCAATAAAAATGTTCATGCAATACATCCAAAGTTTTCATAACCCCAAAATGACTCATTAAACCACCTTCATATGCTTCACAAACTAGCAATTCACACAAATAACTATCAGGAACACACAATCTATTCTCTTTGAACAAGTAACCATCTATCAAATAAAACTCACCAAAAGTCGAATGTCCAAATGCATTATAAATCTTGGCAAAGTCAGAATCATTAACATACAATTCCTTCATATATTCAAAGCCTAACAATCTATTCTCTGCGCAAAAGTGCATTAGCCACTATGTTCTCTTTGCCTTGCTTATACTTGATTACGTAAGGAAAAGTTTCAATGAATTCAACTTAGTTTTCATGTCTCCTATTCAACTTACCGTGTCCTTTTAGATGCTTCAAGGACTCATGATTTGAATGGATTATGAACTTTTTTGGACACAAGTAATGTTGTCATGTCTCAAGTGCTCTTCCAGCGCATAGAGTTCTTTATCATAAGTGATATAGTTCTAGGTTGTTCTACTTAACTTCTCACTAAAATATGCAATAAGTCTCTGATCATGCATCAAAACAACACCTATTCATATTCCAGATGCATCACATTCTATTTCAAATGCTTTCGTAAAGTCAAGTAAAGCCATTAGCCCCACGATCTCGGTGAAGACCTGTCTCTTCCTCCTCAAGTTAAAGGAAGAAAGAAAGGAGATGGACCCCAAGTTACCCCTTTATTCTAAATTATTTGTATTTCAACGTATAAATTTTTAAATTTGTAATAAGTATTTTATTTTTATATTAATTTAATTTCTTTTGATTACTTTCTACTTTTGTTTAATAGATTTTTAAAAAAATTATTTTTAAACTATTACTGATGGTTTTACCGACGGATTAAGTCCATCGATATATTCTATAGAATTGGAAAAGAATTATTGCAAATACCACAGTGACATTGTTTAATCGCATACAGTTTTATTCTGTCGGTAATATTAAATAAAATCGCCGATAGAATTACATACGGTCTTTTTATCGGTGACATGTCATATTCACCGATGGAATAAAAAACATCACTGATGGAATTACATATAGTGTTTTTGTCGATGATGTGTCATATCACTGATGGAAATACCGACGGATTAAAATGAATATTTTTTTGGCATGCTTTTGCCATTTGTAAATTCATCGGTAATTTCATTACTGACAAACTCATTAATAAATCATAAATCACCGACGATAAGTTTTCTAACGAAGTATTTATGTTTGTAAGCTTATTGGTAAAAGTCATGCCAATGGATTGAGTGTATAAATATCAACGAAATATTATGTCTAGAAATTGAAAAAATTTGGTAGTGGATATTTAGCTTGCATCGTGCATGAAAATCATGGTAATTGTTGTTTTTGCTTTAAGTTAGGTGTGAAGTTTATAGACTAGCCTTTATTGTTTTTTTTTACCACATGCATGCTAGAGCGGTTTCGCGTTTAACATTGTGACCAAAAAAAATATACACTTCAAAAAATATGAATGTATTGCATGGGATTTGTACAAATACTTTAAAATATACACTTCAAAAAAAAATCTCAGCCAAACTCTTTCAAAAGATGGTTTCCGCATATCTTGGCATTGAAAAAAAAATTGTTTTATTTCGTATAAAAAGAAAAAAGAAGCAAAAAAAAAATACCTTTCCATATTTTAGCTTTTTTTCTGTCTTAGTGTCATACAAAGATAAAAAAAATAAAAAAAATATTTTCTTGCATATTTGTACTTTACAACAAGTTTATAAAGTTTATAGAACTTGACCTAAATTTCATAGACACAAAAAAAAAATCAATTTTTTTTTTTAATATCAGGATTTATGAACTTACATATAAGACATATTTCTAATTTAAAAAAAAAAGCAAATTAAGCCCAAAATAACCCTCATTTTCTCTCTTTTTTTATTTACTTTTTAATATTTAAGGAATTACAAACTTATACGTAAGATGCATTCTTAGTATTAAGGGAAAAAATATAAAATATATTTTGGATTTAGAATGGTTAGGTTTGACCCATAAAAACACAACAGAGCCTTAGTAATAATCAGACAAATAAACAATGCAACTTACCTTAGGTTGGATGTATTAGGGGTAATATTGTTTTCTCTATATACAACCAATCATTTTATCTAGATTTTATAGACCAATTAGGGTTCTTGGTGATCAAAACACCAGGTGGAGATTCGAAACCTTTAAACTATAAAAGGATAAGAATTTCGTGTTCTTTTCACACCCAAACCCGATCAAAAAAAATGATCGTCACGACATCGTACATGTACGATATAAGGGATCCACATGGGAGGTGAGAGCCTTAGCTTTCAAAACAACACATGTATGCTTTAATTAGCCTAATGTTTTAAAAGATGCTACATATACGGTAAATAAATGTGACAAATGTCAAAGGTTTGCTTCAGTTCCTCGCTAACCTTCTGCAAAGGTAACCACCATTGCTTCTCTATGGTTATTTTCCTAGTAGAGAATAGATATATTGGGACCATTCCCAAAAGCCCCTAGAAGAAGACAACTCATTTTGGTAATAGTTGAATATTATTTTTGGTTTGAGTTCCCCTGAACATTGATCACTGATAATGAAACCTAATTTGATAACAAAAATATGAGGGATCAATGTCAAAGGCTTAAGATTAAGCATTGATTCTCCTCGACCTCACTTCCATCGACAAATGGACAAGTTGAGCTCACTTATAAAATAATATTGAATGGATTAAAAAAGAAGATAGAATGGGCTAAAGGAGAATGAGGTCAACTACTAGATGAGATTTTATAGGCCTACAAGACTATGAAAAAGACTTCCACAGGAAAAACACCATTCTTTCTAACATATGACACAGAGGTCGTAATCCCTACTAAGATGGGATGCCTCAATCATAGAGTATTATTTTTCTTCATCAATAACAATGGTAAAGAGATGAGGGCGAACTTGGACTTGATTGAGGAAGTTAGACTTAGTATAGCAATTAAAAATAAGGCATTTTGATACCTAGTCTCTCAATACCACAATGCAAGAGTAAAAAACAAAAGATTTAAAGTGGGAGACATGACATTAAGGAAATTGAAAGAACTGGTAACTCTTAAGGTTAGACTCATTAAGTTTAATATGTATTATTTATAAGATGAATAATGAAAAGTACTTTCCTATGCATGACACTCAAATCATTTAAAGATGTATTTTTGTTCAATCTCTCGCATCTCTAATTAGCCATGTATCTTCAACGAGTATTATATCTCCTATATATCTCCAATATGATATATATATATATATATATATATATATATATATATATATATATGTTTCATTGCCTTGGTTTTGGAACTAAAAATTTTTTCAATGAAGTTTTCTCCATATTAATCTCCATATCTCCATGCAATCTCCAAGGTTTTATTCTCCTGGTTAAGTCCTCCAAGTTAATATTTGATTATTTTCTCCTTACTATCTCTAAGGTTTTATTCTCATAGTTAAGTCCTTCAAGTTAATGTTTGATTATTTTTTCTATGATTAATTTTCATATCTCCATATAATTTTCTTCAAGGTTTCTCTTCTGACTTTTTTTTCCCAAGGATAATTGTTCTACAAATTAAAATATTCTCTAAATAGTCAAAGACAGACTGAGATATATAATAGCTCAGGTCAGACTAAGTTAAACATTACCTTGATCAAACCAAGCTAAACATGTAGCTTAGTTAGATAGCCCAATCAAACCGAACTACATTTGTAGTTCGGTCTCAACCAAGCAATACGATCATTCTTACCCAACTTAAAATTTTTCTTCAAATTGGATTATTTTTCTTCAATTTGTACCCTAGACAATTTCTCATGAAACTATTAATCTTCAAATTACACTTAGTTTATACTCCAAAAATAGATAACCAAATGATAAATTAAACTTCCTTTAATTCATTATCAAAACATACACAACACAATACTACATGGTAAATACAAAAACATTACATAATAAAAATATAATGCCAAACACATCAAATAAAATACAAGTACTACTTGTGGTCTCCTACTCTTAGTCTAGTTCATCAAACAAATATTGACCTTCAGAGGTTATTATAGCTCTCCTAGGTTGAATCTCATTAAAAGAAGGCACATTGCTATGAAACAAATAAGAGAAATCTATATTAATGTTCTAAGAATTGTTTTGGAAGTGAACGTCTCCCATCATGTCAACCAATCCGTCCTCCACTATTATTTTTAATGCGGGATTGTTGTTGTAAGTAGTCTCAAAGTCATATGGATTTTCTCTTAATACCTGGAAATGTGAACATTCTGCTTGTAACCAAGTCATATCACCCTATACCTTAGCAAGTTCATATTGCACACCAACTACTGCACACATCAGAAAATGTATTTTCAAACTCTTTAATTCTCTTCTTAAGACTAACCACTTCTTGTTTGGACTCCACAATAACAACATTAAAGGACGCAAGCTCTGTATAGAGAGCATTTCTTTATATGTGTAAGGAGTAATAGGTAGACTATAGTTCACGAAGCCTCTCTTCTATATGAGTTTGTCTCTCCTTGCAAGTTATAATCTCTTGATAAGCTAGCATTAAAGATTTGGTTATCTGCTCATGTTCTTCTTCCCATCTCTAGAGAGCTAATACTTGCATTTGGAAATTTTGGAAGAAAAAAAAAGAACCTTCTATTAGTAGTGCTAAAAATAGTAAATGATAATAATAAGGATATCAATATCTTCATACTCACATGGAAAGCTACAAACATGTTATTGGCCAACTAATGGGACAACCACCTCCTTTAAATTGGTGTATATCCGGGGAAACTAAGATATTCTAGCAAAACTATCTATATTTTAACCATGGCTATCTATAGTCGAAGGATTATCCCCAAATATAGAAGTTATAAAGTCTCTTTCTATTAGTATAAATTACCTTTCTATGAGTTTAAAATCCCACTAAAAAAGATTTTTTAGGTTGGGAACCACAACCACTGGTTGTTCTATAGCAAAAAAAAATTGGGGTAAATGGCTGGTGAAACCAAAGGAAAGAAGAAGAAGAAATACCAAAAATGGTGTTACCACTCAAATTTACATGAGTATTAATGAGACATATTGCAACATGCACAAGACTTGGTGGGGGTAACAACATGTACATGGCTTGAAAGTGGACTTGGCATGGGTGTCATTGGCATAAAAGAACTAGGAATAACAGGTTGTTAACTATGTCTCTTCTTAGTCCTCCAATGCAAAGCATATCTGCTCCCAGCAGTTTCCATGTCAATATTAGTCTCCATCTCACCACTTCCTTGTTGTGATTCTCTTATTACCTCTATTTTAGGTTCAGGTTTCTTTGTTTTAGTCTAGTCTCCCTTCTAAGATTCCTCCTCTTAAGACTCTTTCCCCCATTGAGTATCCTTTTAATGATGATGACAACAACAAAGAAGAAGTTGGAGCTCATTACTCTTTCCCACATGTAAACAACATAGACAAATATTAGTATAACAGATATATTTCAAAAGCAAGGAAGATGAAAAATATCTCTCATACCATAAATATTGTAGCTTAGAAAATACCTTTTAGCCAACCGAAGAAGGTAGTATTGACAGTTATCAGCAAAATTTCTGAAGACATTCTCCTTATTTGGGCATAAAGAAGGAGCAATATTATATATGACAGATACCCTCCATACCAAAAAAACATCCCAACACCTTTTTAGAAGACGTTATTGAACCACTATAACCTTTTATTAACCAATCATTCATCTAATTTTTTATTGACAGTGATTTACCTTGAAAAATATCGTTCAAGGGATGTCATATTCTCCCCCTAGAAAAAGTATAAAACCATATCAACCCTTTCTTACCCTAAAAAGAAGTAGATAAATTATAGCAATATATAAACAAATCAACAATTGGGACTTGATCTTTAAGTCTTAAATACTTATAAAAAGTTATTAGAGTCATCCACTCATTTGGAAGCAACTGGCTCACACACAGGTTGTAGTAGAAAAATATATCTCTAACAAAACTAGACAAGGAAAAGAAATACCCAAACTTAAAAATACACATAGGTGTTGTGATCTCAAAATTTCCAATTGTTGCCTCAGGTGTCCTACTTATTCTTTCATGTTTATGGTTAGTTGAGTAATAATATTAATGTTTACAAAACCTCTATATGGGTCTAAAGGTTAGGTTTGGCTAGTTTGTTGTCTAGAGGATAGATGCCTCTTATCACCTTGATGAAAAGGTCCAATTGTTAGGTTCCCAAGTATCATACATGCGACAGAAACAATAAAACAAAATTATTCAAAAGTCCCTAAGATTTTGTTAGATAGATCTAGAATTGTTTAGAGATTTATTACATGAAGATCTGATCTTCTTTGACTTTTAATAGTTCTTTAAAGAAAGGGTTGTTGCAAACCATAAGTCGTCTAATTGTTCATTCTCCAATGGTAATCCACATGAACCACCAGTGAAAAATCTCCTAAATTTCTATTTAGGATTGTTATGCCTATAGTGTTAGCTCTTTATTCTGTGACTTGTATAGTTTTTCTGTCTAACAAACAACAACTAAAAAAATAAGAGGCGTATCTTACTATTTATAGAAAAATCTGAAAAATCCTATAAATTAGCAAAATATCAATTTGCCCCGTGAATAATATTCATATTTTAATTTAGGAAAATTTTATAAATTAACTCAATCAAGTCCCTACTTGATTTTTCTAGGTCTAGAAATATAATCCACGTATTAATTATATTCTAGTCTTTAATTTCTAAAATATATTTTAATCAAGTTATACTTAATTAAATCATCTCAGTTTAATTTCTGACTAATAATTCTTAATGTGTGTGACTCATTAGGTTCCTAATATGTTGGCCCAAATATAAATTATAATTCTAATTAAATATAATTAAATAATTTAATTTATTATCAATTCAGCAATTAATTAATTTATATTTGAAGATCATGTGCAACATCTAGCAACGTGTCATGATCCCTTAAATATTAGAAAAGTCATTAGTGGTTTGACTTAACATTTCAATGACTGGTTTCTCGGTATAATTAATATCCTTGCATCAATAATTTTTTTGATTTAGCATTAAATTATAGAGTATGTCTACCATGTTAAATCATGTTTGTTCTTTACTTAGTAGTCATTGATCATTTGAACAAGATTTGAAACTCTTTTCAAATCTCATTCCACATTGGCCAAGGACTTCTCAGTCAATACTATTTGAGAACATATGGAACAAATTTTGTAATTCACCTAGGGTGAGGAATCATTTCTTGATCACTCAAGTACCTTCATATAGTTCATGTTATATCCAATATCTACCCCTACGTTACCTCTATTAAGATAACATATAATAGAATCAAAGCATAACATTCTATATATAAGATAACTTAGTGATCTCAAGTTTAAGGATCACTTGCACAATCATCATGCGGGCCTTTATATAGAAATAGGTGATCTTTCCATATGGAATTCTCATGCGGATTAGTTCAATGTACATGTCTTATGACAAGCACCTACATATTAGTTATAGGTATCATTTATACCTCAACTTATGAGAACAACTGCTTCCTTTCATAAAGAAAAGAACATAATATGTATCATTCTATACGACTCTAATAAATATTCAGTATTTAAGAGAGCATCACAAGGAACATTTTAAGAACAATGCTTTAATGTAATAGAAATCTCATAATTATTTGCTTAGCATTTTTGTCCCATGAACTTTATCTTTACTCTAGATTCATGAATCTAATATTATATAAATATTAAAGATAAATTAAGCCTTTATTAATAATAAATATGTATTTACATGAATATAATAATGTCACATATAGGCAACTGATTGGCTACAGGGCATATTAAACTAACACCAACTCCTCTATTTCCACCAGTAGAATGGGAAGGTTTAGCTCCTCCACTTCCACTGGTAAAAGTTCCAGCTCTAAAGTCTTCTATACCAAAAGTTTTTCAATCCAGACAAACATTTAAAAGCAAGTAGGAAAAAAAAAGTAAGGTTCCTCACATTTCTTTGCACACTAAGGGTTTAACCACAAATAATTCAAAAGAAAGAAGAATACGATTATGAAGAAAATGAGAGTACTAGCTATTTATAGCAGTGATTCTGCCGACAACCATTATCATGGTGAAATGATTCAAGCATAACCATATGGAATAGTGAAGAGGTGGACCAAGATTCCTGACACAATTGTTATTATCATGTTATCATGGTGGATCAAGATTCTGTTAGGTTCCTGAAATTCATACACGCAGTGAAAATGATAAATTTAAAAATTATTCAGAAGTCCCAAGGACCTCGTTAGACAGATCTAGAGTTGTTTAGAGTTTATTATAAGATTACCTGAAGATTTGAACTTCTTTTCGGCTTTGAATATATGTTTTACGGCTAGGTTGTCGCAAACCACAAGTCGTCTAATTGTTCTACCTCTAATGGTAATCCACACGAACTACCTGTAAGAAATATCTAAAATCCCTATTTAGAAGAGAGTGACTTAGTAAGCCTAGAGTGCTAGATCTAATTTTGTGTTTACGTAGTTTTTTTGTAGAAACTATTTGACATAACTTTTCTCTATATTCTAAAATAATAAGTATATTTATAGGGAATCCTAAAAACCCTAAGAATGAAAAAAAATATCAATTTACCCTTTAAATAATATTCATAAATTATTTAAGGATAATTTCTTGAATTTAATCAATCAAGTCCCTACTTGATTATTCTAGAACTAGAATTATAATCTTTGAATTAAATACATTATACTGCTTAATTTTTAAAATTATTTTCAATCAAGTCACACTTTAAATTTTTTATCTCAGTTTAATTTCTTATTAATGGTTCTTAATGTATATAACCTATTAGGTTCCTAATATGTTGGATCAAATATAAATTATAATTCTAAATAAATAGAATTAAATAAATTAAACAATTTAATTTATTATCAATTCCATAATTGATTAATTTATATTTGAAGATCAAGTGCATCATCTAACTATGTGTCATGATCCCCCAAATATTAGGAAAGTTATAAGTGGTTTGACTTAACCTTTCAATGACCGGTTTTTCAGTGTAATTATTATTTCTTCATCAATAATGTTCTGATTTAGACATTTTAGTATGAAGTGTGTCTGTCATGTCAAATCACATTTGTTTATAATATTATAGTCATTGATCATTTAAATAATATTTGAAACTCTTTTCAAATCTCTTTCCACCTTGCGTAAAGATTTAACAATCAATAATATTTGAGAATATGTGGAATATTTTCTCTAATTCACCTAGGGTAATGAATCCTCTCTTGATCACTCAAATATCTTCACATAGTTTATGTTATATCCAATGTTTGTCCATTTATTACCTTTAACAGGATTACATGTAATCGGATGAAAACATAACACTTCATATATAAGATAACTTAGTGATCCCAAGTCTAAGGATCACTTACACAACTATCATATGAGTTTTTTTATAGACACAAGTGATATCTCTATATAGAGTTCTTATACAGATTAGTTCAATGTATATATTATCTGACAAGCATCTATATATTAGTTTTAGGTATCTCTCATACCTCAGTTTAACAGCTCTAATAAATGTTCATTATTAAGAGAGCATTGATTAGGAACATTTAGGAACATTTAGGAACAAAACTTTGATGTAATAGAAATCTCATAATTATAACATCTTTATAATTTTCTTTACAAATTATTTTTGTTTCATGAACTTTATCTTTACTCTAAATTTATTTATCAAACATTAAATTCATAAATTAAATATAAATAAATATTAAAGATAAATAATATCTTTATTTAATAAAATTAAATATGTTCTACATGAATAAAATAATATCAAATATAACCAACTGATTGATACAAACTAACAAACTGATTGATACAAACTAACAAATTCTCATAGCCATATGCACAACCATAAGAAAGGTGTCGCAAGATTCCTGACATAATGCATTAATGTCACTGATGTTCATTGTAAGTTCACGCCTTTGAAAATTTTGTGTATTATTGGTTTCTTCCCCTTAACCTTAGTTATTTACCCATCCCACCACCTTTCTCTCTCTTTTTCTCTCTCTCCTTTTATTTTTATCACTTGTTTAGGCTACCACGTCAAGTTGTACAAGCCATACTTCATATATAATTACCACCTTTTAGGGTGAGCTACTGATGACATGAGCAAATTATCATGTAATGGGGTAAGCTATGTATTAAAACTGTCACTTTACCAAGTAACTTTGTAATTTTTCTAAGAAAAGCTATATATCCTCAAGTTTAGGGGAGAGAGAAGGGGATTTTCTCATTTTTAATTCAGAAAAAAATATCTATCTTTTATCATTCATTTCTCTTACATAATATCCACGTGAAAAACTTTAAATTAACTCTAACATTGGAGAGTTCTTTTGCATGTAATACTCACTATCTTAACCTTTTCTCTGCAAAGGGTACTGGTAAAGATGAGAAGGAAGCTCTTATTGTGGATGGCAAACTCTCTAAAATTGGCACTAAGCGTAAGTTATTTGCTTTGTTTCTTTCTTGTTTTTTTATTATTATTATTTTTTTTTATCAAATGTAAGTGTATAAAAAGATCAAAAATATACATTGCTAGAAAACCAACAAGTCCAGATAGAAGATGAACAGAAAGGGAACATGCTCCCTTAGAGACCTATACAACAAGCCACTGAAAAGAGAATCAGCAGGGAAACAGACAATGGTTATGAGAGGAACCAAAAACTAGAAGGTTCCTAGCCTAACACAAAGCAAAAGACAGGAGAATGGAGCAGCCGGATAACCACAAATAGGGCGTCCAAGAAGTAACAGAACAACCAAAAGCGAGCCATGCAAGGTCAGGCACAACTTAGAACTGCATTAAAGAACCATCAAGCCGATGATCACGAAGGCAGGCTGCAAGCCGCTGAAGGAGGAGACGGCTACAGCAGCAACAATAGAATAGTACATGCCCAGCCCAGCCGAAACAATTGAAGCCATGCACAGGAGACAGTTGTCCAAAGCACAGCCAAAAAGAAGGAACCGAAGTCAACAACAGCCAGCAAGTGGATCTCCAAGAAATCACAGCCACATGCAAGAGCATGCAAATGAATTCCTGCCACACAGCCATAGAACAAAGCATGGCCAATCAGAGCACGCCAACCCATCCAAGATAAAGGAGAGAGTTATTAAGGCTGGGACGTAACCCCTTGCATGCACCATGCAGAAGAAATAGAAACCAGCCTGATAATGAAGCTGCAGCTCCCCAAGGACACTGTTGAGCAATAAAACCCCGATCTCGCAACAAGAAGGAAGAATCACAGAAAACCCATAGCTCTGGAACAGTAGGCAACCAAAAACTAGCCAAACCCTTCAAATCACCAAATCCACAAGAAGCCACAAATACATCCCTGGCCAGTATATTCTTCGTTCCAGGGAGAGGACTCTAAGCATCAAGCAGCCACAAACAGCCCAACCAGGAAGAGGACTCATCCACTGAAGAAATCACCAAGGTACCTGTATGAGGGAATGATCCTTCTCATGAAAGTGGAGGATCATGTCGAATATGATTTGAAACTTCCGAAAGAAGAGGGCAGGTGAAGCGCACTTATCATCAAAAATTCTTTTATTTCTTTCCTCTCAGATCAGGTAGACTAGAACACAGAGAGAAACTCGTTGCATTTTAGCAACCAAGTTCTTCTTTTTTGCAGGACAAACCTTGAACTGCACTATTGAGGGTAGACATACGCCTGCTAAGTTTTAACCAAGATTTCACCATGCTCCACAGATTGAATGTCCAGGTACAACCAAAAAACAAATGCTCATGACTTTCCTCTGCCTGCCTGCAGAACACACACAAAGTGTCAATGGGAATGAACCTCAGGCGGTCCTTAGTGCGAAGCTTCCCAAGAATGGCCAGCCATAAGGTGAAATTATGTCTTGGAAGGGCCCATTGTTCCCAAACAATCTTGTCCTAGTGGACTACTGGACTTCGATGCCTGAGGGAGGCATAAGCATTAGAGGTGAAGCCACCTTCATTCTGTTCCCAGCCTGCCATTAAATCAATAACTTGTTGATGTCCTCCGTGCAGCTCATCAAGTTGGTTTTTGAGGAGGATGAGTGATTTCCACAGCGGTGAGGAAGTTCTTGGAGTAGGGGCGCTCCAAATGGAGTGTGTGGGTAGATAAAAATGATGGATCCATTTAATCCAAATGGAGTCTTGCTTCAGATGGATGTTCCAGAGATGTTTGGCAATAAAACAGTTGTTACTCACTTGAATATCGAGCAGGCCCAAACCTCCTTCATTCTTCGGGAGACAAACAGTTTTCCATGCCACAAGGGCAGCCTTGCTTCTACAAGAATTACCTGTCCATAAGAAGTTTCTGCAGAGGCAGATGATTTGTTTGATGACAGCATGCGGCATAGGGAAGATACTGACCCAGAACTGGACCATCCCATATAATACAGATTTAATAAGTTCAAGTCTTCCTGCATAGGTGAGATGCTTACCCATCCATCCTTGAATAGCAGTTTCTAGTTTGTGAATGAGGGGGGAATACTGGCTTGCAAGGAGCTTGTGAGGGCTGAGAGGAACTCCAAGGTATCTGAAAGGGAAAGCACCTTTAGAGAATCCAGTGTCTATTAGAATGGTTTGCTTCAATCTAGCAGTTACACCACCAAAGAATATTGATGATTTAAGATTATTAATATTCAAGCCAGACATTTTCCCAAAGAGCTGCAATTGCTGAAGGAGCACCTCAACTGAGCTCCTGTCCCCTCGACAAAGTAGAATAATATCATCAGCAAAGGAAAGATGAGTGAGACCAAGCTCCTTGCATATTGGGTGGAACCAAAAAGCAGGATTCTGAGATGCTAAGCTCAGCATCCGAGAGAGGTATTCCATGCAAATGATGAAAAGGTATGGCGATAGAGGATCCCCCTACCTCACTCCGCACCTACCCGGGAAAAAACCAAAGAGCTCTCCATTGACAGCAACTGAATAGGAAGCTGTTTCAACACAAGTCATGACTAGGTGAACAAACCTGTCACGAAAGCCAAGAAGGAGAAGCAGATGCCGCAGAAAAGGCCATTGAACAGAGTCAAATACTTTTCTAAAATCAATTTTTATGAGGCATCGTGGGGAGGCCCGTTTCCTTTCATAATGCCTGAGCAGCTCCTGTAAAAGATTGATATTGTCACCCATGCGGCGACCATCGAGGAAGGCATTTTGCATGGGGCTGATAATGCCATCAAGGACACGCCCCATTCTGTCTGCTAGAATTTTGGAGATGATCTTGTACACTACGTTACAACAAGAAATGGGTCTAAAGTCACTGGCATTAGAAACCTGAGCAGCTTCGGTACTAAAGCTATGATAGAATGATTTATCTGCTTAAGAAGTTGACCAGATTGGAAATAGCCTTGCACCGTAGCATATAGGTCTGGACCAACCATGTCCCAAGATTTCTTAAAGAAAAAAGCAAAGTAACCATCCGGGCCCGGGGATTTGGTGTCACCAATGCTGAAGAGGGCTTTTTTAATATCATCAGAAGAGACATTGGCTAGCAAAAAAACATGCAAGGAGGAATCTACACAGGGACCACTGTGAACAACAGACTCATCCAAAGGGGATGTAGCACGCGAAGTACCCAGCAGCTGCGTGAAGAAGGTGACAAAGACATCCCCTACCTCAGTTGCTGAAGATGTGAAGGAACCATCACTACGGTGAATCGCAGGAATGTAGTTCTTCTTGTGCTTTTGATTCATCAAGGCATGGAAAAAGCTAGTCCCTCTATCACTGTCTTTAAAAAAATTACATTTCAGTTTTTGACTATAGAACATTTTCTCCAAAGATTTAAGATTAACAAGCTCCAGACGAAGCTTATGGTCCTGGTCCAGCAAGAGTACGTTATCCCTATGGTCTTGAAGCAAAGATTGGTGTTGTTCCAGTTGAACTTCAGCTCTGTGGACTCTCTCCGAGATATGGCCAAAATGAAGGTTGTTGAGCTGTTTTAAGGGGCCTTTGAGGAGCTTTAGCCTCCTGCATAGAACATACATTGGGGAGCCATAGACCTCAGCATGCCAATGCTCCAAGAGGAGAGATTTATAGTCATGATGCTCAACCTATATGTTGAAAAACTTGAAGCTAGCTCTCTTTGGCTGATACTGGGGTCCAAGACAAACTGTTATGGAAGAGTAATCAGAGAAGGTACCCGGGTTGCTAAAATGGACATAAACAAATCATTGAGAACTCAACCAATGAGGATTAACCAAGACTCTGTCAATCTTGCTCCAAATCTTCCTATTGGTCCAGGTGAAGTGACTACCAGTGAAGTTGAGGTCAGAAAAACCTAACTGAGAACAACAGGATCTGAAATCAGCAACTTCATACGAGGAGACAAGCTCTCCATTATGTTTATCCTCTTGAGACAAGAGAGAGTTGAAGTCACCCATGATAATCCAGGGAGAGTTTGAGTTCCATTGCCGCAAGTCTGTCCAAAGAGCTCTGCGAGCAATAATAGTGTTATAGCCATAAACAAAAGTTGCAGTAAAAGAACAGTGATTCACCAAGCTACTGATGGTGACATGAAGACCCTGGACAGTAAGATCAATAAGCTCCACCTTAACAGTAGAAGGTTCCAAAAAACCAAAATACGTGCAGTGTTAGATACTGCAACATTAGACAAAAACCTCCAATTCCTAAGCCGGAGTTTGTGCATGAAAGACACAGCAGAAGAAGCCAGCTTGGTTTCAACAAGACTACAAACATCTAGTTTATTCTTCTTCATGAGGCTTACTACCTCATGTTGCTTGAGAGGACTGTTGAGCCCTCTCACATTCCAGTAGATCTTCATGAATGAGAGGGGGTGGGAAGTAACCCCTCGCCCCTGTTAGGGACACCATCAGAGCGTTGCTGAGCCCCCTTCCTTGGGGCCAAACCTTTTGAGCAGGATGAGGAATGACCTGAAGCACCAGAAACAACCACAGATTTGCCCTTATTTCCTCTAGAGCCAGCTAAAACAGAAGCTGGTGCTGAAGTGATGGAGGGTACAGGTGTTGGAGGTGGAAGCAGACAGTCACCTTGCGGCCTATGAGAAGCTCCTTGGGCTGAGCGAAGCTCAGTATGTGGGGATTCAGTGGAAGGTCGTGGGGTTGAAGGCTTGCGCTGCACTTTTCTACGCTGAACAATCTCCCATCCTCTAGTGGAAGTGCCATCAGCTTCATTATGAGAAACAGGCCCTGCTTCAACCTGTTTTGGAGAAGGAACACAATCAGCATGCAGATTTGCCTCTGATCGATCAACAACAAGGTTGCCTACTTGGGGCCCCAACCGGTGAAAAACAGAATCCCTTCCTTTTGGAGCTGGAGCTGGGGCAGGAGCCTGCTGCTGCCCGGGAACAGTAAGAGGTAGGGATTTTGTGCAAGTGGAAGTAAGATGACCAAGGATTTTGCAATGCTTGCAAAAACGATGAAGGGTTTCATACACAACTTGTTGATGAAGTAAGCTACCATTAGGCAGAGAAACTTCAATGAGTATGGCAGGTCAGACAACAAATTAACTTCCACCAGCACCCTGGCATAGGAGAGCCTAGATATTGTAGAGGTAAGCATGTCACTTTGAACGGGCTTGCCAAGAACACTAGCGATCTTAAATAAACACTTGATGGACCAACACTTGAGTGGAAGATTGGGAAACTTAACCCAAACTGGAATAGTATGCATGTCTGAGGAAGAGAAATCAAAATATTCTGGCATTGCCCGAAGGATGAGAGGCCGCCCATAAATAAGATAAGGGCCCTCAGATAAAACATTCAGTTTGTCTGCTTCAGTGGCAAATTTAAAGATCAACCAACTAGAGGCGTGGATAGTTAAGGAAGCCTCACAGTGCCAAGTTGTGGTAATAAGATGTTGTATGGCTTTAAAGCTAGGGGAACGGCCAGCAATGTACCCACCAAGACATAACTTCCAATAATCACATTTAGTGTCCAGATCATCATCAACCAAATTACAGCCTCTAGTTTCAGTGAAATCAGAATAATGAAGAAGTTTAGGGCACCTGGTAGTATCACGGTTGGACATGAAAAGATGACGCCAAGTGCTAGAGGAAGGCTCAGGACCGGGACTTGCGGTGGCTGTCAAAGGGACATGGGCATCCATAGGAGCCTTCAGGGCAGACAGGGCTGGAACAGCAGCCAGAACAGAATCAGCACATGAGGGGGAAAGAACAGGGGTCGGCGGTGTGACCACAGGAGGGGCAGAAGGACCAGGAGGCACTGCAAACACTGGTGTGGTGAAGAATTTGGAGCCCCCCTCATAATCCTCTTCAGATGAATCAAAATCAACTTCCTCATCAACATCCGAACAATCTTCAACAAACACATGATTGATGCTAGGGGATGGATCAACATGATATTGGGACCCAGGGTCATGTGGGGGAGAGTGAAGACGAGGATTAGGATGAGGACAAACAGGGGCGAAGGTAACAGGCGGGCTGGAATTTGAATTTGAATTTGAGGGAACTGTAGCATGAACAGTACAGGGAGGAGATGAGGCAGCTAAAGCAAAAACAGTGGAATCATTGATAAGCTGAGAATCAGCTTGCATCTTTTGCTGTTTCAGACGGGATTTGTGGGACCCAACCTTCTTCTTTTTGTTTGCTATAACCAAAAGGTGCCAAGATTTACAGATTAAGAGACAAGGACGCAAACAGTGGAAGAGATCAAAGAACACGAGGGGAAAGCTTCAAAAAAAAGGAGAGCATCTCTCTCTAATTTCTCACTGTAGATCAAAAAACACTGAGAGCTCTTTCTTATTTTTATTTTTATTATTATTATTATTAGTAGTAGCGGTAGTATTGTTTTCTTTTTTCTCGGGAACTATCAAGAGATCAATGTAGCAGCTCATAGACTTGCATGCTTTCGTGTTTTGATCATAACACTGTTCTTTTCTTTTTATTCTATGGTGAAGATATCAATTGAGACTAAGTTTCTCTTCGAATAATTTAAAAAATGAACCCATATGGGTCTAATACATTTAGAAGAATTGAAGAATTTAAGGGAACTATAGCACTGTACTAAATGTTTAGTTTAATTTGAAGGAATTGTTTCTTCTCGAGGGGCGGATCTGACTCTGAAAGTATGTTTAAAAAAAAAAAAAAATTTTATTTACTTCAAATTAATATATTTTTTTATGTTTTTAAATTATTTTAATATGCTAATATCAAAAATAATTTTTAAAAAATAAAAAAATTATTATTTTAATATATTTATAAATAAAAAACACTTTAAAAAACACAAAAATCTAACACAAAAATCTAACTCAAGCTGAACTTCGAACAAGCAGTAGCAGACGACAGCATCAAGATAGCGACTTGCTCTGAATAAAAAGATGAAGGGAAACATTTGGTCTTTATGCATGCTGACATGTTTGATTTAGAAGACAAGAAACTAAAGACAGTACTAGGATTTGTCTCTTCAAGATGCGATGAAGGTTATCGGATGCCAAGATGGAATGGTCTTGGCTTCAAGAGGAAGCGGTCGATAAAAGAAAATGTCAGCTTGCTAAAGAAGATAAAAATAAATGGAGCCAACTCCCAATGTGCTAATAAATCTCTGTGTCTGCGTGTAATAAATGGAGCCAACTCTGGTATTGGTCATTTGATCAACCCTAGTGCTGTTGTTCCAGCTTTCTAGCACGAAATTGACAACACAACTCTGGTTTGCTTTTTCAAAATCTTTCACTTGAAAAAAAAAAAAAAGAGCACATGAAACCCTCAATTCGAATGAAAATATCAATCAATCAAGATTGGCTGGCGACGGATACAAAACAGATTTCGAAAATACCAATTGATTAATATAGAAACTAAGAAAGTACGACTTGGGATACAAAATTGGGCTACAAGTAGTTTAATGGTAGAAAAATCACTTTACTCGTCCCTTACCATGCTTTCCTTCTGCGCGTATTGTTGTACATTGGACTGGAGGTCCCTAACTTACCCTTTGATGCTGTCATCCAAAATAATATTGCCACGCAACAGCAATTGCAGCCATTAACAAGACTTTAAGTACTAATTTAGAATTTATCAAGGGTGATGATTCTGAAGGTGATTGGGAAGGCTCCTGTGATCTTCCTCTAAGCTTGGCTAACAGTCTGGACAGCAGTTCAGAAGGGCGACCGGTTTTTACAGCAGCAGCTGCAAATGGAGGAATGAAAGACAAAGATCAGGAGCCGAGTACATGTGCAAGTCGAGCCAATAGAAAACTGTTATTCAAAGATAGTGTCCCTTTTTAGATATTGGAAATGATTAGCTCAAAACAAATGTCTCGGGTCCACACATTTTAATGTGCGTTGATATCATCACATAATTAACATTTCAATTCAGCAATTTAAATTTTTTGTTGATTCACCAACATTTAGATTGTAATTATTGAATTAATTCAAGAGCGAGGGCCATCCATAGACCATATCTACAGACCATATTCCAGTGATCCTGCAACAACACAATTCAAGCCATGAAGTTACCTTTGCTTTTAAGAAGTCTTTCCTTCTCTCCAACCCGCTGCCGAAGTACATTGAGCAGCGATCCAAAATACAGAGCAAACACTGTACACGTGATAGTGATGACATTGTATGGCATGCTAAAATCAGGAGTTGTCAAAGGTACAAGTAATACTTCAGTGTACGAGAGAACAGGACTGCTTTCCTGCATCACAAATCTACAATCAATCCAATAAACTTGGATTGTCCAATATGAAGCACATTGAGAATCTCGAATATCATATCACCTGAAATTTAGACAGCATGGGTGATTCTCTCTCAGAGTCATTGCTAGGGAAATGCATACTTGCATGGAAGTTGGGAAAGCTTATTGCAGCTGATGGAATATCAAATCCTTGATTGGCATCTGGAGGGTATTCATCAATGTGCAAAAAACCCTGTTGACATATCATGAAGCAGTAGATAAGAAACACAATTCCAATGCAGCTTGGCTGTCTTAGAAACATCACAAGTCCTGTGCATGTGATCATTAATAACAGTATGTTTTTCCATTCTGCTAGACTATTACTATCTTTCTCTATGCGTTAGGTGCAACAGAAAATCATCACTATAGCAAGATTCAGTACATTGGAGCATTTAGATGACTTGATTCGACACCCTATGTTCATTGAGAAAGCTACTATAATGTGCTTTTAGTATCCAGCAGATTAACTAAAAAAAAGAATGTCCATTCAAAGCATTGTCCATGTCAAGTACATCAGGCAGAATCTGAGATTAAAAATAAACAAATCTTGCAGACAGGAAATTATAATCTATTTGCCCTTATCCACTGTTTCCATGGTTTGGCTTCCCAGAGGATGTTATTGACCATTGTACATATTTTATGACACTCGAATTCATTCACTGATCACTCTATAATTCCAAGTCAAACTTGAAAACATGAAGTGTTACGCATACCTTATCAAAATCTAATGTCAAAGCAGCTGATTTCACACCACAAGGAAGCTTCAGTACCATCTCCATCATACCAGGAGATATCTTGTCTTTGGAAGGCATAACATGTATCTTTTCCACAAAAGCTCCAACTGCCTTCAGTTGATCATCCACAAACAGCTGGAGAGAATGATAGTATACCCTGATATACCAAGGGACAATTTGGAAAATATTAACATGCAACTCACATCCATCACTAGCACTATCAGCACCCGGGGAACTGTCATTCAAATCTGTAGATTTCAACAAGATAGCAATTGCACCTCTTTCATTCCCGCTTCCCATCAAAAATCTAATAGCATGTAATGGAGCTTGTTGACATGACCATATTACAGGAAATTTCCATGTCAGGCCTAGATCAAATGGTTTAGAGTTGCTGTACTTGTCAACTGAAAATTCATAAAGTAAAGAGGAGCCTATTCCATGCCTACTATTTTCTTCTTTAAGTACCCTGTCTGGATTAACTGACAATTCAAAGTTGGCTTCAACATCATACCCTTCAGAGCCAATATTTTTCTCCAGTTCAGAAACTAGGCCTCTCTCAAGCTGAAGATATACTTTACTAGACTTAGCAAGAGCACATCTCCCATTGACTTTCCTACCAAAAATTGAACTCAAAGACCAGCTTGGTTGAAGATACGATTCACTAATATGAGTCAAGCTAGTTCTTTGACTACTGGGATGAAGAACAACAGTAAGTGTTTGTTCTAGAACAATGCCCGGATTCAACCCCTCAAGATCAGATGCATTTGAAGTCAAATGCAGTCGCTGAGAATGATAAAAACTTGTATAAATTGATGGCCTGTCCATTAAGGCAGAAAGCCCAGCATTATCTCGACAAGGAAGGAGCTTCAACCATGGAGTTAGGTTCTCAGTGCAAACAGCCTCACGGGGCAGCATACCATACCTCAGACTGCCAGAGGCTTGCCTAAAGCTCCACTCAGGGGCTGAATACATGGTAGATGACTCGAGGAAATTAATTGAAGCACAGAAAAGACCTGAAAGGGTATGGGTTAAATTCTTCCACGAAGCATCAACTTGCTCTTTAGGAACATCAAAGACAGCCCACAACTCAACTCCAGGAGGCTTAGCATTGTTGCTTGACATGGTGTCAAACCCACCCCAGCGTTCATAGTTCCACCGACCTTGTGTGAACGATAATTCCATTTCCTTGACCCGGAATTTCTCCACCTGTCCAGGTTAAACTTTCCACGATTTATATACACTACACTAGCTTCAATCCAGGAAGATATATATATTATTGACATAACATAAAGTCTACAATTGAAGGGGGCGGAGCAATTAGTTTAAGAAAAATAACACAAATTCAAATTTAACACTACAACCACTACTCCAAATATCACGTTTCACACTCTTCCTTTACCTTTTTAAAAAAAAAAAAAAACAAATCGTGGGAAGTGAGTCAAACAAAACTATTACCATCTGAGAAATGGCTTTAGGGAAGAGATGATGGTGGCGGCGGCCATTGGAATTGCAAGGAGGAGCTCTAGTTTCAAAGTGGAAATGAGCCAACACTTTCCGATCAGGCAACGGCTTCAACAACAATTCCTCTTGGAACTCTTCTTTATCTACTGCCGATCCAGAGGCCTTTGTTGAAGATAACAGGAAAAAGAGTAAGAAAGCCCATCTTGGTGGAAGTTCCATTGATTCAGTAAGAGGGGGTGGTGACTCAGTGGGTCAGTGTTGTGAGATGGAAACAATCCGCCGTTCGAGAGTTGAGAGACCACACCAACCTACGCTCCCCTTTCTATTTGAATCTTAAATTCCGACTCGCTGCGTTCAGCTTATGGTCTTCCTTCTGGTTCCCTGGCACAAAATCCTCCTGATAGGCATTGTTGCCGACCGACTCGGGGAAAGACCTGAAAAAAGAGCCAGATCGTTGGATCAGTGAGATAACCCTTGGATGATGTTTGATAGAAAAACATTATTTTTAATATAGTAAATTAAAACAATTTAAAAATAAAAAATAAAAAATTAATTTTAAAAACATCAAATATTTTAAAAATACTATTTAAAACACACGATACCAAAACACCTTTTTTATTTTATTATTTAAAAGAAATTGTGTATCATTTAAAGTATTCATAAAATCTATATATTTACTTAAAAAAACTCTTACATAATATTTTAAATCTTTTTTTTCTACCTAAATCATTTATAAAATTATGTTTTTATCAACGAAAAGAAGATGTTTTCAAATAATTTATTTTATTTTTTCCTAAAAAATCATAAATTAAGTTACATATTTAAGAATAATTTTAATTTAAATAGCATAGTAATAAATTAATAAATAATTAGATAATTTTAGTGACAACACAATATCACCACTTATAATCAAACAAGTTAATACAAGTCAATTACACGTGCTATGTAACATAGAATTCCAAGTTAATTTTTAATATAATAAAAAAAATATTAACACATATTTTGGCATCATGAGAAATCTTAATTGAAAATTGAAAAGTTAATATCTAGATTTAATAAAATAAATTAAAAATTATATTAATTAGTAAATCAGAAAAAAAAAATTATTAATGTTAATTAAAGATCCATGAACTTCCATATCCTTGTTTCTAACAAGAAAACACATTATAATCATTTTAAAAATTCAAAATCAAATAAACAAAAAAACCTTTTGAGCTATAGTTTATATTTTCCAGTAACATTGATTATGGAACCACCTTTGTTGGGTTTATTTCTCAAAACCAAATTAATAGACACCAAAATTAAAATTATTGGTGGCCAAGAGCTTTTTTTTTCCTCGAAATTTTCTATAATTTTCTCTCTTTTCTCTTAATATTTAAGAAGTAAAATGTAAAAAATTTAAGTTTGGGACCCAAACAAAAAATCTAAAAACATGAGAGATTGAATGTAAATAAATTAAAATTAAAGAATTGAAATGTAGATTTACCCGCCTTCTATATGCATGATAACATGCTACTCGGGGATAATGAGAAAATGCAGGACACAAGCATAATAACTTTTAAGGTTTAAATTGGAAGAAAATAAAAATCAATGACTAAATCACGAGAAACCCAAAAAAATTTAGTGTGTTTGGCAGTATGATAGTGGTTATTTTTGAAATAATGTTTCGTGTCGAAATACATACCAATGATTTTTTTTATTTTTTAAAAATTATTTTTGACATCAGCATATTAAAACGATCCAAAAAGTACAAACCACACTCAATTTTAGTAAAAAAAAATTGAAATTTAATCAAACACAGGTTCAACCGCATAGCCAAACAGATGCTAATAGTGTTTTACGCAGCAAAACACAAGTTTATTTTTAATTGTTAATGTGAATATTTAGTTTTACAGCATAGTAAACAGTCACAACATAACTCCACGATCATGTAGCAAGAGCCAAAACGAAACAAAATTTTTAACATCTTATGACAAATATAAATGAATTTGTATTGCCATTTAATTTTTATAAAAAAAGGTAATTTATATATAATAAATCACACATCTTCTGATAAATTAATATTTTTTATGGAAGACTTTATTGAAAAATTGACTAAAGTTTAAAATTGCTAAACCAGCAATACCAAAAGCATTTAACTACCATGCTAAAAAAACAATTGTTAGGTTTCCATGTTCTGTTGTTCATATATGAACAATAAAGAAGGTGACTTAAAAAAAAAAAATTCTATCTGCTTCTTTATTTCTTTTCATTGAGTATTTGTTTTTGTGTTTTTTTTAATTTTATCTTTTAATATTTTGTTAATTTTAAATTAATCATCATAATTTATTTTGGTTTTTTTCTACAAAATTATCGCTGTCTTAAACAAACGTTTAGGCATTTGGTTGGTACTAAATTTTGTAAATGTCTATTTTTGTTATCATATTATTAAATAAGAAAAATTCAAAAAAAAAAATTTTAACCTAGTGGAGTCCATGATTTAGGTTGCGGTTTTGATGGGTTAAGCCACGAAACCTAGGTCGATCTATTATGTCATCGTCTCAATATTAAAAAAAAAAAGTTGTCATCTTGATTTTTATTTATGCCAAATTATATTTTTACCGGTCATCCAGGTTGTTCTTTTTATCCGCCATGTTGACTAGGTCATATAGGGGCAACTACCATGCCTGTTAATTTTAAACTCGGGTTAGAGAAGGAGTCGGATGAGGAGGTTTCAAAATTCACTCATTGAGTCTAGTTTAATAACAATACTAAATAATTTTTTTTTAAATCATCTTTTAGTTTTTTTTTCTTTTTATTGAATCCTTTTGGATTTTTTTTTTATCATCCTTCAATATTTGTTGATTTTGAATTGATCTTCATAATTTATCTTAGTTTTTTTTCTATGAGATTATAGCAGTCTCAAACAAATATCTTAGCATTTAGTTAGTGCTCAATTTCGTTAGCGTTTATTTTTGTTCAAGGTAAAAAAAAACGGTTTATTTTTATTCAAGGTAAAAAAACAGTTTTTTTTTTAAAATAAAGTTGTAAAGTTTAGTGGAGTCTATAACTTGGATCGCAGGTTTCAGGAGTTAAGCCGTGAATCCCGGATCAATCAAATATATCATTATTTTAATATTAAAAAATATATTATAATCTCTTAATATTTTGCTTGCAGTAGAAGATTATCATGCAAAGCATTACCCAGGCCATAGGTGTTAGGCCCTTTGACTTCCTATTCATCTCAAATGCAAGTTTTTTAAAAAACGTTATGATAATCTCTCAATATTTTGTACGTGTGACTAAAGGAAAAAAATATTAATTAGTGTGAAAATATCATTTTAAAGGTCAATTAAAAAAAATGAAATTTTATTTTCATTAAATATTCATTAGCACAATTTTTTTTTTACATATTAGGAATCTAATAATTAAAAAACAATTGTTGATATCCCTATAAAAATCTATATTATTATGGAAAAATCATGGAAAAATTAAATAACAATTTAAATATCATGTTAAATATTTTTTTATAGTGCATTATCATCAAAATCTAAAAAACCCAATTTTTAATTGATTTGAACCTACAATTAGCCTAAAGTAAACCGGTCGACCCGTCAGGTCAAACCGAAACTCGGTCGACCCGTCAGGTCAAACCGAAACTCGGGTGACCCGGAAAAACCCGATAAAGACCCCTTTTTTTTTCAAATGTGTTTTTTCTCCTACCCAGAGACCCTTTTTTTTTCATATTTTTCAGTTGGTTATTAACTCATTTCAAAGTTCACTATATAAATATTAAAAAAAATGTTTTATTTTTTCAATGTGGGATTTGAAACTTTTAGTAAATATACTCTATGTTCAAAAGGGAAAAAAATATGTTTTTTAAATATGGGATAAAAAATCTTTTTGATTTAAATACTTCAACTTAAAAAAATAAGATAGTATGTTTTTAATGTGGGATAAAAAACATTTTGAAATAATCTTTTCAACTTAATTATTTACAACATGTATAGTCTATATCCACATGGATTGTTTCTTAAATTTTTCATATAAAATATTAAAACGTAAAAAAAAAATTAATTTCTGTGGGTTGACTCGAGTCAACCCATGTAACCTGAGACCCGGCCCCTTGGCCGGGTCAGCCCCCAGGTTGGGTTTGATTACTATGGTTGCCATGAAAATATAACTTTAAAGAATGCAATTGAAAAGAAATAAAGTAAAGTGACCCAAGGTTGTTAAAATCGCGATTTGACTCCTAAAATCATACGATTTTACGAGTCAATATATACTTAATGTGCTAAATCATTCTAAAAACTCGAAAATGGATGAAATCGGGTTGAAATCAAGTAAAATCGCTAAAATCGGGTGAAATCGCGTAAAATCGTGATTTCACCACCGATTTAACGCTTTCAGCAAAGAACATAATTTATCTTTACTGTTTGCTCCAGCTCTAAGTGTCCAATGACTATTGGCCTATTGCTATTACAGAACAAAAGCAAAATCACATAACACTTTCTTTCTTTCATCAACTTTCACACACACACACAGAGAAAAAAAAATCAAAATCCCTAAGTTTCTAAATCCTTAATCTCCTTCTCTTAGTCGTCCAACAATCAACAACCGGTCCACCACCAACAACCCTCTTTTTTTTTTCTCCCATCATCGATGGCGTCCTTTTCAATAGCCACCGTGAGATCCAGAGTTCAGACAACAACATTGACATCTTTTCAGTCTCCACCAACTATTGTAAGTTATTCTCTGTCCAAATGGGTTGAATGGTTCTCTCTTCTCTGTTGCTAACTACCAGGGGGTGTTGTTTTTTTCCCTGTCCGTCTCTTTGTCAGTGCACAATGCACACAAATAAACTAAAATAACATTAATTATTTCTTACTCTATTTTTAAGGTTTCTAATATTAGTTTACTTGGATTCGCAGGCTCCAAGTTTAATTGGATTCATGATTGATTTTCCCTGGTTGCAATATTGATCTGCACAGATCAGAGGTACAAACCTATATTTGTTTTTTTATTCATGATTTAAAGTTGTCTAATTTGGTGCTTTAATCTTTGCGTGATTGTTGTTCAGGTAGTTTTGTGGGTTTTAATTAAGTTCATTCGAAGTGGGTTTACAGTTTCACTTTTTATCATTACTCGGAATTTTGGTTCATTTTGAGTCTATGTAAAGGGAGATCCTTTTTTTAGCAGTGTTTGCTAACTGTTTGTTAATGCTTGAGTACATTTTAATGAGCTTTTTTTATTTTGATATGTAACTTTAAGCAAATTTGACTCATGAGATGCCGATGAACTACTAATTTGCTGATTTACATCTTAATAAAATTGGATTCCTACGTGTAGTTTAGAAAGAAAATGTCTTTATAAGTGTAGGAGTGTTTGCAATCCTAGATGTTGATTAATGACTCTAATCTGTGAAGGCCATTGAGGGTGTTTGAGACACATTGTAAATCCCGAGAAAATAAAGGCTGGATTAAATTAAAGAAAATAAACTAAACTAAAAAGAAGTGGGGGCAAAATGAATATACTTAAAGAAAATGGAGCCTAAATGCAAATAAGAATAATTATAGAGCATAAATACTCATTTTCTCACCAAAAACAAATCTGCAGCTATCGTGAAGAAAGAAAAGAGGGAGTTTTTGTATCCATTTCTACATATCAAGAGAGAAACATTAAAATTTCAAGAACCCATCCAAGATTAAGGGTTATAGGTAAAATAAACACTAGTGGGCAAGAGACTAACAAGAAAAATTAAAGAAGAAGAAAAGAGGGGAGGGTCGGTTGTCATTAGAAAGAAAAGGAGGGATCGAAATCTTGATTCGTATTGGGTGAGGTATTTTAAACATGGTCTTATGAGTCGTTTTAAAGTCGATTATGAATTGATGCCTGGATGTTAAGTAATAGATTTGAGTTCTATAACTCTAGATATAGTTAAAAATATGAGGAGAGGTCAGACGGTAAAAATTCAAAAACGAGACAGTAACAGTTGGACAGTAACAGTCCAAATGTTTGTTGATGAGCAATTTTGACTGTCTTAGAGGCAGAACTGGGTTCTCCTTCCTTTAAAGAACTTGTAGCTTCATGTCTTAGCTTTCCAACGAGACTAATCTCACTTGAATCGGAGTTCTATAACTCCAGATATAGTTAAAAATCTGAGAAGAGGTCAGATAGTAACAGTTCAAAAACGAGACAGTAATAATTGGACAGTAACAGTCCAAATGTTTTTAATGAGCAATTTTGACTGTCTTAGAGGCAGAACTGGGTTCTCCTTCCTCAGAGAACTTGTAGCCTCGTGTCTTAACTTTCCAACGAGACTAATCTCGCTTGAATCGGAGTTCTATAACTCCAGATATAGTTAAAAATCTGAGAAGAGGTCAGACAGTAACAGTTTAAAAACAAGACAGTAACAATTGAACAGTAACAGTCTAAATGTTTGTTGATGAGCAATTTTGACTGTCTTAAAGGCAGAACTGGGTTCTCCTTCCTCAGAGAACTTGTAGCCTCGTGTCTTAGCTTTCCAACAAGACTAATCTCGTTTGAATCGGAGTTCTATAACTCTGGATATAGTTAAAAATATGAGGAGAGGTCAGACAGTAACAATTCAAAAATGAGACAGTAACAGTCCAAATGTTTGTTGATGAGCAATTTTGATTGTCTTAGAGGCAGAACTGGGTTCTCCTTCCTTCAGAGAACTTGTAGCCTTATGTATTAGCTTTCCGACGAGACCAATCTCGCTTGAAACAGAGTTCTATAACTCTAGATATAGTTAAAAATCTGAGGAGAGGTCGGACAGTAACAGTTCAATGTCTAGACAATGACAGTTCGGGATTTAAACAGGTTCAAATATAAAGAAAGGAATGATAGTTGTGGTTGGACAAACAATGACAATATTAATGGGTGAAATTAGAAAAATGTAAAATATTAAGAAATGACTAAAAGAAAGACTTATTGCTTGTTGATATGGTTATTATAAAACATATTCTTGAGTGAGGAAAATTTATGAGATGAACTTGTGATTTGCAGGAGGGACCACAGGCATAGTGCAACAGCAGCAGCAGAGGAGCACGAGTAGAGCTTCTATTGCAGGTAGGTGAATCATACATATACCTTCTAGTTAAATTGCATGATTTAATATATATTACCGATGTGAAATATGAATTACTGAATATATGTGTATTCAAGGGGAAAGGTTGTTGTGTGAATTGTCAAGTGATGAAATTATCACTGACAAAGAAAATATAAGAAGTGTGATTTGAGGCATAAACTAGCATACATTTAGTGTATATTAGGATCCCGGGTAAGGGGATCGCCATATTTGGACTAACATACATTTAATGTATGTTAGGATTCCTTATAAGGGGATCAAACATGTATTAACTATCTTACATTTAGTGTATGTTAGGATCCCGGGTAAGGGGATCACCATGTATTGGCTAGCATACATTTAGTGTATGTTAGGATCCCGGGCAAGAGGATCACCTTGCATCGACTCCTACGGGGTGGTAGTGATGATACCAGTGAAATTGGTATTGGTAATGTGTTAAACAAAAATAATCATGTTTGATCTTATAAAGTTTGGAATTGAGGTTAATAGTGGAAGAGGGAGCGGTTATTAATAGTTGAATAAGAAAGAGATTCTAATAAAAACTAGAAGGGAGAAGTGAACAAAATATGAATGCATGTTACCCTATTGAAATTGTTAGATATTCGTGTTGTTATATTTATGTGATATTCACCTTTCAGTAATATGTATTTTGTTTCAGGATCATCGCATGCACGACAGGAGTAGATCTTAGCTTATGTTCTCTTCTTGTAATTTAGGTTCTAGGGAGTGTACCCTTATATTTTGTAAACATGGAAATGTTTATATAACTTAATTTGTATAATTAATGTTTAAACTTGATTGAATGAACTTAACTCTGTAGTTCATATAACCATATTTCATGTCTATGTATTTATATTTGTTTTATCCATCCATAATGATATTTTGTTATATAATGTATATCATAAATATTGTGATTGATAGATGTGAGAATATTTATGGAATTGAAACCTAGGATGATTGGGTTGGGATTAAGTTATGAGATGCGAGTTATTAGAAGTGTAAACAGGTTATATGTCGATAACTTGGGATCTTCCGGTATAGGGGGGACTCCGTTAAAATTTCAATAGATTTTAATATGAAAACCATGAATATATATATATATATATATATATAATTACTCTGTTGTTCTGTTGACATGAGATTGTTGTTTTTGTCCCGGAATGGGGGATGTTACACACATTGAAAAAAAATGTCTTGAATTTGAATGTTATATAGATGGCAGAAAACTTGGTTAATTGTAGATCTTTTGTTTTATCTCGTGAAAGTGTAACTGGGTTCATAGTAGACCTGTGTTTTATCCCGTTAAGGTGCAAGTGAGAATTATGCAGGTGTTATAGTTTTATTGTAATTATCTTGACTAATTTATATTTTTTTCTGTAATTTTAATTTGGTTGTGTGAAAATGGTTTTCTTATGGATTTTATGTTTGAATGATATATACATGATTGCGAGTTCTCTTGATTAATTTTCTAACTATTTTCACCTTGATGGTTTGACTTGTTTATTTTCCAGAATGGTTTTCTAGGACTCTAGGGTGAAAGAGTTAATTGTATTGAACATTACAAACAACAAATAAAGCATTTGGAGAAAAACATAAGTCATGAGTTCTATTTTGTGTTTTGGATTCAGTGTTTTACTTTTCAAAATTGTTAACTAGGTTATTGATTTTAATTAATTTTTGAATTCAGTATTATGGTACTTCTTTTTAGATAGCTCAAATGAGATGTTTAATAACTAGATGCATTATTGTTCTAACACATGTATTATGGTACTTCTTTTTTAACAAAAATTTAATTACAATCATAAAATGTTTGGATTGATTACAGGGCTGATTTGAGTTGATTCTTGAATTGTTAAACTTATGGCATCTAGAAAAAATTCTTCTGGTAATAGGCTTGATGTGGGATGGCAACATGATATAGATATTGATAAGAATTCTAGAAAAGTTCAGTGTAAGTATTGTCAAAAAATTATCAGTGGAGGTATTTTTCGTTTCAAACAGCATATGGCTTGCACTTGTAAGGATGTTGAGTCATGTTAGCAAGTACTGGAAAATGTTAAGCAGATGATTTTGGGTGTTTTGGTGAAAAATCTAGAAGCAACTGAAAAGAAAAGAAAGGCCCATCAATATACTAGAAATGATGATGATGATGATGATGATGAAATAAAAGAAATTAGCTCCAAGGACAAAGGAAAGAGAGTAGCTACTGGGAGTGGAAGTACACAAACAACCCTAAATCAATTGCTAAAAAAGGATATTAGAGAATAAGCATGTCGATAAATTGCAAGGTTTTTCTACACTAGTGCAATTCCATTTAATTGTGTAAAAACCCTGAGTTTATTAAGGCACTTGAATTGGTTGCAAAGCATGGGCCAGGTTTCAAGCCTCCATACTACCATGATATTAGAGAGAAGTATTTGAAGCAAGAAGTGAATCAAACAATGAAATTGCTTGAGGAGTATAAGCTAGAATGAAAAAAAAAAAACAGGTTGTTGAATAATGTGTGAAGGATGGACAAATAAAAAAAGACGTTATATTTGTAACTTTTTGGTTAATAGTCCTAAAGGGACAATTTTTTTTTTGTCATCAGTGGATACTTCTAATATGTCCATGACTGCTGATAAGGTATTTGAGATGTTAGATGTCATTGTGGAGAGGATTGGGGAGGAAAATGTTGTCCAAATAGTCACCGATAATGCTGCAAATTATAAGATAGCGGGATAATTATTGATGGAAAAAAAAAGAGTTTGTTTTGGACACCATGTGCTGTCCATTATATTGACTTGATAGTAGAAGATTTTGAGAAGAAGTTAGAGGTTCATTAAGTAACTATTGCTAAGGGGAGGAGAATCACCTCATATATTTATTCAAGAACTATTCTTATTTCCATGCTAAGGCACTTTACAAAAGAAAGGGATTTGATTAGGTCTACTGCCACTCGGTTTGCTACTGCATATTTGACTCTAGGATGTTTGAATGATCATAAAATACAGTTGATGACCATGTTTATTTCCAAACAGTGGAGTTCATGTAGGTTTGCAAGAATAGAAGAAGGGAAACGAATTTAAAATTGTGTTTTGGACAACAGGTTTTGGCATGATGTCACTATATGTATTAAGACAGTGTATCCTCTAATTAAAGTTCTTCGATTAGTTGATTCATATGAGAAACCAGCTGTGGGTTTTATATATAAAGCAATGGATAAAGCAAAAGAGAAGATACAAGTGAATTTTGGTTATGTGAAAAAAAGAGTATATATCTTGCTAATTTTTATTTCAAATGTTATCATCTATTAATATGAATGTCTTTAGAGATACTTTCAATAGAGATATTCCTAGATTGTAATGATATTTTTATTGTTTGTTTTTATATATATTTATATACCTATATGGAATATTGTTGATGCAAGATGGGAACTTCAACTCAACAGACCCTTACATGCAACAACTTATTATTTGAATCCTCATTATCATTACAATCCCAATTTTAAGGTTAATGCCAATATTAAAATTGGATTATATCAATACTTAGAAAGGATGGTGCCTAATGCAAGTGAAAAGTGCAAAATTAACTTACAACGTGAATCATTCAATGATGCAAAAGGGTTGTTTGACATTGAAGCTGCCAGGACAACAAGAGATTAAAAAAACTTCAGCTCAATGGTGAGATTCTTATAGGGATAAATGTCCAAAATTACAAAAGTTTGCAATCCGAGTTCTAAGCTTGACTTGTACTTCTTCTGGATGTGAGCGTAATTGGAGTGTATTTGAAATGGTGAGTTTTTTTATTTTTTTATTTTAAATATTGAAATATTTGATAAAAATCTTATAAATTTGAATTGTTTATTTAGGTTCATATAAAACAAAGAAATCGTTTGCACTAGAGAAAAATGAATGACTTGATATTTGTAATGTGCAATCTGAAATTGAATGATAACCAAGTCATAAAGCAAGCTGATGATTTTGGCGTAGAAGATGATCTTTCATCTGATGATGATTGGATAATCGAGGGAGAAAAACATTCAAACTTTGATTTGCTTGGTGCTATTGACAGTGCAACACGAAGAAAAAATAGTAAAGAAGATGAAAGTGATAAAGAAGAAATTCATAATGATGCTGAAATGGAGAGTCATGGTACTGAAGATGATTTGGAGATTCAAATTGATAACAATTTAGAGAATTCAAGAAGTTTTGAGTTAAATAACATTGATAATATTGGTGTTAGTACTAGTAGTAGCATTAATTTTCATAATATTGGTGTTGGTACTAGTAGTGATACTAATAATCCTTTTGATGCTAATGAAATTGATGAATATCTGAGAAATAATGAGGAAGATGAAGGCAATGAAGCTGGTTTTAGTTTACATGATACACCAACAGATTGTTTGTTTTAAGTTTGTTAATTATTAGTTAATGAAAAGTTACTTAAATTATGTATGAATTTTTATTTGAACCATGTATTTTAAGATGCTTGAGCTATGTATGGATTTTTATTTGAAGCATGAATTTTTTTAATGTATTTTAAAATTCCTTACGATTTTACAATCCGAGTTTATTTTGCATTTTCCGTGCCGTGTCAAAATCGCGATTTTAACAACCTTGACGTGACCGATTAAAAAACTAAAAACAAAAAAAGGACAAAACCTCCTCTTTTTTATTTTGTTCAGAGGGTCTCTTTAAAAAAATATTGATTTTTTTGTTATGTGTTTAATTTTTGGAGTGGTTTTTCTGGTTCATTTATGGTTTTGTTTTTATCGTTTATATAGATAAACTATGTTTTTGAAAATAAAAAATATTTATTTTTAGATGATATTCTTAATATGTGTAGCCTTACATGTTATTCCTTTTTTCTTTTTATTTTATTCAATCAATTTAATGTCTTATTTTTCAAGAATCAATATCTTGATCTACACTTATCTCTCTGTTTTTCAAGTTTTATTTTTAGGTGGCATTAATGATTTTTTATTAATTTATTAATGCACATAATTCTTAGTTTATTTGATTATATATGTGCAAAAATTTTTTGATTTGTTATATTTTTTGAATAATCAAAATGCATTGAAAAAACCTGCATGGATAATTTTTTATAAAAAATAAAAATATTTGATCCACAACAAAGCGTGGGTCATATAACTAGTTAATTCGTAACTTATATGTTTGTTGTACAGGACATTCACATTCCAGACCAGAGACATAGGGGTGCGAATTAAGTGGTTGATTCCATAGTTATAGATTAAATTAATATAATGTAATAGATTTTGTAAAAGACTTCATATTTATAAATTAAGATAATGTAATGTAATTTTAGGGTCTTGAAAATTAGTCAAGGTGTGTGTAAACTGATCTGAATATTCACGGTTAAAAAAAAATTGTAATGTAATAGTCTTTTGAATATATTGATGTAAACATAATAATAGAATAGACTTCTAGTGTACAGGAAAATATTGTTAAATGCATATGAAAATATATCCTGTGGGATTAGTCATTTTCATGTAAAATTAATGTAATGTAATTACTCTAGTATTTTAGTAATATTTAGATGTGTAATATTAAGATATTGCTTGGAAATAATGTGGTGCAATTTATGTTAATAATATTACTTAGCCGTGTGTGTGTGTGTGTATATATATATATGTTTATGGAATTGTGAAAATGAGAAATGGAATTAATGTGATAACTTGGTACATAAAAATGGAAAACTGTATGCCATGTTTGTTTCCTGAAAAGTGGTTTTTGGAAAACCACTTTTTAAACTTTCCTGTGTTTATCTGTCATTAGAAAAATTGGTCAACGGAAAACACTTTCCAGTTAAAGAAAAATTTAGCTTGGTTTTCGTGAAAGTATTTTCCTGAAAAATTTGAGCTGAAAACACTTTCCGGAAGTTGTGAAAAAATTAGAAATGTCATATTATTTATTGATTATATCAAATTTGGTCCTCAAACTTTTGATTGCTATATATATATATATATATATTATTTTAAATATTTATTTTTCAATTTTATCTCTTAAAATTTATTTTTTATATTAACTTGGGTCTTTATTTTTATAATTGTTATTTGCTTTTTCCTTATCATTTTTTTATTGAAATTTTTTATCTATCAAATTTGGTCCTCATTCTTTTAATTGTTACTTATTTTATTTGAAATAATTTATGAAATGTTAATTATTATTATTTTAATTTCTTCATCTTTCATTTTTATTTTATTTTTTAGATTTGATTTCTATTATTTTGATTATTATTTATTTTATTCGAGATAATTTATGAAATTATATTTTTTTTCAATTTCATCCTCATCCAACTTTTTAATTTGTAAGATTTGTTCCTTATTATTTTAATAAACTTGAAAAAATAAAACATTAATAAGTTATTTTTGAACTCATTTTTCATGACATAATCAAACACTGGAAAGTGTTTTCCAACTTATTTTTCATTACACTGCCAAACATCGAAAAATAATTCACTTTCCCAAAAGAAACTACTTTCCAGCAAACAAACGGGGCCAATAAAAATTGATTTATAAAAAAATAGCCTTGATTTTTCTATGGATTGAGCAATAATATAATCACTTGTTCCAATTAAATGTGGGGTATTACATATGGAATGTTATATTTTGATCCTACTATATGTTGTCCTAATCAAGGGTAATAAACAGGTAGATATTATGTATAGCATGAACTATATTTAAGGTATTTAAAATAATTAAGAGAGGATTCATCATTTTTGGGGAATTAAGAAAAATGTTTCATCTATTATCAAATTTTTTGATTATAAATCCTCACATAAAGTGGAATGAAATTTGAAAATAGTTTCAAATATTATTCAAATAATCAATGAATATGGTGTTGAGAATAAACATGATTTGACATAGTCAGACACACTCCATGTTATAATGTTTAAATCAGAAAATTGTTGATGAAAGGATAATAATTACACTAAAAAATTGGTCACTGAAAAGTTAAATCAGACCACTTATAACTTTCCTAATATTTAAAGGATTATGACAAGTTGCTAAACATTGTACTTGATCTTTAAATATAAATCAATTAATTGTTGAATTGATAATAAATTAATTTATTTAATCATATTTTATTTAGGATTATGATTTATAGTTGGACCAATTTATTAGAAAACCTAATTGGTCACACAATTAAAAACCATTTGTCAGAAATTAAAATGGAATAATTAATCAAGTGTAACATGATTGTAAACAAATTTTAGAAATTGAGGATTATAATGAAATTAATACAAGAGATTTACAATTTTAGATTTAAAAACAATCAAGTAAATATCTAATTGAATAAATTTCTAAAATTAGCTTAAAATAATACATGTGATATTATTTAGGGAGAAAATTGATATTTTGCTATTTATAAAGTTTTTAGATTTTCTTATAAATAGAATGTTATACTTCTTATTTCCATGTGAGTAATGATATAAGGGTGAGTAGAGTATACTGCGTAAACATCTAAAAAAAAAATAAATTCTAAGGTATAATAATCTCTCTCTTCTAAAAGAGTTTATGAGATTTCTCATTGGAGTTTTATATGGATTATTGTTAGAGGCCAGATATTTGGATTGTTTGTGGTTTGTGACAACCTATCCTCGAAGCAAATATTCAAAGCAAAAAAAAACATATGATATTCAGGTAAACTTCGCACAAAACTCTAAATAACTCTAGTCTATCTGAATCCTTGAGACTCCTAAATGTTTTTTAAATTTACAATTTTCGCTGTGTATATATGTTTCAAGAAACTCAATAATAGTATCAGAGTCAACGCTAGATAATTAGGATTGTTGATTGAATGCTTTAGTTGTTATTAATGTTAATTTCAAATTAATTTTATATGCAAACTATTTGTATATGTTGTGTATTCTACTATACAAATAATTTGAGAATATATTAAAAATAAGGTGTTAATTTATATGATTTATTTAGATTCATCATTCCAAATCATTTTTATCTCTTTATAATTTATTAATGTTTAATATTTAAGAAAAGATAAAAATAATTATTAACCTAATTTTTTTTTGAAAGATTGAGTTTTTATTAGCATACATAAAAGAGAATTAGTTTAAAATACTAAAAATTATATATTTTTTAAAATAATAACAACAGAAAAATCAAATAAAATTTGAGATAAAATTAATCAAATTAATAATACAAAGAAAAATCACCACTATCAACAGATAAGGAAGAATCTATTTCTATTCCATGATCAGAAGAAACCACCACCAATTAAAAAATAATAAATAAATCAAGAAGTGCAGTAGTACACATCGTACTCTCACAAGTAATATGTTATAAAAAAGCAGAGATAATGACCGTAGAATCCAAACCTTTCTAAACTCACACTCATCCGTCCGTCCGATTCCTTTGCACACCCATTCCATCCCAACCGTCCACTCTCTCTACCTTTTCATCTCCCCACTTCAAAATCCAATATGGAATCCAAAGTCTTATCAAATAGATCTTGTTTCACGCGCCATCCACGCTCCTAGAACACCGTTCTCTCCGCATCAACCGATTTGACTATATATTTTAATCTATATCATAAAAAAGATTCTTTTAAATTAAGATTTCCCCCAGTTTTGCTAATTGTATGTATTCTATAATAACAATATATTCCATTTGTATAAATAAAACAGCTTTTTAACGTTGAAGTTTTAAGAATATTATTGTTAATTTATCTAATTTTAATATTATTAATTAGAAAAAGCTCACATACAACAAATAAAAAATGAGATTTAATAATATATATATATATATATATATATTTAGAGAGAGAGAGAGAGAGAGAGCGCGTGATAACACGACGGACGCGACCCTCCGCGAGTGTAGTGTGGGTTTTGATTATGATATATAAAAAGTAGCGTAGATGAAACGCAGCGGGAAGCGTTTTGTCCTCCAGCGCTTATTGGTAGTGGCAGAGCGAGATATAAAAAAGCCCGTGATATAACAAAATCCCTAGGAACATAAAAAAGAAATGTCTGCGTCCGCCGGTGGTGGTGGTGGTGGTGGTGGTGGTGGCCAGGAGGAAGACAAAAAGCCCGGAGGAGATCAGTCCGCTCACATTAACCTCAAAGTCAAAGGCCAGGTATTTCTTTTCTTTTCTTTTTTCTTAATTCCTGTGGTTCTGTTAGGGTTTCCATGATGAAATTAGTTTTGCTTTGATTGATGGAAAGCAAATCTCCTAATCTCTCCTGCTCTGTGAATATTTAATGGTATAAATCCTTTTGTAGATTGATCTGTAAAGAGTTGATTCATATAAAAAAAAAAGATAAAGAGAGAAGGTTGTCAAATCTTACGGTTCATTAGTGATGTGTTGCCGCTCAAATACTTGTGTGTTTGCAAGGGTTTTAAGAGATCATTCTCCTGGGTGTTTGCTGAAATGGGTTATGTTATGAGGAGGTTGGATTTAGCTTGGAGTTTCGATTTTTTGTATTTACTACTGCTGAATGTGTATTTCCCGAAATCTGCTTTTAATTATTTTGTATTGTAATGCCGTAATCTCACTGTTTTTATTTTTTAGCTGCACCTTAGTAGTTACCTCTCCTGTTCTAGCATGGACTATACTTTTTTTGTTTTCTTCAAGTGTAGGATGGCAATGAGGTGTTCTTCAGGATCAAGCGAAGCACCCAGCTGCGGAAACTAATGACTGCGTACTGTGATAGACAGTCAGTTGAGTTTAACTCGATTGCATTTTTATTTGATGGGCGCAGACTCCGTGGAGAACAGACTCCAGATGAGGTAAAATTCTTATTGTAGTGTTTGTTTGGTTTGGAGTTTAGTTTCCCTTTTATGATCCGTATCAAACTTTGTTTTGTGCGCTGAGCACATCCATTTTTTTTCTGCTCATGCGAGCACTAAACAAACTACTACTAGATGTGATTGTTCATAGTGGTGGTTATAAAGCATATTCTCAGACCACCATAGAAGCTTACTCGTGGATGTTTGGTTCTGTAATAGTTTTTTATTCATCTGGTTTATGTTTTGTTTCCGCTTGGTACCAGCTTGACATGGAAGATGGCGATGAAATCGATGCGATGCTTCACCAAACCGGAGGGGGGCATGCATCCCTTGACTGAATGGTGGGCAACATGGATAGAATATAAAAATCGAGGTAGAGTTGGACCCATTATCTGGCTTCTTCTACGGAAAGACTAATGTAAATGAAATGAAACTGATGCATACTTGGAGGATTTCTAATTTGAGGTTTCTCCTACTACTTATATTTTCGGTATGGTTTTAATACGTGGATGTTTTCTACTCCTATTTCATTGGCTGCCTGGTTTAGTTTCAGCTCTTCTTATTTCTGCTTAAAGTGATGGTAATTAATTCCTGATTGATGGCTTCCTGTGACTTTTTGTTCTGTTATTGCGGTTGACTCCTATTCTGCACCAGATTTTAAGGGCCTAGTGTTTGTTCTTGGATCAATTTTTACTGTACATGTTAATCGTTCATCAAGCAATTGGGATGGAATGGTTCTCCTTTTTTATTAAGAGAATAGCTCCTTGATTTCCTGTTCTCTTTCATTTTCCATTTTAAATTCTGCTCTACCCCTCGTTCATGTCTTGCCATCTGTTTGAACCCAGAGATTTTACTTTCCATTTATGATGAAACAAACAATTGTGGGAGTGGATGTGAATTGTGAAGCTTCATGATTTGCAGTCATGAAATAAATCTCAGGACAATTTGGTATTTTTGTGCTCTGTTATGGTTGTTGTGATATGGCAATGAGTTAAAAGTGCATTAGTAGGAGCATTGTCTGCATTGTTTTTAAGGAATAATAGTGGAAATGATGGACATGTTTTTGGTAAATAGCACGAGCAAATTAAAGTAAAACAATTTCTTTTCAAAGTTCATGTCAAAATTATTCTTGTTTGCTTATATTGTTAATTACATTACATTAAAAAAAAAAGTGACTATTCACTGGTGACACAACACTGTTTTTGTGTTTTTTTTCCTCGAATCCTTTTTCTTTTATTTTTTTTAATTTCAGTAATCACTCTTATTTTTTTTTTGGATTTGGGTCTGAGAGATTGTTCTGATTTCGTTTGCAACAAGGCTCATCTCAACATTTTATATATATATATATATATATATATATTAATTGGTTTTATTGTTTTTTTTAACTGTTTATTAAATGAAAATGAATTAAAAAATAATTCATTGAGTTTATAATATTCTAGTTTGATTTTCCAACCAATTCTGGCAAAAGTAGAGTATTTAAATAACATGTTTGATTATATTTTGTTTTAAAGTGTACCTTAAGCCGAGCAAAGAAAGAAAGACAGAACATGAGATGGTCTTGGAGGTCCACTACCATAGCCTTTCGTTTCATTTTGCAGGCCAGGTGTTCTGGTCCACCTAAACATAAGTGCCTAGTGTTTTGTGCTTTTAATTTTTTTTTATTTAATATAAATTTAAATTCAATGTAATAAATTAGATAAAATTACCCCTTTAGTTGAAATTATATTTTTCTATCATGTCTTGAAAATTACAATTTATATTAAATAAAAAATCAATCTCTCTCCTTTTAAACCCACATCTTTTTTTTGTTTTTTAAAAACTAGTGATTGTAATTTATAATTTTTAGCGTGTACTGAAATCTCACATAAGGTTTCGTTCAAATCCAGATTCAAAACGGCAAAACCCATTTCTACATCTATATGTGAAATTCAAGATCTTTATTATAGAGTTTAATAATAATGGGTTTGAGGATTGTGTACAAGGTGGGTAAAAAGGCAAGATGAATCCAAGTCTTACTAGTAAATAAGATAAACTGGATTATTTTATGATAATACAATATATATATATAGACACACACACACACACACACAGAGCTTAGTTAGGTTGAATCTCGTAGCCCAACCGAGCTATTTTGGGTCGGGTCAATTCGTAACAATCCATAACCATGTTAAGGCTTATTTATTTACTATTTCAATAAATCGTATTTTTTCCAGCCTCATTCATGAATAATATTATTTCAAGCTCATTCTTGAATGGTACTATTTTAGTTTTATCCACGAAGTTTATCCATGGATAGTACTATTTTAAACTCGTCCATGAATACTACTATTTCGGACTTATTCATGAAGCTCATCTATAAATAGTTTTATTTCGAGCTCATCCATGATTGGTATTTATATCGAGGCTTATCTAATTACTATTTTAGTAAATAATTAACATTTAAGACTCTTTCATAAATACTCTTTCATGAATAATACTATTTTAGGCTCATCGATAAAGCTCATCCATGAATAGTACTAAATTGAGTCTCACCT